>WNGG01029295.1_pt1 | contig 11334 bp, 8 predicted proteins | sample 5400661 | NCBI WGS metagenome assembly WNGG01 (sample SAMN13153372, study PRJNA577476) | soil metagenome | isolation source: 100 cm soil or saprolite under Garry oak tree replicate 1 | place: USA:California | collected 2016-06-15 | reverse complement strand
CTTCGCGTTCCGGTCCTTGGTGCGATCCATCGGTGTCCTCATCGTCCTCTCCATCAGTGGGAGTCCTGCCAGTCGAGCCTGAGATTGTTCTTCCCGGTTGAGCGCTGCTCGCCCGTGAGCAGCGCGACCTCGTTCTTCGTGACGGTCCCGGTGATCTTCGATTTCACGAGCAACCCGCCCTTGTCCTCGAGGAGCCGGACCTCGACGCCGTGCCTGCCCGCGGGCACGGACAGGACGTGCGTGACGGTCCCCGACTTGCCCTTCTGAGCCTCGAACGGCTTCGACAGGACCGTCTTGCCGTCCACCAGCACGACCAGACGCCCGCCCTTCATCCGGTGCTTCACTTCGAGCCTGATCCTTCCGTTCGCGCGATCCAGCGGGACGAGGCTGGCGTTCTGCGACTTGGCGGCGCGCGCCTGCCGTGCCGCCTGGACGACGCGGCCCATCTCGGACGGCCCCGCGTAGGTCATGGCGCAGATGGCCTTGATCGGCTTGTCGGGCTGGGGCGTCTCCGCCGTCTCCATCTCCTGGCGCGCCGCCTTCAGGTCGTCCCGCGCCGCGCCGATCGCCTGGCGCGGGTTGCCGATCCACCCTCCGGCGCGTTCCGGCGCCACCGGCACCGAGGTCCCCGCGATGCTGACCGAACCCCGCGCCGTCACGGGCGCCTTCTTCGAGACGGAACGCTTCCCGGGGTTTTCGTCGAGCAGGACGCTGTTCCCGAGCGGGCCGTGGAACAGGGTGACGATGCCCCAGTTCACGCCGATCAGGGCGAGCACCAGGAACGCCACCAGCGCCCCCAGGCGCCACTGGCTGGTGAGGGTGAACCAGGGGGACGCCACGAACGGTTCGTCCTGGCCCTCCTCGGCGCTGTTGCTCCCCGTCTCCGCGTCCGGCGCCTCCTGCCGCGCCAGGGGCGCCAGCGCGGCAATCATCTCCTGGCCTGTCTGGTAGCGCTGCGCCGGATCCTTGGCGAGCGCCTTCTCGAGGATCGGGTCGAAATCGGGCGACACATCGCTGTTCGACTCGCTGGGCGGCTCGGCCGGCTGCGTGGAGATCCGGTACAGGACCTCGGAGACGCTCTCCCCCTCGAACGGCGCCTTGCCGGTCAGGAGCTGGTGGAGAATGACCCCCAGCGCGAAGAGATCGGAGCGGCCGTCGACCTGCCCTCCCTTGAGCTGCTCGGGCGACATGAATCCGGGCGAGCCGACGAACTGATCGGAGCGCGTCAGATCCGATCCCGGCAGCCGCGCCACTCCGAAATCGGTGATCTTCACCCGCCCCTGCTCGGTGATCAGGACGTTGGCGGGCTTGATGTCCCGGTGCACGATGCCGAGCCGGTGTGCGTAATCGAGCGCCGCTGCGATCTGCTGGACGATTCCGACCGCGTCCCCTCCGGTCAGCGGGGCGCGGGACAGGATCACTTTCTTGAGATCCTGGCCAGGGACGTGCTCCATGACGATGTAGGGGCACCGCGTCGCGGGGTCCTGCCCGATGTCGTGCACCGCCACGATGTTCGGGTGGATGAGGGCGCCCGCCGCCTGCGCCTCGCGCAGGAAACGCTCGCGGTACTGCCCGGCCTCTTCGTCGGACAGATCCGGCCTGATGGTGATGACCTTGAGGGCGACGTTCCGGCCGATCACGGGGTCGCGGGCCAGGTAGACCTTGCCCATACCCCCCTGGCCGAGCGTCGACTCGATGGTGTAACGGCCGATGCGCGAGCCCGGCTCGCCCGCCGGCGGGCCCGAGGGAGCCGCCCCGGCGGCCGATTCCTCTCCGGCCGCGGCGGCATCCTGGCCGTCGACCTGCCCGTCTGCGTGGCCGCCCTGCTTCTTCGATTTTCGCTTCTTCTTTTCGAACATGCGAGCCTGCTCCGCGCAGTCATCACCCGGACTGGTGCGAAGAACCGCTCGGAATATATGGGCCGCATCGTTCGCGGGCAAGGTTCAAGCCCGCGACCGGCAAGGCTTTCCACGAAGGGGACACGCGAGCGTGGCGCGGCCGTCAACCGTCCGTCAGGAAGCGGGGGGAAAGACCTCCCAGTCCCGTCACCCCGGCCAGGAGTGTGTCCGAGAAATGGTATGGGCCGCGCACATGGGGCTTGCGAGTCCCAGGCGAGGCGCGAGGAGGAATCGATGCTGGTCGCATTGTGCCCTGCGGGTTCGCGGCGGCGCGGGGCCGTCTGGGTCGTTGCCGCTCCTCCGCGATGACTCACATCGCGGTCGTCGCGGCGCCTCGCAGCCGACCCCGCGGCGGCGCGAACGCGACCCATACCATTTCTCGGACACACTCCTGGCGTTCCACGGTATGAAGATGTAGGATCGGGTCGATCCCGGGTTTCGGAGGTACGAGATGGCTGTCCGGAAATTACCCGCGGAGCGCCCGCGCCCGAAGACCGCGGCGCCCGGCGTGAACCCCGACCTGTTCCTCAAGCTCTACGAGAAAATGCTCAGGGCCTACTTCGTCGAGGAGCAGTGCCGCGTCTTCGTGCGCGCCGGCAAGTGCTCGTTCTACGCCTCGGCGCGCGGGCACGAGAAGGTGCAGATCGCGCTCTCCATGCTGTTGCAGCCCGGACGGGACTGGTTCTTCCCCTATTATCGCGAGAAGGCGCTCATGGTCGGGTTGGGGATGCCGCTCGACGAGATCTTCCAGGGGATGCTGTCGCGCGAGGGGGACACCAATTCCCTCGGCCGGAACATGTCGGAGCACTTCTCCTCCCGCGCCCTGCGCGTCGTCTCTCCGACCGCCTGCACCGGCACGCAGTTCCTGATCGCCGTCGGGATGGGAATGGCGGTCAAGGCGGATCAGAAGGACGAGATCGTGTACGTCTCGGGTGGCGAGGGATCGACGTCCGAAGGGGAATTCTTCGAGGCGGTCAACAAGGCGCAGCACGACCGGCTGCCGATCCTGTTCGTGATCCAGAACAACGGCTACGCCATCAGCGTGCCGCAGGAGCAGCAGACGCACTCGCAGATCTACCAGGTGGCGGCCGGATTCGGCATGAAATCGGTGCGCGTCGACGGCACCCGTTTCACCGAGATGTACAACACTCTGAAGCCGCTCGTGCAGGACCTGCGTGAGGGCCGGGGTCCCCTGTTCGTCGAGGCGATGGTCGTCCGGCTCGACTCCCACTCGTCCTCGGACGACCAGACGAAGTACCGCGACCCGAAGAACATGGAGGAGGCGCGCCGCAAGGACCCGCTGGCCCACACCGAGCTGCGCATCCGCGAGATGGGGCTCCTGACCGACCGGGAGGTGGAGGAGTGGCGGGCGCGCATCAAGACCGAGGTGGAGGAGGCGGCGCGGACGATCGACGCCCTCCCCTACCCGGATGCATCGACCGCGACGGCCGACATCTACAGCGCGGATCGGGTCATCACGCAGGAGACCGGGCCGGATTTCGTGTCCGAGAAGCCGATCACGATGGTCGAGGCGATCAATCACGGGCTGCGCGAGGAGATGGAGGCCAATCCGAAGATCGTCATGTGGGGCGAGGACATCCAGGATCCCAAGGGGGGCGTGTTCGGCGTGACGCGAGGGCTGACCGAGGCGTTCCCGGGCCGCGTGGTGAACTCCCCCCTCGCCGAGGCGACCATCGTCGGCGCGGCGCAGGGGATGGCGATCGGCGGCTACAAGCCGGTCGTCGAGATCCAGTTCGGCGACTACTCCTACCCCGGCTACATGCAGATGCGCAACGAGATTTCGACGCTCCGCTGGCGCAGCGCCTCGGGCTGGACCTGCCCGATGGTCGTGCGCGTGGCGGTGGGCGGATACATCCGGGGCGGCCCGTTCCACTCGCAGACGCCCGAGACGCTCTACGCCCACACGCCCGGCTGGTACCTGGCGTACCCCAGCAACGCGACCGACGCCAAGGGTCTCATCAAGGCCGCCTGCCGGATGGACGACCCGATCCTGTTCTTCGAGCACAAGGGTCTGTACCGCCAAGTGTACACCAAGACGCCGGAGCCGGGGCGCGATTACGTCATTCCCTTCGGCAAGGCGCGGATCATCCGGCCGGGGGACGACCTGACCGTGATCGCCTGGGGACGCGCGGTGCACATGGTGCAGCAGGCGATCAGCCAGGTGGCCGCCGAGGCGGGCGGGGAACCCTCGGTCGAGGTGATCGATCTGAGGACGGTCGCACCGCTGGACACCGAAACGGTGCTGGCCTCGCTGGCCAGGACCGGCCGCGCCCTCGTGGCGCACGAGGCTCCGCTGTTCGCGGGGATGGGTGGCGAGATCGCGGCCGTGCTCGCCGACCGGGGTTTCGAGTATCTCGATGCGCCAGTGCGCAGGGTCGGGGCGAGGGATTCCTTCGTGCCGTTCGCTCCGAACCTCGAGGCCGCGGTTCTTCCGAGCGTCGAGCAGATCGCGCAGGCCATCAAGGACCTGCTGGCGTACTGAGAGCGCGTCGTAAGGAGCGCCGCTGTCGCTCGCGGAGGCGTCATGCCGCGGACCAGGATTCTGAGGGTCCCGTCTCCCTGCCTCGTCGTCATGGTCGGCCCCGCCGGGTCCGGCAAGTCCAGCTTCTGCCGGCGCAGCTTCCGCCCCGCCGAGATCGTCAGCACCGATGCCTGCCGCCTCCTGCTCGCGGGCGACGAGGCCGACCAGGGCGAGAGCCCCGGGGCCTTCCTCCTGGCCCATCGGATGGCGGAACAGCGCCTGGGGCGCGGCCTGTTGACCGTGTTCGATGCCACGAGCGTGGAACCGCGGGCCCGCCGGGCGCTCGTCGCCCTGTCCGCGCGTCGTCACGTGCCGGCCATCGCGATCGTCCTGGACCTGCCGGTCGAGACCTGCGTCGCCAACGACAGGAGGCGCGCGCGCCGCGTCGGCCGCGCCGTGATCGTGGACCAGGCGCGCCGTCTCGCCCGAGGCCTCCCGCAGCTGCGCTCGGAGGGGTTCGCGGCGGTGCACGTCGTGTGCGGAGCCGCCGCGGCCCGCCGCACCCAGGTGGCAGTTTCGACCTCCGCACCGTGCAATCGCCGGAAGGAACTGGGGCCGTTCGACGTCATCGGCGACATCCACGGCTGCGCCGACGAGCTCGAGCGGCTTCTCCTCCGGCTCGGCTACCGCCGGTCGGCGCCCGGCGCCCCGTTCCGCCACCCCGGGGGACGGCGGGCCGTGTTCGTCGGCGACCTCGTGGACCGGGGACCTCACGTCGTGCGGGCGGCGCGCATCGTCATGCGCATGACCGCGGCGGGCAGCGCCTTCTGCGTCCCAGGCAATCACGAGATCGCGCTCCTCGGCTGTCTCCACGACGGCACCCGGAGCGTGAGCCCCGGCACGTTCAGGACGATCCGCCAGATCGGGGCCTTGCCCGCGGCCACGCGTCGGCGTTTTCTCGACGAGTTCGAGGAGTTCCTCCTGCGCCTGCCGTCGCACCTGGTCCTGGACCGCGGCCGCCTCGCCGTGGCGCACGCAGGGATCACCGACGAGTATCTCGGACAGACGTCCCCGGAAGCGCGTCATTTCGCCATCCATGGCCAGACGACGGGCGGCCTCGACCGATTCGGGCTTCCGGTCAGGGTGAAATGGGCCGCCGGCTATACAGGGAAGGCCCTGGTGGTGTACGGGCACACGCCGGTCGTGGAGCCGGAATGGATCGGCAGGACTCTGAACATCGACACCGGCTGCGTGTACGGCGGGAAGCTGACGGCCCTGCGCTACCCGGAGCTGGAGATCACGACCGTGGCGCCGCGGCGCGCCTACTACCGGCCGCGCCGGTCGCTGCCCGGAGGTGTCGGATTGAGAGCCCAGACGCGCGCCTTGCCCTCCGAGGCGGTCGTCACCGGTGATCCGACGCGGCCGGAGGCGGGTCCGCAGCCGTCGGCCGGGTCCGCGGCAACCCCGCGGCGATCGCCCGTCGCACCTCCTCTATGGCGGCCGGGCCCGTCCAGCTCGCCACCCGCTTCCCTTGCCCGTCGTACAGGACCGAATACGGAATAGGGCCGGGAAGATCCAGCCCCTCGATCAACGGGTCCTGGTCGCCCCGGTAGATCAGGTTGGGATACCCCACGCCGGCGGCGGCCAGGGCGCGCCTGACCTTGTCCTCCGTCTCGGCGCCGTTCCCCGTGATCCAGGCGTCGAGAGAGATGCCGAGAAATCCGCCGCCCGCGACGTCGTCCTCGCGCGCCAGGGCCGCCAGGTCCGGCAGCTCGTCGACGCACGGCACGCACCAGGTCGCCCAGAAGTTGACGAACAGGGGCCGTCCGCGCAGCCCCAGGAGGGTCGCATGGATCTTATCGAGGTCCGCGAACTCGACTCTCGCTTCGACCGCACCGGCCTCCCGCGCGGGGGTGGACGCGGGGGCGCGCGAAGGGGCGTCGCACGCCGCGAGGGTCGACCCCAGGATGAGGCCGAGCGCGAACGCCGCGGACCCGCGTCGATCGCCGAGAGCCGCTCCTGGGCCCTGACCCATGTCCTTTCCCCCCGCGCGCCGATCCAGAGATCGGCGCCGATTCCGATCACCGCTCATCTTACCCTGCTGGTACAATCCGGACGATGATCACCCGTCACCCCTGGGGCGGCCTGGCGATTCCCGACCTTGAGTACCCGCACGACGTCGTCATCCTGGGAGTGCCGTTCGACGGCGCCACCTGCTGGCGCGCCGGGGCGGCCGAGGCGCCCCGCCGGCTGCGCGACATCTCCGCCACCTCGCCGGCCATCTCCGAAGAAGGGTATGTGGTCGACCCGGGCCTCCTGCGGGTCCGCGACGCCGGCGACGTCGCGCCCGGCGACGGTCTGCAGGGGGACGGCGCGCGACAGGCGTACTTCTCGCGCGTCGAAGAGACGGCGGCCCAGATCCTCAAGCTCGGCGCCATGGCCGGACGGGATACCTTCCTCCTGTCGATCGGCGGGGACCACTCGGTGAGCATCCCCCTGGTCCGGGGATTCGGACGCCAGTTTCCGGAGGGGTTCGGGCTGGTCCTGCTCGACGCCCATCCCGATCTGTTCGACACGTACGACGGATCGCCCCTGTCGAGCGCCTGTCCGATGCGGCGCGCGCTCGACGGCAGCCGCCTGAAGCCGGAGCACCTCCTGATCCTGGGGACCCGCTCCTACAACCAGGTCGAGCTCGACTTCATGAAGGAGAAGGGGATCCGCTTCGTGCCGGCGCGCGCGATCGAGAGGTCCGGTGTCGACGCCATCGTGGATCTCGCGCACGAGAGACTGGCCGGAGTCGGCAACATCTACCTGAGTCTCGACATCGACGTGGCCGACCCGTCGTGCGCCCCCGGCACCGGGGCGCCGGTCGCGGGGGGACTGTCGAGCCGGCAGCTTCTGGAGCTGACACGCGGTCTGATACGCCACCTGCCGGTGCGCGCCATGGACATCGTGGAGGTCTCCCCTCCCCTCGACCCGTCCGGGGTCACTCTCTTCCTGGCGCTGCAGATCATCTTCGAGTCCCTGGCCGTGCTTGCCGACAGGCGCCAGAAAGGCGGGCGCCCCCAGCCCCCCCTGCGACGCGAATAGCGGATGAATCCGAAACAAGTCCCGCCCGGCCTTCTCACGATGATGACCCCATGCTCCTCCATCGCCAGGGCGACGACGATGCCGCGATCCTCGGGCTGTCTTCCGACGCCGGCAAGATCGTAAACGGAGCGGTCGTCGGAACGGCGAGGGACCGTCGTCTCATGCTTCCCAAAGAGCCCCCTAGTCCTAGTGTAGTGTCTCAGAAATAACTTTACTATGGTCACGAGTCATGCTACTCTCGCCGCCCTATGTGGGACACAGCCGAAGCATTGCCTATTCGTGCCCAAGATCGCCAGCTTCTCGAGGCGTTGGTTCGTGGTCGGAACACGCCGCAAAAGGTCGCGATGCGCGCGCGGATCGTGCTGGCGGCCGCGGAGGGGCAATCGAACCATCGCTTGGCCAAGGAGCTCAACACCAGCCGGCCCACGATCCTTCTCTGGCGACAGCGCTATGCGCGGGCGGGCCTTTCCGGGTTGCTGAAGGATGCGCCTCGACCTGGCCGGCGGAAGCAGATTGGAGCGCCGAAGGTGGAAGCGATCGTGAACGCCACGCTGCAGACTCGGCCGCGCGACGCGACGCATTGGAGCGTGCGCACGATGGCGCGTGCGCACGGGGTGAGCCCCGCCACGGTCCACCGCATCTGGGAAGCTCACGGTCTGCAGCCACACCGAACGGAGACGTTCAAGCTGAGCCGCGACCCCGACTTCGTGCGGAAGCTGCGCGATGTGGTCGGGCTGTACTTGAACCCTCCGGACAAGGCCCTGGTGCTGTGCGTTGACGAGAAGAGTCAGATCCAGGCTCTCGACCGTACGCAGCCCGCGCTGCCCATGCGCCCCGGACTCCCGGCTCGTCAGACTCACGACTACGTCCGTCACGGCACGACGACGCTGTTCGCCGCGCTCAATGTCCTGGAGGGCACCGTCATCGGTAGCTGCCTGCCGCGACATCGGCATCAGGAGTTTCTGAACTTTATGGAGCGCGTCGATCGGGAGACTCCGCGTCGGCGGGAGATTCATCTGATCATGGACAACTACGGCACGCACAAACATCCCGAGGTGAAGCAGTGGTTCGCTGAGCGCCCGCGCTACCATCTCCATTTCGTCCCCACGGGGTCCTCGTGGCTGAACTTGGTGGAGCGCTGGTTCGCGGAGATCACGCGCAAGCGCATTCGGCGTGGAACGTTTTGCAGCGTGGCTGAACTCATTCGAGCCATTCGTCAATACCTTCGCGAGAACAATAAGGACCCTCGCCCTTTTATCTGGACGGCCACTGCCTCAAGGATCCTGCGCAAGGTCAGGCATTGTAAAGAAGCGTTAGAGACAGGACACTAGATCAATGAGCGGCTCTGCCCGCCGTCCACGTTCAGGCAGGCGCCGATGACCAGCGAAGCGGGCTTCGATGCCAGGAACAGGATGGCGGCCGCCACCTCGTCCGGGTGGCCGAAACGCCCGAGGGGCAGCTCGCGCGCCACGAACGCCGCGATCCCCTCGGGGTCGGCCTTGCGACGGCGGTCCCACGAGCCGCCCGGGAACAGGGTCGAGCCCGGCGCGACGTTGTTGACCCTGATACCGTGGGGGGCCAGCTCCCGGGCGCACGCCTTGCTGTAGGCGATGAGCCCCGCCTTGGCCGCCATGTAGGACGCGGCGCCGCCCCATTCCCTCCCGAAGATCGACGTGACGTGGATGACGGCGCCGCTCCGCCGCTCTTTCATCGAGGGGAGGACCAGCCTCGTCATGGTCACGGCCGCACGCAGGTTGGCGGCGACGACCGCGTCCCAGTCGGCCTCCGGCGCCTCGACCCCCGGGTCGCCGCGCGAGCCGCCGACCAGCGTGACCAGGACATCGACGCGCCCGAAGCGGGCGATCGTCTCGCGCACCGCGCGCGCCGCGTCCTCCTCGCGCGTCGCGTCCGCCGCGACCGCCATCACCTCGGGTGCCGCCGCGGCGGGAGGGGAGCCGGGACGACGGATCTCCCGCACCTCGCGCGCGGCCTCGCGCAGGTTCGCCGGGTCCCGCGCGACCAGCGCTATGCGGCTTCCCTCCAGGGCGAAGGCGCGCGCCGCGGCAAGGCCGATCCCCCGGCTGGCGCCGGCGAGGAGGACCGCCTGGCCTTCGAGTCCGAGGTCCATGGGGGGAGGCACCTCCGGCCGACGGTTCAGCGCGGCTCGAGCTCGAGGATGTAGTCCCGGATCTGCTGGGCGTCCTGAGCGTCCGGCTTCAGCTCCAGATAGCGGCGGAACGCCGTGAGCGCCTCGTCCTTCTCGCCGGCCTTGTACCGGATGATGCCGATGGCGCGGTAGGGATCGGCATAGCGCGGGTCGAGGCGGCTCGCCTGCTCGTAGGCCTCGAGGGCCTTGTCCAGCTGGCTGTCGGCCGCGGCACGGTCCTGCGCGTCCGCCGCGCGCGTCTCGGCGATCTGTCCCGTCAGATAGTGGGCGACCGGATCGTTCGGGGTCAGGTCGAGGACCCTGCCGATCTCCGCCTCGGCGCTGGCGAGCCGCCCGAGGCGCAGGTTCTCGGCCGCGTCGTCCCACACCAGGACCCGCATGCGCATCTGGAAATCGTGCGTATCCTTCGTGCGGTCGTCGCCGCCGACGCCGCTGTAGCGCGTCGACAGGATCTCCTTCATGTCGGCGATCCTCTCATCCAGCCGGGGATGGCTTCCGAAGAAGAAGATCTCCATCCTGGAGTCGTCCCCGCGGTCGTCCTTCAGGAGCTCGAAGACGCGCGGTCCCTGGCGCGGGTCGTACCCCGCCGCCACGGTGCGCTCCAGGCCGACCTCGTCCGCCTCGCGCTCCAGCTCGCGGCCGAAGCCGTTGACCGCCGCCATGTACGCGAGCTCCAGACCGAGCCCGGCGATGATGTTGCCGACCTGGCTCAGGACATAGGCGCCGCCCCAGTTCCCCCGCTCCGCCTTCTTCCCCGCCTGCTCGGCGATCACGATGCTGGCGGCGAGCGAAGCGATGGAGAAGCCGATCGCCTTGTTGCGGGCGCTGCGCTGGAACTCCAGGGCGTGGCGATGGGTCGCGTGCGTCTCCTCGTGGCCCAGGACCACCGCCAGCTGCGCCTCGTTCTCCAGACGCGCCAGGAGTCCCGTGTGCACGTAGATCGAGCCGGTGGGAAAGGTGAAGGCGTTGAGGGTCGGATCCTTGATCGCGTAGACCCGCAGCCTGATCGCCTCCTGCCCCTTCACCTCGGGCGGCGCCAGGCGGCTCGCGACCTGATTCAGGTAGTCCTCCAGGAGCGGGTCCTGGTACAGCGTCGCCTTGTCGCGGAGCTTGCGCTCCTCCTCCTTCGCCTGGTCCCACAACCGGCGCTCGTCGTTCGCCGGCTTGAAGGCGGGGCCCTCCGCGCCGACCGGCGGCACGCTGGTCGTCAGGCAGCCTGTCTGCCCGACGAGGAACGAGGCCATGACCAGGAGAGCCGCGGCGGGACGGAGGGACGGGGACACCGCTTCATCCTACCACCAGGCCGGCTCCCGGAGCCGTCGTCGCTAGAAGCGCCGCGGACGATTGATCCGGGCGGACGCCGGAAGCGAGTCGCTGAGGCGGGCGCAGCAACTCCCGCGGGCGGGCGAACTACTACTTCTTGAACAGCGCCTCGAACGCGGCCCGACCCGGGCTGACTTTCTCGCCGGGAGGCGCGGCCGGTCCCGGGCTGACGATGCGGCGGCCGGTGGCGTCGAGGACCGTTTCTGGCTTGAAGCACTTGCAGGTGTTGGCAGCGGTCTTGGAGGGTACGGGCTTCGGGATCGGCTGGCGGCACTCGAAGCGGGCACCCGGATCGAAGTGCACGCAGTTGCGGCAGCAATGCTGGGCGGCGCGGCACTTCGGGCAGAGGGCGTCGGTCGGGACGCTGTCGAGGG
>WNGG01008462.1_pt1 | contig 11339 bp, 11 predicted proteins | sample 5400661 | NCBI WGS metagenome assembly WNGG01 (sample SAMN13153372, study PRJNA577476) | soil metagenome | isolation source: 100 cm soil or saprolite under Garry oak tree replicate 1 | place: USA:California | collected 2016-06-15 | reverse complement strand
ATGCTCTCTCCCGTGAGACGCATTGCGCCAAATCCAAGTCGATTCACCGGCAGATCGCCACCGATGTTGAAAATGGAATTCTCGCCCGCGGCCGTTGTCTTCTCCGATACAGCCCCCAACACCGTTGCCGCTCTTCCCGCCAAAATCGTGGCTCCGCTCGCCAGAGCGGCACGAACGAATGCTCGCCGGGTAAGAATACCGCAAAGTCGCTCGCCGTTTATCCCTAAGCCCTCCTCATTCATAGGTGCAACGTAAGTTCATACAGCCTGTTTTCAGTAATCAAATTTGAGCCTGCCTCAATGCTGCGCTAAGGAGAAAGCTAACTGAAAGGTCTTTCATGCTTACCAGCCAAAAAGTCATCGATGCGATCAACGAACAAATCGGGTACGAGTTTAGCGCGGAGCTGCAGTATTACGCGATTGCGGCACATTTTGCGTCGGAGGCGTTGCCGCAGTTGTCGCAGCATTTTTTCAAGCAGGCGGAAGAAGAGAAAGGGCATGCGCTGCGCTTCATCAAATACGTCGTCGATGCCGGCGGGCGCGTCGTAATTCCCGCGATCGATGCGCCGAAGTCAAAATTCAAGACGGCACGCGATGCGATCAAACTTTCGCTCGATCAGGAAATTCATGTAACCCAGCAAATAAACGGGCTGGTGGCATTGGCCCGAAAGCAAAACGATTACATCACGATCAATTTCCTGCAGTGGTTCCTGACCGAGCAGCTCGAGGAAGTTTCGTCGATGGATAATCTGCTCAAGATTCTCGAGCGCGCCGGCAATGATCTGTTGCAGGCTGATGAGTATCTTGCTCGCGTTGGCGTGAGAGCCATTCCGGCACCGCCCAAGGAATAGAGCGTAACAACTAGAGATGTCTCGACTTCGCTCGACATGGTTGAGCGCGCTGGCAACGATCTGTTGCAGGCTGATGAATACCCGGCGCGGGTTGACGTGAGAGCAATTCCCAAGCTAACGGCGACGTGACCCGTTCGACTGTCGCTCAGGGCAGGCAATTCCCATCCAACTGCGGCCGCCCGGGGCCACTACAGCAAAAATGCAGCCCGGATTTCAGGGCATCTTACGCCGCTTATGATGCGGAGATAAGTTCAATTCATTCGCCGCGGCTGATCATTTCACTTTGAGATCGCCGAAAAGTTCGTAAGCCTTGCGCACGGTCGGAATCGTGATCGAGCCGCCTGTGAGAAGCCCGAGCCGGATCGCTTCGATTAGTTCCGCTCTTTTGGCCCCTAGCCGGACCGCCTGTTTCATGTGCCAGCAGAGGCATGTTTCACATCGTTCCACGATCGAAATGGAAATACCCGCGAGTTGCTTGTATTTCTCAGGGATTGCTCCCCCGCCCCAAGTCTTTTGATACAACGCATCGAAGTTCCCTGAATATTCCGGATCGTTCGCTTCAATCGGATCGATTTTTCCCGTCGGTGACGGCGTGGCGGATGGATCCGCGAAGCTGGCATTACCAGACAAGATGAGAGCGATAGATACTAAGACCCAGCTGATAAGAGGCGGAGGTGCTTTCATTTTCATTTCACTGTCGGGACAGAATGCCTTGCAGAAGTAAGTCAGAAATAAGAGTCACGGCTTTTTCGACATCGCGCCGTTTGCCAAGTTCGCGAGTGCTCAAATGAAAAGGCAGGAGCGAATTTGTAGCTGTCAGGATCGCATAAGCCACGGCGAGGCAGTCGCCTCTTCGAAACGTGCGGTTGCGTTGGCCCTCTTTTAGAGCGGCGGCAAACAAGCGCGCTTCTTGTCTGAAATGACTCTGACGAAGTCGATGAATCCCCGGCCGCAAGTCGCGGAACATGTCGCTCAAACTTTCCGGGAAATGCTGAACACTGTCGAAACGAAACATGACGCGAAGCACAATCATCTCTCGAACCTTGTCAGCAAGCGACTGCCTACTTCGGACAATCGATTTGAGCCGCTCGAGTAATCGATCAATTACACGATCGATGTGCGAGTAAACGACCTCCTGCTTGCTGCGGAAATGTAAGTAGATGCTGCCCTTGCCGATGCCGACCTCCCTTGCCAGATCGTCGATGGTCATTTTTCTGTAGCCGTAGCGGGCGAGCAGCCGGTCGGTTGCATCCAGGATTTTGCCCTGCATTTCGGGACGTGACACCCTGCGCTTCATTTGATTGACTGTTGACCGGATTTGTATTTTGGTCAATTAGGTTGTCATGACACGAAGAGAGTTTGTTGAAATGAGCGCGGCGACCAGCGCGGCGATTTTGGCCGGCGCGAAAGTTTTTGGATCGACATCTGCGCCCGGCACAGCATCAAACGCCACTTTCAAAATCGGCGGCGATTTGGAAGTGAATCGACTTGGCTTCGGCGCGATGCGCATCACCGGGGAAGGCAACTGGGGTTGGCCGGCTGATCGCGGGAATGCGGTTAAAGTTTTGAGGCGCACCATCGAGCTCGGCGTAAATTTGATCGACACAGCGGACGCGTACGGGCCGGAAACAAGTGAACTGTTGATCGCTGAAGCGCTTTATCCTTACCGCAAAGGACTGGTTATCGCGACGAAAGGCGGCCTGACCAGACCGGCGCCAGACCAGCCGGTGCTAGACGGACGACCTGAACATCTCAAGCAATCTCTTGACGCAAGTCTCAAGCGATTGCGCTTGGAGCGGATCGATCTGTATCAGCTGCACTTCGTCGATCCTAAAGTTCCAATTGAAGAATCCGTCGGCGCGCTCAAGCAAATGCAGGATGCAGGGAAGATTCGGCACGTCGGACTTTCAAACGTGGATCCCAACGAAATCGCGCGGGCGCGCAAGGTTGTGCCGATCGTGAGCGTTCAGAACCGGTACAACATTGAGGACCGCAACTCGGAAAACGTTCTGGCCTATTGCGAGAAGGAGAATCTTGGCTTTCTGCCGTGGTTCCCTATCGGGGGAGACAGAGGTTTGAAGCCTGACAATCCGCTGAATGTGGCGGCAAAGGCGCACGGCGTGAGCGTTTACCAAGTAGCTTTGGCCTGGCTTTTGGAGCGATCGCCGTTGATGCTACCGATTCCTGGGACATCGTCGCTGGCGCACTTGGAAGAGAACGTCGCTGCCGCAAAGCTCCACCTAACTCCAGAAGAGTGGAAAGCAATCGACGCCATTGCGGGCTAGGCGCAAAACCAGAGACATGTCGCTCAGACTTTGCGGAAAACCTCAGAGATCTTTGCGGTTCGACAGGAAAGCTATTGCGCTGATGATGATCGCCGGAATGAGCGCAGCGGCCGGCATAGGTCTGCGGAACAGGTCACCTCATGTACCTGGAGAAACCCGAAGAGTTTTCGCGCCTAGTATTGAACTTCATCGAGACGAACAGCGATCTGCCTTCGGATCCGATCAGCCCTTCGCCAACAGTTGGTCTTCAAAACAAATGAAAATGCCCCCGATTAGCGAGTCATCAATAGCTCGAAAGAAGTTTAGCGGATGCTGCAAAGCAAAATCTACCGCATCGGTTAGTCCTTCACGCACATAACGGCTTATGATGCAGATATTTCTCCTTCGGTTTTGGGTAATTGCGCTAATCACAGGTGCATCGGCGGCCGATGAACCGAAGTTATCACCCGAAGTTTTTGCACCCAAAATTATCTCGACTGACTTGGACGAATCGTGCGGATCGTTCAGTCCCGACGGGCAGTCGTTTTACTTCGTTCGGCGCGGCGCGTATACGACTTCGCCGCCGATCTCGATCATCTGTTTTTCTGAATTGCGCGATGGCAAGTGGAGTCATCCGGAAGTCGCCCCGTTCTCCGGGAGGTACATCGACGCAGCGCCTTACTTTTCGCCAGACGACAAACGATTGTTCTTTTCATCAAAGCGCCCGACCAAATCGGATTCGAATGCAAGCGATTGGAACATTTGGTCCGTCGAGAAGACCGGCAGTCAGTGGGGTGACCCACACGAACTTGGCGAACCGATTAACACGGCGAACAATGACGCAAATCCAGCGATTGCCGCAGATGGAACAATGTATTTCATTTCCGATCGCGACAGCCAGCCCGGTCATATCCACATTTATCGCGCCCGCCTGACGAACGGGACATACGAGCAACCGGAGAAACTCGGGCCTGAGATCAATAGCGGCGATGCAGATGTTAATCCTTACATCAGTCCTGATCAGAAGTTTCTGATCTTCGCTTCCTATCGAAAAGACAACCTTGCGTCCGGTGGAAACCACTACGACCGAGCCGATCTGTACATTACCGAAAATCGAGAAGGGCACTGGACACCGGCGCGGCGTCTTGAACACGGAATCAATACGAGTGCCACTGAAGCTAATCCGACAATGTCACCAGATGGGAAGTGGTTCTATTTTACCAGCGAGCGCAGTCCATTCGAAGTTCCCATGAAGCAGCAGCTCACGGCTGGAACGTGGGGGGTTCAACAGCAGGCAATCGAAAACGGCGTCGGAAATATTTATCGGATCCCAATTGAAGCGCTGGAGCTGGGGCGATGATTTCAGAACACATCGACTCCTCACCTTCGTCCTCTCCTCGCGCGAAGAGGAGAGGAAAACCTGCTCAGCGCATTCTTAATGTTGGGTTTGCCGCTCTCGTTTTCTGCGGTAGCACGTTAATAGCTGCCGACACAGATGATGACTCGGCGGCGGTCATTCGGCGGGAGTATTTGCAATGGCAGCGCGCTTACGAGGAAAAGGATCTTGCGCGGACAATGGAGATTTTCGCGCCGGACGTGGTCTCAACATTTGCCGGCGGCAAAGACAACGACTTTAGTGCAATTCGACAATCGTACGAAAAATCGTTCGCAACAGCAGGACCGGCTCGGCAATGGAAACCGGCGAATATGGAAGTCGGCGCCTCAGGCGATCTCGCCTACGCTTTAGCTGACTGGCAATTGTTCGAGGATGGCTCGCTTCGCCTGACAAATTGGAGCATCGACGTGCTAAAGCGGGACGGAGCAAAATGGAAGATCATCGGCTCGTTCACGATTCCTAAAGACAACCGCACAGTGAAGCAGTCGTGCGATGTCGCGTTCCCGCATGTCTCGCCTGACACATTTACCGGCGGCGCGGCTGAGGTTTGGCGGACGTTGATGCGCTGGAGAGATTCATATAACGCCCGTGATCTCAGTGGCACGCTCGCGCCCTACGATCCAGCGATAACGGGGTTGTATGCAGGGAATTCGCCCGACACGTTTGCGAGCTTGCGGGAGAGCTACACTCGCTCATTCGCTGCGACTGATCGTCAACGAAGCATTGAATTTGAGCAGCCGGAAGAAATTATCGCGTCCGGCAATTTCGCTTTCGTGCGCGATCGTTGGACGAGCACGGTACGGACGCCAGTCGGCGAAACGCGCAGGTTATCGCGCGGAATTGAATTCTGGCGCAAAAATGAGAGCGGCGAATGGAAGCTCGTGCACTATCTGAGTTACCTTATTTGCAACTACACCCCGAACGAACCAGCGATTGTCGGCGAAGGAATCATCTCCACCCCACAGGATGAATTTGGCGGCTCACTCTTGCCGGATGGCAAAACCATTTACTTCGATCGCTCGGTCCCGCCGCATTATTTCTACACCATATGGGAATCGCATCTCGTGGGCAAGCAATGGTCGCCGCCACAAATTTTGCCATTTTCCGGTGAGTATCGCGATTCCGATCCAGTTCTGTCACCGGATGGAAGCAAATTGCTCTTCGTTTCGGATCGGCCGGTCGATGGGCAGAATCGACATCATTACGAAATCTGGATCTGCGAGCGTGAAGGCGACAAATGGTCGGAACCAAAAAATGTTGGTCCAGTCATAAACACGCACAGCCAGTACTTTGCTTCGATGGCGAGCAACGGAAATCTCTATTTCACCGCAACAATCGCAGAGGACGACTCCGAGATTGATGTTTTCGTTTCGAGATTCGTCGATGGAAAATACACGACGCCGGCAAACCTCGGTCCGCAGATCAATGGTAAAGGCATCATTAACATCGAAGCGTTCATCTCCCCGGACGAAAAATTTCTGCTGATGGGCACGTTCAGCCGACCCGATTCGGTCGGCAGCTCCGACATCTACGTAAGCTACAATCAAAACGGAAAATGGAGCGCGCCGTTACCGGTGAGCGCGATTAACACGCCGGCGCGCGAGTACAGTCCGCGCCTAACTCCTGATGGAAAGCGGCTCATCTTTACGAGCGAACGCGGGATGGGCACAGAAAAACGCGACAAGCCATGGACGATGGCAGAGTTCGAACAAAAATCGCATTCGATCTGGAACGGTCTTGGAAATATTTATTCGGTTCCCGTCGATGTGCTGCCGAAGCCGCCGAAGCAATAAATTGTAGAGGCGTTTGTGCCAAACGGCTGGATTGAAATTCGGCGCTTAATACAAGCCCCGCTACAACCCACGTGATTGATTTGATGCAATCGTAGGCGGCTTACGATGCGGTGAATTCGCTGAATAGGATCCGGTATGACCTTCAAAGATCATTTTTCGAAACAAGCGGCCGATTATGCGAACTTCAGACCGCGGTACCCGCGCGAGCTATTCGAATACCTCGGCAGCGTTGCACCGAGTCGTGCGCTGGCTTGGGACTGCGCAACCGGAAACGGCCAGGCTGCGGTTGAACTCGCGGAAGTGTTCGATCGCGTCATCGCGACGGATGCCAGCGAGAAGCAGATCGCAAACGCGGAGCCACACGATCGCGTGGAATATCGCATCGCGTCAGCGGAAGAAAGCGGCCTCGAATCAGACACCATCGATCTCATCATGGTCGCGCAAGCGCTGCATTGGTTCGATCTGCCACGCTTTTACGAAGAAGTGCCACGTGTGTTGAAGAGCAAGGGCGTGTTCGCTGCCTCAGCGTACAAATTTTTCCACATCACACCAGAAATCGACCGGCTGGTAAATCATCGCTATTACGACAAAGTTGTCGGCCCGTTCTGGCCGCCAGAGCGCACGCTCGTTGAAAAATTCGAAGAACTCCCATTCCCTTTTTCGGAAATTCAGACGCCTTCATTCGAAATGATCGCGCAATGGAACCTGGAACATCTGGTGGGTTATCTGCGGTCGTGGTCGGCGACGCAACGTTTCATTGCGGCGAACAAACGCGATCCTCTGGCGCCGATTGCTGATGATCTCCGCGCCGCATGGGGTAACGCGAAACAGACGCGCCGCGTCATTTGGCCGTTGACTCTGCGGGTTGGAATCAAGGCTATTCCGGAATCGCTGGCAACGTGACTCATTCGACTGTCGCTCAGGGCAGGCAGTTGCGTCCTTTTTGTCGCTGACACGGCCGCCGCTAAAACAAGCCGAACGACATCTGAGGAGCGGAGCGATTCGAATTCGATATCGATCCAGCAACAGTCAAAGGATCGGCCGAGCTCAAGGTCGGATCGACCGTGACTGTGACTTACCTAATGAGCGCCACGAAAATCGAAACAGCTACGGCGGCGGCCGGGGCGAGTCCAGCGGCGACGCCATAAGCAATTCGGCGCGCCCGGCGGTCGCGCCCTACCCTTGCTTGCGCCAGGCGCCGAGGACGAGACCGCTGAGTGCCATGCCGAGCAGGGGCCGGCCCATGTCGATACAAACAAGCGGCCACGGATTGGTTTCGAACGCGGAGAACACAGAAATGGTCGCGTATTCCATAAACACAAAGGCGAACCAGCATGCGAGCGCAACTTTCAGGCCACACCAGATGCTTGTTGGGTTGGTCCGCGCGATAAGAACTGCGAGTGTGTAATTGACAGCGATCGAAGCAAGGAAGGCGAGCACGTAGGCGCCGACGTTATGCGTGTGTTCGATGTCAGTCATCGTGCGCGCATGAAGATTCAACCATTTCTCGCCAAAAATTGCGTACCAGCCCCAACCGATCAAAAAATACATAACGATCAAAATCCAGACGGCGAGATGATTGATCTTCGTGTTCACAGCAGTTTGAGGATTATTTTCCCGTTGGAGCTTCAATTGCAAGTAGATTCAACCAATAGCCAGGGATTTGGTAGCGTTGAAGGGCCTATCGATTAACCGGAAGTAGCTTACGGCTAGGATGGATATCACTTCTCAGAAAAACGGCAACGTTACGTTCCTCGGTGCGATATTCCCTGAACCCATACTCCTTTAATTGCAACCGAAATGGCTCGTAGAATCGTGGCCACCAAGCCTCCTCGTGGTATGGCTGGATGATGACAACTGATATATCCAGCCGGGTCAAGTACCGTAAACAGTTTCCCTGTTCTACGCCCGTCCATAGCTCCATGTAACCAGCCGGTCCAGTATAATCGCCGACGGTAATTATGTTTGCCTTCCGAAAGTAGAAGGTAAGCTCTAAAACACCTGGCAAAAGAAGGACTTTCGTGTTGGTTTTCTGATTAGAAGCTACTGTCGCAATGGCGGCTTGGCTGGCCACATAACCACTGAGGTCCTTCTTTAGATAGTCTTTTAGGTTGGTGTGGGAGCGTAGTAACGAATATGTTAGTCCGTAATAGTAGCGATAAAAATTCATGGAAGCTCGCGACTGAGTCGGGATCACAAGAGCCGTGCAGAATAGAGTGGTAGCGGTCCTGGTTATCAATGTCATCAAACGAGAACTCCAAAGGGTTTCGGTCCGCGCGCAGATGAGCGAAACAATAACGCCCACCCAACCCGCGAGCACGGGATACCAATGAAGAGAATATCTCCCCAGAGAGCTGGAAAGCCAGGGAAGGGGGAGGTACGCAGCGGCCAGCGATAAATAGATGAGACGAGGTGGGGCGCGCCACCTGTTCCGCCAACAGGCTTGTACAAGAAGGAATAAAATCGGCGCATATAGTAACAGGATTATGGCCGTAACTCCCCGCTCTCGAAAATTTTCTGATTGTGGCTCAGTGAAAAATCGGAGAGGCAACAGCAGCAAATGAGATGGCTTTCGTTCCGTCATGGTATCGGCGGTGTAAGGAAAAAGATCATCTTTGAAGATTGGATCTGGGTGCTTAAAAAGGAAATTGAAAACCGGTGGCGTGGGGTCATGAGCTTCAAACAGGTTCCGCAGATACCAGGGCAGACTTAGACTCACCAGAAGGACGCAAAGAACCGCGATCTGCCGTCGTGGCAGCCGCACGGTAGCGAAAAGTAATGAACCAAGAAAAAAAGGTAGATGACCAATCAGCGTGAGCTTCATCCCGGCGCAAAATGCTGCGGTGACGACGAGTTCGCGCTCGAATGGCTGGCACGACGATGATCGGTAGGCGCAGAGAATCGGAACGAGCAAAAAGAGTCCAATAGGAACATCGATATAAGCAACGTTCAAATACCGGAGAAAAACTGGAGACAACGCCACAGAGAGGGGAATTAGGAGGTGCTGCGGGCGAGATAGCTTCCACATTTGTGTCCATTCTCGAAATGGATCTTGAACCGGAGCAAAAAAGGCCAGAACTCCCAGACATGTAAGCAAGCCGCAAAGCCAATTTAGAAAATGGCAGTAGCTCCCCAGCTTCAAAACAAACAAGGCGCTATAGAAAAGCAGAAAATTATTTGCGTAGTATGGAAAACGCAGGAAGGAATCGACGTAGATCCGGCCCGCGTTCGCCCAGTCAACCGCATAAGCTAAGTGATATGTTACCGAATCAGAGAGGGTGGGAGGCAGGACAGCTGGCACTCCTAGGAGCAAGAACAGCAGATAAATAAAAAGCGCAGGCGCCGTCCATGCTCCAACAAAGCGTCGGTAAGTTTTTTGCCAGAAGGAGTAGGAGAGCCAGTTCTCGCCTTTAAGCCACAGAAATAAAAGGCCCTCGCACACCAGCGCGAGTAATATCCCAGGCCAGTTCAGAAGGTGAGTGAATCCCAGCAACAGCAGGCAGAACCCTGCGACCGCCATTCCTGCCACGGATGTAATGACGAGATCGGTAATTGAGAAGGAGCGTGATTGTTCAAGGGCCTTTGGTCGTAACAAGTGGCCTGTTGTAAAGAAATACAACCAGAGCAGATGTGCCACTGCCATACCCAGGACGTAGCTTTTAAACACAGGCATCTGCAGATGACTATATCATACTGATCGATTGTAATCGCTCAGCACGAAGCGGGATCTGATCCAATGGCTAGCAGAACTTAAAGCCCACTGAAGCCAGCATACCTCGAGATAAAAAGCTCAACCAGGGAGGAAATCTTGCGGAATTGATTGAGCCTCGCTGGGAGTGAGATTACAAGCGCACGACCTTCAAGCTTTGCGCAGGCGCTGTCGAGAGCGTAGATGAACTGCGGATGCATGTCGTTATGTTGGTTGCTTATCCTGCATCAATTTCCTTATGCGTCCTTCCTTTTGGATGAGCAAGTCCTGGTACATCTGAATCAAACCATCGCGATTCGCTAGCAGCCCACGCAGGAATTGGTAATCGCTTTCCTTAAGAACTTCTCCTGGCTTGACATGGCTCGGAAACGGCCTTGCTACGTAAAAGGTAGTATGAGGCGCAACCACCTCCTCAGCCGGTCGGTCTGCGGTGTATAGGTAGATCGAGAACGATTTACGCGACAAGTGTTTCTTGTCTTCAGGAAGACGAATCGCGGGAAATCCGTGCCAGCTGTATTCACTGGTTTCGAAGATCACTGCGCGATTAAACAATGGCAGGAAACTCTTGACATCGTCCGTGTCAGGATTTCGTGGGTTTGAATGCAGTTCAATGGAACCGCCCCACGACTCCTCCCACTCTTTATTTAAATAAATCAGCAGGTTCATTCTTCGATGCAGCATGCGCCTTTCGTCGATGTTAAAGTCGATATGCGTGTCGAGGTACTGCCCGTCCAAATTTTCATGCGTGCCACCACCAAAGAGCGTCTCGTCTGCTATCAAATCGGGAATGCCGGTAATTTTCGACATTATGTCAAGGAATGGCTGAGAGTTGATGAAGTCGTAAAACCTTGAATAGAAAGGACTCACCGACGCGACATTTTCAATGACGGCCTTGCCTCCAACGCGTCCGATCTCGTTTGTGGCCTTTTTCGTATCGAAGCTTGGAAAATCCCGCACAAGCGCGTCGCAAACCTCTGACTCAAGGAAGTCATCGATCTCGACGTGGCGGAAGGGGCGTGCTTCTTGGAAAGCACGGCAGATCTCTACAGCTTTTTGGATGACCTGCTTGTTAATCACTGTGGCCTAATGGAATGAACTCGTGCAAGAAGATTGTTAAATTACCTAAACACTGGGCAGGTCAAGCGCGAAAACGCTCTCCCGAAAGGCTAGGAATAGCTCTTGCAAGTCAGTTAATCTCGCAGCTTCGGTGCGCATACACGGCATTCGGTATCTGAACTGACAAGTGCGGGATTGCAATCACCTGATTCGCCTGCCGGCACTCCATTTGACTGTCCGCGGTGTTTCAGCATTCTATCGCTCCCTATGC
>WNGG01008460.1_pt1 | contig 11339 bp, 6 predicted proteins | sample 5400661 | NCBI WGS metagenome assembly WNGG01 (sample SAMN13153372, study PRJNA577476) | soil metagenome | isolation source: 100 cm soil or saprolite under Garry oak tree replicate 1 | place: USA:California | collected 2016-06-15 | reverse complement strand
CGCCGTTTGCTCCGCCGTTGCCGTTTTCGTCTGCGGGATCGGACGGCTCCTCCTCGTCCTCCGACTCGATCAGGTCGGACGCGTGGAGAAAGGCGCTCTTGTCGGCCCCGATGTTGACGAACGCGGCTTGGATCCCCGGAAGCACGGCCTCGACCGTGCCGAGGTAGATGTCGCCCACCGTGCGGCGGGCGTCGGGACGATCCACCAAGAGTTCAACAAGGCGGTCGTCCTCCAGGATCGCCACGCGGGTCTCCCGCGGGCTCCCGCTGATCAGAATTTCCCGTTTCAAAGCATGTGCCCTCGATCCCGGTTGGCCAGCAGCCGGTCGGGATCCTACGATTGTTCCAGCAAAAACTCATGCCAAGCAGATGGACTGAGGATGAGATGAACCGATTGGACGGGCTGCCCGTGCGCGACGCGGGGATGGCGCCAGGGAGCCGGGGCAGGCCCGAAATCCAATGCATGTTCTAAATCTAAGCGGGCTTGCGAGTTACGTCAACTGTCCCGAAATTAGTCCTACATGAGATCACAACCCACTCATTTTCTCGCCCGGAGTCTGATCCTGACTGGCATCGTGTCCGGCGCCGCAGCCTGCCTCGCGGCCGCGCAGGCGCCCCTCCCCGAGTACCCGCCCGCCCGTAAGAGTGACGTGGTGGGCGACTACCACGGGACCAAGGTCCCCGACCCCTACCGCTGGCTCGAGGACCCCGATTCCCCCGAGACGCGCGTATGGATCGAGGCGGAGAACCGTGTCACCGCCCGCTATCTCGCGCAGATCCCCCAGCGCGACGCGATCCGCAAGCGCCTCACCGAGCTCTGGAACTATCCCAAGTACGGGGCGCCATTCCACAAGGCGGGCCGCTACTTCTTCTTCAAGAACGACGGGCTCCAGAATCAGTCGGTGCTCTACAAGCAGGCCTCGCTCACGGCGGACCCCGAGACGCTGCTCGATCCCAACCTCCTCTCCGACGACGGTACGGTGGCGATCTCCACGCTGGCCGTCTCGGAGGATGGGCGGCTGATTGCCTACGGCACGTCCGCGAGCGGCTCAGACTGGGAAGAGTTCCGCGTGCGCGACGTCGCCACGGCACGCGATCTGGCGGATCACCTCAAGTGGATCAAGTTCTCGGGCGCCTCGTGGACCAAAGACGGTGCGGGCTTCTTCTACAGCCGCTACCCCGAGCCCGCCGACAAAGCGCTCACCGACGTCAACCGGTTCCAGCGGGTCTACTATCACCGCCTCGGGACGGACCAGGCGAGCGACGTCCTGGTGTACGAGCGATCCGACCAGCCGGATTGGGGCTTCAGCGCCGACGTCACTGATGACGGCCGCTACGCCGTGCTGCAGGTGTGGCTCGGCACCGACCGGCGGAACCGCGTTTACTATCTCGACCTGAAGGACGCGAAGCATCCTCGCGTGCAGGGGGAGGTGGTGCGCCTGCTGGACGACTTCGACGCGGGCTACGGCTTCATCGGCAACGACGGCCCGGTGTTCTACTTCCTCACCGATCTCGACGCGCCCCGGAAGCGCGTGATCGCGATCGACACGCGCCACCCCGAGCGGGCGCGCTGGCGGGAGCTGATTCCGCAGGGCGACGACGTGATCGAGAGCGTGCAGATCATTCACGACACGTTCGTGGCCAACTCCCTGCAGGACGCCCACTCGCGGCTGCGGGTGTTCGCGCTCGACGGACGGTTCGTCACGGACGTGGCGCTGCCCACGCTCGGCTCGGTAGGTGCGGTCAGCGGCGAGCGGAAGGACGACCAGATGTTTTTCGCCTTTACGTCATTCCTCTATCCTACGACCATCTTCCGCTACGACTTCAAGACCGGGCAGTCGAGCGTCTTCAAGACGCCCACGATCGACTTCGATCCGTCGGGCTACGAGACCGAGCAGGTCTTCTATCGCAGCAAGGACGGCACGCGCGTGCCGATGTTCATCACGCACAAGAAGGGCCTGAAGCGGGACGGAGCGAATCCGACGTATCTGTACGGGTACGGCGGGTTCGACATCAGCCTCACGCCGAGCTTTTCGGTGGGCACGCTCGTGTGGCTGGAAATGGGCGGGGTCTACGCCATGCCGAACCTCCGGGGCGGCGGCGAATACGGCGAGGAATGGCACCAGGCTGGGATGCACGAGAAGAAGCAGAACGTGTTCGACGACTTCATCGCGGCGGCGGAGTACCTGATCAAGGAGGGATACACCGCGCCCGCGAAGCTCGTGATCGGCGGCGGGTCGAACGGGGGGCTCCTCGTCGGCGCGGCGATCACGCAGCGGCCTGAGTTATTCGGGGCGGCGCTGCCGGCCGTCGGCGTGATGGACATGCTGCGGTTCCACAAGTTCACCATCGGGTGGGCGTGGGTGACCGAGTACGGCTCGGCGGACAGCGCGGCGCAGTTTCTCTATCTCTACAAATACTCGCCACTGCACAATATCCGGCCGGGAACACGGTATCCCGCCACCCTGATCACGACCGCGGACCACGATGACCGCGTGGTCCCGGGTCATTCGTTCAAGTTCGCGGCGACCCTCCAGGCTGCGCAGGTGGGGCCGCAGCCGGTGCTGATCGAGATTGAGACGAAGGCCGGCCACGGCGCCGGGAAGCCGACGAGCAAGATCATCGAGGAGCAGGCGGATCGGTTTGCGTTTCTGGTGAGGAATCTCGGCATCGCGGTGCCTTGATGTAGGGCGGGGGAAAGGCGCGGGAGGGCGCGGAACGGCGGTTATTGCTTCGACCGCGCCCTCCCGCGCTAATCCACCAAATCTCCAAGCAGCTGCCTCGCAATCACGATCCGCTGGATCTCGCTCGTCCCTTCCCCGATCTCGCAGATCTTTGCGTCCCGCATCATCCGCTCGACGGGGTAGTCGGTGGTGTAGCCGTAGCCGCCGTGCAGCTGCACAGCCTTCGTGGTGGCGCGCATGGCGAGCTCGGAGGCGTAGAGCTTCGCCATTGCAGCTTCCTGTTTGAACGGCTGGCCGTGCTGCTTGAGCCACGCGGCGTGATACACCAGGTGCTTGGCCGCCTCGATCTCCGTCGCCATGTCCGCCAGCGCGAAGTGGACGCCCTGGAAGCTGGCGATCGGCTTGCCGAACTGCTTGCGGGTCGCTGTGTACGTGAGGCACTCCGCGAGCGCGCCTTCCGCGATGCCGAGCGCCAGGGCGCCGAGCCCGATGCGGCCGCCGTCCAGCGTGTGGAGGAACTGGCGGAAGCCGTCGTTCAGGGCTCCCAGCACGTTCTCGTTCGGGACCACCGCGTCTTGGAACACCAGCTCGCGCGTGTCCGAAGCGCGCCAGCCGAGCTTGTCTTCCTTCTTTGCCGCCATCACGCCCGGGCACTTGGGGAGCGATGGGTCGTGGCCGATGCCCACCCGGGCGGCGTCTGCGAGGTCCGTCGTGTCCTTGGTGACGATAAACGCGGTGATACCACGGGTCCGCTGCGCAGCGGGGTCGGTGCGCGCGCTGACGACGAAGATCTCGCCGACGCCAGCGTGCGTGATGAAGATCTTGGAGCCGTTCAACACGTAGTGGTCGCCCTGGGCGACGGCTACGGTCCTGGTGCCGCCGGCGTCCGACCCCGCGCCGGTTTCGGTGAGCCCGAACCCTCCCAGCACCTTGCCCGCGGCGAGCAGCGGGACGTAGCGCCGCTTTTGCTCCTCCGTTCCGAAATCCACGATCGGGGAGGTGCCGAGGGTGGTGTGGGCGCTGACGGTGATGGCGTGGCTCGCGTCGACCTTCGCGAGCTCGTGGATGACGATGATGTAGGAGAGGTAGTCCATCCCGGAACCGCCGAGCGCTTCGGGCCAGGGGATGCCGAACAGGCCGAGCTCGGCCATCTGCTTCACGTTGTCCCAGGGGAATTTGCTTTCCAGGTCGTAGCGGCGGGCGGTGGGCTTGACCACCTGCTCGGCGAAGTCGCGCACCATGTCGCGGACCTGGAGGTGGTGGTCGGTGAAGTAGAGGGTGTCGTGCATGGGAAGAATCTAGCGCGCTCCCCGCCCCCCGGTGGGCATTTCGACTTAGGGAAGGTCTAGAGCGAGATCTAGATCTTCGTTCGCCCGCCGCAAAACCGCCCGTCGATGCCTCAAAAACGCCCTAGCACACGCAGCGAGACTGGTGCTTGTTAGAGCATGACCACGCGACGTGCGGTCGCGCGCCCTCAGGGTCTTCAGCCGCGCTCACCTCTGTGACCGAGCCAGCGAATTCTCCGGCCCCGAAGAGTGAGGACTTGATCGGCGAGCCGAACCGTCCCGTTCGCGCCATCACGTTCGCGGGCGGCGTCTTCGACACCGCCATGCAGCTCGGGGTGGTGCACGCCTTGCTCGTGGCCCGCGCACGACCTCCGGACATCGTGGTCGGAATCTCGGCGGGAGCCGTCAACAGCGTCGCACTGGCCGAGGTGTTGCAGGCCGGTGACGCGCTCCAGGACCACCCGGACTGGCGCGGCCTCCCAGAGGCGCAGCTTGCCGCGGCCCAGACCGCGGCGCGGATCGCCCGGTTCCGGCAGATCCTCGACGCCTCCCGGCGCGCCCCCGGCGAGCTGCTCGACGCGCTGCTGCCGGATCCATACCAGGTAGACGCGCAACGCCCGCTCGAGCCGCTGCAGCTGCCGATCCAGAAGGAGCGGGAGCGGCGCGGCCGGCTCGAGGCGCTCATGTCACGCGCCGGCATGATCAACTTCTACAACCAATTGCTCGACGTGCGGACGTCGATCGGCGCCCTCACGCGAGTGGTGCGCGTGGTGCTGGGTCTGCGGGCGGCCGGTGAAGCTCGCCCGCCCGTTGGCCGACGGGTTGCGGCCGCTGCCCAGCTGTTCATGGGATGGCTGTTGCTTGGCGCCAACCTCGGCCGGCTGGCGCCGCTCGTGTCACCCCTGCTCGCCACGCTGCTACATCCTGCGCCTCGCGAGGAGCGGGGAGCCGCCGCAGGAGAGCTGATCTTCCGCTGGCCGGGAATTCGTCGTCTCCCTAAGCTGCTCGCTCATGTCCTGGCGTTGCTCTCCCTGGCGCTGGCGTGGCTCGGCGCCTCCGCGCTGGTCCTCCTCGCCCCGGCGGCCGCGGCGCACCTGCTCACCTGGTTGCCCATCGAATGGGTCCGCCGGCACGGCGCGCTGGTCGCTGCGGGCCTCTACGCAGGAATAGCGATCGCGCTCGCGTTCGTGGCGGTCCCGTGGCGGCACCTGGGGAGCGCCGTGCGCCGGGGTGTGCCCCACGCCCTCCAATTCCTGGTGCTCGTGACGGCCTGGGGCGCGGGGCTCGCGCTTGCCGCCTTCTCGGTCCAACTCCTCGTCGAGCGCTTCGACCTCGCGTCCGTCGTCGCTTCATGGGGCGCCCTGCGAGGCGAGTGGTTCACAGCCTACCTCGCGACGCTCGTGGTGCTCGTCGCGATCGCAGCAGTTGGTACGTTCCTCTGGCGACACTCACCGAAGCCGTTCTGGGCACGGCTGCTCGAGCGCTACGCGCTGGACAACTCGCTCTTCAGCGCGCATCCGCTGCGCCAGTTGTTCATCGAGCTGTTCGATCCCGACTATTACGGTGGGATCGAGATGGACTCCGTCGTCGAGCGCGCGCTGAGCACCAATCCGACGCCGGTGAGCGAGGACATCAACGGCAAGCTGCTGCGGCGCTACACGGCGCCCCGTGTGGGACTCGCCGTCGCCGACGTGAGCTCGGGGACGCTGCGGGTCCTCGATCCCGACGTCCGGGTCGTGAACGGGCTGCTCGCCGCGACCGCCATGGTGCCGCTCTTCCCGCCCGTCCCCGTCGGCGAGACGTTATGCGTGGACGGTTCCAACATCGCGAACGAGCCCACGCGGGCCCTGATGGACTTCTTACGAGGCCGGCTCAACCCGAATTCGACGGTAGTTCACGTGTACCCGGTCGCGTCGCTACCCGTCAGCCGACCCCAGCTCTACGCGACGCCGCTCGGCCATCTCACGGGACTGGTGGACGTAGTGGGTCGCGCGCTGCACCTGCAGCGCTTCCGGGACGCCACGCTGGAACGTCGCCTCACCGAGCTGTACACGAAGGGCATTCCGGGCGGCCGCGTGCTGTTCCCGACCCCCGGCAGCGCTCCCGACGCCCCGAAGCGCTACATCCGGGCCTGGGTGCACCCGATCGAGCCAGATGCGCCGATTACGTTGAATCGGGACCTGCTCGCCGCGCAGTCGAACGAAGAGCGTCGGACGCTCGTCGCGGAGACCGTTGCCGAAGGCTGCCGGGCGGCGCTCCAGGTCATGATGCAGCCGGCCATCAGGCAGGCCTTCGACCAGGCCGGTGCGACGACGAGCTCTGGCGCGGAGGCGGGGCTCGGAGGTCCGCTCGTCCCGTGTCGGCGCGCGGTCGAGCAGCATCTCGGTCCGGGCGAGGCCGGCCTGCCGGGGAGCGTGGCGGAGGGCGGGCCTGGATTGGTCGAGGTGTGCCGGCACTGTGCCATCTGGGAGGCCGATGCCGGCGGGCGGCGGCGCAGAGCGGCGGCGGCGTTGCGGGTCCCTGTGCAAGGCCCGGTCCACCCGCGCTGGCCGAGCGCGGCGGCCTCGGACGTGTCGGCGGAGCCCGCGGGTGAGTCCGAGTACGACCGCGAGCGCCGGAAGCCGCGCGGGGAGACCCCGAACTTCCAGCGCGTCGCCGGATGGCCGGGGCAGCGGAACGACGTACCGGGCGACCGGAGACCGCTCGTCAACCTCCTGTTCAGCGGCGGCGTGTTCCGCGGCGTGTACCAGATGGGCGTCCTCAATGCCTTGAGCGAGGTGCACCTGCAGCCGGACGTGATCGCCGGCGCGTCGGTGGGATCGATCACCGCGGCCATGGTGGCCCGGGCGTTGAGCCTGCCGCGTGGCGTCGAGCGCGAGCGACGCATCGCGAGCCTCGCCGCCACGTACCTCGCGCTGGACCGTCTCATTCTCACCGATCGGTTCGCGGATTTCATCCGCAACCTTACGTTGCGAGCGGCGTCCACCGACTTCTCGCTGCGGCAAGCGGATCGAGTGTTCCGTCGCTACGACGTGCCGCGCTCGGGGCAGTTCGACCGCGAGCTGCGGCTGGTGGTCGCGGGCCTCGAGCGCCTCTTCTATATCAGTCCCTTCGAGCTCCGGACGCTCGTCGAGGCGATTCGCGACCGCCAGTCCCACAAGGTCTTCGCCCTGCTGCGCGGGCATCTCCAGGAATGGCTCCGGCGCGGGGGCGTCGAGAACGAGATTCTCGGGGCCGAGCCCTTGGCGCTCCTCATCACCCAGCACGTCATCGAGGGCTTGTCGTCACACGCCGGGCTCGACCCCGCACAGGTTCCCTTCGACCTGTTTCTCCATCCGAACGGGATCTGCTTCCTCGCCACGGCGACCAACCTGTCGCAAGGAAAGCTCGAGATCCTCGGCTCCGACCAGCTGCAGGCGGGCCGTGCTGCGCTCACCTTGCTCAACGGGTTGCTCGCGAGCAGTGCGTTCCCGGGCGTGTTCCGCCCGCGCGAGGCCCCGGAGCTGACCCCCGATACCCCCTCGGAGGACCAGTTCATCGACGGCGGGGTGATCGACAACCTGCCGCTCGACGCGGTGGCGGAATTCCTGCAGGAAGCGGCCGTCAACCACGTGATCGCGCCGCGCCCGCTGCTCAACGACGACCCGACGTGCCCCGTCCCGCACCTGCTGTTTTCGGCGTCGCTCGAGACGAGACTCACGCGGCCGACACCCGAGCAGCTGACTGCCCTCCAGTCCAACTGGCCCGCGCTATTCCGGCGTACCCGCCAGCTGATTTACAACAAGAAGCTCGAGATCTACGCAGCCACGCAGCGCGACCTGCGGGACATCTTCAACCTGGCCCAAGACGCCAAGACGCGGGCACCGTGGACGCCGCTCGACCTCGAGGTCGTCATGGTGCGGCCCCAGTGGCTGTGCGGCACCTTCGCTTTCCACCCCATGCTGGGCTTCCGCCGGAGCAAGCAGGCCGCAAGCATCGCGCATGGCTGCGCGTCCACCCTCGTACGGTTGGGCGAGCTGCAGCAGAGCGACACGACCCGCCGCTGGGCGGCGGCCTGGGGCATCGACCGCGAGCAGCTTCCCCCGGTGGAGCGGTCCGCAGCGGGCAGCCTCCTCACGCCGAGTGGCTCGGGCGACGGGCGCTGCTGGTTCCGGCCCAACGTCGACTGTCCCTTTAGCCCCCGGAGGTTGCGGACCCTTGCCCTGCCGGAGGGCACGACCCGCGGCCTGACTCGCATCTACGAGCTGTGTGGGCGGCCCGAAACGCACCAGCCCTGAAGGACGGAGGAGCGTATGGCTTCGCTGCTCGAAGGTGTGATCACATTCATCGGCGTCATGCTGGTCCTCTCGCTGGCTGCCCAGAGCCTCCAGGAGGTCATCAAGATCATGTTCGCCGTCAAGGGTCAGGCGAGACGGCAAGCGCTCGAGGGGCTGATCGCGGAGGCGACACGGGCGGCTGGTCTGCGTCCCGGGGACAGCGAGAACCTCGTCGCGGACGTCGTGGGACGGATCCGCGGCTTGGGACAGAAGGGTGTGCGACCGGGCGCGATCCGGCTCGACAGCCTCACCGCGGACGAGCTGGGTACGCTCATCGAGACCGTGCTCCCCGACACGCTCCCCAGCCTCACGTCGCTCGCCCCGGATGCCGCGCAGGACCTGCTCGGCCAGGTCGCCGCGCGGGCCAAGACGCTGTTCGGCGTCGCGATGGAACCGGTCGAGGATCGTTACGGCCGCCGCATGCGCGGCCTCGCCGTGGCGTGCGCCGCCGTCGTCGTGGTCGGGCTCAACGTCGACGCGCGCTACGTGTTTCAGGAGGCGCGGCTCGACCCCGCGTACCGGGCCGCGATCGGTGCCACCCTGCCGGAAGCGCAGGTGATCGCCCAGCGACGGAAGGCGCGAGAGGACTCGATCGTCGCGCACCCCGATCTCCCGGATTCGGTGATTGCCCGTCTCCGCCAGGAAGCGCAAGCCGATCGGGATAGCGTGGCCGCGATCCTCGGCAAGCTGCAAACCGGCGCATTCACGATCGGGTCGCCGGAGCCGCGGAAATGGGCCAGTCTCGGTTGGTGGGTGGGCATTCTCATCTCTGTTCTGCTGGTGAGCCAGGGCGCCCCGTTCTGGAATGACCTGCTGGGAACGGTACTGGGACTGAAGAATCGGCTGCAGACCGCGCCGTCCGGGCCGGGTGGGGCGCCACCAGTTCCCGCAGCGGGTCCGCCGCCGCCTCCACCGGCCACCCCCACCCCGCCCGCGCCAGCCTCAGCCGCACCCGTTCCGCCGGCGGCGCCAACCTCGCCAGCCGGCGCGGCGCTGACGCCACCGGCTCCTGCCGCTCCCGCCGCACCCATCGTACCGGCCGCGGGCGCGCCCACTCCCCCCAGTGGAGTCGCGCCAGCACCCCCCGCTGCGCCCAAGCCACCCGGGACCTAGCGCCGTAACGGCACTGCGCACAAAGGAGGAAGATCATGGCAGACGAAGTGAAGGTGACGGCAACCCGGATTTACCCTGTCGGCGCGGGCAGCCCGGTCTTCTTGACCGTGACCGTCGGTGACGACCAGGCGGGCACGACCGTCGTCACCTGGGACGGAGCGGTGGGTGATCCCGATCCCGACATCACGCACAAGTCGTTTGGAAAGCCCGGCGACAACCTGCGCAACAAGCTGCTCGTGTGCCTCACGACCGTGAAGGACGTCAACGCCCTCACCAACCACACGTCCGTCAGGTACCTGTTGGAGGGCGGCACGGCACCGATGCCATATCCATTTCAGGCCGATGTGAACGAGAACGGCGGCTATGCGAGCTACCTCGTGACCTTCGTCCTCACATGACGGGGAAGCTGCTCATGCGCAGATGCTTGCGGCTGGTGATTGTCGCCGCCCAGGCCGTCCCGGCGGCGTTGCCCGCGCAGGCGGATTCCCTGCCCGCCTTCAACGCGCTCCGCACACCCGCGTCGCCGGCCTTTGTGCTGCTCGGTGTGGAGCCGACGTCGGTCGAGCGGCCCAATACTCCTTCCCAGCTCGCGCTCACGGTCTTGAACAAGACCGATCAGCTGACGAGCCTGCCGCGCGACTTCGCGCTCGAGGTCAGCCCGTTCTGGCTGTTCCACCATCCCACCCCTACGTGGAAGCAGGATTCGACGCGGGGGATTCTTGCTTCCATCGCGCGAACGGCCACGTTCTCAGTCGCGACCGCGCAACGCGGCAGCACGGGAGCTCCACTGACGGGGATTTCGCTCGGCGTCCGCGCCGCGCTCGCCTCCGGAAGCCTCGCTCCCGAAACCCGCGCCAAGCTCCGTCAGTTGGAGCAAGCACTCGGCGCTCCGACCAAGATCGCCGCCTCCATCGTAGCCGACTTGGGGAGGGACGCCAATGACCAATTGCGGCAGGAGATCGTCGAGGCGCGCGGAGATTCGGCGAAGATAGCGGCGGCAACCCGGCGGCACGAAGAGCGAATGGGAGTCGTGCACGACCTCGCCCTGCAAGACCCGCGAGTCCGGACCCTGCTGGACAGCATCACCCAGGAATTCGATGGTTTCACCGTCCAGCGCAGCGGCCTCTTGCTGGAGGTCGCTGGCGGCGGGGTCTGGAACGCGCCCAGCTCGGTGTTCGACAGCGCGAAGTTCCAGGGCTGGGGCGCGTGGCTGACGGCGAGCTACGAAGCTCCCGCTTGGAGCATCGTCGCCCTGGGCCGCTATCTCGCGGTGGACACCACGGGTGCGTTCAATAAGTTCGATTTTGGCGTGCGCTTGATCAACACGAGCCGGCGCTACGCACTCTCCACGGAGTACGTGGATCGGTATTTCCTGGGATCCGGCGCACCGCCGCACCAATACCGCGTGGTCGGACTGTTCTCGTATCAGATGCAGAAGGGAATGTGGGTGGATCTGACGTTCGGGAAGGGCTTCGATACAATGACGGCGGGCAGCCTGGTGGCGCAGCTCGGCCTGTCGTTCGACTTCAACCAGAAGCGGTACCAGAAGCCGAAGTGAGCGCGGGAGTCACCACACGATGAAGTCTTTGCTCGCGTAGCCGCGCACACGCTGGCAGACCTCGTACCCCTCGCGGCTGCCGTCGTCGTTGGTGTTCCCTTCGATCGTCTGGAACACGTCCGCCCCGGCTTGCAGCACGACGCCGGTGTGGACCCAGTCGGTGGCGGTCCGCCGGTTTAGAAAGAGCGAGCCCGGCGTGATACGCGCGTGATCGGTCGCCTCGGTCTCGCCAAGGAAGCGCCCAGCGGCCTTCGCACTGGCGGCGAGCGTGTCGCACGAGACCGATGGTGCGATGGGGGGCGCGGCATTGAGCGCCTGGCAGGCCTGGGTGATGAGGAATGAGGCGAAGCCGGCACACCAGGGCCACTCGGCGCCCTCCTGTC
>WNGG01009479.1_pt1 | contig 11341 bp, 16 predicted proteins | sample 5400661 | NCBI WGS metagenome assembly WNGG01 (sample SAMN13153372, study PRJNA577476) | soil metagenome | isolation source: 100 cm soil or saprolite under Garry oak tree replicate 1 | place: USA:California | collected 2016-06-15 | reverse complement strand
CGAAGTCAACAGCGGCAGTCAAACGGAAGGCTTTCTCCCGAACACCTACGTGGACATCTCGTCAGTGGTCGAACAGAAAAAGGCCGCCCTGTTCGCGCATGGCAGCCAGGACGGCCAGGGCATCTGGCGGCAGCACCACGAGATCATGGCGCAGTGGCGCGGACGTGAGGTCGGTGTGCCCGCCGCCGAAGCGTTCGTTCATCTCACCCGCGACCGTCACACCGGCGACCTGCCGGGCTTGTAAGCCTACCACACCTCGCCACGCCGCCACTCCATCGATAGGGGCAAGTCCAAGTCGAGTGACGGTGTGCCATAGGCAGCATCGCACAGGGCGTAGACCGCCGCGGCCAAGGTGTCCGTCAGGTCGCTGGAGCGGCAACGTTCAATGGTCAGCGTGGGTGCTCAAGCTGCTGATCGGGGTCAGGGAAAGCTTCCGAAATTCGACCTCGGACCCTTCCGACTGCAACGCAATCTGGCCGCGATCAGCGGTGGCGTCCGAGCCGTCATTCACCAGATCGCCGTTGACCCAGACTCTGATGGCGCGCCCGACAGCCTCGATTACCATCGTGTTCCACTCACCGACGGGCTTCTCGGAATCGTCGGTCAGGTTGAGGATGCGCCGCCTCTTGCCCTCCGTAGTCCCCCACTGCGCCGGAGGTCCGCGCCGCTTCTCCATGTCGGGCACGCGGATGTCTTCCGCGGCGAAGCGGTATTCGACTTCCAGTCGGTAGTCGTGGTAACTGGAATCGGTGATGAGATGCCCGCGGGGCTCACCCAGGCTCACGAGCATCCCGTTGCGCACGAGGAACGGACTGCGCAGCCGCACGTTGGTGTCGGCGGCGGGGACGTCGGCGTGCCAGCCCGTGAGGTCTCTCCCGTCGAAGAGCTGCCGTGTCGGGGGCTGCTTCGTCCCAGGAGGGGTCATCCGCATGCGCCCCTCCCGCCCTTGAGAGTCCACGCAGCTGCCCTCGTAGACCCCATCGGTCTGCCGCACCAACTTGCAGGAGACTCGCGACCCTTGGGCCCCACCGGCAAACTTGAATGTGAGGGTATCGGCCAACAGGTGAACGTCGGCAAAAGCCACGGGCCTTACACCGGGAGGTCCGGACAGCGTGATGGACAGGGAGTCCGGAGCACCGGCGACGCTGTAGCTGACCGCCTTGGAATGACCATACGGGTCGGTGACAGCACCTGACCAGCTGCCCGCGACCAGGGACTGGGCGCGTACGGGGGCGGGGAGCTGCAGGGTGGTGAGAGCGAGAGTCACACCAGCGAAGGCGCAGCGCATGTTCACCTCCCGGCTGCTTCCCTGAATGTTGAGACGCACGACTGAGTCTGTGGGCTCAACGGAAGTGCTTCCAGTTGGCTCCGGCAAATACGAGCGCGACAAACAAGAGGAATGATCCTCGTGCACTCTCGTGATTGAGGACCAGCACGAGTGTCGGCAACGCCCATGCGAGGAGCATCACTAACACGCCGAGTCGCCGCTGACGGCGAATCAAGAGCGCCGCTAGGCACACCGCTCCGCCAGCGACGAGATTCACGGCCACGAAGAAAACATTTCCGCCGGCTGAGATGACCGGAATGCCAACGGCAACGTTAACGAGGATGGTGAGGACACCGACGATCCAGCAGAGCGTTGAGGCGACACGAACACCAATTGGTGCCGCAGCGGACGCAGCACCGGGCGCCGTCGGCCGAGACGAAGCTGGAGTGGTCATGGTAGTTCCCCTCCCCGCTGCCTCACGGACCGCTGTTCCCGTGCCTTGCTGAGTAAGCGCTCCGTGAAATCGAGACGCTCCTGTGTCTCTCCTAGTTCGTGTTGGAGGTCTTGGACAGTACGTTCAAGTGCCTCAAGCCGGCTCGTGACGTCGACCGACGGTGATTCTGTACGAGCGGCACGCAGACGAGCGACCTTGATCACCGTGAAAGCAGGGATCCCCACGAATATCAGGAGTGCGGCAAGAAACACAGGAGGTTCCATGTAACCTTCCTCTTGGTTCACCACCAGTGCAATTCTACCCTAAACGCCGGGCGGGCCGTTCTTGGCGTCACCTTCTGGGGACGAAGGTCCAAACTGCGGAATGGGCGCTGCACGCGCTAGGGCGACGAAAGGAGAGCCATGGCGGTCCTCAAAGCATTGAGCATTGCCGCGCTCATCTCTTGCTGTTCAGGCCTTCGCGCCAATGACGGCAAGCCAGCGTTTAGGGTCATTGCGTTCTATACCGCCAAGCAGGATCAGGCACATATCAGCTTTGTACAGGAAGCCGAGCGATGGTTTCCGGAAATCGCGGCGAAATACAAGTTCCGCTATGACACCACATCCAACTGGCACAATCTGAATGCCGGCTTTCTTGCTTCGTATCAGGTCGTGGTTTTTCTCGATACGCGTCCAGAAGACCCCGCACAACGCGCCGCGTTTCAGGCGTACATGGAGCATGGCGGAGCTTGGATGGGCTTTCATTTTGCGGGTTTTGCTTTGACACCTTCAGCGGTTCCGGCAAACTGGGACTGGTATCACAATATCTTTCTCGGCTCAGGATCATACGTTAGTAACACCTGGCGACCGACGTCGGCCATTCTCCGTGTCGAAGATCGTAAACATCCGGCGACCTATCATCTGCCTGAGACTTTCAAGTCCTCGCCAAATGAGTGGTACCGATGGGACAAAGATCTGAGACAGAATACTGACATCGACATTCTGGTTTCCATAGACTCAACCAGCTTTCCGCTGGGCACCGGGCCCAAACCACACGAGATCTGGCACAGTGGGTACTATCCCGTGGTTTGGACAAACAAGAACTACAAGATGATCTACCTCAACATGGGTCACAATGACATTGACTATGAGCACAAGTACGGTGCTACGAACAAGACGTTGTCCTATACGCTGGATAACACGATTCAGGATCAACTGATCATCGATGGCTTGTTGTGGTTGGGGGACAGCGAGCAGAAGGCACCGGGGGCCGCAAGGTAAGGAGCGTCTTGTTAGGCGGCCACTTGAGGGGTTCTTGACGACGGGCGGGGAATATGTGGGAGTCACGACACGTCTGGCGAGAGCGTCCCCATGTCCAAGAGCCAATGGCTTCAGCGGAGTATCGCAGTCATCGTGATGAGTGGTCAGCTCAGCAGCTGTACCGGCTGGCGTGCCGAGAGCCTGTCCCCCGTGGATGTCATCGAAGATCAGCATCCAGGTGAGATCCGTGTTCAACGTGGGGATGGACGCTCCGAAGTGCTATACCGTCCGGAAGTCAATGGCGACAGTCTCGTGGGGCGGCGGGACTGGAGTGCGAAGCAGCCTGATCGAGCCGTGCCTCTCACGGACGTGAAGGGAGTGGCGACTCGTCACGTGAGCGTGGGGCGGACGGCGGCACTGGTTCTGGGTATCGGCGCTCTTGTAGGCGTCTTCATTGGACTGGGAAGCATGCAGGGGCCGCTCGACAACTGGGGCCAGTGAGGGCGCGCGCGTCAGCCATCCTCTATCCCCGCCCGTTGTAGAAGTTCGGTAAACCTCGAATCGCTAAGATGGCGTGAACCGCAAGCTCGACTCCGATGAGCAGGAAACCTCCGTACCACCATAGCCCGAGCGGCGGGGCCTGGATCGGGAGGGCGCGCGCCGTGGCGGCCATGCTTCCATAAAGCAGGACGCCACCACTGAGCCACACCAGGAGTCGAGCTATCACTTGTGGAAGGCGTCCCGGTGGGATTCGGGCCCGGAGGCCGTTCAGGAATGCGAGTTCGATGTAGTGCCCGCCAAGCGAGAACCACAAGGCAAGGGCGGGGAGGGGGAGGAGCAGCCCGAGGTTATGTCTCTGGAGCGCGAGCACCGCGCCCGCGACGGCGGCAAGCGCCACGTTTCTCGCCAACGCGCGGCGAAACGGCTCTGCGAATCGGGGCCAACTGGAGCTCGATTGCATGCTGCCTCAGGGATCGCGCTTACGCTGCGGGCGATCAGCGCCGGTCAGCTTCAAGCGCTGGTTAGGCGTTCGCGACCTGTGGGTCCGGTAGTCGGTGGCGGAGCAACACGACGCCGAAAACGATCATCCACAACGGCAGCAGATGAGAGGCAAGAACGCATACAGCGCCCACGCCCCACGCCCGGGATTGCCGCTGGCTAGTAGCCGTGGCAGCACAGTGGTCGCTGGACCGTCCAGTATGGCGGGGTAGTTGAAGCGGGCTGCGAGGAACGAGAACACCGCCACGAAGGCAATGGCGCCGAAAACGAGAGCCAGCCCGCCGACTCGTACGGTCGTAATGGGTTTCACTGGATCACTGCTAGGGAATCCAAATCGCTCTCGCGTGCCTCGGCCATGGCTGGAGCTCCTATGGCTGCAGTTGCAAGCGCTTGTTAGGCAGCACTTCCCAAGACATTACTGGGTAGAACACTCCGCTTCCCTTATCTCTAGTTGCCGATCCGACGCTCTTCCCGTGCCTTGCTGAGCAGACGCTCTGCGAAATCCAGCCGTTCCTGTGTTCTGATAGCTCCTGTTGGAGGTCCTGGACAACCCGTTCAAGGGCCTCAAACCGAGCAGCCTTTCCTCATCTAGGCACGAGAGCCAATCATCCTTTGACGTAGGTTCACGCGCTTGTTAGGCAGCAACCCCATCCGTGTGCAGGACCACGTCGAATGCCGAGGGCGGGCGCACGCGTCCAAAGTAGTGCTCTTCGGCGAGATCCCAGCGGGCGTGCCACTGCCGGAGGAACTCCGGCGCCTCACGCGCTGCAAGCCTTGCATCGCGCGTGGTCGCGGCCGCCTCGACCAGCACGCTGAGGTCAAGGACGTCTGCGAGCTCCGGCCTCGCGGAATATGCGCCGTCGAGCAGCACGACAGGTTTCGGGGCAAGCTCGGTCGGAGTCCGTCGCAAGGGATAGGTGCCGTCGCCGCGTGGACCAGCCAGGAAATCGAAGGCATACCAACGCGCGGGGCGACCAGTCCGCAATGGCTCTATCGCTTCGCGTTTCAGCCGGCGCCAGTCTATGGCATCTGCCGCTCGTTGTTCCGGCGTGCGGCGGTCCCATTCCGCATTGCTCACGCTAGCAGCAAAGAAATCATCGCATGGCACGATGACCGCGCCGATGGCCTGAGCGACCGCTGCGGCGACGGTGGTCTTGCCAGAACCACTCCGTCCATCAATGGCCACGACCAGTCGTTGTGGGCTGACCGGGCAGGCACGAATCGCGGTGACTACGGTGTCCACGGCTAGGATCGGCATGCTCGGTGTTGGGTTGCTGCCTAACGGATCGCGCCCAGGCTACGGGCGACCCGCCCGCCAGCTTCAAGCGCTTGTTAGGCGGCTACCCACCCTAATTGCTGGGGTGCCATTCGAACCGATCTCGCGCGTTGTACAAGATCTCTCCGCTCCCACTGCGAACTGTCACGACGGCAGTCACGACCGCGGCATCAAGTCGCGTCGAGGCAGGAAGCGACGCGTTGCGGCAGGCCCAGTTCAAACGCTTGTTAGGCCGCACCCTCCCTCACGGTGCCGGCAAGCGCGTAGACTGCCAGGCGATCAGCTCCCAGCCGCGAGCGTCGCGGCGGTACACGGCCAGATACCTAATCCGGAACACGTGGGCTTGGCCTTCAGCTTCGACTCGCATCGCCGAGCGGCCCGTGACGACTGCGTTTGAGCCGAAGACCCGGACCTCGCGTGCCTCAGGAGTGATCGACGCGTACCGCAAGGCGCCGCTACCCACAATCCGCAGCAACTCCGCCCTAGTGTTCTGGGCACCGTCGGTATGGGTGTACGTGAGATCGGGGGCGAGGAGGTGCGCGAGCGCACCGGTATCGGCATGCACCATGGCCGCGAACCGCCGATCCTCGGTAGCGAGGACTTGCCGGACAGACGCGCTATCCGCTTGTGCCCCGCCGAGACGTGGCAACAGCGCGCACGCAGCAACAAGCAGAGGCGAGCGAACGGTCATGTGATAGTGCGGCGCTCGGGTCACCACAGGATGGGTGCTTGGCCGCGAGCTCCGCCGTCCGGCTAGGCCGGGACTTGCAGTGCCAAAGGAAAATCAGGGTTCATAAGGGAGCTTCCTCCGTCGACGGAGACGGTTTGCCCCGCTCGCTCGAACTCCTTAACGTCTCGCGGTGAGGGATAGAGAACAACGAGTTTCGCGCTGGCCATGGTCTCCTCCTCTTCCAGGTCCGATCAAGGTGCCGCCTAACGGATCGCGCTTAAGCTGCGGCCTGCGGCGGCCGCAGACAAGACAGATCCGCTCCCTATCACGCGGCCGCCGCGGGCCGACAGCTTCAAGCGCGGGTTAGGCTGCGCCCATGCAACCACCAGAGTCTACTCCTCTTCAGCCTCGCGCTCACCCGGATTGTGTGACCGTCCGGATGCCGGATGTGGCATTCCCGGACATTCCACGGCATATCAGTCGGCGGCCACGGAGCCTGTACACCGAGCTTCAAGGCAAGCGCGTAGACCGTATCGACCTCTGCTGGTGAACGCAGCCACCAGGTCATCCAGGTACTCCCTGCTTGGTTGTCCCAGGCCTCGCGAGGCGATGGGCCACCCCGAGCGCCCTGCCCGCCCTGGCAGAGGAAGATCTCCGAGGTGCCGGAGATGACAGCGCCGAAGGTGGGCGGCTCACCGTGCTCCCAGTGTTTCTTCCACCCGAGCTGCTCGAACCAAGCGAAGGTGTCAGTGAGGCTGGAGACGTTAAGGATTGGAGTCACATCTTGGACGTTCATGGTGCCAGGCTCTGCCAGGTAAGAGTGGGTGCAGCCCAACGGATCGCGCTTAAGCTGCGGGCGACTCGCCCGCCGCGCGCGCGCTCAACTCGACCGCCGGGTTGGTAAGCGGACCTGGACGCCCATGAGCAGATTCACGCCGACGGCGGACTCACGATCGAGGATGTCAACCAGATACAGGTCGGCGAACGGGCGAACGTAGGGGGTGGGAGCTTCCAGACCCAGCACGATTGCGTCACTGAAGTTGCTGCCGGACGTGTCGAGCTGGAGGCTCGTGTTGTGCAAGCTGCTGTGTATTAGGACGAAGCCATAGCCAACCGACGCGAATGACACCGAGCCTCGAGGCCTAACCCGCATCGTCCAATAGGCCTGCCAGGCTGAGCCGGTGAAGCCGGTGGCTCCCGGCCAGTTGGTAAAGATGCTGAGCGCTCCGGCGGTCTCCAGTGGACCGATGACGTGAACAGAGGCCTGCGCGCCGAGCCGCTCGTCCTCCCAGTGACCGTTACTGAGGTTGACGCCGTAGTGAGCGCCAACACGACCGGTTTGAGCCGTGGCGGTGCATGCAACCAGGGGCACGAGATCGAGGAGAAGTGTGACCGCGAGACGGTAGGTCATAGGGCCTCCGAGCGCATCGGCCTAGCCGGATCGCGCTTAAGCTGCGGGCGACCCGTCCGTCGGCGCAAGGGTAGTGGACGTCAGACCGTGCCCGCCAGGGCACAACACTCCGGTTCCGTCAAAGGCGGTAACCGCCCGTCAGCTTCAAGCGCTTGGTAGGCAGCCGCCTGATCACCGTGTGGGGGGCTGCACGCCCAGCATGGATGCAACCTGATGTTCTCGGAGCAAGGAGTCGAGCGCCACACTGCGGCGGTAGCTGCTCAGCTTGAGGAGAGTGAGACACTGAGCGACAAGGTGTGCGGTTCGTGTCCGAGGGTACTGCGCAACCAAGTGCTCGTAGCTAGTCCGAACCTGGGGCTCCAACGTGCCGCTATCAGTGAACACTCTCGAATTGTCCATCCCGGTCAGATACGTAGAGAGATAGGTGTTGTACCAGAAACGGGCGGCGTCCTTCCAGGTAAAATCGGGATAGCTGTCGGCGAACTGCTCCCATGTGACGGCGCGCCCCGCTAATTCATCCCACGAGATCTGGAGCGCGGCGTCTTCAGAAAACCGCGTCCGCTGCTCCGTGGCTCGAAGGCCGAGGTACCTCCGCATAGCGGGCGTCAGAGCCCCCTCGAAGAAACGGGTCCAGTAAGCAATGTCTTCATCAGCGTAGGCGTTTCCTTCAGTGTACGCGAGTGCGAACCCGTGCTTTGCCAGGAGTGTGGTTAGCTGGCGTGAAGTAGATGTGTCTTCCAAGACGGTCGATTGAATGCTGGTGGCCTGGTCCAGTCGGTCGGTGATCTGCTCGCCCACCTTCAAGAAGCGATTCCGAAAGCTGAGGAAGAGGGAGTCAGCCCTTGGGGTCGCGGCGAAAGCGCGGGCTTGCTGGCGTGCGGCCTCGGCCTCCGAGTCGAACCCTGCTAGGAGGGAGGGGATTTCATCGAGAGGCCCACCAGTCGAGAAAGAATCAGGTGCGCCGAGTGCAGCAGGCTCGGGCGCGCGGCTTTGGACGGAGTCCTTTAGTACGTTGGCTGAACGCTCTCCCTTTGTACATGTCAGAAGGGCCAGGAAGACTAGAGCACACGCTCGATTCATAACGTCCCCACGCTCTGCAGCGGCGTGAAGTTCATCGCGTGAAACGAAGCACTGTGCCCGAATCGCCGACTGCCCAGACTTCGCCAGACAAGCTGCCCCACGCCGAACGTAAGGTTCGCGTAGTGGGAGTGACGCTCTTGGACCACTCGGAGCCGTCAAAATGGAGGATGAGGCCGCTATCTCCGACGGCCCACCCATCATTCGCCGCCGTGCCCCAGACGCCATGGAGCGTCGCGGTCGTGGGCGAGTTGGGTATCAGCGACCACGCGCTTCCGTTATAGTGGACGATGGCGCCGGCGCAAGCGTGGTGGACGAAGTCTAGGTCGTCACACGCAAGCTGCTTGGCCATGGTGAGTCCTCCCTTAAACGGTGGTCGGGCGCGTGGCACCGCGTTTCCCCCTTGGCGGCTTCGTCGCTTGACGTTCGTGGAGCAGCATCCAGGACGTGCCGAACTTGTCCCGGAGCATCGCAAAGCGAGAGGCGAAAAAGGTCTCCTCCATCTTCATGAAGATCTGACCGCCATCAGAAAGGAGCGCGTAGAGGCGTTCCGCTTCCTCGGCGCTGTCGACGGTTAGAGTCAGATAGGCGCTGCGCATGGGCTCAGCCCCCGGTATGTCGGCTCCCATGAGCACCGTCTTACCAATCTCGATGCGGGCGTGGAGGATGGCCTTCTTCCAATTGGCCGGTACGTTGGCTTGATTCGGCTGTTGCTCGTGCGTCATCATCATGCTGATCTTGCCGCCAAGGTGCTGCTCGTAGAAGCGGAACGCCTCCTCGCACTTCCCGGGGTAGTTGACATAGATGTCGAGTTTCATCGGATGCTCGTCGTAATGAGATGAGTTCGTCGAAAACCAGAGATCCCTGGGGAGCGATGGGCGCAGCCTAACGGATTGTGGCCTAAGCTGTGGCGCCAAGCTGGAATGATCACAAATGGAATTCTACCATAGACGCCGGGCGCCGTCAGCTTCAGGCGCGTGTTAGGCTGCAGCGTCACGTGCTGCACCATACCACATGGCGCGTCTTACCATTGCGATCCGTCCGTTTGCTCGTTTCCCGACCCGCTTCGGCGCGCTCAAACGCCTCGATTGTCGTGGCCAAATCAGCTCCATCAACTGGGCCGGCGATTAAGCGGCCATTCGGCTCCACAAAGTGATCAACCAACCGGCGCACCAACGATGGTCGCCGTGCAGCTGGAACGTACTCCAGTCCGGTGTGGACGAACGTAAAGCGATGAGGAGGTGACCAGTCGAGGACATTGCCCTCGAATATCTGATCCGCCGATCCAGGCAGCCGCCTGCGGGCTGTTGCAACAAGGGCGCTGCTCAACTCAAGACCAAACATCGAGAGACGTCGTCCGCGCTCCACGGCCCATGACTGCAGACACTCCATCAAGTAACCAGTGGCGCAGCCGATGTCGAGGAACGTCCCATCCCGATGCACCGGCGCGAGGATCAGTTCCCTCGCATCACGCCACAATTGTGAATCACCATCGAAACCGGATTGCCATCGCGGATCATCATCGCGGAGGTAGGCGGAAGCAAGTGCATCGGCGATTGCTCTTGACCAGGCAGCGTCATCAAGAATACCACGCACCAGACCCAGCGAAGCGGCATCGATTGCCGCCTGCGTTTCGATCTTCGCTCGTTGACGTTCTATAGGATTGAGTGACAAGCTGCCATCACGCCCGCCAGTTTCAAGCGCTTGTTAGGCGGCCAGCTACCTTGCTGGCACTAAGTAGTCGTGTGCGGCGACGATCTGCCAACGCTGGTTCCGCCGGACCCAGGTATCCGTGAACCGGTATCGGCGACTGAACGGTCCCTTGGGCCCGTGGCCGCCGACCACCAACCATCCTGTGACGATGGCCGTCGTGCCGAAGCGATGGACCTTCATATCCTCGTTGTGCGCTGTCTCGACCGTGTCCGGTCCTGCGACGATATCGCGCAACACGTCGTCGCGACTGACCGTCCGATCGTCTTCGCTGTAAACAAATCCGTCCGCCAGCAACCGCCGAAACAGAGCGCCGTCACGGCGCGTCAGACCGAGAGCCCAATCGTCCTCACGCCGGAGGAGCACCTGCGCCTCGGTATCCTGCACGCTGGGCGCCTGAGCGTCGACGGCTGTGGGCTCCGCACCGGGGGTCGCCATCGCCGAGTGCCCTGCACGAGAGTCCGGAGCCTGCGTGGCGAGCAGCAGGGCGACGAGTAGCCAATCCATTTGTGGACTCCGGCAACCTGGAAGTGTCTGGCCGCCTAACGGACCGCGCTCAAGGTGCGGGCGACGCGCCCGCCGGCGCAAGGGTAGTGGACGACAGTTAGGCGCCCACTCAGTGAACGCCACCGGGCATTGCCTCATGGCCAGCGGCGTGATGCGCGGTGCGTTGGAAGGCTAGGAATGCGTGGATCGCCGCTACGGCCAAGGAGTCTGTGGTCCGAATGCGGACTTCGGCGCCGCGCGGACGATCAGTGGCCTCATACGTGATCGTGGTGCGGCGAGCTGCCATGCCTGCTGTGCCTGGGACTACCTGGCCGTGCACCTGGAACGGTCTGGCAAAGTCTCCGGCTCGAAACGCTGTCGCGATGTCCCACATGTGGTGTCGGATCGCGACGATCCCAGCGGTGTCAGAGAGATTCTCTGCATCAAGGACGATGCGCCCGCCATCCTCAAGGTCCTCAAACACGTGCGCCGACGCGTATTGGTCCACGCCCATGACAGTTTGACCGCGTACCTGCATGGCCGCGAATGCACTGTCCGACTGGTGCCCGGCGGACTCGCGCCCGCGCCCGCACGCGACGAAGGGAATCATAAGGGCGAAGGTGAAGATCTTCACAGCGTGCTGTCGAGTCATGGATGGCTCGGGGGCGCCTAACGGATCGCTATTTAAGCTGCGGGCATCCCGGCCCATGGGCGCAGCAGTAGGTGAACGATAGTGGATGCCCACGGGCGCAC
>WNGG01008456.1_pt1 | contig 11341 bp, 10 predicted proteins | sample 5400661 | NCBI WGS metagenome assembly WNGG01 (sample SAMN13153372, study PRJNA577476) | soil metagenome | isolation source: 100 cm soil or saprolite under Garry oak tree replicate 1 | place: USA:California | collected 2016-06-15 | reverse complement strand
GTACGATCACAGTGGTAAATCCAGGAAAGGCCAGTCCGGCAAAATACATCACCAGCGCGTAGCTTGAGAATAGGATCGCACAGAGAAGGAACAGCCCTCCGAGAATTGTGACTGCTTGCAGCGGCAGCGAGGAGAACGCTGTGATGGCGATGACAGCTAACCGGAAAAGACCCAGAAAAGACCAGCGTGACTGCGTCAACCGTCGCCTTGGTACCGAAAACGTTATTTGATTTCGACGATATCCGAGCCAGCTAATCATGCCTCGAAAGAAAGTGTTGCGCTCACGCATATCCAGCCATGCATCAATGACCTTCCTGTCTAGAAGCTTAAAGTCTGACGACCCGTATAGGTTGTAACCTGAAAGACCGCTCAAGGTGCGATAAAAGAAGCGCGCACCGATTCGATTGATTAGGGACTCCGAGCCTCGCGTTTTCTTTATCCCTTCCACGATGTCCCAATGGTCCTGCCTCCAGAGCCGAACCATTTCAGGAATTACCTCGGGAGGGTGCTGCAGATCGGAGTCTATTACGATGCACGCTTGCCCGGATGAGTAGGCCAGTCCGGCGCAGATCGCTGCTTCCTTTCCAAAATTCCGGCTAAACCGGAGCGCCTTTAGTTCCGGCATTTGCTCGGTCAGCTTTTCCAAGGCTTGCCACGTGCTATCTGTCGAGCCGTCATCAACGACAATCATCTCCATCGGCACGCCCGTCTTCGATGCTTCCGAGTGTATGAGGGACAGATTCTGAGCTATTTGGTCGCTCTCATTGTGTACGGGGATGACGACCGAAAAAACTACGTCGCTCTCCAGACGCTGAGGAGATTCGGTTGCAAGAGGCTGGCCGCAGAGTCTGCAATGCCAGCCGTTCTGGCCCAACGCATGCATGATGGCGCTTAATTAAGCATACAACGGGACAAACCGATATGGAGCGATTGAGACGTTGTCAATCCGCTTCGCAAAGGTGTGGATTCGGACTTGCGCGGCACCTTGGAACCGCCTATTAGCTTTACCCTCATGGTTCATCATATCGTTCTCTACAAACTCAACTCTGAGGTCACGCCAGCCGGCGTGGAAGCGATGATGATGAACGCGCGAATGCAGCTCTTGAAGATTCCGGAGGTGCTCAGCATCAAATGCGGGAAACGGATTGACCCGGAATTGCCCTGGCCATTCTTCATCGCCATCGATTTTGAGTCGATGGACAAGTACGCCATTTTTCGTGAGGACCCGATTTACGTGAAGTTTGTGGAGGAAGTGATCAAGCCAAATACGGAAAATTTTTTGGTTTTGGACTTCGAGATGGATCCGGGCAAGGACGTGCGGTTTTCGTAGTAAGCGAAAACGTCCAACGTCCAACGCTGAACGCCCAATGTTTAAAACGGAGAGGGCCTCATCCCAAACGCCAATCCGGTCATTCAGGTTGAACCAGTACAAATTTGCCTGCGCAGGGCATCAATTAATATAATGTGCCGGTGTTGCAACCTTCTTCCGCCTCCGGACAGCGCGGTATCGCGCAGGCACTGCTGCAGAGATTCGGCCGCCCGCCGGTCCTGCTCATCGGCGCGGATTTGGGGCCCTCTTCGGAAATGGCAACTGTCTGCGCAAGCGCATCCGAATTCGATGGCGCAGTCGCGTCTCCCGCGAAATTCGAGCAGGCGATCTGGTTTTATTCGGCGGAGCAGAATGAAGAGCAGCGCGAGCGAGAGATCGACATCCTCGCTGCGCACGCGAACGAAATCGTTGTTGTGCCTGCGGCGGGGATGGAGACGCTCAAAGCGCGTCCGCTTATCGTGGAGCGCTTCGGCAAACGAGGATTCTTGCCGGATTACGATTGCAACCTCGCGGAGTTTGCGCCAGGCGCGGTTCGTCTGCTTCGAGGAAAATCAGCGGATAAATTAATTGCAGAGGCCGAGTCAGCGTTCAGTCGGCTGAACCTGCAATTGCGGCACCTCGAACGAATGATACGGACGCGGAGCAGCGAGCTCGAAGCTGCCGATCGCCACATTGCCCGGCTCGAAGGAAAGCTTCTCAAACTGAAACAGTATCGCCGCGAGATAAAACTGCTGAAGGAGCAGAAGCAGGCCTATCGGAAATCGCCGGAGCGACGGATCGGGCAGGTGTTGCTCGCGCCGTATCGTTTACCGCAAAAATTGATTCGGGCGTTGCGTGGGAAGCGCGTTAAACCGGCGAAAAAACCCGCGCATGTTTTGGAATATCAGGCGTGGTTCGAGCGGTATCGCCCGACGCCCGATCAGTTGCGCGCGATGCGGAATGAAGCGCAAATGTTCCGTGCACAGCGGATGATCAGCATCATCACTCCGGTGTTCAACACGCCGGTGGATTGGCTGGAGGAAACCGTCCGATCAGTGACCAATCAAGCCTATCAAAATTGGGAGCTGCTCTTGATCGATGATTGCTCGGATGACGCGACGGTGCGCGATTGCTTGTCGAAGTTGGCGAGTCGCGACTCGCGTATCCGCATTTTTCGACTCGAAAAACACCAAGGCATTTCGACTGCATCCAATCGCGGCCTCGCCGAGGCGCGAGGCGAATGGATTGCACTATTGGATCACGACGATTTGCTCGAGCCGGATGCGCTGTTTCAATTCGCCAGATTTTTGCAGGAACATCCCGATGCCGATCTCATTTACTCCGACGAAGACAAGCTGACCGAGCACGGACTCGAGTCGCCGCTGTTCAAGCCGGATTGGTCGCCAGATTTTTTTCTCTCCTACAATTACATCGGCCATTTCACCCTGATGCGGCGGAAGATCGTCGAACAGGCGGGCGGGTTTCGTTCCGAGCTGGATGGCGCGCAGGATTACGATTTGTATCTGCGAATTGTCGATCGTGAAGCGCGGCTCCGCCACATTCCGCGGGTCCTCTATCACTGGCGGCGCACGGAAAATTCCGTGGCCGATAACATTCGGCGCAAACCGGAAGTGTTGGAGGCAGCGCGCCATGCGATCGCCGATCATCTTCGACGCCGCGGCGAAGATGCTCACGTGAGCGTGGAATGGCGAACACACACGTTTATTGTGAAGCGCGATTTAGCGGAGCCGCGTCGAATCTCCATCATCATTCCGACGCGTGACCGGATCGATTTGCTCTCCCGCTGCATCGACAGTCTGGTCGCGAAAACGGATTATCCGAATTACGAAATCGTGGTGATCGACAACGACAGCCAATCCGATGAGGCGCGTGCTTACTTTGCCGAATTGCAGCATCGGCTCCTCCACTTTCCCGGGCCGTTTAATTACTCGGCGATGAACAATCTGGCGGTCGAACAAACGGAAAGCCCGTGGCTGCTTTTCCTGAACAACGACATGGAAGTGATCCATGCGGATTGGCTAACGATCATGGCCGAGCAGATTCAGCGACCGGAGATCGGCGCGGTGGGCGCGCGGTTGCTCTATCCCGACAACACGATCCAACATGCTGGCGTCGTGCTCGGCGTCGATGGGATCGGCACCCATGCGTTTCGCGGGTTTCCGGCGGATGATCCTGGCGTGAACCGACAACTGCAGATTGTCCGAAACTATAGCGCTGTGACGGGCGCGTGTCTGCTCACGCGCCGCGACATTTTCAATCAGGTCGGCGGTTTCGATGAAGAGCGGCTCCCTGTCACGTTCAACGATGTCGATCTTTGCCTGAAAATTGGACGGGCCGGTTATCGGATTGTTTACACGCCGTTTGCGAGGCTTTATCATCACGAATCGTCGAGTCGCCGGCGCACGTGGGTCGAAGGCCCGGAAGCGCTGGTGATTCGAGAGCGCTGGCCCGACGTGTTGCAGCACGATCCGTTTTACAATCCGAATCTTTCTCGCGAACGCGCCGATTTTTCATTACCAATCATCTCTTAATCGTCATCCTGGGCGAAGCGACGAACCTCCCCTCGCCGTGGCCACCATGTTAATACTGCGTTGCTCACGGCCGCTAATTTGCCGAAGAGTGTGAGCAGCGCGCGGTCATCTTAATGCGCTGCCGCATCATTGACGGGAAGACCTTTTGCCATTTAAAACGAGCCGAACGCCGCAACAGATCCGCTTCTCCTTGAATTTTCTCTGCGGTTTCTCCAGCGCATTGCTATTTGCGCCATGGCGCGTAATCATCGGGCTACATGCGGCTCGGTTATTTGTATTCGCGGTATCCGGTTACGTCGCAGACGTTTTGCGATCGCGAAATGCTTGCGCTCGAACGGCTAGGGTTCACCCTTGAGATCGGCTCGATTCACCCGCCGCTAACCAGTCTGCGCCACGAGCACATCGCGCAATTGCGCGCGCCGACTCGTTATGCGCCGCCGCAGAAAATTCTGTCGATCCTGGAGGAAAATGCGAAAACGCGGGGGACGTGGCCGATGAAACTTATCGACCTTCATCAGTCGAAATACGGCAGCTCGGTGAAAGCCGGTCTGCGCGCGCGCAACGCGCTGTATTTTGCCGATCTGTTCGCGCGAACGGGTATCGAGCATGTGCACGTCCATTTCGCCAATCGCGCGGCGCACACCGCGTTGTTTCTTAAGGCGATGACCGGGATCCCGTTCAGCGTCACGGCGCACGGTCAGGATTTCATGAAAGACCTCGGCAGCGACGATCTCCTGCGCGAACTCTGCGACGCGGCAGAATTTGTTGCCGCCGAGACCGATTACAGTGCCAATTTGCTACGCCAGCGTTGTCCCAACGCAGCGGTAAAAATTCATCGCGTCTATAACGGAATCGATCTGGGGGGCATTCCGGTGCCCGGCCCGCCGCCCTCAAATCCAAAGCCCCGCATTCTGAGCGTAGGCCGCCTCGTCGCATTTAAGGGATTCGATTTGCTCATCGATGCCTGCGCGGCGCTCGCGAAACGCGGTCACGATTTCGTGTGCGAGATCATCGGCGACGGTCCGTTGCGCGAAACGCTCCAAGCCAGGATCGACAATTCCACCCTCGGTTCGCGCGTGATGTTGCTCGGCTCACTCTCGCAAGCGGCGGTGTTTCAGCGGTTGGCCGCCTCCGACATTTTCGCGCTCCCGTCGATCGTCGATGAAAAAGGCGCCAGCGACATTTTCCCAACCGTAATTGCTGAAGCGATGGCCTCCGCGCGTCCCGTGGTTTCCACCAGCTTGGCCGGCATTCCGGAATTAGTTATCGATGGTGAAACCGGACTATTAGTCCCGCCCGGCGACACCAACGGATTGGTCGAAGCGTTCGACCAGTTGATGCGCAAACCCGATTTGCGTGTCGCGTATGGACGCTCGGCGCGTGCGCGCGTTGAAAAGGATTTTCGGATCGAGCAAACAATTACGCCATTGGTTAAACTTTTCCAGAAAACCTGTAGCCGTCGCCCTGTGGGCGACACAATGTCGGTTCGAAATCGAAACGCTTCGCGCAGCGAAGCGGCTACAGCAGCCATCTACCTGATCGATCGCTGGCCCGATGACGAACTGTCAATGGCGGGGCGCGAGATTGAGAATATGCGAAAGCGGAATGTTTCAATTTTGCCGGTAGTTTGCGAATTCAACCCAGCGGCGCGGCTCACGCCAGCGATGAAACGGTTCGCGCTGAATTTGGAGTTTTTGCCGGATGCAATGGTCATCGAGGCTGAGTGGCGGGCGAATCCCGCGCTCGCGCAAAAATTGGAGGAGATGCGCGCCAGGCAAACTGAGCGTCCGCCGAGCGGGACCTTCTTGCGGCAGGCGCGGTTTGCGCTGATGCTGCGAAACTGGCTCCGCGACAAAAACGTTTCGCATGTTCACGCGACGAGTTCGCGCGCTCTTCTCTGCGCCACGCTCTTGTGCGAGCTTATCGATCTCCCGATCAGCGCGACGATTGAACCGCGGTCGGAATTATCAGGCGCATGGATTAAGTCAGCGCTCGTTCGTTGCGTCGGCGGCCGTGTTCCTCGGCAATTCAAACCTCGGTGCGGCATATTCCTTCTCGATGGAAGCAGAGGCTTCCATTTGACGGGGAGGGCGAGGTTTTGGCAAGAATGGGCCCAGTTATTGCAGCGCTGGACTGCCGGAAATCAAAAACCAAAAATCCAAAATCCAAAATGAAGAAGGCCATTCTTCTCGCGGGTGGGGCGGGGACGCGCCTGTTTCCGCTGACGAAAATCGTCTGCAAACAATTGCTGCCAATTTACGACAAGCCGATGATTTGCTACCCGCTCGCGACGCTTATGCTCGGCGGTCTCCGTGAGGTGCTGATCATTTCCACGCCGAAAGATTTGCCGATGCTCGAAGATTATTTGGGCGACGGCGCGCAACTCGGTATTCGCATTGAGTACGCCGCACAGCCGAAGCCGGAAGGGATCGCACAAGCTTTTTTGATCGGCGCAAAATTTATCGGCGACTCCGGCGCATCCCTTATTCTTGGCGACAACATTTTTTATGGGAAACTCGATTTCTACCGCGACGCGCTCGCCATCGCGCGTGGCGGGTGCATTTTCGGCTATCAAGTGCGCGACCCGGAACGTTATGGCGTTGTCGAGTTCGATGCCGAGGGCAAAGCCGTCAGCCTCGAAGAAAAACCGAAGCACCCGAAGAGCCATTTCGCCGTGCCCGGGCTTTACGTTTACGACGATCAAGTTGTCGATCTTTGTCGCACTTTGCGCCCTTCGGCGCGCGGCGAGCTTGAGATCACTGATCTGAATTTGCTTTATCTTCAGCGCAACGAGCTGCACGTGAAGCTGCTCAGCCGCGGCATGGCCTGGCTCGATACTGGTACTACCACTGCTTTGCTTGAGGCCAGTAATTACATCGCCACCATCGAGCACCGGCAGGGTTTGAAAATCGCGTGCTTGGAGGAGGTCGCGCTACGCATGGGTTTCATCACCCAGTCCGATCTCGCCAAGATCATCGATCGATTGCCGAAGAACGAATACCGCCAGTATCTGCGAATGGTCTGCGACGAAGGGCCAAGCGCCGGGCCGGAACCGGTGGGATAACAAATCACCAATCACCAACATCCAACCTCCATTGAAACTCTAATCACCAACCTCCAATTTCCGCGCGATTTGTTTGGATATTGGAATTTTGAAGTTTCTCTGGATGTTGGAGGTTGGGATTTGGAGCTTTTATTGCGGTTGCTCGCGCAGCAAATGGTTCGTGTCGGCAACCAGTTTCGTTACCGCGTCGGCCTCGGTCGCCTCGTAGTAACCGCGGATTTGGCCATGTCGATCCACCAGCGCCATCCGCGTGCTGTGCACGGGAATCCCCTGAGCCTCGCTGCCATCAGATATCGCGAGTTTGAAGTCGTCATGCGAAAGCTTGTAGATTGCGGATTTTGGTCCGGTGAGAAAATCCCAGCGGCGCGGCTCGGCTTGCAATCTCTCCGCGTAGCGGCGCAAAACCTCCGGCGTATCCTTTTGCGGATCGACACTGAACGAGATCAGATGCACATCGGTTTTTTCCAACGGCTTTTGCAACTCGCTCATGCGGCTGCTGATCATCGGGCACGGCCCCGGACACGTTGTGTAAACGAAATCGGCGATCCAAATTTTGCCGGCTAATTGCGGCGAACCAAACGATTGTCCGTTCTGGTTGGTGAGTTGAAAAGAAGGCACTGTGCCGTAAGCGGAAACAGTGCGCTGCCGAAGCGCGTTCACTTCCAGCTGGCGCAGCCATAGCAACAACGCCACCGTCATCACCGGGATGAGAATCAGCGTCGCCTTCCAAATGATGCCGCTGCCGGACGGTGCCCGATGCATGGTCGCAGAAGTCGTGCTCATGATTTCGTTAGAACCAAAGCTCCCAGTAACAACGGAAGATAAACGATCGATGCGATGAACAATAAGCGAGCTGCGCTCGCGGTGCGCATCCGCAAAAAGCGCATCGCAACAGCGACGAATAAACCGCCGAGCAAAAGCTCGATGGCGAGGTAAACAAAATTAACGATCCCAACAAAGGCGGGCAGACCTGCAATTACCAGGAGCAGAATGCAGAAAAACACGCTCTGGCTGGCGCTGCGTTCGCCGCTGCGATCATCGCTCGAAATCATGCGAAAGCCCGCCCGCGAGTAATCTTCGCGATACATCCACGCGATGGCGAAGAAATGCGGCAATTGCCACAGAAAAACGATCGCAAAGAGAGCCCACGCTCCGGCGCCGATGTTTCCGCGCGCGGCCGCCCATCCGATCATCGGCGGAATCGCACCGGGGATTGCGCCGACCGCGGTGTTTGCGGTGCTGGCGCGCTTGAGCGGTGTGTAAGCAAAAATGTAAATGGCCACCGTTACTGCCGTCAGCGCCGCGCTCAGCGCATTGCAGACAATCGCCAGATAACCGACACCAAAAACGGATAGAACGATCCCGAGCACCAGCGCTTGCAGCGGTGACATTCGCCCGGCCGGAATCGGGCGCGTTCTCGTGCGACGCATCAGCGCGTCGGCTGTACGTTCCCACCACTGATTGAGAGCGGCTGCGCCTGCTGCCGCTGCCGCTGTTCCAAAGACGACATGAAAAAGCGTCACATAATTGATCGGTGATTCCGATCCAAGATAGAAGCCGACTGCGGTCGTAAGCAATACCAGCAGCGTCAATCGCGCTTTGACGAGCTCCGCGAGATCGGCAACGACACGATTCCGCGCAGGCGCAAGATTCGGCTTTTCAATCGCCGCCGTTTTCATGCGGAGATTGGTAGGGCGCGACCGCCGCGCGCGCCGTGCCGCGACACCGCCAAGACTCGCCATGAGATCGCAGAAATACTCACGCCAAAAGATAGCATGATTGCGCCCACGGCGACATGCGCTGTGGCAATGTCCGCGGCTTTGTTGCTCCAGATCGTCCAGGCGCCGAGCGCAATCTGGCAGATAACCAGCGCGACCCAAATGATCGAGAGTCTCTTAAGCGCAGCAAAACGCGTTGCATCTCGCCAAACGCGAAGAGCAAACGCGATTACCGCGATCGCGATGATGAACGCGAGAAATCTGTGCGCCATTTGCAACCAGATTTGGAATGCGGTCACATCCGACAGGCCGCGGGCGTCACGCCACGCGTTAACCTTTGCAAGAGCGGCCGTGCTGATGTCGGGAATCCACGCGCCGTTTGCGGCCGGAAAACCCAGAATGGCCAGGTCGCGATGTTGATGGCGCATCGTTGCCCCAAGCCCAAGCTGCACGTAGATCGCAATGGTAATTGCAAGCGCGAACGCCTTAAGCGGCGCAAATTTTGTCCGATCCAGAATCGCGTTGGAGATTGATCGCCAAAATTGCGTCGTCACTAGCGCGATCACCACGAGCAGCGCCAGAAACGCCTGCGCGACACAGGCATGAAAGATTCCGATTTGATCTTTCATCATGGTGACGCGAAGACCGCCAAGAATTCCCTGCAAGATCACGCCGGCAAGCGCGATCACCCCCAGGTTACGCACCCATTGCCGGTCTTCGCGCAGCCAAAGCCAGACCGTGAGAATGATTGTGAGAAATCCCACCACCGAGCCTATCAAGCGATGCGTGTGCTCGAACAAAATTCCGCCCACCCATTTCGAGACCGGAAACAAAAACATGTTGTAGCCGAACGTGGTCGGCCAATCCGGCACAGCGAGCCCAACATTTTTGCTGGTGACCATTCCGCCGCTGCAAATGAGTAAGAGCGTCGCGACGCACGTGAGCCACGCGAAACGATTGAGCCACGGGCTGTAGCGGCGGTCTATGGCCGCCGAGTTTTCTGACGTCGACTGTCGCATTGACAACCCGGCGCTCATAGAGCGCCGCTACAGAAAGCGGATTATCCGCCGGGCGATGGCGAGGCCGCCGGTGCAGGTGGTTTGTTTTGCGGCTGCGGCTGCTGCGGCGCCCCCGGGGACGGGGCGGGTTGCGCGCCACCAGCGAGTTCGGCGCGTTCTTTCAGCCATGCTTGATAATCCTGCGGCGTATCCACCACGAGCGTCCCTTTCATTCCATAATGGCCCAAGCCGCAAAGCTGAGCGCAAATTACTTCGTACGTCCCGGTCTTCAGTGGCGTGAACCAGATCGGAATCAACGAACCCGGGATCGCGTCGCCGCCAATCCGCATAGCCGGAACAAAATAATCGTGGATCACGTCCTTCGAGGACAATTCGGCAATCACCGGGCGATTCACCGGCACGTGCAGTTCGCCAGTGGTCACGATATCGTCTTTGCCAGCGGGATCGTTCGGATCGAGGCCGAGCGGGTTCGAGTTACTGACAAAACTGACGTCGCGCCGGCCAAACTGCCCATCGGTCCCAGGCAGGTGATAGTTGAAACTGAACTGCTGTGCCACGACGTGAACAAGCAGCGCCTCTTTGCCGGGCGGAAACTGATTCACGCGCTTTGCCCAAAGCGGAATAGCAAACCCGAGGAGGAGCACCGCTTCGATCAGCACAACAGAAAATTCCAGATGCGTCGATATCGGGCTGCGCACCCCGGCATGATCAGCAACGGGCTGCCGCCGTTTCCGGAACCGAATCAGCACGAAAATAAAAAACGTGGACCAACCAACAAACAACGCGCCCATGAACCAATGACAAAACTCCAGGATGTGGTCGATCTGATATCCATGTGCAGAAGCGTTCGGCGGCTGCCCGAGGAATTCATTGATCAGCGCGAGGCTATTCATATTTGCTCAGATCTTCCTCGGTAAGCTCCTGATGGGGCTCGGCAGGCATACGTCCATGCCGCCACAGATGAAAACTAAAGGCACCGATCCCACCAATCACCGACAGCACTGCGCCGAAGAGAAACCAGATGGCCACCGCCATGTGCTCGGTCGATTTTCCATCCTTTGCGCCGTAGCAAAACGGGCACGCCAACGCTTGATGCGTCAAAACCAACACTGATAACGATAGGATCGACCAAAACTTCTTCATGTGATGATGCGAAGCCGTTTCATTTTCCTGTAGAACCAGACGCCATAAACGATCAGCGCGATCGCAGCGGCAAATGACGCGATCGCTCCGGCAAGATAAATGGGCGCGCCCTCCACGAGATCCACCCAGATGCACCAGGCGCCAGTCCCGAGCGCGAGCAGCGTCGAGAAAATGATGAACACAATATGGAAAGCTTTAAGCGACATCTAATGAGCCACCGGGGAGTCGTACCACGCCAAAAAGATAAGCCAGAAAAGTCCCAGCACAAAAAAGCCGGTAAAAATCAGGATACGGTAAATCAGCCGCTTTTCCGCGGCGAGATGCATGAAAACCGCGGCGACGGCGCCCGCTTTCAATGTCGCCACCAACATGGCGATGCCGATGTTTGCTTTGCGCGTTCCGAAATTGACGTAGGAAAGCGCGACCGTCACGGCAGTGAAGGTGAGCAGGAGCGCACCCACCATCAAATAACCTCTGACGTGTTTTTGTATGCCGTGCGCGTACTCCTCGTACTCCTTGGGATCCTGCGAAATATC
>WNGG01008455.1_pt1 | contig 11342 bp, 12 predicted proteins | sample 5400661 | NCBI WGS metagenome assembly WNGG01 (sample SAMN13153372, study PRJNA577476) | soil metagenome | isolation source: 100 cm soil or saprolite under Garry oak tree replicate 1 | place: USA:California | collected 2016-06-15 | reverse complement strand
ACGGGAGAACTAGTTGGCGCTCTCAACATGCACGATCTGTTTCGCGCCAAGGTCATTTGATGCGCGACGACATCCTGGAGCGAATACGGCGGCTGCGCCTGATGATCTTCGATGTAGACGGGGTGCTCACCGACGGGACCCTGTACTTCAGCGAGACCGGAGCCGAGCTGAAGGCATTCAACGCACGGGACGGCCACGGGCTCAAGATGCTGAAGGAGAGCGGAGTCGAGGTCGCCATTCTTTCCGCGCGTCGCTCGCGCGCCGTTGACGTGCGCGCCGCAGAGCTCGGCATCACGCTCGTCGAACAAGGTGCCGGAAACAAGAGTGCGGCTTTCGAAAGCTTGATCGGCCGCTTGCGCACCCCGGCCGCTGCCGCTGGATATATGGGCGATGATTGGGTGGATCTGCCGGTTCTTGCGCGTTGCGGTTTTGCCGCGAGCGTGCCGGAAGCACCGGAGCTCGTGCGAGAGCGCGTCCACCACGTTACGCGAGCTTCGGGCGGCAGAGGGGCCGCCCGCGAGGTCTGCGAGCTGATCATGCGGTCCCAAGACACGCTGGAGCGGGCCATCGCCCGCCAGCTTGCATGAAACCGCGCGTTACTCCTCAGCTCCCGCTCGTTCTGGTGGCGTTTCTCGCGTTGCTGACCCTTTGGCTGCAATACGCCGTGCTAGAGGGCTCGGGCGGGGACGCAAAACCCGCCGGGCACGATCCCGATTCTATGGTCGAAAACTTCACCGTTCAAAGGCTGGACGCTTCGGGCAAGCTCCGGTACACATTCTCCGCGCCAAAGATGATGCATTTTGCCGACGACGGTTCGGGCGAAGCGCTTTATCCGCGCTTCGTTCAAATTGCCGCTGACGGCGGAAATTTCATCGCGACCGCCAATCGCGGCACCATCAATCGCCAGGGCGAGGAGGCCTACTTGTACGGCAATGTGCTCTTCTTGCGCGAGGCAACGCCTGAGCGACCCGAATTTCGCGCTCGCACGGAATTCCTGCACGTGCTCGCCGAACAGGGAATCGCGCGTACCGACCACACGGTCACCATCTCCGAAGGACGCTCGATCCTGACCGGGGTCGGGATGGTGGTGAACAAGAACAATCAACAGTTCATGCTGCACTCGCAAGTCAAGGGCATCCTTGATGTGCCATCCAGGAAATAGGGCGCGCGCGGCCGTGGCCCTGGGTCTTGCGGCAGTGTGGGCATTGGCGGCAGGATCGGCGGTCGCCGAGAGAGCCGATCGCGACAAGCCGATCAACATCGAATCCGACAGCATGATTTCCGACGATGCCAAGAAAGTTTTGACTTTCGAGGGAAAAGTCGTCCTGACCCAGGGCTCGCTCGTCATCCGCGCAGACCGGATCGTCGTGCGGCAGGACGGCGAAGGCTTCTACCAAGGCGTCGCGAGCGGCAAACCGGCGACGTTCCGCCACAAGCCGGATGGTTACGGCGAATACATCGACGGGGAAGCGTTCAGGATCGAATACGATAACAAGCTCGAGCGCGTCGAATTCTTCAACGCCGCCCGGCTGCGCCGCGACAGCGGGGACGATATTCGCGGCGATTTCATCTCCTACGATGCGAGAACGGAGCGTTTTACCGTGAAATCAACCGGCATGGCGTCCGGGACTGACCGCGGAGGACGCGTGCGCGCAACCATCATGCCGAAAAAACCGGCGGAGCCCGAAACCCCGCCTCCTTCCGGCACGAGCCGGCAAAACTAGTCTCCCCGTACCTCCGAACGGGGCGAACTCGATGAGTCAGCTGCGGGTCCACGGGCTCAAAAAACACTACGGCTCACGAGTCGTGGTCAAGGACGTGTCGCTCGAGGTGACGAGCGGTGAGGTCGTGGGGCTGCTCGGTCCGAACGGCGCCGGGAAGACGACTTGTTTCTACATGATCGTGGGGCTGGTCGCCGTGGACGACGGAGCGATCCATCTCGACGGCAGGGAAATCAGCCATTTCGCGATGCATCGCCGCGCCCGCATGGGACTGTCGTACCTGCCCCAGGAAGCCTCCGTGTTCCGCAAGTTGACCGTCGAGGAGAACATCCGCGCGGTGCTGGAGCTGCAGGAACTTCCCGAGGAGGAGATCGAGTCCCGTCTTTCCGGGCTGCTGCGCGATCTCAACATCGCGCATCTGCGCCAATCTACCGCGCTGTCTCTGTCGGGCGGCGAGCGGCGCCGCGTCGAAATCGCCCGGGCGCTTGCGACGCGTCCGAGCTTCATACTGCTCGATGAACCCTTCGCCGGCGTCGACCCGATCGCGGTACTCGACATTCAGAAAATCATCCGCTTTCTCAAGGAACGCGGCATTGGCATCCTCATCACGGACCATAACGTGCGGGAAACGCTGGGGATTTGCGACCACGCCTACATCATCAACGACGGATTGGTGCTCGCCTTCGGCAAACCCGACGAGATCGTTTATAATGAAAATGTTAGACGCGTTTATCTCGGCGAGAATTTCAGGCTGTAGGGGACAACGCCGCGAACCACCCCCCCGGTTTACCAATTTGGCCCGCCTGAACTACGATCCTCCTGGCGAGGTACCCGCGTCCCATCCCGATGAAGCAGACCCTACAACTCAAGCTTTCGCAGCACCTGACGCTGACGCCGCAGCTGCAGCAATCGATACGCCTGCTGCAGCTCTCGACCATGGAATTGAATCAGGAGCTCGAGAAATTTCTCGCGGAAAATCCGCTGCTCGAGCGCGAAGACGCCGATACCGAGATTCCAGCCGCGCCCGCGCACATGAATGGCGAGCCGGCCACCGCCCTCCAGGCGCCCACGGAGGAGGCGAGCACGGAAAACCCCTCGCAGACGGACATTTTCTCCGCTGACTCCGACTGGGGAGGCGAAGGCGGTTCAAGCTCGGGCACACGCGACGATACCGATGACGGCGATTTTTTCCAGGTTCCCGCCGAATCTCCCAATCTGCGAGAGTATCTACACCGGCAACTCACTCTGACCCAGCTCGAACCGCGCGACCGCAGCCTGGTCGCGTTTCTGATCGAAGCGCTGGACGAGGGCGGTTATCTCACACAGCCCATGGAGGAGCTCGCCCAGCTCGTGCCCGAGGAGTTGCAGATCGAGCCCGAGGAGCTGGCCATCGCTCTCAAGCACCTGCAGAACTTCGACCCCACGGGCGTGGGTGCCCGCAATTGCGCGGAATGTCTCGAGTTGCAGCTGCTTGCCTTGCCCGAGTCCACGCCGAGCCGCGTCACGGCCCTCGCCATTGCGCACGAGCACCTAGAGCTCCTCGCGGCCCGTGACTTTTCGAAGCTCAAGAAGGTGCTGCAATGCGGAGACGACGAGCTGCGCCAGGCCCAGCGACTGATCCAGAGTCTCAACCCGCGTCCCGGTGCCGCGTTCTCAACCACCGAGACGCGCTATATCGTACCCGACGTCGTAGTGAAGAAAATCAAGAATGTCTGGGTCGCGAGCCTCAACCCCGACGCATTGCCGAAGCTGCGCATCAATCGCATGTATGCCGATATCCTGCAGAGCAACCGCAGTCAGTCGGGCAGCCAGCTCTCGCATCAACTGCAGGAGGCACGCTGGCTGATCAAGAACGTGCAGCAGCGATTCGAGACGATCCTGCGCGTGTCGCAGGCGATCGTCGACCGCCAGCGCCATTTCTTCGAGCACGGCGAGGTCGGGATGCGGCCGCTGGTGCTGCGCGAAATCGCAAACACGCTCGGCCTGCACGAATCGACCGTCTCGCGCGTTACGACTCAGAAGTTCATGTTCACGCCGCGCGGCATTTTCGAGCTCAAGTACTTCTTCGGGAGCCACGTCGCAACCGAGACGGGGGGCGCCTGTTCGGCGACCGCTATCCGGGCGCTGCTCAAGCAGCTGGTTGCCGCAGAGGATGCCCGAAAACCGCTTTCGGACAGCAAGATCTCCGAGATCCTCAGCCAGCAGGGCATCGTGGTCGCACGTCGCACCATCGCCAAGTACCGGGAGTCCCTGCAGATACCTTCCGTAAGCATGAGAAAGTCTCTTTGACGCAAGGGCGCGCCTCGCATGAATCTCACCATCAGCGGGCATCACGTCGCGGTCACGGAGGCGATCCGCAGTTACATCGAGAGCAAACTTTCCAGGATCCGGCGGCATTTCGATCACGTCATCGACGTCAACGTGATACTCAGCGTGGACCATCTCGCACGAAAGGCGGAAGTCAGCTGTCACATTCCCGGCAAGGACATCATCGTCAAGAGCGACGACCCGGATCTGCATGCCGCGATCGACGCAGTGGCGGACAAGCTCGATCGCCAGATCATCAAGTACAAGGACCGTTTGCATGCGCATCCGCGCGATGCGCTCAAGCACCATTCCCCCTCGGACTGACGCTCTCACGCGGGAAAGGGTCTCAACAGCCCCCTGAGCCGATAGTGTAGAATTCCACGCCTTTCGGCCGCCAGGCACGGTTTCCGCCTGCACGATGGCCTGAAATTGGCGGATTTCCAAGGTCTCGATGAACCTCATTGCCAAGCTCCTGCCTCCTTCGAACATCGTCCTGGACCTGGATGTGACGAGCAAGAAACGCATGTTCGAGCAGGCCGGGCTGCTCTTCGAGAACAACCAAGGGGTGGCCAGGAGCCTGGTATTCGACAGCCTGTTCGCCCGCGAACGCCTCGGCTCGACCGGGCTGGGGCAGGGGCTCGCCATTCCGCACGGCAGGATCAAGGGTCTGAAGGAAGCAGTCGGGGCTTTTGTGCGCCTGGCGCAACCGGTTCCGTTCGACGCGCCCGACGGCAAGCCCGTCAGTCTCGTGTTCCTGCTGTTGGTGCCGGAACAGGCGACCGAGCAACACCTGCGTGTCCTGTCCGAGCTCGCACAGATGCTGAGCGACCGCGAGCTGCGCGAGAAACTTTCGACCGATACCGATGCGGGCACGCTTCATCAGCACATCACCGCCTGGCAACCTCATGTTGCAGATCAGCGTCGCGCAGCTGTATGACGACAATCGCGACAAGCTCGGGCTCGCCTGGATCGGCGAAAAGGCCGGCGGCGCGACCAAGCTTTGGCGCGACAGTACCGGCGTCGCAGCGCTCGTAGGGCACCTCAATCTCATCCATCCCAACCGCATCCAGGTCCTCGGCAACCACGAGATCGCTCACCTCGCGGCGTTCGGGGAGGCCGATCTCTTCCAGACGCTCGGCAAGCTGTTCGCGGTCCACCCGGTGGCCATCGTCGTCGCCGACGGAGCGCCCGCCGATGTGCGCATGCTGAAGGCGGCCGAGGCCTCGGGCACCGCGGTGTTCGCCACCGATATGCCCGGTGCGCAGGTCATCGACCGGCTGCGTCGCTACCTCGGCAAGGCGCTCGCGGAGACCACGCAGTGCCATGGGGTATGCATGGACGTGCTCGGACTCGGGGTGCTCATCACGGGCGACTCGGGCGCCGGGAAAAGCGAGCTTGCGCTGGAACTGATCAGCCGCGGCCACGGGCTCGTTGCCGACGATGTCGTCGACGTCTCGCGCATCGCGGTGTCCACGCTCGAATGCCGCTGCCCGCCGGTATTGAAGGATTTTCTCGAAGTGCGCGGCCTAGGGGTGCTCAACATCCGCACGATATTCGGCGAGACCGCGGTGCGTCCGAAGATGAACTTGCGGCTGATCGTGCATCTCGATCGCCCGGGGGCGAACGAGTCGGAGCGACTGCCGCTGCACGAGCAGTCGGAAGATATCCTGGGTGTGATCGTCCGCAAAGTCGTCATTCCGGTCGCGGCGGGTCGCAACCTCGCGGTGCTGCTAGAGGCCGCCGTGCGCAACTACATTCTGCAGCTTCGCGGCATTCACTCGACGGCCGAGTTCATGCAGAGGCAGCAGGCGGAAATGAAGAAGGATTGAAGCGGACGAGCGAGCTCGCCGCTTCAATCTTCGCGCGTTGGAGCCGACCTACCGGCGGCTCAACGCGCGGGAATCGTGCTGCTTGAAGCTAGCGCGTGCCAGGTTTTGCATGGCTTCCGCCATTCCGCTAAGGTGTCGAAATGCAGCTCGTCCTCATCAGCGGCCTCTCGGGTTCCGGCAAGAGCGTCGCCCTCAACGCCCTCGAGGACAACGCTTACTATTGCGTCGACAATCTCCCGGGGCCGCTGCTCCAGCAATCGGCGGAGCTGCTCCGCCGCGCAGGCCACAACCACGTTGCGATGAGCATCGACGCCCGCATGGGCGATTCGCTCGAGCTCGTCCCGGAATACGTAGCCGCGCTGAAAGCTCAGGGCGTAGACCTGCGCCTGCTCTTCCTCGACGCGAAAAACGATACCCTGATCCGGCGCTTCTCCGAAACACGCAGGCGCCATCCACTCGCGACCGGCACGCGCACGCTCGAGGAAGCCCTGACGCGCGAGCGCGAGGTCCTCGCCCCCGTGGGCGAGATCGCCTACCGCCTCGACACGACCGATTTGCTGCCGAATACGCTACGCAACTGGATCAAGGAATGGCTCGACATCCGCACTGAAACGACGATGCTCTTGTTCGAGTCCTTCAGCTACAAGCAAGGCATTCCGTTGGACGCGGATCTGGTGTTCGACGTGCGCTGTCTGCCCAATCCGCATTACGACCCGCGGCTGCGACCGCTTACCGGTCTCGACGCGGACGTGGTCGCGTTTCTCGAGAGGGAGCCGAAGGTCGGCACGATGCTGGGGGACATCCGACGGTTCGTCGAGACCTGGCTGCCCGCATACGGGCAGGACAGCCGCAGCTCGCTCACGGTCGCCGTAGGCTGCACCGGCGGCCGGCACCGCTCGGTGTACCTCGTCGAGCGCCTCGGCGCGCATTTTCGCAGCCACAAGCCGGTGCTGATTCGCCATCGGCACCTCGTCCCCGCGGCATGAAGCCGACCGTCGCCGTCGCGCTGACCGGCGCCTCCGGAATGCCCTACGGCCTGAGGCTGATTGAAACATTGATACGCGCCGAGGCCCGGGTCTACCTCCTCTATTCCCAGGCCGCCCACGTGGTCGCGAAGCAGGAGCTGGACATCGCATTGCCGCCGCGCTCCTCCGACGCCGAGCGTATGTTCGGCGAGCGCTATTCGGCAAAGGACGGTCAACTGCGCGTGTTCGGCCGCGAGGACTGGTTTGCCCCGGTCGCGTCCGGATCGAATCCCGCCGACGCCATGGTCATCTGCCCCTGCACCGTGGGCACGCTCGCCGCAGTCGCCGCGGGTCTCTCCGACAACCTGATCGAGCGCGCGGCCGACGTGACCTTGAAGGAAGGCCGCAAGCTGATTCTCGTCCCGCGCGAAACGCCGTTCTCGGCCGTGCACCTGGAGAACATGCTCAAGCTCGCGCGCGCGGGCGCCGTCATCCTCCCCGCGAATCCCGGGTTTTACCACCGCCCCAAGCGCGTCGAGGACCTGGTCGATTTCATCGTCGCGCGAATACTCGATCACCTCGAGGTCAAGCACGATTTGATGCGCCGCTGGGGCGAAGAGCACTGAGCCGGACCCGCTCTTGGAATCGCCGCACGTCCCGATTTTCCCGCTCAACACGGTGCTCTTTCCGGGAGGCCTGCTTCCGCTGCGCGTGTTCGAAGCGCGCTACATGGACATGACGCGCGAATGCCTGAAACGCGACGAACCGTTCGGGGTGTGTCTCATCCAGCAAGGATCCGAGGTCGGCGCGCCCGCGGTGCCTGAAGGAGTCGGGTGTCTTGCGAAGATCCAGGAATGTGACATGCAGCAGCAGGGCATCCTGAACCTCAAGACCCGCGGCAGCCAGCGGTTTCGCATCCTCGAGCGTCAAACCAATACCCAAGGTCTGATCTCTGCCGACGTCGACCTGATCCCTCCCGACGCAAGCGTCACGGTTCCCGAGGAGTTTGCCGCCTGCGCGCGGCTTCTGCAAATGGTCGTCGCCGACCAGGGCAAGTCCGTTTTCGCCGAACCGCACGCCTTCGACGACGCCGCATGGGTAGGCTACCGCCTGACTGAAATCCTCCCGGTGCCTCTCCTCGCCAAGCAGAAGCTCCTCGAGCTGACCGACAGCCTAGCGCGGCTCTCCATCCTGCAGCGATTTCTCGAAAGCCGCGGTCTCGCGGCCGCAAAGCCGCCTGCAGAGAATTGAAACCGGGGACAGACCCCGGTTTTCCGTAAGCGGTTTTTCCTTCAGGGTCAGCGCTCCAGTCCGAAAGCATCGGTGGGAAACCGGGGTCTGTCCCCGGTTTTCCGCAGAGAGTTGAGCAGTTTTCTCACGGGCGCGGGTACCGCCGCCCGGGCCGCTTCTTCGAGAGGGAGCCAGACCTGCCCGGGCTGCGAAGCGCATGGCGATGCGCTCGCCACCTGGCAGACGACCGGCGTGATATTCAGGGTGAAATGGGTGAAACCATGCCGCAAGAGCGGCAGGCGCTTTGCGCTGGCGAGACTTGCGCCCAATCGACGTCTGCAGTAATCGCGCGGATCGGCACCCGGGGAAATTTCCGGGAGACACCATAGCCCGCCCCATATTCCGACCGGCGAACGCTTCTCCAACAGCACTTCAGCTTCGCGCAGAAGCAGCAACATCGCGGTTTTTTTGAGCGGCACGGGCTTGCGCGGACGCGGACGCGGATACGCTTGCACTTTTCCCTGCGAACGAGCCTTGCAGCTCGCCTCGAGGGGACAACTTGCGCACGCCGGCCGCGCTCGAGTACAGACACCTGCGCCCAGATCCATCAGCGCCTGGGTGTAACGCTCGACGTCCTTCTCGGGCACCTGCGACTCGGCGAGCTTCCACAGGCGATTCTCGACCCGTTTCTCTCCGGGATAGCCGCGCACCGCGAAATGGCGCGCGAGCACCCGTTTGACATTTCCGTCCAGGATCGCTTCGCGCTCGCCGAAGGCGAACACCGCGATCGCGGCCGCGGTGGAACGGCCCACTCCCGGCAGCGACGCGAGCGCCTTGCTCGTCCGCGGAAACCGGCCGCCGTGTGTTTCCGCCACCGTTTGCGCAGCCGCGTGCAGGTTACGCGCCCGCGAGTAATAGCCCAGCCCGCTCCACAGCACGAGCACGTCGTCGAGGTCTGCCGCGGCGAGCGATTTCACATCCGGGAAACGCGCGAGGAAGCGCTCGTAATAGGCGATGACCGTCGCGACCTGGGTCTGCTGCAGCATCACTTCCGAGAGCCAGATCCGATACGGATCGCGGGTTCCTTGCCATGGCAGCTCATGGCGCCCGTTCCGGACCTGCCAGCGTACGAGCCGGCTTGCTAGGGCGCTCACCGTCTCAGAAGGCCCTTGAGCCGGTCCTGCACACGTTCCTTCAGCTTGTCCTCGGCCCTTTGCTTCACCGCATCGCCGACGGCCGCGCCCAGATCGGCGCGGAAGCGCGGCGCATCGAGCGGGCCGGTGATCTTCACCGGCACCGTGACCCCGCGCAACTCGGCGAGCTCCTTGCCGCCCTGACCGCCGGAGGAAGCGACTACCGAAGCCTTGACGAGGTAATCGATCGAATTGGCTCCGATGTCGATATCGCCCGAACCGGCGAGGCGCAGCAAGGGCGACTTGGCCGAGAGATCGTCGTTGTGCGCAACGCCGTTTCTTATGACGAAGCTCGCTCCGAGCTCGGTGAAATCGGTCCGCTCAGCCGCCGTCGCCTCCTGCTCCGCCGGAGGATTCGATCCGCGGAGGGATCTCGTCTTGCGCAGCAACTCGGCCAGATTGAGGCCCTTCAAGCTGCTGTCGCGCAGCGCCAGCTTGGCGTTGCCGGAGAGCGCCTTTTTCATGGCGCTCACCGTTGCGCCGCCCGTCTGCACGTCGAGCGCCACATTGCCCCGGCCCTCCAGGAGATTGTTGTTGAGCGCGTCGCGCAGCAGCGGCCCCAGCGTGACTCCGCCGAGGTCCGCCTTGAGCGCGATGCGATTGGTATTGGCGTTGGCGCTCGCAGCGCCGGAGAGCTTGCCTTGATACAGATCGGCCGTCAGAGGCTCCGCGTCGACCTTGCCGCCCGCGGCCTTGACGCCGAGGTGCACCTTTTCCAGTTTCACGTTCGATGCGATCAGTTGCTCGATCTTCAGGTCGCCCTTCAGGTTGAGCGCTTTCAGCGCTGAAAGATCGATCGGCTCCTCGGGTTTCGTCGAAGACGGGCTCGCGCCCTTCGGCGCGCCGGCCGCCGGTTTCGGCGGAGGCGGGGGCAGATAGCGGTCGAGATTCACCTGGCCCGCGGCGAGCGTGAAACGCATCGCTTGAGGCGAAGCATCGAACTCCACGTCCCCCTTCAGCGACAGCGGAGGCGCCTTGGAACCCGGCGCGGCGTCGGATATCTCGAGGTCGATCCCGGAGAACGCGAACGTCCGCTTTTCGAAATTGAGGCGGTAGTCGCCGGACAGACGCACTCGGTAGTCGGCCTTGGGCTGCGCCGCCTCGACCCGCGCGGCGAGCGAGAGCTTTCCCGGCACGCCGCTCGCGATCCGTCCGGTCTTGAGCTCGTCGATGCTCGCCTTGTACCTTTGCCTGCCCGATTCTTCGCGCCAGCCGATCGAGCTCGAACGAATATCGATTCCCGCGATGTCCAGACGCATCGCCCCTTGCCGCGGAGCCGCCTTGCGCCCCGCCTCCGGCGGCGTGCTCCCGGCCACCCCCGCCAGATCCTCGAAATTGGTCTTTCCGCCCTTGCTCTGAACCAAGTCCAGCGCGAGTCCCGAGAGCGTCACGCGATCGACCACCACCTGCTTCGAGAGCAAGGGCCACAGCGCGAGCGATATTTTCGCCTGTTCGATGCGCGCAAAGATCCTGCTGCTACCGGGCTCGGACAATGACGCCCTTCCGAGGGCGATTCCGATGCTCGGAAAGAAACTGAGGCTGAGATTGCCTTCGATCGCGAGCGTGCGCCCGGTCTTGTCCTTCACCGCCGCGACGATTTCCGGCTTGTACTTGTTGGGATCGAAAGTCGCGGCGACGATGGCGATGACGAGCACGATCAGCGCGACGATGCCGCCGGCGGCGAGCAGCAGGATCTTGAAGACTTTCATGCCCGCCTCCGTTTCCTATTCGTTGGCGACGCCGAACGGGACGTGCCCGGCCATGACGTGGCGGCTCGCCGACTCGACGTGGCCGCGCTGGTCGTCGAAAAAAATGTCCGCGCCGAAAGCCTTCAGAAACGGGCCCTTGTCCAGTCCGCCCAGGAACAAGGCTTCGTCGATGCGGATGTTCCACGCGCGCAGCGTGCGCACGACGCGTTCGTGGGCGGGGGCGCTGCGCGCCGTCACCAGGGCGGTCCGGATGGGCGCGCGGTCCGCCGGGAATTCGGACTGGATGCGATGCAGCGCCGCCAGAAAACTCTTGAAGGGGCCTCCCGACAAAGGCTCCTTGGCCGCGGTGACCTCGCTCGCCGTGAAAGCGTCCAGGCCGTCCCGCTTG
>WNGG01009141.1_pt1 | contig 11343 bp, 10 predicted proteins | sample 5400661 | NCBI WGS metagenome assembly WNGG01 (sample SAMN13153372, study PRJNA577476) | soil metagenome | isolation source: 100 cm soil or saprolite under Garry oak tree replicate 1 | place: USA:California | collected 2016-06-15 | reverse complement strand
GCTCCTCGGTGTCGTGGCTGTACCGAGGGTAGAATCGCGCCCGGAAGGCACGCCTGCAGGAAGGGGGAATGACCGCGTAGCCCGCGGTTCCGGTTCGAGTCCGGTGCCTTCCGTGTCGCGCGCTGACCGCCATGCTCAGACCGCCGCGGGGCGTGTGAGGTCGGGTCGGCCGCGTCTCGCGCGCCGCGCCCATCTGCTAGGACGGTAGCCGTGATCGTCACGCTTCACGTGGCCACGGGCGCCGCGGCCGGTGCCGTCAGCGGGTCGCGACTCGCGGCGCTCCTGCTGGGCCCGATTCTTCACCTCGCGGGCGACCGGCTGCCGCACGAAGACATCCACTCGCGCCGCTTCGAGATCGGCAGCGGTCTCGCGGGCGTCGTCCTCCTCGCCGCGCGCCGCGGCCCGCTCGATCCGGCGACGCTCGGCGCCGGGGCGAGCTCCGCACCCGACCTCGAGCACGTCCTCCCGTTCCTGCGCCCGGGCGGCCGCAAGCTCTTCCACGGACGCCGAGGCTGGCACCGCTCCGGGCGCTTCCCAGCAGACCTGCAGCTCCTGCTTGCCGGCGCGATTCTCGGCGCGCTCATCGCGCCACCGAGCCGAGTAGAGCGTTAGCGCCTTACCATTTGGAGCGACGCCGGTTCCGGCTCGTGTACAGGAGCTTGGGGCTCGCGGACTTCAGGCCTGACTGCTCGAATCGCTCCGTGTGGCCCAGGCGGCGCGCGACATGGCTCGTCTCCGCTTGCTGTTGGGGGAGGACGAGCGTGATCGCAGTGCCGTCCCGTCCGGCACGTCCGGTTCGTCCGGTCCGGTGCACGTAGCCCTTCGCCTCGTCCGGCGGATCGAAGTTGATTACCTGGGTGACGTCGTCCAGGTCGAGCCCTCGCGCGGCGACGTCGGTCGCGACTAGCGTCTTCACCCTGCCGCTCTCGAACTGGGCGAGTGCTCGCTCGCGGGCACGCTGCGACATGTCTCCGTGCATCGCGACGGCGTTTACGTTCTGGGCGCCGAGTTTCTGGACGAGTCGTTCCGCTCCCCGCTTCGTGCGGGCGAAGACGAGCGTGAGGCCGTCTGCCGATTCGATGTGCTCGATCAGTTTGTCGACCTTGTTGTTCGCCGTCACCGAGACGAAGCGATGATCGATCTCGCCGGCCTCCTCCGACGACGGTTCGGTCTCGAAGCGTGACGGGCTCGTCGTGTACGCGTGGGCGAGATCGCCCACACGGCCGTCGAGCGTTGCCGAGAAGAACATCGTCTGGCGGTTCCTCGGTAGGCGGCGGACGATCCGGTCGACCTGGGGCTGGAAGCCCATGTCGAGCATGCGATCGGCTTCGTCGAGAATGAACGTCCGGACGCGCCTGAGATCGACCAGGCCGCGTTCGGCGAGGTCCTCGAGGCGGCCGGGTGTGGCGACGAGAATGTGTGCGCTCTTCGCCCGCTTCGCCTGAGGGCGGAGAGGCATACCGCCGTAGACGACGGCGACGGACAGCTTCTTGACGCGTGCGAGCGACTCGAGCTCCGCAGTCACCTGCGCAGCGAGCTCCCGCGTCGGCACGAGGACGAGCGCCGACGGTCGGTCGTCGGTTGTCGCCGTCCGCTCGACGATCGGCAGTGCGAACGCGAGCGTCTTGCCCGAGCCGGTCGGCGACTTGGCGAGCACGTCGAGGCCGGCGAGCGCGTCGGGGAGGACGAGCTCCTGGATTCGGAAGGGCTCGTTGATGGAGCGAGCGGCGAGCGCGTCGACGACAGGCGCGGACACGCCGAGCTCGCGGAACGATTGCTGGAACATGTGCTGTTCGACTCCTTTACGGGTTCGAGACTTGCCTGCCCCGAAACACCCGAAGGAGGAACGAGAAGCTCATCTCACCGGGCGGCCCAATTGCCGACCCGTGTCTACACAGTAGCAATCGGCCCGTACGCCGTACTTCTTGAGCCTCGCTACCCTCGTCGCATGCCCGCCCGCGAGGATCTCCGTGACATAGCCATCGTCGCCCATGTCGATCATGGGAAGACGACGCTCGTCGATGCGATGCTCTGGCAGGCCGGGTCGTTTCGGGAGAACGAGGAGGTCGCCGACCGCGTCCTCGACTCGATGGATCTCGAGCGCGAGAAGGGAATCACGATCCTGGCCAAGAACACCGCCGTTCGATTCGGCGACGTCAAGGTCAACATCGTCGACACGCCGGGGCACTCCGACTTCGGTGGTGAGGTCGAGCGCGCACTGACGATGGTGGACGGCGTGCTGCTGCTCGTGGACGCGAGCGAAGGACCGCTGCCGCAGACGCGCTTCGTCCTGCGCAAGGCGCTCGCAGCGCGGCTGCCGGTGATCCTCGTCGTCAACAAGGTCGATCGGCCCGACGCACGGATCGACGAGGTCGTCAACGACGTGTACGAGCTGTTCCTCGACCTCGACGCGAGCGAGACCCAGATCGACTTTCCGATCGTGTACTGCAACGCTCGAGCAGGTCGCGCGGGACTCGCTCCTGACGAGCTTGCCGACGACCTCCGCCCGCTGTTCGACATGCTCCTCGCCCACATTCCCGCGCCGCTCTACGAGGAGCGCCACCCGTTGCAAGCGCACGTCACGAACCTCGATGCCTCGCCATACGTCGGCCGGCTTGCGCTCTGCCGCGTGCGAGAGGGCACCATCCGGCGAGGACAGCAAGTCGCCTGGTGCCGGTCGGACGGACGGATCGAACGGGCAAAGGTGACCGAGCTCTACGTCACCGAGGCGCTCGACCGTGTCGATGTGGCCGAGGCGGGCCCCGGCGAACTGGTGGCGGTCGCCGGCATTCCGGAAGTGACGATCGGCGAGACCCTGGCCGACCCGGACGATCCACGTCCGCTCCCCGTGATCGGGGTCGACGAGCCGAGCCTCGCGATGACGATCGGGATCAACACTTCGCCGCTGGCAGGAAAGGACGGCGACCGGTTGACCGCGAGCATGGTCGAGGTCCGGCTCGCCCAGGAGCTGGTGGGCAACGTCTCCCTTCGCGTGCTTCCGACCGAGCGACCGGATGCGTGGGAGGTTCAGGGACGCGGCGAGTTGCAGCTCGCGGTGCTCGTCGAGCTCATGCGGCGCGAAGGCTTCGAGCTGACCGTCGGCAAGCCGCAGGTCGTTGCACGCGAGGTCGACGGGAAGCCGCACGAGCCCGTCGAGCGGCTGTCGATCGACGCGCCCGAGGAGTACATCGGCGTGATCACACAGCTGCTTGCGTTGCGCAAAGGCCGGCTTCAGCAGCTGGTGAACCACGGGACCGGGTGGGTGCGCATGGAGTACCTCGTAGTAGCGAGAGGCCTGATCGGCTTCCGCACGGAGTTCCTTACGGAGACACGCGGCACCGGAATCCTCCATCACGTGTTCGACGGCTACGAGCCGTGGCACGGGGAGCTGCGGATGCGGCCGACGGGCAGCCTCGTCGCCGACCGGCGCGGTCCCGCGACGTCGTTCGCGCTGCTCAACCTGCAGGAGCGTGGACAGCTGTTCGTCGCGCCCGGCGCGGAAGTCTACGAGGGAATGATCGTCGGCGAGAACGCGCGCGCCGAGGACCTGGACGTGAATCCTACGAAGGAAAAGAAACTCACGAACATGCGCTCCTCGACAGCGGACGAGCTCGTGCGCTTGATTCCGCCCCGCCTGCTATCGCTCGAGCAGGCGCTCGAGTTCATCGGCGACGACGAATGCGTCGAGGTGACACCGAACCACGTCCGTCTGCGCAAGGCCGAGCTTTCCGCGCAGAGGCGCCAGTCCGCTTCGTCACGCAAGGCCCGCGGCTTGGCGGCCGTCTGAGATCGGGGCCAAGCCACCGCTCAGGAGGGGCGGCGTCGATCTACCTGCTCGGCGGCCACGAATGACGCGAGCGCGGCCGCGCTGATGGCGACGCCTGGGATAAGCCACCCCATCGAGAAGTCGTTGATCGACGCCAAGACAAGCAGGATCACGCCGATGCCCGCGACGAAGCCGAGCGCCGCTCGAAAGTCTGGTGCCGATCTGACCGCCAGGTAGAGCCCGGCTGCAACGAGCGGCAGCAGGAAGAGGCCGATGCTGAAGCCGGTGAGCAGGCTAAACGTGAACAACGCTCCCGCCAGACACCAGGCGGCGAAGCCGGACCAGCCTGCGTGGCTTCTTCCGTTCGTTCGCCGGATCAACACTGCCGCCCAGATCACGAGCAGCGGGTAGATCCCGATCACGCCACGAGTGTGCCAGTTCGGCCGCCGGACGTGTTACCCGTTCGGCGCGATCACGACCTTCATCGCCGCGTCGGACTGCGAAAGCTCGATCGCCTCGCCTGCCCGCTCGAGTGGCAGACGGTGCGTGACGACGTCGCGCAGGGGCAGCTCGTCCAAGTGCGCGGCCATCGCTTCCATGGCGGGGACGTAGGACGTCGCGGCCTCGCCTCCGACTCCCAGGACGCAGATGTTGCGCGTACAGATGTCGCGGTTCGGGTTCACCGGCACGGGACCCAGGTCGACGAACGCCCCCGCTTCGATCACCGTCCCACCCCAGCGCACGAGCGCAAGCGCATCGGGAAACGTCTCCGCCACGCCGGAGCAATCGATGACCACGTCCGCCCCGCGCCCGCCGGTCTGCTGTCGCACGAGCTCGATGCGGCCCTCGCGGGGGACGGCGGACGCCTCGATCGTCAACGTGGCTCCGAATCGCTCCGCGACGCGTAGGCGCGACGGCAGGAGGTCGACCGCCATCAGCTCACCGCACCCGAGGAACCGTGCCTTGATCAGGTGACACAATCCAAGCGGGCCGACGCCGATCACCGCGACCGAGGATCCCGGCCGGAACGTGTGCGGAAGCGGAAGCTGTGCCGCATTGTCGAGGCCGTGTGTGACGGCCATCACCTCCGTCAGCACGGCGACCTCGGAGGGCAGCTCGTCCGGCACGCGGAAGAGAGGCGTGCCAGGCAGGAGGTACATCAGCTCCGCCCACCCGCCGAACAGGTGCGGCGGCCGCGCAGCATTGAGGCTGTTGCCGTAATCCTCGAGCCGCTCGCATGCGTAATACGGAAACCCCTCGCTGCAGAACCAACACTCGCCGCACGCGACGTTCGCGCCCGGGACGATCCGGTCGCCCGGTCGCAGCGGCCTCCCGTCCGTGGCAAGGACGTCGCCGCCGGTCTCCACGACGACGCCGACGTTCTCGTGGCCGCAGATGAGCGGATACTCGAGCCGGCGCTCGTGCAGTGTTCCTGCGTACTGGATCGTTTCGCCGCGGAAGGTGTGCTTGTCGGTTCCGCAGATCCCGGAAAACAGGACCTGCATCAACACCGCGCCGCGCTCGACCTCCGGACGCGGGAACTCCTCGACCTCGACGCGGCCCGGGCCCTTCATCACCGCCGCGCGAACGGACGTCACAGCTGTCTTTGCCAGGGGGTGCGAACCGTCGTCCGCACCCCCTTCGGTCGTCCCGCTTGCGCGGATCGTCACCCTATGAGCCGAACACCTCGTTGAACGCGTCGATGTACGCCTGCTCGTTGCCCGACGGCCCCTTCAGCGTCATCGACAACGGCTTTTCGGGATGGTTGTAGAAGAAGCGGTCGGCCCGCTCCTTGTGTCCGGTGTTCACGAGGATCTTGTACGCCTTCTCGTTGAAGAGCGGGCGCCCGTTGGCGAGGAAGTTCTTCGCGACCCAGGGAGCCTGCTCCATCGCGTTGATGAACGTCGGGAACTTGTCCTTGTGATGGGAGCCCTTCAGCATCATCTCCGCATCCATCCAGCCGCGAACGCCCTCCTTCGGCTCCACGACCTTGATCAGCGGGCCCTTGGCATCGCGGACGCGCGCATCAGTGCCGATGTTCTCGACCGTGAGCCATGCCGACTCGTCCGTCAGAGCTCGGATCACCTCGGGGTTCTGGGACACGAGCTTGAGAACATTCGGCTTGAGCGCCTTCAGATACGCCTTCGCGCGCGAGATCTCGGACTTCGACATGTTGTACGGCTTCTTGGCGCCCGTTGCGAGACCGCCCATCGCCATCAGATCGGTGGGCTGGTTTTCGAGCACGATCTTCTTCTTGTACTTCTTGTCGAGCAGTGCGTGATACGAGTCTGGCTTCGTCTTCACGTGCTTGGGGTTGTAGTAGATCGGCAGGCTCGACCATCCGAACGGGTAGCCCATCTGGTTCGACCCGGCCTTCCAGAACGGCACGTGCAATGCGACGGAATAGAGCTGCTTCGACACCGGAATCGACCTGATGTCGAACGCTTCGATCAAACCTTCCTTGTAGAACTTCGGCACCCAGAGAGCGTCTTCCGACGAGATGTCCCACTGGCCGCCGCCGCGCTTGACCTTGATGTACGCGTCGGAGTCGTCGCTGATCAGCGACACCCGGCCACCCACCTGGATCGACGACTTCACCTTCTTCAGCTGCGCCGGGAAGTAGTGGTCGGACCATGTCAGCCAGTTCAGCGTGACCCCGGCCAGTTCGGCGGCCAAGGCTCGTTGCGCGAGGCCACCCCCGGCGACAAGCCCCATCGCTCCGGCCGCACCTCGACGGAGCAGCCGCTCGCGAGTAATCGGGCGATCGACCTGATCCATTCGTCCTCCTCTCTCGCCCCGGCTCAGCGAGGGCGGGCACACACGGTCCCCCCGCCGGGCGACAGTACCATCATGCGGACGCTCCGTCTACCATGTGGAACGCGTCCGCAAGCGCGTGCGTAGAGTCCGCGTGTGAACGGCCGCGAGCGAGTCCGGGTCGGGGTCGTCGGGTGCGGAATGGTCGCGCAGGCAGAGCACCTGCAGAACCTCCTGCAACTCGCCGATCGCTTCGAGATCGCGGCGCTCGCCGATCCCAGCCGAACCGTGCGGGAAGCGATGGCCGCGCGCTACGGGGTGTCCAGTGTGCACGAGGACTCCCGCGAGCTGCTCTCCGCCGGCGGTGTCGACGCCGTGCTGGTCGCGGCTCCGGCCGCCACCCATGCCGAGATCGTGATTGCCGCCCTCGACGCCGGTCTGCACGTCTTCGTCGAGAAGCCGCTGTGCATCACGCTCGTCGACGCTGACCGGATCATCGCCGCGCGCGACCACGCAGACAAGGTGGTGCAGGTCGGGTATATGAAACGCCACGACCCCGCCTGGCAGCGGATGCTCGCAGAGCTCCCCGACTCGGCGGGAGACCTGCGTTACATCCGCGTGACATGCCACGACCCGGAGTGGGTGCCTTTCTTCGCCGAGGGTGACATCGTCAAAGGGACGGACGTCGCGCGCGAGGTGATCGAGGCGACGAAGCGCGCCGAATCGGAGCAGGTCGAGGAGGCCGTCGGTGACGGCTCGCCGGCAGCCGTGTTCGCCTTTTCGGACGCCTACCTCGGCAGCATGGTGCACGACGTGAACGTCGTCCACGGCCTGCTCGAGCGACTCGGGGAGCCGCTGCCGGGGCGCGTCGCCGGCGCCGCGTGGTGGAACGAGGGGCGCGCGATCACGGGATCGGTGATCCTGGAGAACGGGGCGCGCTGGGACAGCGCGTGGATCCAGCTGCTGGACATCCGCGAGTACCAGGAGCAGGTCGCCTTTTACTTCCGCGACTCTCTACGCCAGTTGACGTTCCCGTCGCCGTGGCTCAAGCAGTCGCCGACGCGTTACGAACGAAGCGAGGCCGACGATCTCGACCGGGCCGTGCGCAGCTTCGAGTCGCATCGCGAGTCGTTCGTGCAGGAGCTCGTGCACTTCCACGAGTGCATCACGGCGGGCGCCGAATGCAGAACCCCGCCCGAGCAGGCACGAACAGACATCGAGCTGCTGACGAACATGTTCCTCGCGGCGCGCTAGGTCACTGCGCGCGACAACCACTCTCTCACGCGCTGGAGGTTGCGTTCCTCGACCTCCCGCACGGCCGGGAGATCCTCGATGCGAACGGCCATCCGGTCCTGCTCCAGGACCGCGTACCCGTCGAGGCTGCGCACCTCCCGCTGGGCCAGGAACTCGGAAAGCGGTACGACGCCTTCTCCGAACGGGCAGAAGATCCCCGCGGCCCACGCTTCGTCCATGTCGATCTCGCCGGCGCGCAACCGCGAGAGCACGCGCTCGTCGACGTCCTTGAGGTGGACGTGAGAGAGGCGATCGGCGTGCCGGCGTGCGAGGCCGACGGGATCGCCGCTCCCGACAAGCGTGTGGCCCGTGTCCACGCAGAGACCGAGCGCGGAGGACGTTCGTTCCAGGATGGCCTCGGTCTCCTCCTCCGACTCGACGTACGTCGCGGCATGCGGATGCAGCGCGGCCCGCAACCCGCGCTCGGTGCAGCGCTCGACAGCGCGCTCGAGCCGGTCCGCTGCGCGGTCGAGCTGCTCGGCCGAAAGCGCTCTTTGAGCCATCTTCTCGGGCTGGCCCGAGACGACGGCGCGCTCCGGCCGCTCCGCGTCGGCGAGGAGCACGATGCCACCGCCGGTCGCCGCGAGGACCTCCGTCGTCAGGTCGAGCGCGTCGAGATCCTTGCGGAAGCCCTCTTCGTCGTCGAGGCGCAGCGGCAGGAACGTCGCCACGAGGTCGACCTCGAATGGCTCGATCAGCTCGACGGCGGACGCACCGTTCTCCGCGAGGTAGCCGGGCGGCCCGGTTTCGAGCGCCCGGTAGCCCATGGCCGTGACCGTCTCGAGGAGCGGACGGGGCGGCACGAGATCCGGCCGCTCGATCGTCTGTTCCCAGATCCCCCAGGAGACGGGCGCGGTCGCGAGTTTCAGCTCCGTCACGCCGCCGTCTTCGCGGCACGCCGTCCAGCGCCGAACCGAATCGCCCGGCGCGAGGTACGCATCACCTGCGGGAGCGCGAACGCGAGCGCCAGCACGAGCAGCGACGCCGCGAGCAGCATCGACGCCAGGGCGTTGACCTCTGGCGTGATCCCGAACTTGATCTGCGTATAGATGAAGATCGGCAGCGTGATGTTCGTGCCGATCAGGAAATACGTGATGATGAACTCGTCGAGGGAAAGCGTGAACGCGAGCAGCGCGCCCGCAATGATCGCCGGCAGGATCAGCGGTAGCACGACGAGGCGCAGACGGTTGAAGGTGTTCGCGCCCAGATCTGCGGCGGCACGTTCGAGCGCGCGGTCGAATCCCTGCAGTCGCGCCGACACGAGCAGGATCACGAACGGCGTCGTATACACGCTCTGGCCGATCACGGCAGTCTGGGGCGACAGCTGCCAGTGCAGGGTGCCGGTAAAGAGGACGAGCAGGCTGATGCCGATCAGCAGACCGGGAATCATGATCGGCAAGACGAACACGATGCGCAGCCCGTCGCGCCAGCGCAAGCGCGAGCGAACGAGCGGAAACGCAGCGCTCGTGCCGACGAGGACGCTGATCACCGTCACCTCGCCGGCCACCTTCAGCGTCGTCATCAGCGCGTCGTGGATCTGGTAGTCGTCGACGGCCGCGCGGTACCACTTCAGTGTCCAGGCCGTGATTGGAAACGTGCCATAGCGGTTCGCGTTGAAGCTGAACAACACGAGCAGCACGATCGGGCCGAACAGGAAGACGTAGATCAGCGCGCCGTACGTGCCGAGCGCGAAGCGCGCAAGGCGGCCGCGGCGGGACAGGACCCCGACGTCAGCCGCCATACGCCTCGGGCGTCGACAGTGAGCGGCGGAAGACGACGAGCAGCAACAGGATGAACGCGGCGATCAACAACGAGACGGCCGCACCCCGCGTGTACTCGGCTGCCTGGAAGAAGTTGACCACGAGGTTGCCGATCATCACTCCGCCCGTCCCGCCGACGATCTGCGGCGTCAGGTACTCCCCTAGGATCGGAATGAACACGAAGATGACGGCGGTGACGATCCCGGGACGGATCTGCGGAATGAGGATGCGGCGGATCGCAACGAGCGGGGTGGCGCCGAGATCCATCGCAGCGCGGAGCTGATCCCAGTCGAAGCGGTCGATCGACGAGTAGAGCGTCAGCGCCGCGAACGGGAAGTAGAGGTAGACGAGCACGAGGATCACCGCCGGACGGTCGTACAGGAAGAGCCCGCTCGGGTGGTGCGTGATCCCGACCCACTGCAGGAGTCGGTTCAACAACCCCTTCTGGCCCAGAATCGTGAGCCACGAGTAGACCCGCAGGAGGTAGCTCGTCCAGAAGGGAACGACGACGAGGACGAGGAGCGGGGCGCGCAGCCGGCGAGGCACGTAGCGCGAGAGCCAGTAGGCGAACGGGAACGCGAGGGCGAGCGAGATTCCCGTCGCCACGAGCGCGACCCACAGAGTGGCCCACATCGCTCTGACGTAGGCCGTGACGGTGAAGAAGTAGTGGTAGTTGTCGAACGTCCAGCGGTGAACGACGTTGTAGTCGATCACCTGCCAGAAGCTGTAACAGACGATGATCCCGAGCGGGACGAGGAAGAAACCGCCGAGGAGGACGACGGCCGGCAGGAACGGCGCATAGGACGCGGCCGCAGGCGCGACTCGGCGAGATCGTTCTGTCGCGGGAACGGTCAGAGCCGGGTCGGTCATTCGGTCGTCGGCGGTCGTTCGAGCACGATCGCGTCCTCCCGCGCCCACCAGACCGCGATCTCCGCGTCCTCCGCGGGGACGGACGACTGATGCTCGCCGTGCATCGCGATCATCAGCGGCACGGGGCTCACCGCAGTTTCGACGGCGACCCGCACGCGGGTTCCCAGGAAAGACGATTGCACGGCGCGTCCGCGGACCGCTCCGGCAGGAGCGGCGCTGACGGGTCCGATGTGCAGTGCTTCCGGCCGCACCATCAACGTCAACGGGCCCTGCGCCCCGCGCTCGCACGGAACGCGGGTGCCGTCCGAGAGCGTCGCGGCCTCGCCGTCAACGTTGAGGTTCATCACCGCGATCCGATCCGCCATCGACATCGCTTCCTCCTGGTCGTGCGTGACGTAGACGAACGTCGTGCCGACCTCGCGATGGATCTGCGACAGCTCGACCTGCAATCGCTGGCGCAGTTTCAGGTCGAGCGCACCGAGCGGCTCGTCGAGGAGGAGCACAGCGGGACGCTTGACGAGGGCGCGCGCGACGGCGACGCGCTGCTGCTGACCGCCGGAGAGCTGGGCCGGCGTCCGGTCGCCGAGCTCCTCGAGACCGACGAGGGCAAGCGCTTCACCCACGCGCTGCGACGCCTCCGCACGCTTCACATGATCCATGCGCAATCCGAATCCGACGTTCTCCCGCACGGACATGTGCGGGAAGAGGGCGTACGACTGGAACACCGTGTTCACCGGCCGCTTGTGGGGCGGCAGGGCGTCGATCCGCCGGCCGCGCAACCAGATCGTTCCCTGCGTCGGCGTGACGAAGCCGCCGATCAGGTTCAGCGTCGTCGTCTTGCCGCAGCCGGACGGGCCGAGCAGGCAGAAGAACTCGCCGTCGCGGATGTCGAGGTCGAGG
>WNGG01008451.1_pt1 | contig 11343 bp, 12 predicted proteins | sample 5400661 | NCBI WGS metagenome assembly WNGG01 (sample SAMN13153372, study PRJNA577476) | soil metagenome | isolation source: 100 cm soil or saprolite under Garry oak tree replicate 1 | place: USA:California | collected 2016-06-15 | reverse complement strand
CACTGAGCCACGGCGGGCGATGCCGCACCGGCGATCATCGTCATGAGTACCGCGATCCGCTTCATCTGTATCCTCCACCAGTCGTGAGGAGCCTACGGTAGGAAAACGGTTGCGCCAAGTCAATCTGTGTCGCGCTAATGCACCCACACGGCGCAAAGTGACACACCTTCCAGATCGCCCAGTCCCGCGCTGATCCGCGCGTCGAACCGCGGCGTCAGCCGGAAGTCGGCGCCCAGGCCCAGCGCAAACAGAAAGTCGGAGTTGGCACTGCCGGCCACCAGAAACCCTGTCGGCTGCACGTACGGGACGATGCTGATCTTGGAATCCCTGGGATTGACGCGCCGTCCGAGCGACAGACCGACCGGCACGATCAGCGCCGAGCTGCCGCTGACGAACTGTCCGCCGATACCGAGGACCAACGCGCCGTCGAGGGGGAAGTCCTCGGTATGCGTGACGACACGCTCGCGTGCTTCCGCACCCACGAGTAGCACCGATTTGGCGACGCCGCCCGGCGTGAAGATGCCACCGCGTAAACCAATATCGAATTTTCCACTCGCCCACCGATAGGCGCCTTCGAACGCCGTGCCGCCGCCGTTGGGAAAGCTCAGCACCAACCCGATCTCCGAACGGCTGAATGCCCGATAGGGCGCGTTATAGCTCGGCATACCGGTCGCCTGTGCCGCCGCCCTGGAGACCATCGCTCCACTCAGGACCAGCAGACACAATACGCGAGACCAGCGCATACTGACTCCTCGTAATTTGGTGAGAAGCTTACCCGACCAGCGGGCACGACGTTCCGAAGCCTTAGTGCCAGAGTGAAATGCCACAGGAAAATCGATGGCCCGCCGGGCAAAGCCCGACGGGCCATCGGTTACCGCCTCAGTGTCTTACTGCCAGAACGACAAGCCCGCACGGACCCCAACGTTGTAGCCGCTGGGCAGAGCGCCGCTCTGAAAGTTGTACCGGAAGAATCCTTCCAGTCTCCAGTTGTTATTCGGCTTCGGGATGCGCGTGCCGACACCGCCATTCAGTGAGAACTGGTTTTCGGACGCCACCCCGGACGCGCTGACGATGCTGATGCCCGCACCCCCAGTGAGATAGAGTCCCTTACGCGAGGTGTTCGTCCCCATCGGTTTCAAAAAGTTCACGTCGGGGCTGAAAATCAATAAGTGCGCGCCGCCCTGACTCAGATACGAAAACGTCAGGCGTGGCTCGACCGACATCTTTGCACCGACGAAGCCAACCCGCACATCGACGGGAGTGCCGGCCTCGAACGTGCCGCAGTTGGCCGCGCAACCGCTTCCAACGTGACCAAACGCGGCGCCCAGATCGACGCCGAACTCGTTCTTCGCACCACCGCCGCCGCCAGCCGCGCGGCGCTGCGCGAGCGCCATGTGCGGGAGCGCCACCAGCGCGACAGCCGCCAGAAGACTACCTGTGACCTTCCGCATATAAAGCCTCCAGTTGGGGTGGAAAACCGCCACATCGTTAAGAATCACAAGGAGTTCTGTCAACTGGGGGCCCCTGAAAAACCGACGGCCCGTCTGCTATTGTGCTGACGGGCCGTCATTTACGGGCCCCGCGTGATGCGGCTCACGCCGCCAGAGGTCGCCTACTTCCCGAAGCTGAGCCCCACCGTGATCGGCAGGAAGTTGAGCTTGTTCGTCGTACTGACGGTCGTGTAGCGAGTACCGACCACCAGACGCGTGCCGCCCGTGCCCATCTTGAAGGCGACTGCCGCGCCGCCAGCAAAGCCGACTTTCGAACTGGATCCCGAAAGACCACCGCCCAAGTCGGCTTTTACGTTGTAGATGCCGACTCCACCCGTGATCATGAGGCGTGCCGGTGCGCTTGCCGGCATCAACGCATACACGACCGACGCGGTGCCCCCGAAGATCTTCGTATTGCCGCTGAAGCCGGTCGCGGCTGAGTCAAACGCGGTTTGGGAGTATGACAGGTCGCCCCTGATGCCGATTGTCCCGCCGGTCAGCCAATAGGTTGCGCCAGCTCCACCCACCCAGCCAAGCTTGGAACTTGTGTTGTAATCGCCCATGGGCAAAAGCAGGCCAGCACTCACGCCATACCGCAGGTTGCCCTGCGCCGTGGCAGGGCGTGCAGCAACGACGCATAGCGCCATGGCGAGCATTACCAGTCCGAGCCGCTTCATACCTATACCTCCGAGGGGAAAAAGGGGGTTTTAGGGGTTTTGCGTGCTTCGAAACTGGCCTCACTGTTGGAAATTGCCCCCTAGAAGTCAAGAGTCGGCGGGCCCAGCCCGTCGCGCCACGATGCGCACAACGTTCGATGCCACTTGAAGAAAGCCCCCCATCACAGTCAGCCGGGTCACACTCCCTCCTGACCCAGTGATCTTGACGATTCCCTCCCCTAGGAGGGTCATGAAGGGGGCGTGCCGGGGGAGAATCCCTACGAGCCCGTCAAATGCCGGCGCAACAACGGCATCCGCGTCCCCGTCGAACACCGCGCGTTCGGCCGAAATCACCGATAGGCGCATCAGGACGAGGCCATCTTCTTGGCCTGGGCAACCACGTCGTCGATGCCCCCCTGCATATAGAAGGCCTGCTCCGGGAGCTGGTCGAATTCGCCCGAGACGACGCGCTCGAACGACGCGATCGTATCCTCGAGCTTCACGTATTTGCCTTCCAGGCCCGTGAATTGGGAAGCCACGAAGAACGGCTGCGAGAGGAAGCGCTGCACGCGGCGGGCGCGGCCGACGAGCAGCTTGTCCTCTTCCGACAGCTCGTCCATTCCCAGAATCGCGATGATGTCCTGAAGATCCTTGTAGCGTTGCAGAATGCGCTGCACTTCGACCGCCACGTTGTAGTGGCGCTCGCCGAGATACTGCGCGTCGAGGATGCGGCTCGACGACGAGAGCGGGTTCACCGCGGGATAAATGCCCAGCTCCACGATCGCGCGGTCCAGCACCACGGTCGCGTCGAGGTGGGAGAACGCGGTGGCCGGCGCGGGGTCGGTGAGATCGTCGGCGGGCACGTAGATCGCCTGCACCGACGTGATCGATCCCTTTTTGGTCGACGTGATGCGCTCCTGCAGCTCGCCCATCTCCGTCGCCAGCGTCGGCTGATAGCCGACGGCCGACGGCATTCTGCCGAGCAGCGCCGACACTTCCGATCCAGCCTGCGTGAATCGGAAAATATTATCGATGAAGACGAGCACGTCCTGGCCTTCGACGTCGCGGAAGTACTCGGCGACCGTGAGGCCCGTCAGACCCACGCGCAAGCGCGCACCGGGCGGTTCGTTCATCTGTCCATAGATGAGCGCTACGGAGTCGAGCACATTGCTTTCCTTCATTTCGAGGTAGAGGTCGTTCCCCTCGCGTGTGCGCTCGCCCACGCCGCAGAACACCGACCGACCCCCGTGCCCCTTCTGCACGTTGTTGATCAGCTCCATGATGACGACGGTCTTGCCGACGCCCGCACCGCCGAACAATCCGATCTTGCCGCCCTTCACGAACGGCGCGATCAAATCGATGACCTTGATGCCCGTCTCGAAGACTTCGGTCTTCGGCTCGAGATCGACGAACTTCGGTGAGCCGCGATGGATCGGCCAACGCTCCGCATCCTTGGGAATCGGCGGGCCTTCGTCCACCGGCTCGCCGATGACGTTGAGGATGCGGCCCAAGGCCGGCTTGCCGACGGGGACGGTGATGGGCTGCCCGGTATCGACCACGTCCATGCCGCGCACGACGCCGTCGGTCGAGCTCATGGCGACGGCTCGGACCTGGTTGCGGCCGATATGTTGCTCGACTTCCGCGACCAACTGTCCGGAATCGACCTTCACGGTGACCGCGTTATAGAGCTCGGGCAGCTGCTCGGGCTCGAACTCGACGTCGAGGACTGGTCCGATGACTTGGACGACTTTCCCGACGTTGCGTTTTTGTTCACTGGGCTTCGTTGCCATCCGGACTCCTGAGTTGTCGGTCATCGGTCATCGGTCATCAGGTCCGATAACCGAAAACGATTACCGATGACTTAGCCTTTCAGTGCTTCCGCTCCCCCGACAATCTCCGCAAGCTCTTGAGTGATTTGAGCCTGTCTCGCGCGATTAAACGTGCGCTGCAGGATGGTGAGCATGTCGCTGCCGGCGTCCGTTGCGTTCTTCATCGCGGTGCGCCGCGCGCCGTGTTCCGCGGCCGCGGTCTCGACCAGCGCGCGGTAGAACTGATTCTGCACGTACAGGGGCAGCAGCTGGTCGAGGATCTCTTCCGCCGATGGCTCGAGGATGTAGTTGACCGTCGAGCGCCGCTTTTCGGGAGGAACAACCGGCAGTACCCGCAGCGTCGTTGGAGGCGTCGAGACCGCGCTGTTGAACTTCGCAAACACGATGTCCACCGCGTCCAGGTCCCCCTTCGAGAACCGCTCCATCAGCGACTTCGCCAGCTCGGCGGCGTGGTCGAGTGTGGGCCGATCGCCGATGTCGACACGCTGCGACGCGATGTTGCGCTTGGTGAACTTGAAGTAGCTGATGCCCTTCTTGCCCACGAGGTGCAGCTCGGTGTGACAGTCCTGCTTTTCGAGCTCCTCGAGCCGCCGCCGCGCCTCGCGAATGAGATTCGCGTTGAACGCGCCGCACAACCCGCGATTCGATGTGATCAACAACAGGGCCGCCCGCCGTACCCCCGCGCCCCGTCCGGTGTGGCCTGGCTGGCGCAGCAAGGGGAATCGCTCGGCGAGCTCCGGTGCGTAGAGCTGGCCGATCACCTCCGCCAGTGCCTGCGCGTGGGGACGCGCGCCTACGACCCGATCCTGCGCGCGCTTGAGCTTGGAGGTGGAGACGAGCTCCATCGTCTTGGTGATTTTCTTGGTATTCTGCACGGAGCGGATGCGCCGCTTCAGCTCGCGGGGCTTCGCCATTTACAGCGCCTTGTACTCCTCGATCGCCGTGCGCAGCCGCGCGCTCAGATCGTCCGACAGCGTCTTGCGCGTCCGAATCTCGTCGGCGATCTCGGGGTGCTGCGCCGCCATGAACTCGAGCAGTCCCTTCTCCCACTCCTTGATCTCGGGGACGTTCACGTCGTCGATCAGACCGTTCGTGACCGCGAAGATCACGATCACCTGCTGGTCGACCGGCATGGGCTGGTACTGCGGCTGCTTCAGCACCTCCACCACGCGCGCGCCGCGCGCCAGCTGCCGCTGCGTCGCAGGATCGAGCTCGGAGCCGAACTGCGCGAACGCCTCGAGCTCGCGGTACTGCGCCAGATCGAGCCGCAGCCGCCCGGCGACCTGCTTCATCGCCTTGATCTGCGCGTTGCCGCCGACCCGGCTCACCGAGATGCCCGCGTTCACCGCCGGCCGCACGTTCGAGTAGAACAGATCGGTCTCGAGAAAGATCTGGCCGTCGGTGATCGAGATGACGTTGGTCGGGATGTAGGCGGAGACGTCGCCCGCCTGCGTCTCGATGATCGGCAGCGCCGTCAACGAACCACCGCCCATCTCGTCCGACAGCTTCGCGGCGCGCTCGAGCAGGCGGCTGTGGAGGTAGAACACGTCGCCGGGATACGCTTCGCGGCCGGGCGGCCGCCGCAGCACCAGCGACAGCTGGCGATACGCTGCGGCCTGCTTCGAGAGGTCGTCGTAGACGCACAGCGTCGCTTTCTTCTCGTCGTACATGAAGTACTCGGCCATCGAGCACCCGGAGTACGGCGCGATGTACTGCATCGGGGCCGGCTCCGAGGCAGACGCGACTACGACGATCGTGTACGCCATCGCGTCGTGCTCTTTGAGCCGTTCCACCACGCCTGCTACGGTCGAGTTCTTCTGCCCGACCGCCACATAGACACAGATGACGCCCTGGCCCTTCTGATTGATGATCGTGTCCACCGCGATCGCGGTCTTGCCCGTGCCGCGGTCGCCGATGATCAGCTCGCGCTGGCCGCGGCCGATCGGGATCATCGAATCGATCGCCTTGATGCCGGTCTGCAGCGGCTCCTTCACCGGCTGCCGCTTGATAATGCCCGGGGCGACGATTTCGACCTTGCGCGACTGCGTCGTATGAATCGGGCCGAGGCCGTCCACCGGTCGCCCCAGCGCGTCGACGACGCGGCCCACCATCGCGGGGCCGACCGGCACCTCGAGCACGCGGGCCGTGCGGCGGACTTCGTCACCCTCGCGCAGCTGGAGGTAGTCCCCGAAAATGACGGCGCCGATGTTGTCTTCCTCCAGGTTCAACGCGAGGCCGGTGATCTTCTCGCCGGTCGCCAAGACCGCAAATTCCAGCATCTCGCCCGCCATCGCGGACGTCAGCCCGTAGATCCGGGCGATGCCGTCCTTCACCTCCAGGACCGTGCCGACCTCGCGGACGTCGATGTCCGCCAGGTCAGCGGCCTGGATTTCCTTGAGGAGAAGGTTCTTCAGCTCGCCGGGACGCAGGATGGAATCGGTGGCCATGGGTGTACCGGTTGAGAGATTGTGAAAAATATCACAAGATACGGGGCTGCGGAACCCTAGACACGAGACCTCGTCCGCCCTCGAAGAAAGCGGGTCAGCACCCCACGGGGACCGAGCTCCCCCAGCTCCCCCGGCGTGGCGCCCGCAACTCGCCGCGCCGCCCCGGCGAGGTGGCTCGGCGAGGCATAGCCGAGGATGCGGACGACACCGCGCACCGTATATCCCGGGTTCCCAAGCAGGTCCGCGGCGCAGGCGGCGCGGGCCAGGTCGATGACCCGCTTCAGGTTGGGAGCTCCCCCCGCCCCGAATTCGCGGGAGAGGTGTTCGCGGGTCACGCGCAGCGCCTGAGCGACGTGGCCCGTCTTGGTGGGCGTACCCGCCCGCCGCAGGACCTCATCCCACGCCGCCAGCTGGAGCCGATCGGTCAGCCGCAGGAGCCGCGGCCCATCCGCGAGCGCCGATCGCCGCGCGACCTGCGCAGTCCGGGCCGCGATCCATTCGCCCGCAATGGCGTTGTCCACCCCTTCTACTAATACGCCGGTGAAACCGGCGTCGCGGCACGAGGCGAGCAGCGCGCCGTCGTCGGGACGGACGGCGCAGAGCGCGTACATCGGAATGCGGGGGAAGCGCGCGGGGAGCGTCAGTCCGACGCCATCGCAGTTCCGCACGTCGAGCACGACCGCATCGACGAGCCGCTGCTCGAGCAGACGCTGTACCGCCTGGATGGTACGGCACAACCGAACGCTACCGGCGCCACGCGGATAGCCACGCTGCACCGCGCGCCGCGCCTCACGCCGGGGGTGAAACACCGGCACGACGGGATACGCGGCGCCTCCGCTCACGTCTGCACCAGCGCCAGCTGCATCTCGGCCGCTTGGCGCAGGACGTCGCGCGCGTTGTCGTAGCTCACGGTCTGCCGCGCCTCATCGAGCGGGTGCCAGACACACGCGGTGATGCCTTCGGCTGCTTCGGGCACCGGGTCGCCGCGCCGTGATTCGAAGAGAAAGAAATGGCAGTACTTGTGAATCGTCCTGCCGCGGAACCGGAAGTACCAATCGATCACCTTGATCGGGCCGTGGAGCACTAGCTCGTTGAGGCCCGTCTCCTCGGTGACCTCGCGCCGCGCCGCCTCGGCGGGCGGCTCGCCAGCTTCGAGGTGCCCCTTGGGGAATCCCCAATTCTTGTACGAGTCGCGAATCAGCAGAAAGCGCACCTGGCCGTCCGGCCCGCGCCGGAAGACCACGCCGCCGGCGCTCGTTTCGCGCTGGGCGCGAGGCTGGGACTTGCGGCCCTTGGAGCGACGACGAGTCATTCTCTAGAAGACGCTGAACGTGAAGTATTTCCGCGGATTGGCCTGAATATCGGACAGCAATTGCCGCAGCTGGATCATCGTGAGCGTCGTCTCGCGATACAGCGCCGAGTCGGCGACGAGGAGTCCCAGCGTGCCGCTGCGGTTCGAGATGCGGGACAGTATGGTATCGGCGTTCTGCAGGACCCGCACGAGGCTCTCCTGATTCCGGTTTGCTGCCGCCATGAGCTGGCGAAAGTCCTGCGACGCGCTGCGCAGATCGGTGCTGGTGGCCGCGGTGTTATTAAGGATAGTGGCAAGCTGTCCCTGGTTGGTCGCCGTATCCACGCGCCCCAACGTCGTCTTGAGATCGATTGCCGCGCGCGACAGCGCCTCCGAACCGTGCTGCAAGTTGGAACCGACGTCGCCGATCACGTCCGCTTGCTCGTTCGTGACGCGGGCCAGGCGATCGGCCACCTGCCCGAAATCGTGGATCGAGCGGCGCAGATCCGTGACCGCCTGGGAATCGAAGGCGCTCTGCACGCGTGCCGCGACCGTTCCGATGTCGGTCGCGATGCGGCTCGCCTGCGCCGTGAGCTGGCCGATGTCGGGGAGCGTCGCGCCCGGCCATTTCCCGCCGCCGACTGCGGCCGCCTCGTCCAGTGCCTGGCGAATGTTGGGATCGGCGGGTGGTGGGTCGCTGGAGATCAATGTCGCCGCCCATTCCCCGAACAGCGACGCGGACGCAGCGATGACGGCCGGTTTCGCGGGCGGCGTGACGCCCGAGTAGATCTTGATGTCGGCCTCGACCCAGTTGCCCGGCGCGAGTCGGATCGCTTCGATGCGCCCGACGCGGACGCCGCGCAACACCACCGGGCTGCCGGCGCCGAGCCCGCCGACGGTCCGGAAGCGCGCCGTGTACACCGCTTCGGTCTTGCCGAGGTGTGCGCCGGAGAGCCACAACGCGCCGCCGACGACCAGCGCCAGCGCGGCGATGACGACGAGTCCAACCGCGAACTCGTTTTCGCGCTTCACTCGGCGCGTCCCTCGATGAATTGGCGCACGACCGGGTCCTCCGTCTGCTGAATCTCCGCCACGCTCCCCACCTGCCGGACGCGGCCCTCGTAGAGCATCGCGATCCGGTCACCGACGGTGTAGGCGCTGCGCATGTCGTGCGTTACGACCACTCCCGTCACGCCGAGGTGCTCCCGCGTGCGGACCATGAGCCGATCGATCACGGCGGACGTGACCGGGTCGAGGCCCGTGGTCGGCTCGTCGTAGAGGATATAGCGCGGCCGCAGCGCGATCGCGCGGGCGATGCCGACGCGCTTGCGCATCCCCCCCGACAGCTCCGCCGGCATCTGCTCGCCGGTTCCCGACAGATCGACCAACGCCAACGCTTCGCGCACGCGCTCCTCGATCTCCTCTTCCCCGAGCCCGCGCCGCCGCAGCCCCAGGGCCAGATTGTCGGCGACGGTCAGCGAGTCGAACAGCGCCGCGAACTGGAAGACATAACCGATCCCCTGGCGCAGCAGCGTCAGGCCGTCCCGATCGAGCGTGCTGACGGCCTGGCCGTCAACGATGACGTCGCCCGCATCCGGGTGCAACAGGCCGACGATGTGCTTCAATGCCACGCTCTTGCCCGAGCCTGAGTAGCCGATGACGGCGACCGTCTCCGCGTCCCGGATCCTGAGCGAGAAACCCTGCAGGACCTGCTTCTCGTCGAACGCCTTATGCAAGTCCTGGAATTCGATCACAGCAGTACCACCGCCCAGAACGCATCGAGCACCAGAATGAGGATCGCGGCGTAGACGACCGCGCGCGTGGTGCTGCGCCCCACTCCCTCCGCCCCGCCCCGTGTGGACAGCCCCACCACGCAGCCGACGAAGGTGATCGTGAATCCGAAGCTCGCGCTTTTGAGCAGCCCAAACCAGACGTCCTTGAAGACGTAAAACAGTTTCAAACCCTTGATGAAATCCTGCGTCGACAGGTCGAGCAGGACGAGACTGGTCAGCCATCCGGTGATGATCCCGGTCGCGACGGCGAAGGCGACGATCACGGGAAACATCAGCGTGCCCGCGAGCACGCGTGGGATGACGAGGTAGCTCTGCGGATCGTAGGCGAGCGTCTCGAGCGCGTCCACCTGTTCCGTCACCTTCATCGTGCCGAGCTCGGCGGCCATGCTCGCGCCGACGCGGCCCGCGAGCGCGAGCCCTGCCAGGACGGGACCGAGCTCGAGCATCATCGTCTTGCCGACGAGCGTGCCGACGAAGTAGAGCGGCACGGCGCCGGTGAAGGTATAGGAGGCTTGCAGGGCGAGGACGACGCCCGTGAAGGCGGCGATGAAGAGCGCGACCGGCAGCGAATCCACGCCGACGCGGCGCATCTGGACGATGGTGAGGCGCGCCCACACGCCGATGTCGGCCAGGGCGCGCACCATGTCCATGATGAAGTGACCGACGCGCCCGACCGACTCAATCGCGGCAATCGAGCGGCGGCCTATGGCTTGAATCACGGGGAGAAAAACTAGACCAAAAACAGTAGGGGCGCAGCATGCTGCGCCCCTACACCTTCACCGCCGGTCTGTTTACGCCGCGAAGCTGGCGAGCGCCTTGCCTACATCTCCATCGCGCAGCCGCTTCAGCGCGCGATCGCGCAGCTGACGCACGCGTTCGCGAGTCACGCCGAGCATTCCCCCAATCTCTTCCAGCGTGTGCTCGCGTCCACCGTCCAGACCGAAGTACAGCCGCAGCACCTTGGCATCACGGCGCTGCAGCGTGTTCAGCGCCTGCTCGATCTCGTCCGACAGGAAGCGATCCATCGCCTGATCTTCCGTGTCCGGCAGGTCCTCGGCGATGAAGCGCTCGATGAGCGAGCGATCACCGTCGGGATCGAGCGGGGCGTCCAGCCGTACGTCGCCGGTGTTCAGCGCGGCGAGCGACTGCACGACCTCGAGCGACAGCTTCGTCGCGTCGGCGATCTCTTCCGGCGTCGGCTCTCGACGCAGCGTCTGCCGGAGATACTCGGCAGTGCGCACGATGCGGGACAGATCCGCGGTCCGGTTCAACGGCACGCGCACGGTCCGGCCCTGCCGCGCGAGCGCGGCGAGGATCGCCTGGCGGATCCACCACACGGCGTACGAGATGAACTTGACGCCCTGGTCGGGATCGAACTTGCGCGCCGCCGTGAGCAGGCCGACGTTGCCCTCGCCGATGAGATCGGTGAGTGGCAGCCCGCGGTTCTGATACTTCTTGGCGACGGAAATCACGAAGCGCAGGTTGCGCTTGACGAGCTCCTGCATCGCCTCCTGATCACCGGCGCGGACCTTCCGGGCGAGCGCGATCTCCTCCTTCTGCGTCAGCAGCGGAGTCTTGGAGACCTCGTGGAGGTACTGATCGAGGATGTCGCGCTCGTGCTCGTGATGGCCCAGACCCGTGAGCAGGCCGCGGCGCCGGCCGCGGCGCTTCACGACCCGTCGCTCGGTCTGCGCGACGGGCGCCTTCGCCTTGGCCTTGGGAGCCGGAGGAGCTGCTTTTGTCTTCTTACGAGTGCGAGGCATTGGTTCGCCCTATTTGGCTGCTCTGTAGTACGCAGTGGTAGTGAAAATGTTCATGGAACGAGGGTGAAATCGCT
>WNGG01008450.1_pt1 | contig 11343 bp, 8 predicted proteins | sample 5400661 | NCBI WGS metagenome assembly WNGG01 (sample SAMN13153372, study PRJNA577476) | soil metagenome | isolation source: 100 cm soil or saprolite under Garry oak tree replicate 1 | place: USA:California | collected 2016-06-15 | reverse complement strand
CCAGTAACGGAAGCGGTGCGGTTGGAGGCCCCCTTTTTGAGTAGTCGTGCGGCATGCCGAGGCGAAATCTGCTCCACGATGCCTCGCGCTTTCAATTCATCTGCGATCTCCCGCCCCGTCCATTGGCTGATGGGGCGTCCCGCCTGGGCGGGAGCCTCACACGCCAGTGCCGCCATCTGACAGCGTTGCTCGCTGCTAAACTTCGGCTTTATCCCCGGACGCGGAGCATCTTGCAGCCGTTCGAGCAGGCTCAAGGTCTCCAGGTCGATCCCTTGCAGCCCGACCCAGCGATCCCGCCACAGACGCACGGTATCCACATTGATGTTCAGTTCGCGGGCAATCTGTACATTGGAAGACCCGTGGGCCGCCGCTAAGACGATACGTGCTCGCAGCACCACTTGCTGTTCACTGCGATGGCGCTTGGTGATCTGAAGCAATCCTTCCTGCTCTTTCTCGCTCAGGATGACTGCTGTGGCTCGCTTCGGCATGGTTGCTTTCTTCCCCTTTGCTTTTTCCTCCTATTCTATCATGGATGTTTCTCAGCCTCAATGTACTAGTTACCCAGGTGTCACCCGAGGTCCCGGCCTTCAATCGGTTAGAGGAGGTGCAGTTGCTGCGTTATCGCTATAGCTTCAGCGCGCCGGCTCACACCCAACTTGCGATAAATACTGCTGACCTGGGTCTTGATAGTGTTGGGGGAAACGATCAATGCCTGCGCCATCTCGGCATAGGTGCTCCCTCCGACCAGTAGCCGCAGTACCTGTTGCTCCTGTCGAGAAAGTGGCTCGACCAGTCCTCGTTGCGCCGAGTTCTGCGGTGGACTTGACAGGGCCTTGTGCGTAGTGGTAGGTGAGACTTCACTTCCCCGTGTAAGTCTGCTTTCTTCCTGCTCAAAGGCCACCAGCAAGCGCAACACATACGACGTGGAAATAGTACCGGTAGCGGTATCACCATCTGGTGTTGTCTGCAACAGCATCTTGAGCGCCTGTTTCATGGGGGAGTCTGCATCCAGGTAGACGCGGATGTAGTCCTCAGGAGCGGTCATGGCGAGCAGACGAGCCGCAACTGTGCGTGCTTGCGCGGCCTTACCTGCCTGGAAGAGAGCCACCACATACAGAGCCATCCATTCGAGCGTTTTCTCGATATCTGCCGGCTCATCCTGGTGCCAGCTAAAGTGCTCGAGCGTCTCGACTGCCTGGGCTGGCTTTTGCTGTGCGAGAGCGACCCGTGCCAGTAGCAGCACTTCCCATTTGCGCAAGGGATCCCAGTCTTGCGGGGAGAGGGTGGTCTGTGTCTGTGCTGCCCAGGCGCCTGCCTCTGCCAGGTTGCCCTGGGCCAGCCACATTCGGATGCGGGTATCTACCACCCAGCGCACATTGTTGACAAACTCCTCTTGCTCAAAGAGTGCCTCCGCCCGAAGCCTCGCCTCCTGGGCTGTACCCAGATCCCCTTGTGCGAGCGCGAGCCGCGCTGCCGATCTTTCCGCGATCACCAGCAGCTCCACCTGTTGCCAGTCCCGTGCGATGCGCAGCAAACGCTGCAACGTCTCAGATGCCTCTTCCAGCCGATTCCAGGCGTAGTAGACATTGAAAAGGGCGAAAAGCAGATAGCCTGCTACCGGTGTCCCCCCGCTGATTTGCTCAAGCAGAGTGAGGGCAGAGAGGCATTCCCGGTGTGCCTGGCGCAGCTGCCCAGCTTCCAGGTACGCTGTGGCCAGCCAGGTCATCACACGGAACGTCACCAAGTGATCCCCGGCCTCACTGATCCACTGCCGGGCATTACGCAGCTTTTCCACCAGCTCTGTACTTGATTGCTGGAACGAGAGGGCCTGCCAGAAAGCGAAGGAGAGAGGGATCAGCTGCCAGCTCACTTCGTCATCAGGGGGCAGCGCTTCCAGCTCGTGCGTCAGGAGTCGCAGACGCTCTTTGTCGCCACGTCCCAGGATAGCTCTGACCTCGATCAAGGCGCGCAGCAGGCACAGGTGCCGCTCGATCAATGCTACCTCTGCCTCTCCTAGCAAATGGGCCTCCTGGCCGTGCAGGATCGCTTCCATACGCATGATGGTTCGCTGCACCTGGGCGGCCATACCGGCATGTATCGTTTCGGTGCTGATATGGACGGAGTTGAGGAAGCGCAGCGCGGCGTTGAGGGCCAGGCGCGTATGCGCATGCAGGGCACTGTCCGGCAGGGTGAGTACCCAGTTCTGGATGGTCCTGGCTTCGCCACTCAGCCAGAAGTGAGGAGCAGCCTGCTCCATCAAGGAGGCGGCCAGGGGATAGTCAGGCGCGGCCAGCGCGTGCGTAATCGCCTCTCGCCACTCGCCCTGCGTCTCATACCAGCGCGCTGCCCGTCTGTGCAGGAGCGGCACCAGTTCCGGCTGAGAGGCGTGCAACCGGGTACGTAGGGCTTCGCGAAAGAGATCATGATAGCGGTACCACTGCCGCTGCTCATCCAGCGGTACTACAAAGAGGTTGGCCTGCTCCGCCTCCTCCAGCATCTGCTGGCCGGCCTGGAGTGAAGGCCCCGCGGTGATAGCCTGGCATAAGGCGGCGTTCATCCTGCTCACCAGTGATGTTTGGAGCAAGAAGTGCTGAAGTGGGACTGGCAAGCGCGCCAGGATATCATGCTGCACATAGTCCAGCAGGTACCGGTGACTGCCAGCAAAGTCCGAGACCCATCTGGAGAGATCCTGCTGCTTACGCAGGGAGAGTGCTGCCAGGTGCAAACCGGCGATCCAGCCCTCTGTACGGGAGTGCAAGGTCGTCACGTCTTCTTCTGAGAGAGGCAGGCCCATATGTTGCAAGAGGAAGGTGGTCGATTCTTCCTGCGTAAAGCGCAAATCACTGGAGCGGATTTCGAGCAACTGACCACGCGCGCGCAGCCGGGAGAGAGGGAGAAGTGGGTCCGTGCGCGTGGCGAGGATCAGGTGGAGGTTGGCAGGCAGATGATCGAGCGCGAAGAGCAGCCCTTCGTGGATGCCCTGTTCAGAGATGAGATGGAAGTCATCCAGGATCAGGATGACTTCCCGGTCAAGCTGCATGATCTCATTGAGCAAGGCCACCAGGATGGTTGAGAGTGGGGGAGCTTCCCGCGCGTGCAACAGGACAAGTGCCTCCACTCCAAGCGTAGGCAGACAGCTTTGCAGGGACGCAATGCACGATGCCCAGAAGCGGATGGGATCATTGTCCAGTGTATCCAGGGAGAGCCAGGCAACAGCCGGTTGAGCCTGTGCTGGCTTTACTCCGCTTGCCCGCACCTTTGAGGCGGCTACCCATGTCGAGAGCAGGGTGGTTTTCCCGCTGCCGGCAGAGGCAGAGATGAGGGTCAGCGGATGAGTGTAGACGGCATCCAGGTCGCGGAGCAGTCGCGCGCGCTCCACAAGCCAGAACGGCAAACGCGGAGGAGCGAGCCTGGTGGCGAGTAGCGGGATTGATATCCCGGACGGTTGTGTCGCCGGGTCGTGAGCAAGAGGAGGAGTGGGCTGGGAGCTTGCGAGCAACCTGGCCTGCTCCTCTAAACGGGCAAAGGTCACCTGGGCTGATGGTCCAAGATAGCCCTTGCGGATGCGCCGATCCTGCTTGTGATAGGCATACCAGTAGCCTTTGCCACTTCCCCTGCCTTCTTTCCTGACCGAGAGCCGTCCTGCTCGCCCGGCAAAGGAAAACGCAGTATGTTCGGCCAACCAGCAAACGAAGGCCTGCTCGTCTCCTTGCCTGAACCACTGCTCAGGTTTCCCGTCACTTCGCAGCTCATACTGTTGAGAGTCTTCGCACCAGATGAGCGCGTGCTGAGCTGGTCTGGGCATACGTGTCCTTTCCTTCCCATTGGGTACCTCGCCTCCAGTTACCCACATGCAGGAGTATAGCACACATTCCGCAGGCAAGAAATCGGTGGGAAGTTTGGCTTTCATCCTCTCTCAAGATTTGTCCACATCAAGTGAGCAGGTTTTCCATCCAGGGGTATCGCCGTGTGGATAGGCTCATCAGCCGGACAAGCGCTGGAGCCTCTCGTAAAAGTACTCGCGCCAGCTCTCGGGGAGAGCCTCCACCGAGATGACGCGACGCAGCAGCTCCACATTCTTCTTCTCATGAGCATAGAGCCGCGTGATATCGGCGACCGCGACGCCGCTTTCATCTCGCCTGACCAGGGTAATGGCATCACCCGCAGCCACCTCCCCCTCCTCCAGGACGGCGAAGTAGAACCCCGTGAACTCACTTTTAAGGAAACGTTTGAGAATATCATCGCGCTGGAATTTGAGCGCAAGCTTGTAGCACGGCAACCTGGGCTGCTTCACCTCGAGCAGGGCCGAACCGACGCGGAAGCGATCACCAATGCAGACATCGGTATCGACCATTCCCAAGACGGTGAGGTTCTCCCCGAACATGCCCCAGGGGAGGGCCAGTTCGGGGAACTGCTCGCGCCAAAACTGATAGTATTCCGAGGGGTAGACGTAGACCGCTTTATCTGGACCTCCGTGGACAGTGAGGTCGGCCTGGCGATCCCCATCGAGATTGAGCCGACGCACGGCGACTCGACCGGTGACGGGTTCTTTGAAGATGCCAGTCGAAACGAGTCTCCCCTTCCACAGGACCTCACGCGGCACCCCCACGTTCACCGAAACAACCTTCATCTGGATCGGCGTTTGCATACAGTTTCTCCTCCCCTCTGGGCACGCGCTGACTCTCTCCCGCAGATCAGCTCCTCTGCGTCTTTTCTGTTTCAGCCAGGCGCTCGCCGCCATATACATATCTATAATATAATAGACATGTATATACAATAGCAGAGAAAAATATATATGTCAAGAGGCGAATAGAGTGGTATAATAAAGGTGCGAGGAATTGCTACCTGGGAAGATGGTTATGACGCATGCAAGAAGAACAACAACGCCCGAGCAGCGGGCCGGCATGCCCTTTCTCTTTGTAGGTGAGGCGCTGGCACTCGACCTGACGAACACCGACATCCTGCTCAGGGGAAAACAACATGACTTGCTGGCTACTGTTCAGGACGCTGAGCGGTGGTGGCGCGAGGCCGGGGTGTACCATCCCGGCAGAAACATCGTGGGCGGGCAAGCCGAGACGACGCAGTGGAACGAGGTCTTGCTCGCGCACCTCAAGCGCCTGCGTGGCGCGCTCCGGGGGCTGTTTACGGCCGCGATCGAGCGGCGACCCGCGGATAGAAGCGACCTGGAGGAGCTCAACCGGGTACTCGCCATGGGGTATCAGTCGCTCGCACCGGGGACGGAAGGAAAACTGACGGTGACCTATCGGACGACAGAGCCGGCGCATGGTGCGGTTCTGCTGCCAATCGCGCTCTCTGCGCTGCACGTCCTCACGCAAGGGGAGCCCACAAGACTGCACAGGTGTGCCAACGAGAGGTGTACCGGGCTTTTTTACGATACGACCAGGAGCGCGACCCGCCACTGGTGCAGCACGGCGTGTATGAACCGAGCGCGCTCACTGCACCACTACCGCGCAGCCAAAGCAAGAAAAGCGCTGACCCTGCCATCCCGATAGGGCCACGTGATCTGACAGAAAGGCGTCCTCAAGAGCAACCGGAGCTGACCCATCCCACAACAGCGGATCGGGATGATCTGCGGCACATATCAAGCCGGTACCGCAAAATGCTTCCCCTGACGAATGGCCTTCTGAGGATGGTTACACGACCGCCAGGGACTAACGCGTCTATTTCGACTTCCTATCAGACAGGTCTGAGATGCGCACTACTCAGTGGAAGATCTTTTGGGAATCTTTGTGACGGCATAACCAGTGTGCGCCTCTATCACTTCTGAGACTGTGGTGGCATTCGTGTAGGACACCTGGAGGGTTCCGTGAGGACTTTTTGCATTGGTGATCTCTCTTCCCACTGTCACTGTCAGATTACTGATGCCTAACAGCAGGGGAGAAAGCGCCTGTTGTGCATCTTGCTCACCATAGAGATCAGTGAAAAGCTGGAGGGCATGTTGTCGGCAGACCAGGAAGGTTTGATAGACTTCAAAGGCACCATCTCGCTGCTGCTCCAGAGAGGAGAGGAGCATTTGATCTTTTTCTCCTGGACCTTCCGTCTCAAGGAGACCTTCCGCATCGACAAACGAATCAATCTCGTAGTCGGGAGATGCGCCACAGCTACACTCCTCGTCACCCGCATATGACCGCATCCAGCAGAGCAACATCACAAATGGCAAAGGGAACCGCACGGTGTTTGCCTGCCTGGGTGAACGACGCTTTTTCTGTTTGTTCGTATGTTTGTTCATCGCTTTGCTTACCCTCTTTTCTCTTGTTAGAAGTGTTACGCCTTCCGCCCCAGCTGTGCTTGAAACCAGCGCTCGACCTGCTCCCATTGGGCTTCAAGGAGTTCCTGGTAGCGGGGCACGTTGAAAACCGTATAGAGCGCGCCGTAAATGGTGGCCGGGTGCTGGCCCGTGGCCTGGCTGAGCTGAGAGACATAGTACTTCACTTTGTGCTGATGCGCCGGCGTGATGGTGGGCACAGGCAATCGCTCGAGGATGTCGGGGATCAGGCCGGTGATCGCCTCCAGCCCTTCCAGGCGATCTTCGATGCCCCCGCGCCAGGCTTCGACTTCCATCTGCCATTCCAGGACCGCCGCCATGCGCACATAATACTCGTGCCAGTCGGCAAGCGCGGCATCCGCGGCAGGTCTGGCTGGCTCGACGATGGGTTCGGATGGCACCAGCTTGGTCGACGGAGCCTCTCTCACCTGTGGCGTTGCCGCCCAGGCGTAGAGGACATCCACGGCTTCCCGCTGGTACTGAACGATGGCCAAGCGGCGTGGATCGTCTTTTTCCATCCGGCGGGTATCGATGGTGGCAAACCAGTAAGCGATGGAGCGAAGCACCAGCGTCGCCATCCGTTGCGCCCCACCAGGGGTTTCCACCCGCGTGAAGACCAGGTCTTCGGCCATAACCTCGCTGCGCTGAACGCGTTGCACCTGGGCATTGGTGTCGATGTGCAGATTCTCGCACAGGAACCGCAGGACGACTCCTGGCCGGCCATCGGGCAAACGCAGCACGATGATGGGCTTGCCGTAGAAGGTCAGGGTGTGCTGTTCAATCGGGATGAATTCCTGCTCGTCGCTCACATCGCACCTCTTTCAAGGGGCGTGTACAGTACACGCCCCTCCTGTTTGTACCTGCTTGTCAGTTCTCTCCCTCTGCTCTTGTGAAGAGGACCCTTTGCAAGAAACGCTCTCCTCAAGATATGATACGGGGTAGCCTCACTGCGGCCTTGCCAATGTTCACGAAATCCTCACGATCGTCTGCAATGTGCATTACCTCACGAAAACCTTTCGCCACGGGAGCTTGGCGAACGACAAAAGGATGATCGTTGTGGGGCAGAGGAAGTCGCATTTGTCGCTCCAGATCGTGAGCAGAGCTGAAAATGGCCTTCTCTCGTCATCAGGTCCCTTCGCTCTTGTTCTGTGTCTGGTTGTGGAACAATTGGTTCTGCCAGCGCAGATACTGTCTGACCGGGGCCATGCCCTCATACCCCAACAATTCTTGTAACCCCCGTGGGTTTCCTCCTGCTTGCAGATACCGTAGGGCAAAGCTGTGGCGTAACATCTGAGGGCTCATGGTGGTGTCACTGATCCCTGCTCGTGTGCGGAACCGAGCAAACACCATGGTCACACCGTTGCTGGTGAGCGGCTGCTTCCCCTTGGAACCGAACAGGGGATCTCCACCAGCATGTCTTCTCGCCAGTCCTCTCTTTGTTGTCGGCTCCATCTGCTTCAGATACGAACGCAGGCGGCTCAGGCAGGTCGCCCCGAGGGGCATCTGGCGTTCTTTGCCTCCTTTTCCTCTCACACTCAACAGACCCGCGTGTTGGTCAAGATCAGCCAGACGTAACGCACACAGCTCAGAAACCGTGATCCCGGTGTCAAAGAGCACCCACAGGAGGGCCTGATCACGCGCGGCCATGCGCTTTGCCCCAGGCGCTTTCGTTTTCCGGGAAAAACTTGCTCGCATCACCTGGTCAAAGGTCGCTGTCGAGACAAAATGAGGGAGAGGGACACCGGTCCGAGGGAAGGCTCGTTCGCTCATGGGAGAACACGAGAGCGTTCCTCGCTCGACAAGCCAACCGAAAAACGCTCGCGCCGAGCGCGCATAGGTCTCCATTGTACTTGCTGCACGCTGTGATCCTCTTGTGGTTGGCGTCTGCGCCAGAAACGCCAGCCAGCTACAGATGGTTGTTTCGGTGATCTGATTGACAAGGAGGAGGTGACACTCGGTCAGCACATACTGTTGTAAATGACAGAGCACCATCTGATGCCATTCGAGGGTTTTCGGGCGATGCCCGGCTGTGCGGTGGGCTTGGAGATACTCCTGGACCGCTCGTTCGATCGTCAGGCGATGACTTTTCTCTGGTGAGGAAGGATGAGCGGCAGATGGGGATGAGACGGCGGGAGGACGCCGGACGAGCTGGCCTGGCTCACGCTTCGAGGAAGTTGGGGCAGCGGGGACAGACCTTCTTGTCTTCCTGCCAGTGCGTGACGACTGCTCTTCTGACGACTGATGCCGGTCGGAGAAGCGCGCACTCGCGTCACCTGGAGAAGGAGCACCAACGCTCGCTGGAAAGGAAGAAGAGGCCAGGCTCTCGGGCGCCGGCCTGGAGGGATCCAGCTCGGCAGGGAGAGACCAGTTTGCCTGAGGTCCTTCTGGTGATCCTGCCTCCTCATGTGTTTGGAGCAGATGCGTCCGGATCTTACGAATGCCCCGTTGGAGCGTGCGCAGGTGCGAGAGCTCATAGCGTCCAGGGAACAGGGACTGAAGTTCTCGAAGGATGTCTCCGCTGCTGCGCGTCGGGTTCGCTTGCACCCAGGTGAGAATTTGCTTCCACTGTCCTGCAAAAGGATCTTTGCTGGTCCGTCTCCAGTTCAGGACAGCCATGCTCTCCTGCTCCTCCTGGGGAAGCTCAGCCGGTTCTCTTGCTTCCTGGAAGGCAAGCTCCATTGCGCATCCTGAGAGATCAAACAGTACCAGCGGCGAGGTCGGTGTCGGTTGGCTGACTGAGCAGCGATCAGCTTCACAGCAAAAGGTGGCTTGCTGCAACTGTTCCACTTGCTGGAAGAGCCGAAGCGGGTCGAGCGCTTTCCCGATGGTGCGCAGTTCCTGCTGCTGAGAAGGGGACAAGGCCCCGGAGAGCAGCATGCGTTGCAGCGGCGTTTTGGCTGCGTCGTAGATCCGACGGATTTTTCGTCCCTCGACCTGTTTGGACACCAGCTTCATCGACGGTTGGAAGCAATTCACATACCAATGTAAGGCGCGATACAATTCGTCCAGTTGCCGGTAAGCATGCTCCCCCATCAGGCGACCATGGCCCACCACCTGCCGCACGACCACGCCATTTTTCTGCTCGACGAAGCATTGGTCCCGCTTCTCATACGGACGTCCTCGCGTGAAGGTGATCTGCTCACGCGCACAATACACGGCAACTTCTTCGTTGATAAATTCTGCGCCGTTATCGGTATCAAATCCCAGAATGGGAAATGGGAAAAGCGTCCGAGCGTGCCGGAGGGCAGCCCGCACGCCTTCTCGCCCACGGTTGAGTAAAGGGAGACATTCCGTCCACCCGGTGGCGACATCGGTCAGAGTGATCGTATAGAGGCAGCCACCCTGCAATCGCCCTCCACAGTGGGCGACCAGATCAACCTCCAGAAAGCCCGGTTTGGCCTCGTCCCACTGGGCGAAGGTGCGAATCGGGATCTGCTGTTTGAGCAAGGGACCCGCTTTGGTGGTCGAAAGGCCATGGGGATGGGTGTACCGATGGGCTTGCAAGAGGCGATCTGCTGTAGCCGCGCTCATCGAGAGAAGCTGGCTGCGGTGTTCCTCGCTGAGCTGTACAGGTCCATGCTCCTCCAGGGTTTCAAGAATGACTGGCAAAAACGGGATCAAGCGTTTGGCACAAATGCGATTGAGCGTCTTCCAGGCGAGCACCAATGCCTCTTCGACCTCCGGTCCATACCGACGGCGAAGTACGACCGGCGGCGCGAAGACCTCCTCTGCATGATTGAGCAGCCACTGGGCATATTTGCGCGCATAGCCAGTGGCGGTCACAAATTCCTCCAGGATGTGTTGCTTCTGGGACCCCGATGCCTGGTGATACGCCGGCGCAATCTGGTGGAGCAAGACCCGTCGGGCTTGCGTCCTCAATCCGTTTCCCACGTGCTCCTCCTGTCGATCAAGCAATTGAGATCGCGTGCGACAGATCTCCTTCCGCTGCCTCACGACCCTCGTCCTTTTGTCAGGAGTATAGCGCGTGAGAGGGTGGTAGAGCAAGAGGTCATCAGCACCCTTGTATCCTCGTGGCAGCGTCACTGGAAGCCAGGGAGAGAAAGATGAAGGGGGACCGACAGAGGAAGATTTTCGTGAGGCAATGCAATCTCGGTTGGCTCGCGGTCATCCCTACCGGTTGTACCGAACAGCAAGGTACTCATCTCCCCGTTGATTTTGACACCTGGTTTGCTGAGACGTTGATGGTGGCTGCCGCAGAAAAGGCAGCACAGGAGTATGCCGTTCAGGCCCTGGTGTTGCCTGCAATGCCCTTTGGCCCCACCCCAGAACATCGTCATTTTGGCAGTGGATTTATTGATCTTCCTCTGGCTTTGCACCATGCACTGATCGAAGCCATTCTCAATTCACTGCTGACTCAGGGATTTGAGCGTATGGTGCTTTGGCGAGGATGTGGTGGTCATGATCTGGCAGAGGCGGTGGATCATTTCAATCAGATGCATCAAGGCAAGGCACAGGCTTTTTTACCTCCTCAGCCCTTTCACCAGATCTGGTGTCGTTTGGCAGACCCTTCAGTTCCGGGAGGACATGCTGATAGCTTCACCACGTCCATTTCGCTCTACCTGCGGCCGGACTCCGTCCGACAAGACCAGATCTGGGACCCCCACTCCACAGAAGTGAACTGGGATGATCCCCATCTGGATTTTGCTCGCTCCTCTTCGACTGGCGTCATTGGCGATCCGACGCATGCCAGTGCCGAATTAGGAAGGAGATTGTGGGAAGCGGTTGTCGAAGAAGCCGCTCAGCTCTTCAGGACGGTGGCTTCTATGGAAGTCAAGCCACAGACATAACCACACCCCGCGCCCAATCACAAGGCATGTGGAACCCGAAATCGCGAGCAGAGGAAAACCGGCCGTATCCCTGCCTTTTGTGCATTGCTGTTCATTAGCCCAGTCTGCCAGTGATCGCCTCAACTTGGCAATACCAAGCGGGCGCTGTCGACCAGCGGAGCTGCTGATCGGTTCCCCTGGTCGATCCGGCTTTGACTCCCTCAGACGGTCAGGCTGTTCAGACTTTGCCGCTGGAACGGGTTGCCCTTC
>WNGG01008449.1_pt1 | contig 11344 bp, 7 predicted proteins | sample 5400661 | NCBI WGS metagenome assembly WNGG01 (sample SAMN13153372, study PRJNA577476) | soil metagenome | isolation source: 100 cm soil or saprolite under Garry oak tree replicate 1 | place: USA:California | collected 2016-06-15 | reverse complement strand
ACCGAAACACCGGGTCGAAGCCGATCCGCGCCTTCGAGGGTGATCTCACGTTCCTCGGAACCGTCGGGGACACCATCTACAGCGCCCACCTCAAGGTGGACCAGCCGCTGCGCCCCGGGCAGACGTGGCGCGAGCCGGGACGGATCATCAAGTACAACCCGTTCCGCGTCGAGCATACGCGGCTCCGCACCACGCCACTCAGCAAGATGACGGTAGTCTGGCGACCGAGCGCCGTCGTCTTCACCGACGGCAGTCGGCTCAGCGGCTCCGCCCCTCCCTGAGGCTCGGCCGTGCCTGAGTGTGATCCATCGCACAGCAGCCCCGGTCAGATGTCGTATCGTTAAGCCGTCAGGCACCATCCACACGTGCGGTCCGGGCGCGCCCCCCACCAGACCCAGCACAGCACTTGAACAATTGCACCCGTCCAGGGGGGCATCGCACGCATGCAGTGGGCGCGCTTGCAAACCGACTTGAACATCGAGATCCGCCGTGGCGCGTGGTACCGCATCCGGCAGCTGGGCGCGCTGCAGGCCGTGATCGAGGTCCGCGGCCAGGAGGTGGCAGTGCCATCCCCGTTCCTCGAGGTCATCGAGAAGCCGCCCCGCAAATGGACCGTGGTTCCCCTGCCGCGTGACGCCGTGCGCGTACCGCCGAGCTGGGGTGACCGCTACGCCGTGTGCCCGAGCTGCCGCGAGCGGCAGCAGATCGTCGGCCGGCCACGCCGCATGACCTGTCACCGCTGCAGAGGTGAATTCCAGTTGGGCTGGAAAGAGGCGCTGAGCTCCGTGGTGTGAGAGGGTTTCCAGCTGCCACACCTCGACCCGGTCTTGTTGAAAGATCGGGATCAGCACGCGGTTCCGCTTCGTGTCGAGTCCGATGTCGGCGGGGGAGGGCACACCGCCGATCAGCCGCTCGACTTTGCCGCTCGTGATCACGTCCACGCTCGAGTCGGCCCAGCTCGAGGCGATGATCCGGCCGTCGCCCAGGACCTCGACGCCGTCCCAGCTCCCCGGGCCGCGCGCGATCACCGTCGGCGCCTTGTCGCCGGGCTTCCACGAGAACACCGCCGGGCCGCCGAACGAGACGACGACGAAGCTGGCGTTCGCCGCGTCCCACGTAATCCCGTTGGGCCGGTCGAGCGTGTCTCCCTCGGCGGCCACACTTACCTCGCGCTTCGAGCCGACCCGGAAGATGCGGTCGGGCCCGGGATGCGTGACGTTCCCGGCAGAGTCGATCAGGATTCCCGTGTCCGTGACGTACAGAGCGCCGTCCGGCCCGACCGCGATGTCGTTCAGGAACTTGGCGGCGAGCTTGCCGAGATCCACGGTCGCGACCGGCGCGCCGGTACGCTTGTTGAACGCCCGCACAGCGTCGATGTCGGCGACCCAGAGCGTGTCGCCGACGATCGCAGTGCCTTTCGGAGCATTGAGGGTCACGCCGCGGCGCCCGCCCGCAACGAAGGCGAGGGAGTCCACGCTGCCGTCGGGCCGGACCCGACTGATGAAGCCGTTGTCGTCCTTGGCCGTGGGATGGCCGTTGATGTTGGTCACGAAATAGAGATCGAGGTCCGCGTCGTACTTGACCGACTCGGGCGTCTTGAAGCCCGTGACCGTCAGCAGCTTCGTCGCGGCCGCCGCGCTCGCGGCCTGCTGCGGCTTGCGCTCGCACGCGGTGCCGCCGAGAGCGACGATCAGCCCCGCGGCGATCATGCGCTGCGTCATCGGGGATCGCTCCTGTGGAAAGTCCCGGCAGCTTAACCCGGTGGGACCATGAGAACAACCGGCGCGAAACGTTGACAATTTCGTGACACCCGCCATGCAACCTTTTCGGTGCCTGCTACGTCTTACAAAGGTCGCAGCGGTCGTCGCAACGTTCTCCGGAGGCACCAAATGCGCGTCTACGCTCTGTTGCTCGGCATCGTGTTCACCACCGGCTACGGGTTCGCCGCCCAGCTCGCGGTCTCCTCCGTGGGTCCCGGTCCCCAGTCCGATACCGCGCCCGCGTCCGCGAGCCAGGGGCTCGATCGCATCTGGTACGGAGGAGTCATCGACCCGATCACCGTGGAGTCGGCGGGCGGCGCCGCGACGGCCGCCGTGACCAAGACTCGCCTGCTGTACCGGCCCACCCTGCGCTGTACCACCTCAGGCCAGGCCGGTTATCGCGCCATTTCGTGAATGCGGCGGGGGGCTCCGGCCCCCCGCTCTTTGGCTCGTCCCCCTCATTCCCCTGCCTCCCGAAACCCCCGCTCGCAAATAGCCGTACCACCTGCCAGTATGGAGGCACTGCCGCAGGGGGACTAGCCATGGGCACCTTTTGGGACACGTGGCGCAAGGACATCACCCGCGGGGTCGCGCTGTTCGTCGCCGTCCTCGCGATCGGTTTGTGCGTGCGCTATGTCGTCGCGCGGGTGCGGGAGGGCGTCGTCGACCGGCTCCCGGTCGCGCTGCGCGAGTTGCGTGGGAACTTCGACCCCGACGTGACTGCCGGCCCGCGGACGCCCGGGGAGACCTGGAGCTACCGCGCCAAGATCGCGCCCAACCAGTGGGTGTGGATCCATAACACGAACGGCTCCGTGACCGTCGAGCCTGGGAAGGGCGACTCGCTCGAGGTGACGGCGATGAAGAGCTACCGCCGGTCCGATCCGGCGAGCGTGCGGCTCGTCGCCGTGCCGTACGACGGGGGCGTGGCGATTTGCGCCGTGTGGGAGCGCAGCCAGCGCTGCGGGCCGGGCGAGCACTTGAAGGGGGGCTCGGCGCACCGCAACGACGTCGCCGTGACGTTCACCGTGCACCTGCCGCGCCGCGTGCGGGTGGGCGCCACCACGGTGAACGGCGGCGTGCGCGTGCGGGGGGCGAGCGCCCCGGTCGTCGCGGCCACTGTGAGCGGCGACGTGGACGCGGAGACCGCGGATGGACCGGTGAGCGCAGTGTCGGTGAACGGCAGCGTGCGGGCGCGGATGCGGGCGTTCGCGGACACGGGTGATGTGTCGCTCTTCACGGTCAACGGCACCGCCACGGCCGAGCTGCCGGCGCGGCTCGACGCGGACGTCGAGGCGACCACCGTCAACGGCTCGATTAACACCGACTACCCCCTCACGGTGACGGGGAAGTACATGTCGCACCAGCTACGCGGCACGGTCGGCAACGGCGGGCGCCGGGTGCACATCACGACCGTGAACGGCTCCATCAACGTGAAGAAGGCGGGCACGGAGTCGCCGGGCAGGTAACGCGGCCTGCTGGCGGCTGCTGCCGCCGCGCAGTATGCTAGCCGCGACCGTGCCCGACCTTCTCGACTCTCTGCGCCGCGCGCTCGCCGACCGCTACGCGGTCGAGCGGGAGCTGGGTCGTGGCGGCATGGCCACGGTATTCCTCGCCGAAGATGTGAAGCACCACCGGCCCGTGGCGATCAAGGTCCTCCATGCGGAACTCGCTGCGGCGCTCGGCGCCGAGCGCTTTTTGCGCGAGATCGAGATCGCCGCGCGCCTGCAACACCCCCACATCCTGCCGCTGTACGACTCGGGCGTGGCCGAGGGCTTCCTCTATTACGTCATGCCCTACGTCGAGGGCGAGTCGTTACGCGACCGGCTGAACCGCGAGAAGCAGCTGTCGTTCGAGGACGCACTGCGGATCGCCAGCGAGGTGGCGGGCGCGCTCGCCTACGCGCACAGCCACGCGATCGTGCACCGCGACATCAAGCCCGAAAACATCATGCTCTCGGCCGGCACCGCAGTGGTCGCGGACTTCGGGGTCGCCCGCGCCGTCACGGTGGCGGGGGCGGGGCAGCATCTCACCCAGACTGGCACCATCATCGGAACGCCGGCCTACATGAGCCCGGAGCAGGCCACGGGGAGTGATGACTTGGACGGCCGGAGCGACCAATACAGCCTGGCGTGCGTGGTCTACGAGATGCTGGTGGGCGAGCCGCCGTTCACCGGGCCGACGGCACAGGCCATCATCGCCCGCCACTCGCTGGACATGGTGTCGCCCCCCTCGATCGTGCGCGCCACCATTCCGGACGCGGTGGAAGCGGCGATCCTGCGGGCGTTGTCGAAGATACCGGCCGACCGCTTTGCGACGACCGCGCTGTTCGCCGAAGCCCTGAACGTGCCGTCGGCCGCGACCGGGGCGGTGCGCCGGGCGACGCTCGAGCGGGGCGTGCGGCGGCCGCGGATCGGGCTCCGTCGCTTGCTGCCGCTCGCGGCTGCCGTGACCGTGGCGGGCGTGTATCTCGCGGTAAGGGCGCGGCGCCCCGCGCGCGTCACGGAGAACGCCGGAGGCCTCGACCCGCGGCACCTGGCCGTGCTCTACTTCACGGACGACAGCAGAACCCGCAGTCTCGGGTACCTCGCGGATGGACTGACCGAAGCACTGATCGACGAGCTGAGGCAGGTGGCGTCGCTCACCGTGGTTTCGCGCAACGGCGTCGGCCCGTATCGCAACCCTGACATCCCCGCCGACAGCGTGGCCCGCGCGCTGCAGGTCGGCACGATCGTCCGCGGCGCGGTGGAGCCTGCCGGCCGGGGATATCGGGTCTCCGTGCGTCTTATCGACGGGGCGAGCGGCGCCGACTTCAAGCGCTCGAGCTTCGAGCAGCCGGCGGGCGCGCTGCTCGTGATCCGCGACAGCCTCGCCCAGAAGGTGGCCGAGTTCCTGCGCGAGCGGCTGGGAGAGGAGTTGCGCCTGCGGGAGCAACAGGCGGGCACGCACAGCGTCGAGGCCTGGTCGCTGCTGCAGCAGGGGGAGCGGGCCCGTAAGGACGCGGAGGCCCGGTTGCAGGCGGACGACGTGGACGGGGCGTTCGCCGCGTTCCAGCGGGGCGATTCCCTGCTCGCGCGGGCCGAGGCCGCCGATCCCCAATGGGTCGAGCCCATCGTGCAGCGCGGCTGGATCGCCCACCGCCGCGCGCGGCTGACGAGCGACCGGAAGGGAGCGGCGCAGTGGCTCAGCGTCGCGCTGGGTCACGCCGAGCGCGCGCTGCGCCTGACGCCCGGCTACCCGCGGGCGCTCGAGCTGCGCGGCACGGCGCGCTACACGAGCTGGGTGCTGGAGTTATCGTCCGACCCCGGGGAGCAGGACCGTCGCCTGGCCGGCGCGCGCCAGGATCTCGAGGCCGCGACGCGGGCCGATCCCACGCTGGCGGGCGGGTTCAGCACGTTGAGCCACCTCTACTATCAGACGGAAGACGTGCCGGCGGCGGTGCTCGCCGCGCGCAAGGCATACGAAGAGGACGCGTACCTCGCCGTCGCCAACGACATCCTCTGGCGCCTGTTCATCGGCTCGTATGATTTGGAGCAGTTCGGGCAGGCGCATCGCTGGTGCCAGGAGGGCGGCGAGCGATTCCCCGCCTACTATAGATTCGCCGAATGCCGGCTGTGGTTGATGACCGCACCGACTACCACGCCGGACGCACCCGAGGCCTGGCGCTTTTACGCGAAGCTCGATTCCGTCACACCGCCGCCGATCAAGCCGTTCGAGATGCACCGCGCCCAGATGATCGTGGGAGCCGTGCTCGCCCGGGCCGGCCTGGGCGACAGCGCGCGGCACGTGCTGGTGGCCGCCCGGGCGGGCCCGGACATCGACCCACAGCAGGAGCTGGTGTCGCTCGAGGCATTCGGGCGCACCCTGCTTGGCGAGCGGGGGCAGGCGATTCAGCTCCTGAAGCAGTACGTGGCGGCGAATCCGGCTCACATGTTCAAGCGCGGGGGAGATATCTCGTGGTGGTGGCGCGACTTACGTACCGACCCCCAATTCGCGCAACTGCTCGAAAAGGGGCCTTGATCCGTGCCTGTTCCGGGTCTTGCGGAGCGACCAAATCGGCGCAGGTTCATGTTGCATCCGAGCCGCACCCCGACCGCCAGTTATGGAAGGAGTTCCGCCGTGAAGCGCGCCGCCCTAGTCGTGCTGACCGCCGTCTCGTTTGTCGCGTGTACTGATCAGAGAGAGCCCACGCGATCCACGGGACTCTCTGCCGACATCTCAGACGCAAACAACACTTCCCCCGGCATTCTCAGCAACCCGCATTTCTTCTGGCTTCCGCCGCTCGTAGCGGCGCCAAGCCCCACGGGCGTGTTCAATCCGCGGCTCTCGCCTGTGGTGCAGATCTGCAGCCAACTCGTCACACCGTGCACCCAGGTGCACGCCACGTTCACGACCACGACCGGGCCGGGTTCTCAGACCGTCCGGGTGGACGTCGCAAATCAGCTCTACATCGTGAACTGGAAGACGAGCGGGACGACGGAGCCGGTCGGGTCGAGCTTCCGGATCGCGGTACTCGCGCACAACCGGGTCCTCGGGTTCGCCGACGTGGAAATGGTGGGCTCGGGCAAGATGAAGAACGCGTACAGTGGCGACGATGTGCCGCTCGTGGACGGCTCGACCCTCGCGATCAAGTTCCGCATCGAGGAGGGCGCGCTCTCGGCGAGCTGCGCGAACGGCAGCTTGGACTGCGTGGAGCAGACGGCATTTCCCGACAAGGACAACATCATCATCACGAACGGAAACCAAGCGGGCACCTTCATTCCTGCGGGCGCGCTGAGCCAGCTCGTAACGGTGGCGATCATCGAGAACACCAGCAAGCCTTGCATCCCGCCGCCGTTCGCGTTGCCGCAGTACTTCCCGGAGCCGGATCAGAAGGGATGCTACGACTTCTTCACGGATCCCGGACCCACCGTCTTTAACGTGACGCCCGACAACCCGGTAATCGTGGCCATCTGCGTCGAGACGGGCTTGGATCCGGGAACCACGGGCCGAAATATCCAACTGTTTCAGTTTGACGAGGGTCAACCGGTGCGGGCGCTGACACCGCATTCAGCGGCGTTCATGCCGTGCGAGCCCGATCCATACCAGGAGGTGATCGGCTCCCGCGGGCAGGGCCTGAGGAGGGTTTTCGCCGTTGCCAAGGCGCGACTGCACCGCGTGCTGTCGTATTTCGCCCCCGCGTCGCTGCACGCTGCCCACCTTGGAGTTGGAGGATCGAGCGGGTCCTACAGCAGGATGACCTGGTCGATCCTGGCCCAAATGGACAAGAACTCGGCCGATCCGCAGGCGGCGGCGGTGGGGACGCCGGTGGCCGCACCGCCCCAGGTCCTGCTGCGTGATACGTCGACCGTTCACAATCCCGTCGCGGGGGTAACGGTCACATTCACTGTGGACGGCGGGGGCAGCATTGCGAATTCCGTCGTCGTGACGGGGACGGACGGCATTGCCTCGGTGGGCAGGTGGACGCTCGGCCCCACGCCCGGCGCGAATCACGTGATCGCGACTGCGAACGGGGCCCTCGGGAGTCCTGTTACGTTCACGGCGACGGGGTTCAGCCCGGTGCTGTACGCAGTGAATGCGTCCGATGACGGACTGTCGACCATTGACCCGGGCACGGGAGCGGAGACCTTTGTCGGCCGTCTGGGCGGCGCGAATCTGAACCTCTACACGACTCCGGTCGCGATGGCGGTTCACGCGAGGGACGGGGTCATCTTCGTGTGGAACAACAGCGGCGACGGCACGAGTGCAGGGGCCTCCACGGGAGATCTCCTGAATGTGGACCGTTGTAGCGGCCTGGCGACGAAGATCAACGGCAGCCCGACGGGTCAGGACATCGGCGCTCTTGCGTTCGCCCACGACACGCTGTACGGAGCTCAGGACGTCGTTGTGGGTGGTGCGCTCAGCTCGCGACTCGTTCTGGTCGATACCAGCAGCGGCCTCCCCACGCCGGTCGGTAGTGGCATCGGGTTAAGGCTCGGCGGGATGGACGCGAATGCGAGCGCTACGCTGTACGGCCTCGAGCTGACGATCGGCCCCGCTCAGCGATTGGTCACCATCGATAAGAGCACCGGCGTGGGGACCGTGGTGGCGACGCTGAGTCAGGACGTCGGCGTATCCGGGTCCATCGTGTTCAGTCCGTCGGGGACGCTCTTCGGCACCGGCTTCGGCGGGCCGCAGGGCGACATCATTTTCCAGATCGATCCGGCGACGGGGACGGTGTCGAGCGTCCACAGCGTCACCGGAGGTTTCGCTCCCCAGGGATTGGGCTTCGCTCCCGTCTGCACCGCTCCCTGAACGCGGGTCCGCCAGGCGCCTGATCTCGACGAACGGAAAGGCGGCTCGAGTGAGCCGCCTTTTCTCGTTGCGCAATCGCTGACCGACGCGCAGCGTTTACGCCGCACCCCACCGCCGCTAGCTTCCTCTGCGTGCGCCCCCACACGCTCGGCATTCTCGGACTGGGTGCGATCGGCGGCTCGGTGGCGCTCGAGGCGAAGCGCGCCGGCATCGCGACCGTGCTGGGGTGGTGTCCCGATCCGGCGGAGCGGGCTGCGGCGGCAGAGCAGAGCGCCATCGACGACGCGCCGCTCCAGGCCGCCGACGTGGCGGGCGCCGTGGAGCTGTTGATTCTCGCCGCACCGCCGGCCGCGAACCTCGAGCTGCTCGGGCGGCTGCACCGCGAGCTGCGGCGGGACGCCATCGTCACGGACGTGGGGTCGGTGAAGCGCGCCATCGTGGGGCGGGCCGAAGCGCTCGGCCTGGGGGCGCGGTTCGCCGGCGGCCATCCCCTCGCCGGCACGCACGCGCGGGGGTTTCGGGCGGCGCGCCTTGGCCTCTTCACCGGCGCCATGGTCTACGTCACTCCGACGGGAACCGGTGCGGGCGCCGCCCGCGAGGTCGCGCACTTTTGGTCCGACACGCTCGGCGCCCGTCCCGTGGTGATCGACGCGGCGCAGCACGACCGCCAGCTCGCCGTGACGAGCCACCTGCCGCAGGCGGTGGCGTCGCTGCTCGCGAGCTACCTCGCGCGGGCCGCACCGCCCGGCGCGACGTTCGGCGCGGGGGCGCGCGACACCACCCGCGTCGCGGCGAGCAACCCGTCCTTGTGGACCGAAATATTCCTGATGAATCGCGACGAACTGCTGCCTGCGCTGCGCTCCTTGGAAGTGTCGCTCGGCGAGCTGGAGCGGGCGCTCGAAGTGGGCGACGCGGCGGCGCTCACCGCTTGGCTCGCCCGCGCCACCGAGTGGCGCCGGAGCCTCGACCCGTGAACGTCCGGGGCCGCGTGCGCCCGCCCGGCGACAAGAGCATCTCCCATCGCGTGCTGATGCTCGCGAGCCTGGCTCGCGGGACCAGCGAGCTCGAAGGGTTGCTCACCGGCGACGACGTGAAGAGCACGGCCCGCGTGCTCCGCCAGCTGGGAGCGGAGATCTCGGCGATCCGGGACGGCGGCCCGGTCAGGGTGCGCGGCTCCCGCCTGACGCGTCCCGCAGCGCGGTTGCATTGCGGCAACTCGGGCACGACGGCACGGCTGCTGCTCGGCCTGCTGGCGGGCCACGCCTTCGAGGCACGCCTCACGGGAGACGCGTCGCTGCGCCGCCGCCCCATGCGACGGGTGACCGAGCCGCTGCGTGCCATGGGCGCTCAGATACGGGAGCAGCGTGGCGATGCGCTGCCGCTCACGATCCGCGGCGGGCGGCTCCGGTCCCTCACCTATACGACGCCGGTGGCGAGCGCTCAGATCAAGAGCGCGCTGCTCTTGGCGGCGCTGACCGGCAACGTCGCCGTGACGATCCGTGAGCCGTATCTCTCGCGCGACCACACCGAGCGGCTGTTTGTCCACCTGGGCCTCGGCCTGCACGCGCGGGACGGCGCGATCGTGTACGAGCCACCTGCGCGTCGTGGCGTCGTTCCGTCGTTCCATCTTTCCGTCCCCGGGGATGCGTCCTCCGCGGCGTTCCTCGTCGCCGCCGCGCTGCTGGCCGAGCGGGGCGAGCTGCTCGTCGAAAACGTCGGGGTGAACCCCTCGCGCACCGGATTCCTCGTGGCGCTCGAGCGGATGGGGGCGCGTGTGGAGCGGGTGAACTTGCGGGACGAAGGGGGAGAGCCCGTGGCCGACCTGATCGCTCGTCCCGCCCGGCTGCGCGGCACCGAGATCACTGCCGCCGAGGTCCCGACCCTCGTGGACGAGGTCCCGATCCTCGCGATCCTCGCGAGCCGTGCCGAGCGGGGCGGCGAGACGGTGTTCCGCGAGGTCGGCGAGCTGCGCGTGAAGGAGAGCAATCGGCTGGAGCTGCTCGCGGCGAACCTGCGCGCCGTCGGGGCCGCAGCGGCCGTGCAGGGGAACGACCTGCACGTGCGCGGTGGCGGCGGGACGCCGCGCGGGCGGGTCGAGACAGCGCGCGACCACCGGCTCGCCATGGGGTTCGCGGTGCTCGGCACCGTCCCGGGGGCTGACGTGCGGCTCTCTGAACGAGCGTCGGTCTCTATCAGCTATCCGCGGTTCTTCTCTGACTTGCGGCGCATCGGGGAAGGGGGAAGGGGGAAGGGGAGGACGTGAGCCTGCGGGTGATCGCGATCGACGGGCCGGCGGCATCCGGGAAGAGCTCCACCGGGGCCGCCGTGGCCCGGCGGCTCGGCTGGGCCCATCTCGACTCCGGTGCCTTGTACCGGGCGATCACCCTGGCGGCGCTGGACAATCTCGGGAACGAGGGACGGGGGACGGAGCAAGGGTGGGGCCCGCAGCAGCTCGTCGGGCTCGCCGAGGACTTGCCCGTGCGGCTGGTCCTGGTGGACAAGGTCTTCCGGCCCGAGGTGGCGGGGGTAGACGTGGGGGAGGCGATTCGGTCCGAGCGCGTGACGCGCCGGGTTTCGGCGCTGGCCGCGATTCCCGAGGTGCGGCACTGGGTGAACGTGCAACAGCGCGAGGCGGCGCTCGAGCATCCCGGGGGGATCGTGGTGGACGGCCGCGACATCGGAACCGTGGTTTTTCCTGACGCGCCGCTCAAGATCTTCCTCACCGCCAGCCCCGCGGAGCGGGCGCGGCGGCGGCTCGCCCAGCGTGGCGGGGGTGAGGGTGGGGGCGAGGGTGAGGGCGGGGGCGGGGTGGGCCGCGTTGATCCAGAGGAGCTGGCGCGCGAGACGGCGGCGCTCGCGGCCCGGGATCAGGCGGACTCGACGCGGCGCATCGCACCGCTCCGACCGGCGGCGGATGCGGTGCTGCTGGACACCACCCGGCTCTCGCTCGAGGAGCAGGTGGCGCGCGTGGTAGCGCTGGCGCGTGAGCGGTTCCCTGCGTAGGTTTCGCCCGCCCCGGGGTAGCGCCCCGGGGTCCGCCGTCCGGAGGGTGGTCTCCGGGCTCGACCTCAAACGCTCAACCGAACCGGTGTACTGAATGCTGGTAGATACGGAAGACCTGCCCGAAACGTCCGACACGCCTTCCCCCGCTCGTCACTCCCACCTCCGCGTCCGGTCCGATCTCCAGGAAGAGTATTCCGCCGACGAAATCGCGAAGATGACGGAGCTGTACGAGGGGACGCTCTCCAACATCGAGGAGGGCGAGATCGTGAAATCGAAGGTGCTGCGCGTGA
>WNGG01012260.1_pt1 | contig 11345 bp, 12 predicted proteins | sample 5400661 | NCBI WGS metagenome assembly WNGG01 (sample SAMN13153372, study PRJNA577476) | soil metagenome | isolation source: 100 cm soil or saprolite under Garry oak tree replicate 1 | place: USA:California | collected 2016-06-15 | reverse complement strand
CGCCGGCGGGGAGCTGCCCGCCAAAGAGGTCAAGGCCGCGGCCAAGTCGGTTGGGATCGTTGAGCGCACCCTCGACCGGGCCCCGCGTGCGGGCCGGTGTGATCAGCAAGCGCGACGGCTTCGGCAAGGACGCGGTCTCTGATTGGACCCAGGCGGCTCCCGATCGGTCCCGCCGGGTGAGCATGGTGAGGCTGTCGGCTTCGCGTGCTCGATGGAGGCCGACCCGGTCGGGCCGTGCGCGGTTTGCACCCACGCCTGCTACTCGCGCGGGCCCAACGGCCGCCCAACCCATCCGGGCTGCTGGACACGCAGCACCCCACCAGGCGTCGCCAGCCCGCACGCCAACGCGGGCGATAGCTCAGGCGCCAGCGCTGCCGGCGCCGCCAACGATTCCACCGTGCGGACTGCGGACGGGGACCGCCGTTCCCCGGACTGCCGGCCCGCCGGCACACCACGCTCGACCACAACCACGAGGGAGGCTCGATGACCGCCGATGACGATCACGCCCAACTTGCCGCCGACTGGTATGGGCTGCACCCCGCCGACGCTCGCCCCTGCCCCCGCGTCGTCGTCGGCAACCGCTGCCTCGCCGACACCCACCCCGCCATCAACGCCGACGGCGCGGAGGTCGCCGTGCTGCTGCGCGACCTGGACACGCTCGGCTTGGCCGTCGCCTTCGACGGATGTCCCCCTGGAACCCGGGCGAGACGTTCCTGATCCTCGTCCACCAGCCCGGCAGGGAGCCGCAGACATGACACCCTTTGGAGCTGGCCATGGGTCCTCGGGGAGCCGGGGCGGCGGTGTCATGCAGGCCCGCAGCCGAGCCGATCGGCTACGCGTCCGGCACCGGCATGCCGAGCCGTCCTTGCGCAAGCCAGTCGGCATGCGTGGCGCACAACGGGACCTCGACCTCCATCTCTATGCTTGGCTCCCACGACTCAGCGGGCGCAATTGCCGCCAGCACGGCCGCCGGGACGTGGAACCGCCTAACCGCCTGCTCGCCGCAGTCTTCGACGATGCACCGCTCAAGCAGGCCGCCCGCGGTCACCGGTCGCCTCCCTCAGCCTCGCCGACGCGCTGCTCCTGCCACCATACAGCCGCCGTCACGGCATGCCTGCCCACGACCGAGAAGGACACCCCCATGACCACCAGCCACACCCCACCCCACAAGCCCAGGCAGGTGAGCGACCATAGCCTCCGCTGGCATCCGCAAGACCCTATGGGTGCCAGAAAATCGATCATGGGTGCTGAGCTGCGCTGCTGTATCTGCTGTGCTGCCAGGTGTTGCGGTGGCTTGTGCTGCTGTCACGGAGTGCGGCAGCCAAGGACGCCGAACTGCTCATGCTGCGCCATGAGGTCGCTGTGCTACGGCGCCAGGTGGCTCGGCCTCGGGTCGACTGGGCCGACCGGGCAGTGCTGGCTGGCCTGGCGCGGCTGCTGCCTCGCCCTGCCTGGCACGGCTTGATCGTCCAGCCCACAACCCTGCTTCGCTGGCATCGGGACCTGGTTCGGCGTCGCTGGACCTATCCGCACCGGCGTGGCCGGCCGGCCTTGGCGGCCGAGCTGCGCGCCTTGGTGCTGCGGCTGGCCGGGAGAATCCGACCTGGGGGTATCGCCGCATCCACGGCGAGCTGTGCCGCCTCGGATACAGGGACAGGATCGGGGCGAGTGCGGTGTGGACCATCCTGCACCGTGCTGGCGTCGATCCTGCACCCAAGCGGTCGGCGCTCACCTGGCGGCAGTTCCGGCGAGTTCAGGCCTCCAGTGTGCTGGCGGTGGATTTCTTCACTGTGGACACGGTCCTCCTGCAGCGGGTGTACGTCCTGTTTGCGATCGAGGTAGGGACCCGTCGGGTCCAGGTGCTGGGGGTGACGCCGAATCCGGTGGGGGAGTGGGTGACCCAGCAGGCCCGGAACCTGCTCATGCACCTCGGCGACGACCTCGGCCGGTTCCGGTTCTTGATCCGTGATCGGATACGAAGTTCACCGCTGCGTTCGACTTGGTCTTTGCCGCCGAGGGGATCGAGGTGCTGCGCATTCCGGTGCGGGCACCTGAGGCGAATGCCTACGCGGAGCGGTGGGTGGGCACGGTACGGCGTGAGTGCTTGGATCGGATGCTCAGGTGCCGCCGCTCGGGTCCGTCGAATCATCTGCCGTCATGCCGGCTGGGAGGGTCGGACGGCGCGATCGACTTGGTGGGCTGATCCATGAGTATGCGCAGGTCGCATGAAGTGACCGAATACCTGGCACCCACAGGTGACGAACCGGTCGTGTTGGCGCTCTTTTGGGAGCAGCCGGGCCAAGGCCGCGAGGATGGCTCGGTCTGGCCAGGTGGGACGCGGTCTGGCGACCCGTACCTGGCGGCGCAGCACCGCGACTTCATGGCGGAGCACGAGCAGCTCGGCGTTCTTGGCCGTCTGCCCGCGCCGCGAGCGGGGAGTGCAGGCCAGCCAAGGAACTGCCGCAAGCTCAGGTAGAGGAGTCGGAGTGTCATGGCTGGAGATCATCGCGGGCCTCCAGCACCGACGCGAAACCGCACGTCAACATCATGGACGAGGTTTCCGGCACCCACAGGCTCGAGCAGCCGGTCGGCATCGACGGGACATGGTCCAGTCACCGCGTACAACGTTCGGCTGTTGGTGCTGGGTCAGGCGTCGGCGGGGCGCGGCGTCGCGGTTGCGGTGATCGCCGGTGACCTGAGGCAATGACACAGGTAGTAACACGGTGGGTGAGCGGAGCGCTCCTCCAGCAGGAGGACCAGGCAGGGGACGGCTTGCATGGCATGGCTGGGCATGCTCGGCGTCGTGGTGGTCACGGCCGCCTGCATCACCCTGGTATTTGTGGCCGCCCGCCGGACCGGGACCGGGAGGGAACAGATGGCACACCGGCAAGCACCCCCAGCAACGCTCAGCGTGCTGCTGGACCCGCAGGGCAGGATCATGGAGATGGAGGCGCACCGTGCACGTGCGGGGCGGCACCTCCGGGACGATCCTGGCCCCTGGACCTGGCAGGACCTGGAACCCGACTACGACATCGTCTCGGAACGCTGGATCAACGACGACGAGCACGGGCAGGTCAAGCTGCTCCAGCTGCGTGTCAAGCAGCAGTGACGTCCTGCCGACGCATCGCCGAACGGCGTCGGTCAGTGCCGCTTCTCACCATATCCTCCTGCTCGATACCCTCCTGCTGGCCGTGGCACGGTGGCGGCCATAGCCATATCCGGCCGTAGCGGCGAGCGCGCTGTTGCATCTGCGTTGGGCGGCCAGGGCAGGCAGACTGTCGAGATGAGCAACCGCCGTCGCCGTCCCATGCCCATCGCTCGGTCAGCCTTCGCCGGCTTTTGCTTCCCGCCCGAGGTGATCGTCTTGGCCGTGCGCTGGTATCTCCGCTTCGGCCTGTCCTACAGGGATGTCGAAGAGCTGCTCGCCGAGCGCGGTGTGGAGGTCGGCCATGTCAGCGTCTATCGGTGGTGGTGCGGTTGAAGCCGCTGTTGGCCGAGGCCGCGCGGCCCTGCCGTCATGCCCTGCCGGCACCTGGTCGGGGACCGTTGGTGGGTGGACGAGACCGACGTGAAGGTGGCTGGCAGGTGGCGGTATTGCTACCGGGCGATCGATCAGTTCGGCCAGGTCATCGACGTGTTCGTGTCCCCGCGGCGAGACGCCAACGCTGCCCGCCGGTTCTTCGAGCGGGCTATCCACACGACGACGCGGCCTGTGGAGGTTGTCACCGACCGAGCGCCGACCTACCCGATGGTGCTGGAGGAGCTGCTGCCTGCGGCGTGGCATCCCACCGATCGGTACGCCAACAACCGGGTTGAGGCCGATCACGGCCGGCTCAAGGCACGGCTTCGTCCGATGCGAGGGCTCAAGCAGGACCGCTGCGCAGCAGTCATCATCGCCGGGCACGCCTTCGTCCAAAACCTTCGTCGAGGGCGCTACGAGTTGGCGGTCGAGGAGCCGCCGAGCCGGCGGCTGGCGGTCGCATTCGGCGAACTCGCCTTGGTGATCTGATACCGGATCGCCATTGCAACTTTGGCATGCCATGGACTCATCAGACGCAACAGCGCCAGCGCGGCGACGGCCGAACGGGCCGGATGGTCGCCACCTGGGTTCACCTCCACGGGGGTTCTGACCCAACTTCGCACCCGCCGAGTGCGAAGTTGGGTGCGAAGTTCGGTGAGGCCTGGATGTGGAGGCGCAAGTCCACCGGCCCAGCCGGTCCAAGACCATGGCCTCTGAGCAGGCGCTTCGCGGAACTATGCAGTTGGTGGGCGGTACTGGGATTGAACCAGTGACCTCTTCCGTGTCAGGGAAGCGCTCTCCCGCTGAGCTAACCGCCCGGGTGGGACCGATCTTACGGCGTCTGGGGCACCGTTGCGATTCGGATGGAGGCGGTGCCCGGAATTGAACCGGGGTACAGGGTTTTGCAGACCCTTGCCTGAACCACTCGGCCACACCGCCTTGTCTGCCTTCGGCAGAGCGCCCTCCGGGGACTGCCGGAGGGCGCGGACTCCTCGAAGGTGGAGCGGATGACGGGACTCGAACCCGCGACCCTCACCTTGGCAAGGTGATGCTCTACCAACTGAGCCACATCCGCACGCGAGGAGCGAACTATAGCAACGCCAGCGCCCGGTCCTCAACCAATCCGACCGGTTCTGGTCGCGTGGCTCATTGCCGGGCTCGGGGCTGAATGTTAGCGTCCGTGCCGACTCTGGCCATGCCTCCGCGAGCTGCGGTTGCGGGGGGATGCAATCCAAGAGCCGTTCCCGATCGAATGCCTAGCTGGAAGGATCCTGAGCGGGTGCGAGGAGCCAGGCCATACCGGGGTCTCGACGACGCCCAGCTTGTCGCGCTGGTCGCGAAACGGGACGCCGGTGCCCTTGAGGCGCTCTATGAGCGTTTTGGGAAGGTTGCCTACTCCTTGGCGCGCCGGATCCTGGCCGACGAAACCATGGCCCAAGACGTCGTCCAGGAGGTCTTCTTGTCGCTTTGGCGTGACGCCAGCCGGTTCGACCCGGGGAAGGGGACAGTCTCGACGTACCTGCTGTCCATGACCCATCACCGGGCGGTCGACGTCGTGCGCCGCGAGGAGAACCTGCGCCGGCGCCGCACTTCTGAGGATGCGCTCGAGTACGAGTCGAGCCACCAGGACGACGTCGAAGCGCAGGTGGAGGCCGCTGAGCGGCGCACCCAGGTGCGCGGTGCCCTGGGGCAGCTCCCGGCGCCACAACGTGAGGCGCTGCTGCTCGCCTACTTTGGAGGTTATACACAGCGGGAGGTCGCCGCGTTGGTGGGCGTCCCGTTGGGCACGGTGAAGACCAGGATGGCCGCTGGTATGCGCAAGCTGAAGGACGCGCTGCGTGATACCGGCCAACAGGAGCAGCGACCATGGACCCGACACTGAGCCACAGCGAGTTCGAGCAACTCGCCGCGGGCTTCGTCCTCGGGGCGCTCGAGCCAGACGACGAGCACACCTTCGAGCAGCACCTGCAGACCTGCGAGGCCTGCTCGCTGAGCGTGCGCGAACTCGAAGAGGTGATCGGCAAGCTCGCCTATGCGGTGCCCCCAGTGGAGCCGCCGGCGACCCTGCGGGCGTCGATCATGCGCGAGGTGGGCGGCTCCCGCCGCCGGTTGCCGCGGCTGCGAGCCAAGGCAGTGCCAGTGGCTGGCCGCGCTGTCGCCCGACCGGGCCCGCGGATCGCCACCAGGCTGGCGGTCGCGGCGGGCGTGGTCGCGCTGGTGCTGGTGTCGCTCTGGAACGTCTCGCTGCAGAACCAGAACGATCAGGTCCGCGGCCGTCTGCAGGCCTTGGAGCTGGCCGCCCAACTGCTCAACGACCCGCAGGCGTCCAAGATCTCGCTCACGGGTCCGGCGAGCCCGAACGGCGCCAGTGCCACGGTGCTCGCCTCCTCGCTCAAGGACCGGGGCGTGCTGCTGGCCGAGGGGTTGCCGCCGACCACCCAACGCCGGGTCTACGAGCTGTGGAGCATCCCGCAGGGGCAGATGCCGCTGGCGACCAAGGCGGGCGTCTTCCGGGCCAGTGGGAGCGTCCAGGCGATCGCCTTCGCCTTGCCACTGCAGCCAAACACCGTGTTCGCGATCACCGAGGAACCGGGCCCGGACGGCAGCCAGAAACCCACCAGCAGCCCGATCCTCGTGGGTCAGCCGAGCAAGGCATGAGGCTAGGTATGCGGCTAGGTGTGAGGCTACGCATTACGCTAAGCAGGAGGCCGGAGGCCCAGGATCGAATGTCTGGTCCATCCAGAAGCTGGCCTCGGAAGACTATCTCTGAAATAGTCATCGCGAGTGGTTTCTGGTAGCTATGTTGGTAGGTAGCCGCTATATGTATGACAATTGCAACGGCAACGTAAGGTGTTCGCCAATGCCCGGACGTGATGTATCTCCCGTGGGAGGAACACGGCCTATGACCCAGAGCCCCACGGCTCCCTCGCTGCTGGGCCTCGAGGAGGACGGTCGCGACCTGTTCGGGTTGGCCGCGCACAAGCTCAACACTCCACTTGCCTGCATCCGTGGCTTCGTCTCCACGCTGCTGCAGCGGGGCAACCAGCTCGACGCCGAGACGGTGCAGCAGTTCCTGCAGCTGGTGCTGACTCAGGTCGACCGCTTGCAGGGTCTGGTACGCGATTTCCTGCTGTTGGCCCGGGTGAGCGGCGGCATCGAGGCGCTGACGCGCCCGTTCCGTCCGCGTGACGTGCTGCTCACGCTGATCGACGATCTCGGCACCGAAGGGGTGCGGGTGCAGTCCGCCGGCGAGGTCGACACCGAGCTGGTCGGCGACGCCGAGCTGGTCCGCATGGCCCTGCGGCCGCTGGTGGAGAACGGCCTGGTGTATGGGCCCCGCCTCGGCATGGTCACCGTCACGGTGACCACCCTGCCCGGCGGCGCCCGCTGGGAGGTGCACGACACCGGGACGCGTCTGTCGAGCGAGGCGCTCAACGATTTGTTCCGGCCCTTCATCCGCTCCGACGAGCCGATCGAGCGGCGCGGCTCCGGCGCGGGCCTGGGGCTCACGCTAGCCCGCGCCTATGCCGAAGTGCTCGGCGGTTCCGTGGGGGGACGCGGCGGCGAGGGCGGTACGGTGTTCTGGTTGGAGATCCCCACGCCGACATCTGAGGGAGTGCAGCGGTGAATCGCCAGGTGAGCGCGGCAATGCGGCGGACGATGATGGCGGTGCGTGCATGAGCGACGGAGGCGACCGGAACGGAAGTTCCGCGACCCGGGTTCTGGTGGTCGACGACCATTCCGTAACCCGGCATGGGGTGGTGCTGCTCTGCAAGAACGCTGAGGGTGTCGAGGTTATCGGTGAGGCAAGTGACGGCAACGAGGCGATCGAGCGGGTCAGCGAGCTGCTGCCCGACGTCGTGCTGATGGACGTCGACATGCCCCGCAAGGACGGCATCACCGCCACCAGGCAGATCCGCCAGGACCACCCCTCGGTCGGTGTCGTGGTCCTGACCGTCCACGAGGACCAGGAGACGATCTTCGAGGCGATCAAGGCAGGCGCCTCCGGGTATCTGCCGAAGTCGGCGACGCTCGACGACATCCGCTCGGCGGTCAAGGCGGTCGCCGCCGGTGGCTCGTTCCTCGACCCGGTCCAGGCGCGCAAGCTGCTGCACCAGTTCAACCGCTACGCCGACGAGACCAAGGCCGCCGCTGATATCTACTACCTGCTCACCGGCCGCGAGCGCGAGATCCTGGCCCTGCTCGCCGAGGGACTCACCTCACGCCAGATCGCCAGCCAGCTGGTCATCTCCGAGCGCACCGTGAACACGCACATCGGCAACATCTACCGCAAGCTGCACGTCAACAACCGCGTCGACGCGGTGCGCGAGGCGATGCGGATCCGGCTGGTCGAACCACCCCGCTGAGTACGGCCCGCTGCGTACCGCCCCGCTGTGCGCCGCGTCTACCTACCGAGCGGTAACGCGAGAGTCTGCGCAGAACTCGGTAGGGGTGATCACGAGTTCGGTCCATGGGGCGAAGCATCACAAGTGCGTAGCATCTGGGCAGTGGCGTTGGTCAGTGTCCATGCTCGCCACCCTCGCCGAGGTGAAGTGAAGTAGGGGAGTCGCATTTTGTCCGTCCCTGTGCTCGTTCTGGATGCCGCCGACGGGATCGGCCTGTGGATGCGCGACGCCTTGCTCGATGCCGGGCTTGGTTGCACGCTCGCCCGCGAGGGCGGAGCGGCGGGCCGTAACCTCGACGTTCAGCGGCCGGCGTTGGTGGTCGTCCTGGTGGACCAGGTCGAGGCATGGGCGCCGGTGCTGCAGCGCCTGGGCGAGGTGACGCCCCGGGTGCCCGTCCTCGGGGTGGTCAGTCGCGATGCCCCGATTGACTTCACACCTGCCCTGGCGCTCGGCGTGACCGACCTACTCACCTACCCGTGCAGCGCCGAGGATCTGGTCATCCGCGTCGCCTCCTCGATGCGCGGCCGCCATGACCCCCGGCGGGTCCCCGAGCGGGTCGAGCCGGTCTCGCCACTGGCCACGCTGCGCTCGGTGACCGAGGCAGCTGAAGAGGCGCTGCTCCGCACCGAGACCGCCGCTGCGCGCGTCAGCCGCAGCGAGGAGCGCGAGCACCTCCGCTCGGCCCGCGAGTCGCTGGCGCACTCGCTCCAGGTGATCCTCGGCACCATGATCGGGACCGCGGAGGCGAGCGGCCACGGGCGCGAAGGGCATGCTCGGCTAGCCGCTACCCTCACCCGCCAGATGACCGTCGAGCTCGGCTGGTCGCCGATGCGGATCCGTGGCATGGAGCTCGCTGCCATGTTCTATGACATCGGCCTGCTCGACCTGCCAGGGGACACGCTTGCGGTCCCCGGCGCGCTCGCGCCCGCCACCGTTGAGCTGCTGCACCGCCATCCCGACGTGGCCGCCGACATCCTGGAGCCGCTCAGCCGCGTGGGCGTGCCGGTCGCGGCGGTCCGCGCCCACCATGAACGGCTGGACGGCTCTGGCTACCCACGCGGATTGCGTGGCCGGCAGGTCCCGTTCGGCGCGCAGCTGCTTGGGGTGGTCGACACCTATGTGGCCCTGGTCCGCCCGCGCCCGCACCGCCCGGCTCTGCCGATCGAGGCTGCTCTGACGGTCCTGCGGGAAGAGGCCGCCGCGGGCCGGCTCGCCGGGAAGCTGGTGGACCTGCTGCAGGAGCTGGTCCTCCGACCGGGCCCACCTCCCGGTCCCGGCGTGGATGGGAATAGGGACGGGGATGGTGCCGATGGGGCTGCCAGGACGGGAAACGGCAGCGCGCGCCTGCGGCGCGGCGCGGCGCGTCGGTCGCACGCCAGCCCGCTCGCTGCTGGTTGACTCTGTCGGTATAGTGCCGGTGGCGCCGCTGGACTGATCCGTACCTTTCAGCAATTGTGCGCAGCCTGCGTCTGTATCTGTTCCCATTCCCTTCAGGCTAGGCAGGCCAGTACCTTCGGCCGTGCCAGCCGCGCTCACCGTGGCGTGGGAGCACATGAATGGGGGAGGCCAGTGGCCCTAATCATCGTCGACCCCGACGATCAGTCCGCGACTTGGCTCGCGCGCATCCTGGCCGACATGGCCACCCAGATCATCCGCACCACCAGCGCGGACGAGGCTATGGCGGCCTTCGCCACCGAGGCCCCGGACATCCTTGGCGTGGTCGTCGGGCCTGGGCCGAGCGACGCCGAGGCACTCACCCTCGCCAGCCGCCTGCAGGAGGCGGCACCGGACGTGTCGGTAGTGATGCTGCGGCGTCATGACTCCGGTGAGTTGCTGCGTGCCGCCATGCGGGCAGGGGTCCGCGACGTGGTGACCACAGTGAACGACGCCGTCGCGGTGCACGGCGCTTGCGCTCGCGCGCTCGCGATCACCCGTGCGCTGCGTGGCCATACCGCTGCCGGCGGCGGCCTGCGCGCCTGGGCTGATCCCAGCCGCGGCCAAGCCGGCAAGGTCATCACGGTGTTCAGCTCCAAAGGCGGTTGCGGCAAGACGTTCCTTGCCACCAACCTGGCCGTCGCCCTTGCTGCCGACGCCGAGGTGGCGCTGGTCGACTTAGACCTGCATTTCGGCGACGTCGCGATCATGCTGCAGCTGTTTCCCGCGCGCACGATCCAGGACGCGGCACGGGCCAGCGCCCTCGATCCGATCACGCTGAAGTCGTTCCTTACCCGCCATCACTCTGGCGTCTGTGCGCTGGTGGCGCCAAGCGAACCGACGGTCGCCGACACCATCAGCCCCACCACGGTGGTAACTATTCTGCGGCTGCTGCGGCAGCGCTTCGGCTATGTGGTGGTTGACACCCCCGCTGCCTTCTCTGACCAGGTGCTCGCTGCCTTCGACGAGTCCGATGCGATCACCATGCTCGCCACCCTCGACGTGCCGAGCATCAAGAACCTGAAGCTGGCCCTGCGGACCATGGAGACGTTGCACTACCCGCGCGGCAAGACCTGTCTGGTGATCAACCGGGCGGACTCCAAGGTGGGGCTGCGCCTTCCCGATGTCGAACGGATCCTCGACACGCAGATCGACGTCACCCTGCCCTCTTCACGCGCGGTGCCGCTGTCGATCAACAAAGGCAGCCCGATCATGATCGAGGAGCCGAGGAGCAGCGTCGCCGAGGCGGTCCGGGAGCTTGCCGAGCAGCTCGCCGCCACGCCGATAGGACGACCCTCCCGCCTTGGGCGCGGGCGGTCGCGCCGGTCGCTGTTCCAGCGTTCCTGAGGCCTCAAAAAGTGCGTCACGAGGTGTGCCCGTTCCCAAGCGGGCCGCCGTCCCCTACGCTCACACGTATCCTGGTTCTGGGTGGTATCGCCTGCACTGGGGGTTGGGGATGCGCAGATGTTCCACCGGCGGGACCGCCGGAGTGAGGTAGGGACCGGTCGGTGCCTCGTCACGTCGTTTTGTTGAGCCGCGACAGCTCGTTGGCGGTCGCGCTTCGCATGCTGCTCGGGGAAGCTGACGTCGTCACCGAGATCGACCGTCCGGTCCAATGGCCGACCGCTTCCGAGCTAGCGGTGAGCACCGCCGTGGTCGACCTCCCCGCAGGCTGGCGGCTGTCGGGCGTGGAGCAGGTTCGCGCCCGGTTCAGCGGGCCGCTCGTGGTGCTGCTCGGTCAGGATGAGGATGCGGGCGGGATCCCCACTGAATACGCCTGCACCGTCATGCGGCGCCCCTTCGAGATCATGACCCTATGGTCGCTGGTCACCGGCGCCACCGGTACCCCGGCCGCGCCAGCCCCGCAGGCTGCGGCCCCGCAGGCTGCGGCCCCGCAGGCTGCGGCTCCGGGAACAGTCCCGGAGGCTGCGCCCAATGCCGCCCGCAAAGCCGCGCGGCCCGAGCCGACGGCAGGCACCCGGGGG
>WNGG01012183.1_pt1 | contig 11345 bp, 9 predicted proteins | sample 5400661 | NCBI WGS metagenome assembly WNGG01 (sample SAMN13153372, study PRJNA577476) | soil metagenome | isolation source: 100 cm soil or saprolite under Garry oak tree replicate 1 | place: USA:California | collected 2016-06-15 | reverse complement strand
TCAGAAAACATTTCTAAAGGCAGGGATCGGGAATCGGGGACCGGTAAAAAGATCAAGCCCCATGTGCCCCTGCTGGTCCCTGATCCCTTTAGGCCCATTTGGGTCCAGTCCCAGTTCACGAGGTTTTGACATGACCATCGACGAAATACGGCACGAAATCGACTGGCTCGACAGCGAGTTGCTGCGGATGTTCAACAAGCGGGCCGAGCTTGCCCTGAGAATCGGGGAGATCAAGAAGGGGCTGGGGATTGCGGTTTACGACCCTTCCCGGGAAAAAAAGATCTTTCAGCGGATGAAGGAAGAGAACACGGGCCCGCTCGACGACCAGGCGATCGTGCGGCTTTTTGAGCGGGTCGTCGATGAATCGAGGAGACTGGAGCGGATAATGACCCATGGGGAGGATTCGTAGGGATACCCCTTGCGGGTATCCTGGTTTCGCGGCCTGCGCGCTATAGCGCTTCGGCGCGCAAGCGGGCACCCGCAAGGGGTGCCCCTACGGAATCCGTCACGTATTCAGGTATTGCAACAAGGAGGATTGCCCGTGCTGATAATCATGAAAAAAAGCGCCGACGAAGGGGCGCTTGACCATGTCAAGGAGTTCCTGATCAACAGGAACTTCGATATTCACCAGTCCACCGGCGTTAACCGGATCATTATCGGCGTGATCGGAGACACCGACACCCTCGACACCAGGGAAATCGAGAAGATGGCAGGGGTGTTGCAAGTCATCAGGATCACCAAAGAAGAATGACGAATCCGAAAAAAGTCCCTCTGCTGCGTTACGCTCACCCCTCGTCGCTGAGGCGTACCTCCGGTACGCCTCACTCCTCAAGATTCGCAAGCCTTGCATCTGGAGCTTCTTACGGTTTCGTCTCCTCATTTTCCTCCAGGCTGTCGTATATCTTCGCGAAAATGTGCTCGATCTTGAAGAACGTTGCCAGCAACACCGGATCGAAATGGGCGGGCGGGTCAATCCGCCGGTCCCCTTCCCGGAAAATCCGCACCGCTTCTGCATGGCTCAGGGGTTCCTTGTAGCTCCTCTTCGAGCGAAGCGCGTCGTACACGTCGGCGATCTTGACGATCCTCCCCGGCAACGGGATCTGCTCCCCTTTGAGTCCGTAGGGATACCCCGTGCCATCCCAATTCTCGTGGTGGGCGATGGCAACCTCCCGGGCGATCTCGAGACGCGGCGAATCGCCGAGGATCTTCTCGCCGAACACCGGGTGCTGCTTCATCAGCTCCATCTCCTCACCGGTCAGCTCCCCCGGCTTCAACAGAATTGACACCGGAACCTTGATCTTCCCCACGTCGTGCATCTGGGCTGAGTAGGAGATCGTTTCGACGAACTCGGCCGAAAGCCCGATATTCGCGGCGAGAGTGCCGGCATAACGATTCACCCGCAGGATGTGCCTGCCGGTATGCTCCTCCGCCGCTTCACAGGCCCTGGCCAGGGCCTCGATGGTATAGATGAACGCCTTCTCGGTTTCACGCACCTCGCTGGAAAGGGTCACCAGCGAACCAATAACCACCGCCAGCCCCCGGAGCACGTCACCATCGTAATCGGTGGCCTTGCCGGGATAATTGAAGGCGATGATCGCGCCGGGGGGATCGCCGCTGATCCGGTGGGTAACGAAGTTCTTGATCGGTGCGTCGACAAAATTCCTGACGCTATCAGGAAAAGAGGACTGGTAATCGGCCACGGTTTCACCGCTGTCGGCCCAGTTGGAAACCGTCACATCCGCCTGCTCTTCGGCCTTGAGCAGATTGGCGGCATAGCTCGACACCGTGTCGAGGAACACTTCGGTGTTCTCGACCATTGTCCCTTCCTTCAGGTGGAAGACCCTGCCACGGCAGACGTCGCCGTCCTTTTCCTGGGAAACGATGAAGATACTGGCGGGTCCGCGCCTCCCCTTCCCGCCGAGGACCTTCTCCAGGGCCTCCACGTACAGTTCCTCATCGGTGAACTTCCGGCAGCAGATGTCCTGCAGCGTGGCGTCGGTCAGGCGCAGGAGCTCCTTGGTCTGCTGCAGCGACATCTCGCAAAGTTCCTCGGACATGGGTGCACGCTCCTTGTGGCAGGGTGGCGACCCCATGGCGATGATCGCCGAACGGGCCGGAGTTGGGGCCGGGACGATCTACCGCTACTTCGAGAACAAGGACGTACTCATCGCCGAGCTCTACCGGGAGGTGGAAGGGAAACTCTACACGGTTCTCCTGGAGGGATATGTGACGGAGAAACCGTTCCGGGAGCGGTTTCTTCACCTCGGCACTGCGTTGTTGCGGTACTTCATGGATTACCCTCTCGATTTCCGTTACCTGGAGCAGTTCCACAATTCCCCCTACGGCGTGGCGTTTCGCCGGGACAAGTTTTCGGGGAAAAAAGTAGGGTGCGACGTTTTTCGCGAGCTCTTCGAAGAGGGGGTCTCCGAGCAGGTGATGAAGGATCTTCCCCTGGTCATCCTCTTCGCCCTGGCTTTCGGCCCTCTCCTGACCGTGGCGCGGGACCATATCCTCGGCTTCATCTCGCTGGACGATGCCTTGATCGCCCAGACCGTTGAGGCCTGCTGGGACGGAATCAGGAGATAGGGAGTAATTAGAATGAATGTTCATTCTTTTAAGGTAACCGGCAGTGGCATGAAGTATACTCCGCTGCAAAGTAAGACAAGATGACCATATTTGTCGCAGCAGTAATGGCTGTCTGGGCGCTGTTGGCCATTATCGCTTTCGTGAGAAAACGCAAGTAACCGGCCGATTGGATCGGCAATTTCAGTAATAGAGGTGTCTATGCAAACGATGTACAAAGCCAAACTGATCGCAACCGTGGGAGCCCTGGTGGCAGGTGTCATGATGAGCGGATGCGGAAAAAAGACCACAGCGGCGCCACCGCCGGCGGGACCGCCCGAAGTGGGAGTGGCGGTTGTCCAGCCGGAGCATGTGGCACTGACCACTGAATTGCCAGGCCGGACCTCGCCATACCTGATTGCCGAAGTACGCCCGCAAGTGGGAGGGATCATCCAGAAGCGCCTGTTCACCGAAGGGTCCGACGTGAAGGCAGGACAGGTCCTCTACCAGATCGACCCGGCCAGCTATCAGGCGGCCTACGCCAGCGCCAGGGCGGCCCAGGCCCGGGCGGAGGCCACCCTGGACACGGTGCGCCTCAAGGCAGAACGTTATCGCGATCTCGTGAAGATCAAGGCGGTGAGTCAGCAGGACAACGACGACGCCCAGGCATCTCTCAAACAGGCCGAGGCTGACGTGGCCGCCACCAAGGCGGCGGTGGAAACAGCGCGGATCAACCTGGCCTATACCAGGGTGACGGCGCCGATTTCGGGACGCATCGGCCGTTCGACCGTGACCGACGGGGCACTGGTGACCGCCAGCCAGGGTGCGGCACTGGCCACCATCCAGCAGCTCAGCTCCATGTATGTGGATGTCACCCAGTCCAGCGCCGAGCTGCTGAAACTGAAGCAGAGCCTGGCCACCGGCCTGCTCAAACATGACGGTGCAAACCAGGCGCGGGTGAAGCTCCTCCTGGAGGATGGCAGCGCCTATCCGTTACCGGGCTCCCTGAAATTCTCGGAAGTCACCGTGGACCAGAGCACCGGCTCCATCACCCTGCGGGCGATCTTCCCTAACCCGAAGCAGACCCTGCTGCCGGGGATGTTCGTCCGCGCCATCCTGGAGGAGGGGGTCAACGAACAGGCGATCCTGGTTCCTCAACGGGGAGTTACCCGCAATCCGGCCGGTGACGCCATGGTCATGGTGGTCGGGGCCGAGGAGAAGGTGGAGCCGCGGGTCATCAAGGTCGCCCGTACGGTTGGCGACAGCTGGCTGGTGAGCGATGGGCTGAAAGCGGGCGACCGCATCATCCTGGAGGGCATCCAGAAGGCGCGGCCGGGAACGGTGGTCAAGACCGTGTCGTTCGGCAGTGCGCCGGCAGCGCCGGCTGCCGCCGCACCAGCAAAGAAATAATTTATACATACGACACCCCCCTTTACAAAAGGGGGGCCGGGGGGGATTTGATTTCCAGCGCCTAAGGCAAATCCCCCTAAGTCCCCCTTTTCCAAAGGGGGACTTTTCAGATAAAGGAGCTTTCCATGCCTCGTTTTTTCATAAACAGACCCATCTTTGCCTGGGTCATCGCCATCATGGTTATGCTGGTCGGCCTCTTGGCGATCAGGAAGCTGCCGGTCTCCCAGTATCCCCCTATCGCGCCGCCGCAGATCGCCATCAACGCCACGTACCCGGGTGCTTCCGCCCAGACCGTGCAGGATACGGTTACCCAGGTCATCGAGCAGAAGCTGAACGGCATCGACAATCTGATCTACATGGCCTCCACCAGCGACTCGGCCGGGGCGGTGTCCATTACGCTGACCTTCAAGGCCGGCACCGACCCGAACATCGCCCAGGTGCAGGTGCAGAACAAGCTGCAGCTGGCCGTGCCGCTCCTGCCCCAGATCGTCCAGCGTTCGGGAATTCAGGTAGTCAAGTCCACCAGGAACTTCCTGCTTATCGTCGGCCTGGTGTCGGGAGACGGCTCCATGGACCGCAACGCGCTTACCGACTATATGGTCTCCAATATCCAGGATATCGTCAGCCGGGTGGAGGGGGTAGGCGAAATACTGCTGTTCGGCACCCAGAACGCCATGCGGATCTGGGTGAACCCGGTCAAGCTGAACAGCTACCACATGACCACCAACGACGTGATCGCGGCGCTACAGTCCCAGAACGTCCAGGTTTCGGCCGGCCAGTTCGGCGCCGTCCCCGCCAATCAGGGTCAGCAGCTCAATGCCACCATCAACGCCCGGTCCCTGCTCCAGAACCCGGAGCAATTCGATGCCATCGTCCTGCGCACGAACCCCGACGGCTCCACGGTCAAGCTGAGGGATGTGGCCGAAAGCAGGATCGGCACCGAGAACTACGAGATACAGTCGTACTACAACGGAAAACCGCTGGGAGGGATGGCCATCAGGCTGGCATCCGGTGCCAACGCGCTGGACACCGGCAACCGGGTCAAGGCCAAGATGGCGGAGCTGGAGAAATATTTCCCTGCCGGCATGAAGGTGGTCTATCCCTACGACACCACCCCCTTCGTCAAGATCTCCATCTCAGAGGTGGTGGAGACCCTGATTATTGCAGTGTTCCTGGTCTTCATCATCATGTTCCTCTTCCTGCAGAACATCCGGGCTACCCTGATCCCCACCATCGCGGTGCCGGTGGTTCTGCTGGGCACCATGGGGGTCCTGGCGGCCTGCGGGTTCTCCATCAACACCCTGACCATGTTCGCCCTGGTCATTGTCATCGGCCTGCTGGTGGACGACGCCATCGTCGTCGTCGAGAACGTGGAACGGATCATGACCGAGGAAGGGCTTCCGCCCAAGGAAGCGACCATCAAGTCCATGGGGCAGATCACCAGTGCCCTGTGGGGCATCGCCACCGTGCTGACGGCGGTCTTCCTCCCCATGGCCTTCTTTCCCGGCTCCACCGGCGTCATCTACCGCCAGTTCTCCATCACCATCATCTCCGCCATGATCCTCTCGGTGCTGGTGGCCATGATCCTGACCCCGGCGCTGTGCGCAACCATCCTCAAGCCGATCGCACAGGGGCACCATTCCGGTGAGACCGGCTGGTTTGCCTGGTTCTTCCGCTGGTTCAACCGGGTGTTCGAGTTCTGCCGGCACAACTACGAGGGGATCGTCGGCCGCTCCTTCGGCAAGCCGGTGCGCTACCTGGTGGTCTACGGCGCCATCGTGGCCGCCATGGCCTTCTTCTTCCTCCATCTCCCCACCTCGTTCCTGCCGGATGAGGATCAGGGATTCATCATCTGCCAGGTCCAGTTGCCGGCCGGCGCCACCCAGGAGCGGACCATCCAGGTCATCCGGCAGCTGGAACGGCATTTTCTCGAGAAGGAATCAAAAACCGTGGAAGGGGTCATCACCGTGGCCGGGTTCAGCTTTGCCGGTCGGGGCCAGAACATGGGCCTTGCCTTTGTCAGGCTCAAGCACTGGGACGTTCGTCAGAGCAAGGATCTGAAGGCCGCCGCCATTGCCGGCCGGGCCATGAAGGCTTTTTCCCAGATACGCGACGGCCTCGCCTTTGCCTTTTCACCGCCGGCGGTGCTCGAACTGGGCGTGGCGAACGGCTTCGACCTCCAGCTGCAGGATCGTGGCGGACTCGGGCATGAAAAGCTGATGGAGGCGCGCAATCAGCTCCTGGGCATGGCCATGAAAAACAAGAAACTGATCGCGGTCCGCCCCAACGGCCAGGACGATTCGCCCCAGTTCAAGCTCGACATCGACGACGTGCGGGCCGGCGCCCTGGGGGTATCCCAGGCGGACGTCAACAACGTCCTCTCCACGGCCTGGGGGAGCACCTACGTCAACGATTTCATCCAGAACGGCCGGGTCAAGAAGGTCTATCTCCAGTCCGACGCCAGGTACCGCATGGTCCCGGAGGATATCAACAGGTGGTATGTCAGCAACAAGAGCGGCCAGATGGTACCATTCTCCGCCTTCGCCACCGCCCGCTGGCAGTATGGCTCGCCCCGCCTGGAGCGCTACAACGGCATCCCGTCCGTGGAGGTCCTGGGGCAGGCCGCACCGGGGATCAGCACCGGCGAGGCGATGGCCGAGATGGAGCGGATGGCGGCCCAGCTGCCGCCGGGAATCGGGTACGAATGGACCGGTCTCTCTTACGAAGAAAAGAATGCCGGGGCGCAGGCGCCGGCGCTCTACGCCATCTCGCTCCTGGTGGTGTTCCTCTCCGTGGCGGCGCTGTACGAAAGCTGGACCATCCCCTTCGTCAACCTGCTCATGCTGCCGCTGGGCCTTGTGGGAGCGGTGACGGCGGTAAAGCTGCGGATGTTCCCCAACGACGTCTACCTGCAGATCGGGCTCCTCACCACGGTGGGACTTTCCACCAAGAACGCCATCCTGATCATCCAGTTCATCAAGGAGCAGATGCACCAGGGGCACGAACTGGTGGAGGCCACCCTGATGGCGGTGCGGATCCGTCTTCGACCGGTCATCATGACCTCTCTGGCCTTCTTCTTCGGCACCCTCCCCCTGGCACTCACCAGGGGTGCCGGGGCCGCGGCCCAGAACGCCATCGGCACCGCCGTCACCGGCGGGCTCCTCTCGGCCACCTTCATCGACCTGATCTTCATCCCGTTCTTCTTTGTACTGGTATCGCGGCTGTTCGCGAAGAAGGCGAAGAAACCGGTCGCGGAACCCGTTACTGCCGCACCCGTTTCGGAGGTAAACTGATATGAACCATATGCGACGCTTGACGATAACCCTCTGTCTCCCGCTGGCATTACTCTACCTTGCCGGATGCGCGACCATGGCCCCGAAATACGCCCAGCCCGCCGCGCCGGTGCCCCAAGCCTGGCCGAGCGGCCCGGCATACAAAGGGGCGACGGGGGCGGCCACAAAACCGGTGGCCGACATCCCCTGGCAGGAGTTCTTCGTCGACCCGCAGCTGCGGAAGCTGATCGCCCTGGCGCTGGAGAACAACCGCGACCTGCGCGTCGCCGTCCTCAACATCGAGCGGTCTCGGGCCCAGTACCAGATCCAGCGCTCCGAGCTCTTCCCGAAGGTTAATGCCAATGCAGCCACCGATTTCCAGCGGCTCCCCCAAGACCTTTCCGGCACCGGCCATGCGAAGACCATCCACCAGTACAGCGTTGGCCTCGGCGTCAGCTCCTACGAGCTCGACCTCTTCGGCCGGGTGCGAAGCCTCAAGGACCAGGCGCTGGAGCAGTTTCTCGCCACCGAGCAGGCGCGGCGCAGCGTCCAGATCAGCCTGGTGGCCGAGGCGGCCGGCAACTGGCTTGCCCTGGCCGCCGACCGGGAGCGGTTGAAGCTTGCCCAGGACACCCTGACGAGCCAGCAGGCATCCTTCCAGCTTGTCAAGAGCCGCTTCGAGGCTGGCGTCTCCTCCGCCCTCGACCTCCACCAGGCCCAGACCAGCGTAGATACGGCCCGGGTGGACATCGCCCGCTTCACCACCTTCGTGGCCCAGGACGAAAATGCCCTGAACCTGGTGGTCGGCTCAACTGTGCCGGCCGAGCTCCTCCCTGCGGCCCTTTCCGAAACCCTCACCCCACTGAAGGAGGTTACGCCCGGACTGCCGTCCAACGTGCTGCTCAGCCGACCCGACATCCTCCAGGCCGAGAACTTCCTTAAGGGAGCAAACGCCAACATCGGCGCGGCCCGGGCGGCTTTCTTCCCGCGCATCACCCTGATTTCCAGCATCGGGGTCGGCAGCAACGGTCTGGCAGGGCTTTTCAAGACAGGCTCCTTTGCCTGGAACTTTGCACCGCAGATCTCGGTGCCGATCTTCGACGCCGGGAGCAACCGGGCCAACCTGAAGGTGGCGGAGGTGGATCGGGATATCGCCGTAGCCCAGTACGAGAAGGCGATTCAGACCGCTTTCCGCGAAGTGGCCGACGCCCTCGCCCAGCGCGGGACCATCGACGACCAGCTGGCGGCCCAGCAGTCCCTCACCGATGCCACGGGGGAGAGCTACAAGCTTTCCCAGGCGCGGTACGAGAAGGGTGTCGACAGCTACCTGAACGTCCTCGACTCCCAGCGCTCCCTCTACGGCGCCCAGCAGAACCTGATCGGCGTCCGGCTTTCCCGGCTTGCCAATCTGGTGACCCTCTACAAGGTGCTGGGGGGCGGGAGCTAGGTATGTTGGCAGGGCTCTGACACAGACACATCTCGCTCAAAAACGAAGGCCATCCGCATGCAGTGCGAATGGCCTTTGTCGTCTGATCTCGATCACCGGGAGCGTTCACTCCCTGGTTACTCAACATAAATACCGGCACCTACGATGACCATTTCTCCATTAGGCATTTTCGCCTTCTTGATATAGCTCATCTTCTTGGAGGGCTTGTCTTCCCCCGGTTTAGGCCACCAATAATCTACCCATCCCGATCCTTTAGTTTTAGCTGTCTCCATAAATTCCCGCATGAACGCCTTTCCTCTGGCATCCTTCATGTCAATAAGATTTTTTCCCTCGATTTCAGGTTTGGGGGGATTTACAAGGGCAGTTCCGTTGACACCATTAACGAACACATAGTTTTTCCCTTTATACCACTTGCTGTCCTTCTTCCTAAATTCAGGAAAGGCATCCGTTCCTTTACTTTCTATTAAAGCTGCTGCCCTGTCGACCAGAGCCACAATTTGTTTGGCCTCCTTAGATTGTGGAAACTCTGCAGCAAACCCTGGGAAAGAAAACAGGTACACGACTCCAAAAATGATTAAAATACTGCCGAATAGTGCTTTTCTTTTCATTAGAAACCCCCCTTTTAACATTTTAGTAACGTTGCTAGGAGTTTATCATTAGTCTCTGCTACCGCAACCTCGTGCAGTTCTTATCAGTTAACGTTTAGCCGATGCGCGGCTTGCCTGCACCAGCGGCAGTGTTGGGCGATTTATTTGATCGAATCTGCGCTACAGCCAAAGACCCTAGAAAGACTATGCTGGGCAACAGAAAGATAAAGACATTTAATTCCGGCCCAAACTTATGGAATGAACTCTCCAAGGCCATCAATAGCGGACACGGTAGGTGAACACCATGTCCGACCTCAATGAGGGAGGGCGCGTAAAAGACTGCCCTGGATATAGCAAGGGCAATCGCTTGTACTGGGCATGAGTAATCCTGCCAAGAATAAACCGATTTAGCGAATTACCACCCTCTTTTGAGGGATGGACAGGGACACCTGTCGCCATCCGCCCATTGCTTCAGCGGGTCGGCTATCTTGCCACGCCTCGCGTGGTAGATGTCGAGCTCGGTTTGGTTTTTGCCTGCCGGGCGAATTTCGGCCACCAGCGTATAGAGCCCCTCATGCGGCGCCCCGGGCATAGGCCGGTCATTGTACTCTTCCTGCAGCGAAAGGGCCGTTAAATCATTACCGATTTTTTCGATTTTCGGACGGAACGTCGTCGGGCCTCCGGCCTCCTGCAGAGAGAAGTTTGGCGCATCCACGATCCGTACGTTGAGACATTTCCGGGAGAATTCCTTCACATCGGCTACAACCGCTTTAGCCGGGCGGTTGATGGTGACATGCTCAGCCTTGCCGAACAGGCGGGCATCTTTATACATATTTACAAACTCTTGCCGGTTTTGCGGTACGCCAATGGCGCAACCGGCGAGAATGGGGAGGAGAAACAACAAAGAAACGCTACGGGAAAAATTGGTCATCAAGATATGCCTCCTGCTTTTGGTAAGATCCTTCGTGAGAGAGCACAGCAGCGGAGCGAAGCGGAGACTGCTGCTGCACTTAGTTGGCAATTGCCTCGACATGAATGAGACTTAGGTATCGGAGAGCAGGAGCTCATATCCGATAATGTTCAAGTTATTTGAATATCTCTCCCCTACCCGTTTATCGCCCAGTCAGGGGTGGCGATCGGGCACATGGCCTTTAACGTCAATTCACCGTTCACCATTCACGCCTTTACCCGTTGATCGCCCGGTCCAGGTCGGCGATCAGGTCGTCGGCGTCCTCCAGCCCCACCGAGAGGCGCACCAGGGTGTCGGTAATGCCGCGCGCCGCGCGCTCCTCTTTCGGCATGGCGGCATGTGACATCTTCGCCGGGTACGAGAGGATGCTCTCCACCCCGCCGAGGCTGACGGCGAAGGCGGGGAGTTCCGCCTGCTCCAGCAGCCGCTTGGTCAGCTCGTACGATTCCAGGGTGAACGACAGCACCGCCCCCGGCCCCGATGACTGCCGGTTGTGGACGGCGTGCCCCGGATGGTCGGGAAGGCCGGGGTAGAAAACATTAGTGACCCGCTTCTGCTCCGCCAGCCAGGCGGCGATCCTGACGGCGCCCCGCTGGCTCTCCTCCATCCGCACCTTGAGGGTCTTGAGCCCGCGCAGCACGAGCCAGGAGTCCTGGGGGCCGAGCACGGCGCCGAAGCCGTTCTGGATGAAGCGGATGCGGCTCGCCAGCTCCCCGTCCGCCACCACCGCGAAGCCGCAGATCACATCGCTGTGGCCGTTCAGGAACTTGGTGCCGCTGTGCAGGACGATGTCGCAACCGAGCTCCAGCGGCCGCTGGAAATAGGGGGTCATGAAGGTATTGTCCACCAGGGTCAAAAGCCCCTTTGCCTTGGCCAGCTCCGCCGCTCCCCACAGGTCGGTGATCTTGAGGAGCGGATTGGAGGGGGTCTCCAGGTATATCCCCTTGGTAGCAGGGCGGATGGCCGCCTCGATAGCGGCGGGGTCGGTGGCGTCGACGAAGGTCGAATCAATACCGAGACGGCTGAAGAGCCTGGTCAACACCCGGAAGGTGCCGCCGTAGACGTCCTCGCAGACCACCAGGTGGTCGCCCGGGGAA
>WNGG01008445.1_pt1 | contig 11345 bp, 10 predicted proteins | sample 5400661 | NCBI WGS metagenome assembly WNGG01 (sample SAMN13153372, study PRJNA577476) | soil metagenome | isolation source: 100 cm soil or saprolite under Garry oak tree replicate 1 | place: USA:California | collected 2016-06-15 | reverse complement strand
ATCGAGCTGCCGTGCTTCATCAAGACGAGCGGCTCGACCGGACTGCACGTGCTGCTGCCGCTCGGCCGCCAATGCACCTACGAGCAGGCCCGCACGCTGGGCGGCCTGCTGGCGCGTGTGATCGCTGCGGAGCTGCCCGCCATCGCCACGGTGACCCGCCAGGTGGGAAAGCGCGGCGCCCGCGTGTATCTCGACTACGTACAGAACGGGCACGGCCGCCTGCTCGTCGCGCCCTTCAGCGCACGCCCGCTTCCTGGAGCGCCGGTCTCGATGCCGCTCGCGTGGAGCGAGGTGACGCCGAAGCTCGACATCCGCAAGTTCACGATCAAGAGCGCGCCGGCGCGGATGAAAAAGCTCACGGATGACCCGCTGCGCCCGGTGCTCGAGCTGGCGCCGGATCTCGTGGCCGTCTTGGAGCGCCTGAACGCGCGTCTCGCGGACGACGGGTGACGGACGACGGATGACGACGGCCACCGAGCTGACGTTTGCCGTCGGCGGGCGCACGGGCGAGGTGTCCGGGCTCTTGCTCCGTCCCGGCGGCGCGCGGCTCGTCTACGTGCTGGCCCACGGCGCCGGGGCCGGGATGCGGCATCCGTTTCTCGAGACAGTCGCCCAGCGCCTGGCGGAGCGGGACATCGCCACCCTGCGGTATCAGTTCCCGTATATGGAGCAGCGGGCGCGCCGGCCCGATGCGCCGGCGGTGGCGGCGGCGACGGTGCGCGCCGCCGTCGCGGAAGCGGCCCGCCGGGCGCCGGGGCTGCCGCTTATCGCCGGCGGCAAATCGTTCGGCGGGCGGATGACGTCCACCGCGCAGGCGGAAGAGCCGCTCTCGGGCGTGCGGGGGCTCGCCTTTCTCGGCTTCCCACTGCATCCGCCCGGGAGGCCGGAGGACACGCGGGCGGAGCACCTGGCGCGGGTGCAGATTCCCATGCTGTTCTTGCAGGGGGATCGGGACGAGTTCGCCGACCTGAAGCTGCTGCGGCCCGTCGTGAAGCGACTCGGCGAGCGGGCCACGCTGCACCTCGTGGAGGGCGGGGATCATTCGTTTAAAGTCCTCAAGCGCTCGGGAAGAACGGACGGCGACGTAATGACGGAGCTGGTCGGGGCTATTGTCGAGTGGACAGCAGGGATCGTGTGACGAGCCGCTGGGGGGCTCCCTTCGCGACAAAAAGACGCAGTCGCTACGGGAGCCCCCCAGCGGCTCTTGACGCTGCAAGGTCGCCGGGGCCCCCGCGCAGCGACTGCGTATTTTTGTCGCGGAGCGGGGGGGCCGGCGACCGCAGCCCGGGGGCCTAATGAGCAGCTACTGGATCGTGAAGACCGAGCCGTCCACCTACAGCTACGACGAGCTGGCGCGCCAGCAGACGGCCGTGTGGGACGGAGTCAAGAACAACCTCGCGCTCAAGCACTTGCGGCACATGAAGCCCGGTGACCGCGTGCTGGTTTATCACACGGGAGACGAGAAGGCCGTGGTCGGCGTGGCCGTGGTGGTTTCGCAGCCGTATCCCGATCCCAAACAGAAGGACCCGAAGCGCGCGGTGGTGGACCTGAAGGCCGAGGGGAGGCTGCCGCAACCGGTCCCGCTCGCCGAGATTAAGAACGACCGGGCGTTCGCCGACCTGGGGCTGGTGCGGATCGGTCGTCTCTCGGTGATGCCGGCATCGGCGGAGCAGTTCCAGCGCCTGCTCAAGCTCGGCGGCCGGAAATAACGGATGACGAACGACTGACCACGGAGAACGTTGTTATGGGCAAAGGCGATCGTCGCACCAAGCGTGGCAAGATTTTTCGCGGCACCTATGGGAACACCCGTCCCAAGAAAAAGAAGAAGCGGCGGGCGGCTGCGGACGCCGCGAAGCGGGCGAAGGGAGAAGGGCAATGAGAGCGCTCCTCCTCGCCGGGCTGGTGCTGCTCGGCGCGGCGCCGGGCCGCGCGCAGCAGGACGAGCGCTGGCAGGTGACGCTCAACGACGGGACGATCATCTGGGAGTTGCACCTGGTGCGCCTCACGGGCGACACGCTCGTCCTGCGGCACGGCGACTCCACCTACCGCTTCCCGGTCAGCCAGGTGGACGAGCTGCGGCTGGTGCAGAAATCCGTGCGGCATCAGACCCCCGAGCCGAACCGCTACGGCGGCGTGCTGGGCGGCGCGGACGACGAAGTCTATCGGCTCACCCTCTACAATCTCGGCGAGCGCCGCGCCATCCTCGCGCAGGTCTTGAAGAGCCACTCGCCGGAGAAGTCCCCGTAGCCCAGGCGCACCGTCGCATCCTGCTCGCCGACGCCGACGCGTTCTACGTCGCCGTCGCGCGCCTGGTGGACCCCGACGGGGCGGGGAAGGCCCGGCTGCTCATCGTGGGCGGCTCGGCCGAGCGGCGCGGCGTTGTCACGTCGGCGTCGTACGAGGCCCGGGCCTACGGCGTGCATTCGGCGATGCCGATGGCGCGCGCGATGCGTCTCTGCCCCGGCGCGACGGTCGTGCCGGTGCCGTGGGAGACGTGCGCCGAGAAGAGTCGCGAGATTCGCGCACTGCTGCGGCGCTTCACGCCCGCCGTCGAGCAGGCCTCGAGCGACGAGTTCTATCTCGATCTCAGCGGGACGGAGCGACTGTACGGCGGCGAGTCGCTCGTGGCGACCGCGAGCCGGATTCGCGACGCCGTGACGCGGGAGACCGCGCTCTCCGTCACGATCGGCGGCGGGACCTCGAAGCTCGTGGCGAAGCTCGCGGCCGCTGTCGCGAAGCCGCGGCCCGGCGGCGGTGCGGCCGGGGAGGGCGTGCACGTGGTCGCTCCCGGCGGCGAGACGCAGTTCCTGCTGCAGTTCGCGCTCGCCGACATCCCGTTCGTCGGCCCTAAGTTCCAGCAGCGGCTCGCGCGGCTGGGACTTCACACGGTACGCGACGTCGTGCCGCACGACCTCGGCACGCTCGTCGCATGGCTCGGCGAGCGCGAGGGCGCGTGGCTGTACGAGCGGGTGCGCGGCATCGACCACGCGCCCGTCGAGCCCGACCGTGAGCCCAAATCGCTGAGCCGGGACGAAACCTTCCCGCAGGACCTGGTGGACGACGACGCCCTCGCCGCGCGGCTCCTCGCCTTGGCCGACCGTGCGGCCTCCGACCTGCGCGAGGCCCGGCTCCTCGCCCGCACCATCACGGTGAAGCTGCGCGACGCCGACTTCACCACCCGGCAGGCGAGCCGGACCCTCTCGGACCCCGTGCAGTCGGAGCGCGTCGTCTACCAGGTGGCGCGGGACCTGCTCCGGAAGCTGCGCGCTGCCCGGCGCATGCCGGCGCGACTGCTCGGCGTCGCCGTGTCCCAGTTCGTGGCTCAAGACGCGGAGGCGCAGCTCTCGCTGCTCGACGCGGCGCCGCCCCTCGAGACCGAGCGCGATCGCGCCATATCGCGGGTGATCGACGTAGTGCGGGAGAAGTTCGGCCCCGACGCGCTGGGACGCGCCCGGGGCCGTTGACGCGGGTGCGCGACGCGTCTCGGGGCGCTACATCACTCCGAGCGTCGCGGCCGCCTTGTTCACGTCGCGCGGCTTCACCCACAGGATCGCGCCGTACCGCCCCATCCCCGCCGAAACCGCCGTCACCGCGGTCACGTTGATCTTCGCGGCGCCGAGCTTCCCCATCGTGTCCACGAGCGCGCCGACCCGGTCGTCGCCGTCGATCAGGAACGCCGTCTTGGGCTTCGAGAGCTTGATCTTCGCGGCCTGCGCGGCGGCGGTCAGCGCGGTCCCGTCCGCCGGCACGACGTCGAGCTGCGACTTGCGCGCGCTCGGGAAGCCGTGGAACGCGAGCAGGTTGACCCGGGCGTCCTTCAGGACCCGGAGCAGCCGCGCCCCTTCGCCCGCTTTGTCGGGCGCCGTCGTGTAATAGTAGCTGACCTTCCGAATCATATCGGCCATGGTGGCCTCCCCAGTGTAGTCGCCCGCCCTGACTATCGCCTGCCGATCGTCCCCCCGCCAGACCGGCCGTCGCACGCGAACCACACTTGACGTCCGCCGGTCGGCCACGTATTTCAACCGCCCGGTTCCAACGTGATATGCCCCCTCTTCGTATGTGCCCATGGACCGCAGTTCGTTCATCCCCGCAGGTTCTCCGAAGGAGTAGCGCCATGCGCCCCGCGGCTCTCCGTCAAGCCAGTGTTGTCGGTGTGCTCCTGACCGTCGCCGTCGTTCCACCCGCCTCCGCGCAGGGCCGCGGGCGGGCCAAGCAGCGCCTGGCCGCCCCAGCCCCCGCTCCCGCTCCCTCGGACGCGACCGCGAGCCAGGGCGCCGACTCCCTCAACAACCTCAAGTTCCGCAACCTCGGCCCCTCGGTGGGTGGGGGGCGCGTGACCGCCGCCGTCGGCATCCCAGGCGATCCCAACGTCTACTACATCGGGGCCGGGGGCGGGGGGGTCTGGAAGACGACGGACGGCGGCAACTCGTGGGATGCGATCTTCAAGGACCAACCCACCGCCTCGATCGGCGCGATCGCCCTCGCGCCCTCGAACCCGAACCTCGTCTGGGTCGGCACCGGCGAGGGCAATCTCCGGAACGACCTGATCGACGGGCGGGGCGTGTTCTTCTCCCCCGACGCCGGGAAGACGTGGAAGTTCGCGGGGCTGGGCGCGGTGGGGCAGATCTCGCGCATCGTGATCGATCCCACGAATCCCGACATCGTCTTCGTCGGCGCGATCGGACACGCGTGGGCGCCGAACCCCGAGCGCGGTGTGTACCGGACTGCCGATGGCGGCACGACGTGGCAGCGGGTGCTGTTCGTGAACGACACGACCGGTGTCGCGGATCTGATCATGGTGCCGGGAAATCCGCGGCTCCTGTTCGCGGGCATGTGGCAGGCGGTGCGCCACCCCTGGGAGCTCGTCTCGGGTGGGCCGGGCAGCGGCATTTACCGCTCCAAGGACGGCGGCCTCACCTGGGAACGGCTGAAGGACGGGCTGCCCACCGGCCTGCTGGGCCGCGTCGCCCTCGCCGTCGGGCCCACCAATCCGAACCACCTCTACGCCCTCATCGAGACGAAGCAGGGGATGCTGTGGGACTCGAAAGACCAAGGCGACCACTGGGCCAAGGTCTCCGACTTCCACGGCCTCTCGGCCCGGCCGTTCTACTTCTCCCTGATGCACGTCTCGCCCGTGGACGACAAGAGAGTGTTCTTCTCGTCGTACCTGCTGCTCCGGTCCGACGACGGCGGCAAGACGACCACGCCGATCGACCGCGGTGTGCACGTGGACCATCACGCGCTGTGGATCGACCCGCAAAACCCCGACCGCATGATTCAGGGTAACGACGGCGGCGTGTACGTCACGCAGGACGGCGCCAAGAGCTGGCGCTACTTGAACAACCTGCCGATCGAGCAGTTTTACATGGTCGCGGCGGACAACAACACTCCCTACATGCTGTGCGGCGGCTTGCAGGACAACAACGCCTGGTGCGGGCCGTCGACTGGTGCACAGGGCGGTGGAGGAGGCGGGGGGGGCGGGGGGGCCGGGGGCCTCAACGGCTCCGAGTGGTTCACGGTGGCGGGTGGGGACGGCGAGTATGCGGTGCCCGCGCCGAGTGATTCGACGATCCTGTACGTGGACTCGCAGAACGGCAACATCACCCGCGTGGACTTGCGGACGGGGATGACGCGCTCCGTGCGGCCGTACCTGTCCGGCGTGAGCGAGATGAAGCCCGCAGACCTGAAGTACCGGTTCAACTGGACGTCGCCGATCGCGGTATCTCCCACCGACGCGAACGTCGTGTACTTTGGCGGGAACGTCGTCTTCAAGACGACGGACGGCGGGGAGCACTGGACGGCGATCAGCCCGGATCTCACGCGGAACGACAAGGCGAAGCAGGTGACGAGCGGCGGTCCGATCGAGTACGACATCTCGGGCGCGGAGACGTACAACACCATCCTCACGATCACCCTCGCGGCGATGGACACCAACGTGATCTGGGCCGGCACGGACGACGGGCTGGTGCAGGTGACGCGCGACGGCGGGAAGACCTGGAGCAACGCGTCCGGACATTTCCCGGGCCTGCCGAAGGACATCGAAGGACGGGTCTATCAGATCGGCGTGTCGCCGTTCGACGCCGGCGCGGCGTACGTGGCGCTCGACCGCCATCAACTCGACGACCGGCGGCCCTACGTCTTCAAGACGGTGGACTACGGGAGGACCTGGACCGACATCTCCAAGGGGCTCCCCGCGGACGTGCCGGCGCGCGTCGTCCGGGAGGATCCGAACGCCCGCGGCTTCCTCGTGCTCGGCACCGACGCCGCCTTGTGGTACTCCCGCGACGGGGGCGCGAGCTGGAAGCCGCTCAAGGCGGATTTCCCCACCGTGCCGGTGTACGACGTCCAATTCATCAAGCGCTCGCACGACCTCGTGGTCGCGACCCACGGCCGGGGGCTGTTCGTGCTGGACAACATCACGCCGCTCGAGCAGCTGACGCCCGAGGTCGCGGCGGCGGACCTCCACGTGTTCGGCACGCTGCCGGCGCAGATCCGCGTGCGGCCGCGGCGCAGCGGCGTGGCGCCGTCCCGCTTCACCACCCCGAACGCACCGGCCGGCGCAGTGATCGATTACTACCTGAAGACCGCTCTCGACACTGGGGCTGCCCCCACTGCCGCGACGCCGGAAGGCCAGGGTGAGCCGCAGGGACGCTCCCGCCGCGGGCGGGCGGTCGTCACGGTCACCGACAGTCATGGCGACACCGTGGTGGTGGACTCGAGCGGCCCGGGCAAGCAGGGCGTCAACCGCTACGTGTGGAACCTGCGTTACGCCGGACCGACCCGGCTCACGTTTGAGCGGTCGCCCGCGGGCGCCGAGGAGGAGGAGAACCCGTTCCGCAACGTCGGCGGCCCGCGCGTGATCCCCGGCACCTACACCGTCGCGGTGACGGCGGCTGGCCGCGCGCAGAGCACGACGGTCACGGTGGAGCCCGACCCGATCGTGCGCGGCGACCCCTCTCGGTTCGCGGCCCAGCTCCGCGCCGGGCTGGAGTGGCGCAACGCCCTGTCCGCGTTGCACGAGATGCTCAACCGGATCGTGAGCCTCGAGACCCAGCTCAAGAACGCGCAGCAGGCGGTGCGCGAGAACGCCAGGGGCGACACGGTGACGACCGCCGCGGTGACGCGCCAGGGTCGCGAGCTCGGCCGCAAGCTCAAGGAGCTGAAGGACAGCCTGTACAACTCCGACGTACAGCGCGACGCGGGCCAGGACGACATTCACTACCTCAACCGGTTCCAGGACCGGCTGCAGGGGCTGGGGTTCGGGCTCGGCTTCGCCTACGCCCAGCCGCCGAGCGAGGTGGTCACGGATCGCATGAAGGAGCTCCGCACCCGGCTCGACGCGTATCTCGCGAAGTTCAACGACCTGCTCCGGACCGACGTGACGGCGTTCAACAAGACGGCGCAGGAGCGCCAGGCGCCGATCCTGATGGCGGGCCAGCCGATCGAGGTGAAGGAAGTGCGAATCGTGTCGCGCTAGTGCGCCACTCAGGCCCCCGCGGGGCGGGGCACGCGCCGCCGCCACCAGGGCCGCACAAGCACCCAGGCGGCCGTGGCAAGCGCGCCGAGCGGGAGCACGACGCCGAGCGAGCGCACCAGCAGCGCGATCAGCCCGACGAAGTTCCGCCACGCCTGCTTCGCCGCCTCCCCCAGCACGCTCGAGCCGGCCTCGCCGACCACCGGCACCGGCTCGTGCACGTTTACCGTGAGCGTCGAGAGCGCCGCGTGGGCGCGCAGGTAGTGCAGCCGGCCCTCGTAGCGCTCGATCTCCCCCCGCACGCGGGCGAGCTCCTGCTCCACCTCGAGCACGTCCTTGAGCTTCCCCGTGCGGGTGGCGATGAGGTCGATCAGCCGCGTCTCGAGCCGCCGCGCGTTCTCGATCCGCGCCTGCACGTCCACGAACTCCTCGCCCACGTCCTCGGCGGAGACGTTCGCGGACTCGACCTTTCCAACCGGGGCGAGCCCGCTGAGCCCTTCGTCAAACCGCTCGGCCGGGATCTTCAGCTCGAGGCTCGCTGAGCGCAGCTGACCGCGACCCGTCTGCATCGCCGTGTTGGCGACGTACCCGCCCACGCGGCCCGCCAGCAGGCGCACCTGGGCGACGGCGCGCTCGAGAGAGTCCACCTCGATACTCGCCTGACCGGTGCGAATCACCATGCTCGCCGCGAGGCTGGAGCGCGGAAAGAGCGCAGCATCTCCCGCCGCTGCTGCCCGCGCTCGCGCGGCCATCGGCGCGGGCTCGGCGGCGCGGTCTGCTCGCGCGAACTGCGCGACCTGCCCGGCTGCAACCCCTCCCTCTACCCCCGTGCCGGAGTAGTCCTTCGGGGCGAAGCGCTCCCGCGTCTCGTTGCAGCCCGCGAGAGTGAGGGCAGTGATGAGGAGCAGCTGGGCGATCGGACGCATGGGCTCTCCTGACAAGGGGTCGCCTGTAAGAGACGTCGCAGACTTGACGCCCTGCACACCGGACCGTGAGAAGTCACCCAGGACGGCATGACGATTCGATTACAGGGTGCGGGCGTGCTTGTGGAGGTGAGGGAAGTGAGGGCCGTGTCGCGCTAGCGGTGAATTCGTAGGGGCAAGGCGTGCCTTGCCCCTACTTGCCGTTCGACGTTTCAACCTGCATCTTCAGCGGGCCACACCCTTCAGTTGTGCGCACTCAAACCGGAAGCCTGCTCCCGGAAGGAGGCTCCGTATGACTGCCTGCACCCTGGCGCCGGCGCGCCTGCTCCTGCTCGGCGTGTTCGCCCTGGCATGTACCAAGGAGGATCGGAGTCCACCGCTCGGGCCGTCGTTCTCCCTCGACGCTGACCCGACGCTGACGGGCGCGGTGCTCGGACCCGACGGATCCAACGTCTGCAACACCCTCGATCCCCTCCTCGGGCCGAGTGCGCGCATGGTCGTCCGGCCCATCAATCCCGCGACCGGCAGCTTCGCCGGATTCCAGCCGCTCTTCTGTGACGCAAACGCGTTCTCCTTTAGTCTCGCGCCCGGCAACTACCTCCTGCGGACGCAGCTTCCGCCCGATCCCGCGATCGGGACGCTGCCGTGGCGGAATCTCGAGAGCGAGATCGTGATCGACGGGGACATCACGCGGGACGCCCACGTCCGCGATGGCACCGTCTTGGGCGGCCGTGTGACGCTCGACGGGAATCCGGTAGAGGGAGTTGGCCTGAGCGTGGTGTACGACCAGGCACCCGGCTTTGGGGCGACGTCCGGGAGCAGCGGACCGGACGGAACGTGGAGTGAATTCTTCGGGCGCAGTTTGGTCCTTCAGAACGATGTGCGCTACCGGGTGGGGAGCGGCTGCCCGGCACTGGGTGTAAAGGTGCTCGAGGCGCCACCGACGAGCGGCTTCCTGTTCCCCGGCGAGGTGAGCGCGGTCAACTGCGCGCTCACGACGGCGCCCGCCACGCAATTCTCGCACACTCTCACCCGTCTGGTGGTCACGCCGCTCCCCGGGGACGTGGGCGGGCTGTCACCGGAGCTGTTCGATCAGTACGGCTCGGGCTGGGGGGTTCAGTTCCCAGTCGCGCCGGGCACGTCTCCGGCGCGCTTCCCTTTCGAGGCGTCGCACATGTTCCTCGGCGGGCTGATCATCGGGATGGCGCCGGACCACGTGCTCACGGGGACGACCACCGCAGGGGAAATGGAGTGCCGCGAGCCGTGCCGCGATCTCGGGCTTGACGCGACGCTCGGCTTCACTGACCAAACTCCCGCGGGGCGGACGGTGCTGTGGCAATACAGCGATGCCGGGTCCGCCGATGGCGTCGGGCTGCGGATCCGCCAGCGCTCGTTCGACGGCGTGCCGCCGAACGACTACGTGCTGTTCCGCTTCTCGATCCAGAACCAGGGGTCGTCTACGGTCACGTTCTACGCCGGGTTCTGGGCCGATTGGGACGTGGACCTCGATCCGTTCGACGACGTCGGGTTCACGGAGATGGATGGCAGGTTGATGTACGAAGCGAGCTCCGACGAAGCGGGCACGCACATCGGCACCGTGCTACGGGGCGACGCACCCGTCTCGGGGAATTTCTTCTTCGTGAATGAGACGCCGGTGCCGTCGCTCACCGATCAGGTCCAGGCACTGAGCGGCGGCCTGCGCCGCGAGACGGCCGGGCCTGGGGACCTCCGCTATATCCACGGGATCGGACCGATCGCGCTCGCGCGGGGGAAGAAGTCGGACCTCTGGGTCGCCATCGTGGCTGGCGAGAATCACGATCAGCTCCTCGCGAACGCGGCCGCCGCCGATGCCGACATCGGAAAGCGGCAACGCCAAAGCGGCGAGGTCTCGGATGCCTCGCACACCGTGAGCACGCAACCGCTCGGCGTGCCCGGGCGGCCGTTCTCGAAGAGCCAGAAGCCGCAGTGACGGATTCGTAGGGGCAAGGCCTGCCTTGCCCCTGCATATTCTACGGGGGAGGGCTCGATGCCTTTCACCCGCGACGACATCCGCGACTCGGTCGAGCGCGCCGGCGACGCGCATTGGGACGCGCTGCGGCACCACCACGAGGACGCCTACCCCAACCCCAAACCGACGCCCGGCGATGTGTGCAAGGCCGAGGCGGAGCGCCTGAACGACATGGGGCTGGGCGACGCGCCGGACTTCCAGCTCGTGGAGACGCGGGTGGAGCGCGTGGGTGACGAGGTCCGGCTCACCCACGCGCTCCGCTACAAGCCGCTCGATATCCGGCTCCTGACGGAGCCGTTTCAGGGTTACCGCTGACTACTTCTCGAACAACAACTCTTTCGCCCGCTGGGTGGCTTTCACGACCGCCTTGATCAGGGTCACCCGCAGCTTGCCCTCTTCGAGCTCGAGGATGCCGTCGATCGTGCACCCCGCCGGCGTGGTCACGGCGTCCTTGAGCAGTGCGGGGTGATCGCCGGTGTCGAGCGCCACCTTGGCGGCGCCCAGGAGCGTCTGCGCGGAGAGCACCGTCGCCACGTCTCGCGGTAGCCCGACTTTGACGCCCGCCTCCGCCAGCGACTCGAGGATGATGTAGACGAAGGCCGGACCGCTCGCGGAGAGGCCGGTCACGGCATCCATGTGCTTCTCATCCACCACGACCGTGCGGCCGACGGTCTCGAACAGCTGCCGGGCGGTGCCGAGATGCGCATCGGTGGCGTGTTTGCCGCGACAGATCCCGGTCATGCCCGCGCCCACCTGGCAGGGGGTGTTGGGCATGGCCCGCACCACGGCCACCGGTGCCGCGAGGATGTCTTCGATGTAGCTCGTGGGCACCGAGGCCGCCACGGAGATCACGAGCTGCGAGGGGGTCACCTCCCCGCGTATCTCCTCGAGCAGCTCGCGCACGTTCTGCGGCTTGACGGCGATGAGCACGACGTCCGCC
>WNGG01021043.1_pt1 | contig 11346 bp, 10 predicted proteins | sample 5400661 | NCBI WGS metagenome assembly WNGG01 (sample SAMN13153372, study PRJNA577476) | soil metagenome | isolation source: 100 cm soil or saprolite under Garry oak tree replicate 1 | place: USA:California | collected 2016-06-15 | reverse complement strand
CCAACATTTCTGGGTTGTACGAATACTGAATGCGCACATAGTTCGTCGCGCCGACCGACGTCTTGCGGTTGAGGAACTTCCCGAAGTCCTTCCACCCTGCGGGCTGCCGCGACAGAACGTTCGCCATCTCGACGGCGAAACGGCCCCCGATGAAGAACGCCTTCCACTCGTTCACGTTTCGCTCGTCGAGGCGGCCTTCGACGAGTTTCGCGACGCCGTCGGCGTAGGTCGGATTGATGTATTGACGGAACGCCTCGAGATTCGCCAACGCCTCCTCGAGGTTTCCGACGTCTTCCGGATTCAGGACCGGCTTCGGCGGGGGGTTGTACCATTTCGCCTGGTACGGGGCGTACTTCGCGGCGCCCGCTTGAATCTCCCACTCCGCGGCGGCCCGGTCGACGAGGAAATGGATCCGGTTGTGCGCGAGGAGGTAGTCGAGGACCAACGTCGTCTCGACCTTCTCGGCAATGTCGTCGACGTTCCGATCCGCGTACTTGCCGAGGTCTCTCCAGATGATCCGGTGGTACTCGTCCTTCAGTGCGCGGAGCGCGCCTTCGCGAACATAGATCCCCCAACGGTCGGGAACGAGGCGGAAGCTCACGTAAAACGCGACCGCCTCCGCGCCCATCTTGAGCATGCTCGGGAGCGTGGTCGTATCTTTCGACGCTTCGACACGGTAGGCAGAGAGGTTGTCCGCGGTCAGCTCGAACGGACGCGCGCCCTCCAGCGGAGGGACACGCTCGTGGCCCGGCACGCGCACCAACTTTGGATCGCAGAATGGTGGATGGGCAGACGCGAAGCCCGCAAGGTCCTCCATTGCGCCCCGATTACGCGGGGCGGACTTAAGCACTTGGCCTCAGTAAAGCAGGCACTCCACGAGTCGGCCCTCGATTTCCTTCGGCTCGAGTGGCGCGGGTGGACGGAAGCGAAGGACGAGTCCTTCCTCCTCGACCTCGATGGCGTCGATGGCTTGCGTCATCGGCGATTTCACCTCGGCAACAATCGCTCGCACTTGGGCTGCGAGTGCACCGGGATCCGAATCGCGGACGCGTCGTCGTGCGATCAGGCCCGCCGTCGTCCACTCCTCGACGGGGCCCAGGGCGGCCTCGGCCGTAGCGATCTCGGGGGAGAGCCATCGCAGTTCGAGAAAGTCGACGAAGTCGCGGCCTTCCCATCCGCAGGTGGGCATCGCGACCGGGCACCTCGGATGGAACCGGCATCCCGCCGGTGGGTTCACCGCATCGGGCACCTCGCCCCGGGGAAGCACCTTTCGTCCCCGTCGCATGGGATCGGGGACGGGGACGGCTTCCAAGAGGGCCTTCGTGTAGGGATGTTTCGGGTCTGCGTAGATTCCTTTCGAGGGCCCCATCTCGACAATTCGGCCGAGGTACATGATCGCGATTCGGTCACAGATGAAAGCATCAATTCGAGGACCCGGGAGCGAATCGACATGTCGAGCATCGCCACCGGTTCGTCCGCCACGATCAGCTGCGGCTTCAGGATCATCGCCCGTGCGATCACCGCCCGCTGTTTCTGGCCACCGCTGAGGTCTGCCGGATACTTCCCGTACATCTGTTCCGCGGGTGCGAGGCCGACCTCGGTCATGATCTCCAACGCGGCCCGCTTCGCCTCTCTCTCATCGGCCGCTTCGTGGATGATGAGCGGGTCCGCGATGCTCTGCCCAATCGTCATCCCCGGGTTCAGAGAGGCGTGCGGATCCTGGAAGATGATCTGCATCCGTTTCCGCAAGGGACGAAGCTCCCGTTCCTTCAGGTGTGTGATGTCCATTCCCTCGAACCGAATCGTGCCCGACGTGGGCTCGAGGAGTCGAAGGACCGTGCGGCCGACGGTCGTCTTCCCGCACCCGCTCTCCCCGACGAGCCCGAAGATCTCGCCCGGTCGGAGCGAGAAAGAAACGCCGTCGACTGCGTGGACCGCGAGATCGCCCCCCCAGAGAATGCGTGCGATCCCGGGGAGCTTCACCGGGAAGTGCTTGACGAGATCATGCACCTCCAGGATCGCGTCGGTCACAGGAAATCCTTCCCGAAATGGCAGGCGGCGAAATGCCCCGGGCGATACTCGACCCACGCGGGGTCCTCCGTGCGGCAGATCTCTTGCGCGTAGGTGCACCGCGGATGGAACCGACACGCCGGCGGAGGATCGACAAGGTCGGGCGGGAGCCCGTCGATCGAATACAGTTCCTTCGATTCGAGGTGGATCGTCGATGCGAGAAGAGCCTGTGTGTAAGGATGGATGGGCTTCCGGAACACATCGCGGACATCACCGAGCTCCACGAACTTGCCTGCGTACATGACCGCAAGACGATCGCAGACCTCGGCCACGATTCCGAGGTTGTGGGTGATCAGGAGCAGCGACATCTTGTACACGCGACGGAGGTCCTCCAAGATCTCGAGAATCTGGGCCTCCACGATCACGTCGAGCGATGTCGTGGGCTCGTCCGCAATGAGGAGCTTCGGATTCATCACGAGCGACATGGCGATCATAATCCGCTGGCGCATTCCCCCGCTGAACTCGTGAGGATAGTGCTTGAGCCGGCTCTCCGGGATTCCCATCGAGGCGAGAGCCTTCGCCGCCCGATCGACCGCCTCTGCCTTTGAAACGTCCTCGTGGGCGCGAATCGTCTCGACGAAGTGGTCCTCGATCGTGAACAGCGGATCGAGGCGCGTCATCGGATCTTGGAAGATGAGTGCGATGTCCTTCCCCCGGATCTTTCGCAATTCCTCCGGCGGGAGGGAGGCCAGGTCCTTGCCGAGGAACCGTAGCGAACCTTGAATCATCGTGCGCGGAGGAAGGATGCGCAGAATCGCCTTGCCGAGAGTCGACTTGCCGCAACCGGTCTCTCCGACGACTCCGAGCGTTTCCCCCTCGGGCATCGCGAACGAAACCCCGTCGACGGCCCGCACGGCTCCGCGGCGCGTGTGGTAGTAGACGCGGAGCTCGGATGCCTCGAGGACGGACTCGCTCATGACCGCTCCTTCCGGAGGACCGGGTTGATGATATCATTCAAGCCTTCCCCCAAGAAGCTCAGGCCGATCGTCAACAGGACTATGATCAGGCCGGGGAAGAACGAGGACCACCAGATGCCGACACTAATCCGGCTCGAGGCGGCGGACAGGTCGAGTCCCCAATCCGCAATTGGCGCCTCGACGCCGAGGCCGAGGTAGCTCAATCCAGCCGCGGTCAGGACCGCATCGGCCGCGCTGAGAGAGAAAATCACAGGGATCGCAACGAGGACGTTCGATGCGATGTAGCGCCAGATGATCCGCCCGGGTTTCGCACCCAGCGCGCGAGCGGCCTCGACGTACAGCTCCTCCCGGACCGACAAGACGAGGCTCCGCGTCGAGCGGAAGTATAGGGGGATATAGATGACGGTTACAGCAAGCCCGATGTTCACGACCCCTTTGCCGACTAGCACGGCAATGAGGCCCGCGAGAAGCAGCCCAGGAAACGCGTACAGAGAGTCCATCACGAGGACGAGTACCTTGTCGATTCGACCGCCGGTGTAGCCAGAAAACAGCCCGATCGGGAAGCCGACCAACAGGGCGACGAACACGCCGATCGCCATGATCTCGAGAGACGTCGAAGTCCCGAAGAGGATGCGGGAGAACACGTCCCGCCCGACGGGGTCGGTCCCCATGAAGTGCCAGTAACTCAGCCACACCACATTCAGCGCCGTGAAGTCCAGGGCCAGGGATCCCGTCGTGGTTCCGTCCGCGAGATGTGTGAGCCGAAGCTGAAAGGTGCCCGGACTCACGCTGGCCAAATTCCACGCGCGCTGAGAGGTGAGATCGACCGCGACGAAATGGTCGACCGTTCGAATGTCGGTCCGAGCGGACCACGAAACTCCCCGGTCCGTGCTGTACTCGACCCCCAGGTACTGTCCCGGCGAGGTGCCGGCTCCGTTCAGCAGCACGATATATGATACGTCGGAAACGGAATCGCGCAATACGCGAATGAGGAAATCGGAGACGATGACGGAGTCATTGACGCCCGCGGACGAAGCACTCCGCCCATCGATTGCCTGTCCGAACGTCATGTCCGTCCAATTGGAGGGAGCAAAGGAGAAGTATGTACTGTTTGCGAGAATGGGCGCGTTGGTCCAGGGAGGGACGTCCCGCTCGTCCACGAAGGCGTACGGGTCCCACGGCGCGATAACCGGTGCGAGGAGCGCGATGAAGATGAAGGCGAGAACGACGATCAGACCGATCCACGTGAGCACGGCCGGGAGGCTGCGTCGCTCCTCTAGGAGCGGGAAGAGTACCCGACCGATGATCGAATGCCGCGGCACCCACGCGCTGATCGAGTCGGCCAGCGTTCGACGCGGGCGGGCGGCCATTGCCCATACCTACAGGCGGATGCGGGGGTCGATGAGCGCACCGACCACGTCGATGACGAGGCTGATGACGACGATGATTGTGGCATAGAACACCACGACGCCTTGGATCATCGTCATGTCCTTCGAGGTGACCGAGTTCAGCAGTAGGATACCAAGCCCTTGAATCGAGAATGTCTTTTCCGTGAGGATCGCACCCGCGAACAGGATGGCGAACTGGAGGCCGAGCACGGTCACGACGGGCACGAGGGCGTTCTTGAAAGCGTGCCGGTACACGATGGCCTGCTTGCGAACACCGCGGGCACGGGCGGCCTCCGTGAAGTCCGCCCCGATCGTGCGGAGCATGTTCGCACGCACGGTCTTCGCGAAGAATCCTGACAGCACGAGCCCGAGGGTTATGGAGGGGAGGATGAGATGGCTCACCGCGTTCACAAAGTGCGCGAGGTTCCCCTCAATTAGGCTGTCCACCGTGTACAGCCCCGTGCGAATCGGGCACGAAGAGGGGGGAGTGCATGGCACGTCAGTGCCGGTCCAACGGCCGTTCGGGGGCAGCCATTGGAGCCACACGCCGAACACGAGCTGGAGTATGAGGCCGAGCCAGAAGATAGGGATCACCCAGATGATCGTGCCGTACAGGCGTACCGCCAGGTCGACGGACTTGTCACGGTTCGATCCCGCCAGGACACCGAGAGGAATGCCGACGAAGGAGGCAACGAGCATCCCTCCGATCGCGAGCTCCACGGTCGCGGGGAAACGCACCGAAATCTGGTTCCACACCGGCTGGCCCCGGTACAGCTCACCGATCGAGGTACCGAGGTTGCCGGTGAAGATATTCCGCAGGTACGTAAAGTATTGAACAATCGGGGGCTGGTCGAGTCCCAACTGTTGACGCGCGGCTTCGACCGCGGCCGGCGGAGGATTCTGGCCCCAGAGGGCGAGAACCGGGTCGCCTGGAAGGATCCGGAGGACAATGAACACCGCGGTGAGCAGGATGAAGAGCATGGGGATGGCCAAAAGGATCCGGGTCACGACGTACGCGAGGAGAGAAGAGCCGCGGGCCATAGGCCATCCGTCTACAGACAGGATGCCGTCAGCGGATAAAGACCTTCAGAAAAGGGAAGTGTGCCAGGGCTCAACGGTCCCTGGCAATGGCCGCAAGTTCGCCGTGGAGGTTCACGGCAAAGCCGAGCTGGGAGAACAGCGTGTTCGCGGCCGGACAGTTGGCGTCCCCATACGCGGACTGGAACACCGGCTTCGCCCACGGCAGGGCCGGCGGGACCATGCTGTACAGCGGCGCGGCGGTGCTCAAGAACACGATCTGGTTGACGGCGGCGCGGTCGACCGAGTAGGCGATCGCCTGCCGAGCGCGTACGTCCGTGATCCGGTTCACGTTAAAGACGAGGTATCGGATCACCGGACTCGAGCTCAGCTTCACCGTAATCCCGAGCGAGGAGGCGCGCGACTGGAGGTCAACGATATCCGGCGGCGCGAGCGTGCGGAATGCGACATCGACGCCCTTCGTCTGGATGTCTTGCTTTACCGCAGCCCCGCTCTCGCGGATGTTGATCACGACCTTGTCCATGTACGGGATTGGTCCGATCCCGTCCGCCTGGTAGACGTTCTTGTTGTAGTAGTCCGTGTAGGCGCGCTGCAGGACGACGAGCTGGTTCTCCACGTGCTGCGTGAGCTTGTACGGCCCTGTCCCGATAACATTTCCGACCGTGGAGGGCTGCTCGCCGGTCTGGCTGTAGCTATCCGGCACCGGTGCGGCAACGGAGAAGGCCATCAGGCTGTTGAAAAAGCCCACCGGGCGGGAGAGGTGGAACACAATCGTCTGCGGATCTGGCGTGTCGATTACGCCGGGCGCCGTGTTGTAGCCGCCAGTCGCATTCGCGACCAGAGCGCCTACGTCGTACAGCAAGAAGGCGGCGCTGCCGGGAAGATCGAGACGGATTGCGCGGTCGATCGAATTCTTCACCTGCGCTGAGGTGACCGGGGATCCTAACAAATCCTGGAAGGTAAGGCCCGCTCGGAGGTGGTACGTGTACGTCTTGCCATCCGCCGAAATACCTCCGTTTGCGACGGTCGGGACCTCGGTCGCAAGCCCCGGCTTCAGATCCGCGGTTTTCCAGTCATACACAAGCAGGGTGTCAAAGACCTGGTTGATGACCTCGATCGAAAAGAAGTCGTAAGCACTCGCGGGGTCCAGGGTAATGATCTTGTCCGATGTGGAGACGTTCAGCGTGGTTGCCCCGGGCTTGTTCACGACGAACCACTTGTAGCTCACCGGGTGGAGCTCGACATTTTGGATGCCGTTCACGTACACGACCTGAGCCCCAACCGTGTAGAGCGGGATGTACGGCACGTCCGAGGCTAGCTGATCCTGGATCTTCCCGTAACGATCCGCCCGCACAGCCGGATCGGTGCTGCTCGCGGCGTCGTTGATCCATGTGTTCACCTGGGAGTTGTTGTAGAAAGAGCCGGTGCTCTTCGCGCCTGAAGTCGAGAGGAACGGCGAGATGTAATCGTCCGTGTCAAGGTAGTCGGGATACCAGCCTAATAGGAACGCATCCATCTTCCCCTGCGAGCGATCCTGCTTGAACACGGCCCATGGGTCTGATTTGAGCGTGACAGTGACCTTTCCGCAGTTTTTGATGCTGTTTTGCAGGGTTAACGCCAACGCGGTCTCCGTGTCGCCATAGTGCCCGTCGTTGTTATACCAGAGTTGGAAGGAAAACTTCTGTGGCACCCGGGCCGAGAGCACCGCGAACGCAGCGAGCCCAATCAGTGCGACGATCAGAATCGCTACAATCGCAATCAATAGTCGATTTTTGCCCTTGGCCGGCTGGGCCGGGGGCGCCATCGGTTCTGCCAAACTTTCTCCTCCCTCAGGTCGGACACAACCTGCGCCCGGCCTCTGATTCGGCAAGAACGAGTGGACCTTATTTAATGGTTTCTCGTGGGTCCGAAAAGTCGTCGAGTCGGGGGCGAGTCAAGCGCGATTTGGACAATCGCTGAACCAAAGCCTCGACTCGCGAGGCCGCGAAGTCGCGTTCGTCGCGCAGAAATTTCCGGAGGCCTTCGGGATCGAAACCGCCCGGGACAATTTGGTCACTCGGTGCGACGGGCGGATGCAGGAAAAATTCGTGAATCGCGTCGACGTCGTCCGGGAGCGATTGGCGGATATCCAACGGAAGTGAAGAAAGAGAGTGATGGTCGCGGAGAAGTCGAACCGCGGTCTTCGGACCGACGCCGCGGACGCCGGGGTTGAAGTCCGTCCCGATCAGGATCGCGGCGTCGATGAGTTCTTCTCGCGTCAGGCCCAGGGCGTGCAGATTCTCCTCGAGATCGAGGAGTTCGGGCGGCACGGCACGCGATCGGCCTCGGGACGGGAGGAATTCGGTCGATGCGACCGCGAGGAACCGCACCAGCCGGGGCGCGCCGAACAGGAGCGAATCGTAATCTTTCGAGCCCGTCGCCCAGGTCCGCCCCTCGCGCGAGAGGTTGGAAGCCTGCGCCTCTCCCTCACTGGGCGCCTGGATCCACGGGATTCCGATGAGCGTCAGGAGCGTCTTCGCCTCTTCCACCATCGCTCGCGTGAGACGCGAAGTCATGACGGCTTTCGACCACGCCGTCCCCGTGTCGCCGGCCGCGACGCGGCTGACCGTCTCGCGTGCGCATGATCGACAGGAACTGGTACAGTTCGAGATTCCCGTCCACCGCGATCGTGCGCCCGCGCAATGCGTCGAGGCTCGTGGGATGACGCACGGTGATCGGCGTGAGGAGGACGCCCATGGCCGGGTTCCTCATCCCGTCGTAGATTATGTCTTTCTCGCCAGGGAGATCGGAACGGAAATCCGGAACCCGCTTATCGGACCTGCGTCGAAAAGGTCCACGAATCCCGGTTCGCCGCGATCGCCTCGAGCAACGCTAGGGCCTCGGCTTTCGGAAGGGTCAGGAAGAACTTCCCGACGTGCTTGCAGAAGTCCTTGCGGTCGACGAGCTTGCCCCAGTCCTCGCAGTCGTGGAGGAGCGACCGGCTGACCGGATCGAGCTCGACGCGGTAGTCTTTGACCCGTGCGTGGATCGAGTCGCCGTCCCGGGAAATCTCGACGTCCCTCGATTGGATTCGCTTCGCCCGGTCCAGGCGGTTCCGGTCCATGAACCGAGCGAGCGCGGCTTCGACAAGGGCGTCCTTCGGCACGTCGGCGCCGAAGTCCTCGAGTGTCAGCGACCGGAGGCGGACCTCGGCGGCCGTCGTCTGCTTCCGGAAGCCGTCGATTCGCTGCAGCGCGCGCGCCTGCTCCTGGGTCTGGATCCCGAGCATGCGGAGGATCTGGATGCAATTCTCCGGCGCGTACCCGTGGAAGTGGTTGTTGAAGAAGCCGTACACGGTCTCCGCCTGGGAGGCGACTTGCTGGACCCGCGGCACCCACGACTTGAGCTCCTCCTCCGAATAGCGGTAATTGTACCACGGATCCTGCCCATGACCGTGCCAGCGGAGATACGCCATGGGGGAGGTCACATGGAGGTCCGGCGGGAGGAGGGGCTCGTCCACGATCGTGTACGCGACCCCGGTGGCCCGGAGGAGGTCGAACGCCTCCATCGTCATCCACGTCTTGTTGCGAGGCTCGAGCGCGAACGTGAAGTCCCGCGGAAGGACGTCGAGGAAACGGTGGATCGACGCCTCCTGGAACCGAAGCCGAGGCGGGAGCTGGAGGAGGAGCGGTCCGAGCTTCCCGGCGTCGAGGAGGGGGCGCATCAGCTCGCAATACGAGAGGAGGTCCTTGTCGGCGCCCTTCGCGAGGTCGAGCAACCGGTCGTGGGTCACGGTCTGCGGGACCTTCGCGGCAAAGACGAAGTCCTCGGGGGTGTAGCGAGCCCATCCCAGGACCATGCCGGGCGAGGGCGCCCGATAGAACGTCGAGTTGATTTCGGCCGTGTCGAAAATCCGCGAGTAGGCACGGAGCTTCGATTCGCTCGCGTTCCGATAGACGGGACCGATCCATTCCTGGTAGTCCCAGCCACTGCAACCGAACCGGAGGCGGACCATCGGTTCATCCGCAATGCGCCGGCGATAGATTATCGTATAGCCGGAGCGCGCCGACGCGGAGTCCGATTCGCCCTCCTCCCGCCTCGAGGTTTAAGCCCACCGCGACAATCGGTTCGAGGATGGCGGAGTCGCTCATCGGCGCCGGCGGCTGGGGATACTTCTCAGGTGGCCTAGAAGCTTATGCGAAGGCGTTCCGTTTCGTGGAAGTGAACGCGACGTTCTACCGTCGGGTCCCCGAGGCCATGGCCCGACGTTGGAGAACCCGGGTTCCAGCCGACTTCGTGTTCTCGGTCAAGAGCCACCGCGACGTTACGCATGCGGGTCGCCTACGGACGTCGGCGGCTGTGAGGGACGCGTTCGAGCACAGCCTGCGGACCGCCCGAATCCTCCGCGCGCCGTTCGTCATCTTGGAGACGCCGGCTTCCTTGGAGATCGGGTCGGATCAGATTTCCGGGCTGGGCGAGCTGGTCGGCATGGCGGACCGCGGGACCCGGGTCGGCCTCGAGGCCCGTGCCTACGCCGGAAAAGCGCTTCCGCGAGAGCTCCGGCGGACGATGGAGGAGACCGGCACACTGGACGTCGTCGACTTGTCCCAAACGGGACCACGCATCGCCGGCGACATGCAGTACACCCGTCTGTTCGGCCCGGGTCCGCACAACGTGTACCAGTTTGACGACGAGGAGATGCGAGCGATCGAGCGCGCCGGCGGAGATGCGGTGCGCATGGCGTTCACGTTCCATGGGGTCCGAATGTACACTGATGCAGCGCGTTTCCTGACCTTCAAGCGGACAGGCGTCTTTCCGGCCGCAACCCCCGCCCGCGGGCTTTCCTCCTTGGAGGCCGTCTTGTTGCCAGATGCGCGTTTCCCGTCATCGAAGGACGAACTCGTCCAGCAGCACGGCTGGAAGGTAATCGACCTGGACGATGGGGGGCGAGCGCATGCAGACCGCCTCCTGTCCGCACTTCCGCGTCAGACGTTCCGAAGCGTCGGGGAAGTCGTTCAGGCCCTCGCAGCGGGCGCATGCGGCCCGAAAAAGGGCTGATTCTCAATATCAGTAGGCCCGTCCTCTCCATAGGAAACGCCTGAGAATCTTGTAGTAGCACAGACTACAAAAGGGTTATCATGACCTCAGAAATTAGGCGGGGGAAAGGAGTGAATGACAAATGTCTCTCTGCGGCACCGATTACGCCATCGGCGCAGTCCGCAACATGTACAAGGAATCGCGGCAGGACAACGCGATGGTCGTCATGCCGTCGAAACTCCAGAAGGGACTGCCCCGGCGAACCGGATCCCTTTGTCCCGAATGCCTCAAGGTCATCCCGGCGACGCTCTACATCGGCGACGGCGCCCTCAAGATGAAGAAGACGTGCAAGGAGCACGGCGAATTCGACGAGGTGTGCTGGTCCGACGCGGAGATGTACCTCAGGGCCGAGAACTGGGCCTTCGACGGCGTCGGCCTCGAGAACCCGCAGATCGTGGACGCCAAGGTGTGTCCGTACGAATGCGGCCTCTGCAACCTCCACTACTCCGCGACCTCATTGTGCAACATCGACTTGACGAACCGCTGCAACCTGAAGTGCCCGATTTGCTTCGCGAACGCGAACGCGGCCGGATACGTGTTCGAGCCGACGTTCGAGCAAATCGTCTACGAGTTCGCGGTCCTTCGGGCCCAGCGCCCGATCCCCGTCGCGGCGATTCAGTTCGCCGGCGGCGAACCGACAATCTACCCGCAATTCCCAGAGATCGTGAAGGCGGCCAAGGACATGGGCTTCCCCCAGGTCCAGGTCGCGACGAACGGGATCCGGCTCGCGACCGAGGACGGCTTCCTCGACAAGGTCGCCGAGGCCGGGCTGAACACGATCTATTTGCAGTTCGACGGTCTGCGTGAGGAGAACTACATCAAGGCCCGCGGCCGGCCGCTGCTCGACATCAAACTCA
>WNGG01008443.1_pt1 | contig 11349 bp, 10 predicted proteins | sample 5400661 | NCBI WGS metagenome assembly WNGG01 (sample SAMN13153372, study PRJNA577476) | soil metagenome | isolation source: 100 cm soil or saprolite under Garry oak tree replicate 1 | place: USA:California | collected 2016-06-15 | reverse complement strand
ATAGCTGCATTGCAGCCGGCCGTTGGCGTTGCCGATATCGCCGACGCAGCGGCCGACCGAAGGGAGCTCGGTGCGCCGCTCGCGGCCATCGCGCGTGCGGCAGACCGCGAACAGCGTGTCGCCCCGCACGCGGACGTCCTCGCAGCTCTGCAAATAGGTGCCCCCCGGCACCCGCTGCGCCTGCGCGGCTGTCGACCAGGCGATGCCGGCGAGCAATAACGCGGCCGGCGCGCCGAATGCGATCTTCATGATTCCGCTCCCGCATACCCTTGAAACCGATCCGATTGTATAGGCGCTGTGGCGGGAGATGTCGGTGCAATCGTTCGCTGGGTCCCCTTCTCGCGCGCCTGCGCCGGGCTTGTGTCCTCGATTCAAGCTGGCGGCGATTGATTTCGGCGCGGTTTCGCGGTGACATGAGGGGTCGGGAGCCGGGGGGCGCGATGTCGAGATGGATGGCCGTCGGCACTGTTCTGGCGGCGCTGGTGTTGGCCGGTGCCGCGAGCGCTGAGGAGAAGCTCGTGCTCCAGCTGCACGGCCCGGCGCAATTCGAGTTCGCCGGCTATTACGCGGCGCTGTGGCAGGGGTTTTATCGCGATTCCGGGCTCACCGTCGAGATCAAGCCCGGGGCGGGCCGCGGCGAGGCGCCGATCGACCCGGTGCGCGAGGTGACCGAGGGCCGCGCCCAGTTCGGCACCGGCACCGCCGAGCTCGTCGTCCGCACCGCCCAGGGCCTGCCGCTGTTGCTGCTGGCGCCGATCTCCCAGCAGAGCGGCGCGGCGGTCTATTACCGCGCCGACGCCGATTTCCCCTCGCCCGGCGCGCTCGCCAAGGCCAAGCTCGGACGATTGCCGGCCAGCGACATTCTCGATATCGAGCTCGCCACCGCGCTCAAGGCCGAAGGGATCGATCGCGGCAAGCTCCGGTCGGTGTCGCTCGACCCCGGCCAGACCGTCACCGCGCTCGGCGACCGCACCGTCGACGCCGCGATCGGTTCGGCCTGGGACGTACCGTGGCTGGCGCGCGATAAGGGGATCGCGCTCAAATCCTTCAACCCAGCCGATTATCGCGTCGAGTTCTACGGCGACACGCTGTTCGCGCTGCAGCGCCTCGCCAGCCGCGAGCCGCAGACCGTGCGCAGCTTTCGCGCGGCCTCGCTGAAAGGCTGGGATTACGCGCTCCAACACGCCGACGAGATCGCCCAACGGCTGGTCGCCGAGCTGCCGCGCCCGGCCGGCATAGCCTATCCCGCCGGGTTTGCCCGTTATCAGGCGGAACTCGCCCGCCGGCTCGCGCGCTATCCCGAGGTCGAGCTCGGGCACGCCAACCCGGACCGCTGGGAGCGCGTCGAGGCCAGCATGATCGGGATCGGCGCCGTATTGCGGACCGCCGACACCGACGATTTTGTCTACGATCCCGATGCCGAAGCGCGCAACCGAACCGATCGGCGCGCCGCGGTGATCATCGGCGCGACGCTGCTCGCCGCCCTCGCCGCGATGACGTGGCTTTGGCTTAGCCGGCGGCGCCGGCCGGTGCCGGCTGGCGCCGCCGCCGCCGGCAATGCTCCGGCCGCCGCGCCCACCCGGACTGCTCAGCCGAGTGGCGAGCCGGTGGCGGCCGCGCCGGTCGCGGCGCCGACGCCGGCGACCCGGCGGGAGCCGATGCCGGCCGATCTCAACCTTGTCTTGGCCCGACTCGAGCGCACGATCCGGCAGCGTGTACCGCGTCGCGTCGCGTTTCGTCTGTCCCTCTTGCCGGAGCTGTGGCGCTGCCGCGCGGAACCACCGCCCGTGCGGAGCCTGGTGCTCGAGCTCGTCACCGCCGCTATCGCCGAGCTGCGGGGCGATGGCGAGCTGATCGTCGGCACCCGCAACATCGCCTTCGACGCCGCCGCGCTCACCGAGACACCGGATGCGCAGATCGGCGAATTCGCCAGGATCACGGTGCGCGAGAACGGCCCCGGCCTCAGCGAGGAAGCGCTCGCCCGGGTCTTCGACCGGGCCCGAACGTCGCGGCCGTCAGCCGCCGCGGCGGCCGAGACGATGGGCGACCTCGGCGGCTTCGCGCGGGTCGAAAGCGCCGAGGGGATCGGCACCGCGATCCACCTTTATTTCCCGCGCGCCGCCGCGCCTGTCGAGGGCGCCATCAAGGACGGCAAGCCGAAAGAGGCCGCCGCATAGATGGGTTGAGCGCAGCGAAACCCACGGACCCGCGGGATCAGCGCACGAAACCGGCGCTGCGCGGGATCGCCAGCGACAATTCGGGCAGGCAAATGATCAGCATCAGCCCGATCAACAGCGCCAGCACATAGGGCCAATAACCGCGCGCATGCTGCCCGACCCCGACTTCGGCGAATTTCAGCGCCATCAGGAGCCCCACCCCCATCGGCGGCAGGAAGAGGCCGATGCCGACCGCGGCGGTCTGCACGATGTCGAAATGGATCGGGTTGATGCCGAGCTTCATGGCGATCGGAAACACCACCGGGATGAGCACGACCGCCGCCGGCAGGCCCTCGAGCACCATGCCGAACGCCATGGTCATCAGCGCCACGCCGAGCAGGAACAGCCAGTGCGCCGAGCCGAGCGGTTCGAGCACCTGGCCGAGCAGCGCCGGCACGCCGCTCACCCCCATCAGATATTGGAAGATGGTCGCAACGGCGAGCAGGAACACCACCGCGGCGGTGAGCAGCGCGCTGTCATAGGCGATCCACAGCATCTGCTTGAACGAGACGTTGCGGTAATAGAAGCGCGCGGCGAGGAACGCATAGAAGGCGACCACGGCGCCCGCCTCGGTCGCGGTGAACATGCCGAGATAGAAGCCCGCGAGGATCACCACCGGCACCACCATGGGCACCAGCGCCTCGCGCGCGGCGCGCGCCAGGAAGCGCCAGCTCGGCCGCGTGTCCTTGGGCCAGCCGAGCACGCGCGCCTGCACGAACACCAGCGCGCACAGGCACAGCCCCACCACCGCCGCGGGGATGAAACCGGCAAGGAACAGCGCCACCACCGAGGTATTGGTCACCTCGCCGATCACGATCATGAAGATCGCCGGCGGCACCAGCATGCCCATGGCGGTGCCCGAGGCGATCAGCGAGGCGCCGTCCTCGGGCCGGTAGCCGGCGCGTTTCAACGAGGGGATCAGGGTCGAGCCGAGTGCGGAGACCTCGGCCATCTTCGAGCCGCAGATGTCGGAGAAGAAGTACGAAACCACGATGACCGACATGCCGAGCCCGCCGCGCAGCCAGCCGACCAGCGCGCGCGCCAGGTCGACCAGCGCATGCGACATGCCGCAGCGCTCCATCAGCGTGCCGGCGAACACGAAGGACGGGATGGCGAGCAGGACCCAGTTCTGCGAGCCGGCGACCAGGCTCGAGGGCAGCATCTGCAGCGGATAGCCGCCGACGACGAGGCCCACGATGCCGGCGAGCCCGAGCGCGAACACGATCGGCATCGACAGCGCCAGCAGCGCAACGAAGACGACGCCGGTGAGCGCGAGCAGCATTGCTCAGGGACCTACCGCTTCGGCGGGATCGGCCGCCGCGGGGACGACCAATCCGGCGACCACGCCGAGGCCGTAGAGCGCGATCAGGCTGCCGCCGGCTACCGAGGACGCGTACAGCCAGGCGAGGTTGATGCCGAGGCCGGGCGAGACGAGCACGGCGTTGGTCGTGCACAGCGTCCAGCCGTAATACGCCGCCAGCGCGCCGAATATCGCGATCAGGGCGTGGTTGAACCGGTCGATGATGCGCTGGGTGCGCGGCGCGAACCGATGGATGAGGAAGGCAAGCGCGAAGTGGACGCGCTCGATCATCGCGACCGCGGCGCCGATGGCGGTGAGCCAGGCGAGCCCGAACTCGCCGATCTCCTCAACCCAGAAGAAGCTGATCGGGTCGAGGTCGAAATAGTCGGTGACCCGCACCACGACGTAGCGCAACAGCACGCCGACCAGAAGGTCGAGCATGACGAGGACGAGAAGGACGGCAACGAAGATTTTTGGGGCAGCCGCGATGGCGCGGCGCCACCGCGGCGTCAGGTGAACCTCGGCCATGGCCGTGCGCGTTTGTTACATGCGACGCCGGGTTCAGGCCTGGTTGGCGACCTCGTCCCACATGGCGCCGAACTGCTTCTCGTAGGCCGGCCAGATCTTCTCCTGCGCGACCTTGCGGAATGCGTCGACGTTGGCGGCGTTGACCACCATGCCCTTCGGCTCCAGCAGCTCCTTGGCCTTCGCCAGGTTGTCGACGCTCTCGGTGTCCTTGCGGATGCGTTCCTGCACCTCGCGGAAGACGTCGAGCAGGAGCTTCTGCTCGTCCTTGGCGAGCCCGTTCCAGATCTGCAGGTTGATCACGTTCGCGGTCGGCCCGTAATTGTGGAACGTCATCGAGCAATATTTCGCCACCTCGTAGGCCTTGAGCGCGAAGATGTTGACGATCGGCAGGTCGGCGCCGTCGATCACACCCTGCTGGGCGGCCGGGATCACTTCGCCCCACGGCAACGGCACCGCGTTGCCGCCCAGCCCGTTGATGGTGTCGCCGAACACCTTGGCCTGCTGCACGCGCAGGCGCAGGCCGCGCAGGTCCCTGGGCTCGACGATCGGCCGCTTGTTGTTCCAGAAATGGCGGAAGCCGTAGTCGTAGAAGCACAGGACCTTGACTTTGTATTTCTCCTGGAACTGCGCGTCGAGCTGATCGCCGATCTTGCCGTTGAACATGCGGTAGGCCTGATCGTAGCTGCGCACCAGATAGGGCACGAGGAACACGCCCATCTCCGGGAACACGGTCGCGGCGGCGCCGGCCGGGTTGCCGATCGCGACGTTGCCGGCCTTCACCGCGTTCATGATCTCCAGTTCCTTGCTCAGCAGCGTGCCGCCATGGAACTGCACCTCGAGCGCGCCCTTCGAGCGCTTGGTCACTTCCTCGGCCATCCAGGCAAAGGCCACGGCGGCCGATTCCGGCGGCGCCACGATGTGCGCGAACACCAGCTTCTTCGCCGCGGTCTGCGCGAAAGCGGGCGCGCGCCCGCTCGCGATGATACCGGCCAACCCGGCGCCTGTTCCGGCGATAAACCGGCGGCGGTTGCAATCGAGACGGCCAACTGTCGGGACGTTCGGCATGTTCGTTCCTCCCCGGATCGATCTCGTGTTCATCCTAGCAGACCACGTCCGGCCTGCATCGCGCAACCGGCTCGCCGCGCGCCGGCCTCGTCCCCTCGCCTGACAAAGAACGCGCCACGAAGCGTCGGCTACGGCTTCGCGGCGCCCTGGAACGACAGCCTAAGCGGGTCGGCATTACACGATCGTGTTGCTTTTGATGTCGCGCGGCGCCTTGGTGATCAGCTCGGGTCTTTCGCCGATCACGACGGTGTCGTCGATGCGGAAGCCGCCGAGCCCATAGACGTAGATTCCGGGCTCAACCGAGAACACCTCCCCGGCGAGCAGCGGCCGATGGCAGAACGGCACGTCGTCCGGGTACTCGTGCCCCTGCACGCCCATGCCGTGGCCGGTGCGGTGCAGGATGTTTTCGCCGAAGCCGGCTTTGACGATCACCGATTGGGCGGCGGCATCGATCGCGGAGACCGGGTTGCCGGCGACCGCCGCCGCCGCGCCCGCCTCGTTCGCCGCGCGCGCCGCCTCGTAGAGCGCCACCTGCTGGTTCGACGGCTGGCCGACGAAGAAGGTGCGCTCGTTCTCCGTCATCATGCCGTTGAGGCGAACGTTGCAGATGTTGACGATGCCGTGACCCGGCTTGATCGTCGCCCCGGTCGGCATGCCGTCGCCGTGCGGGGAGGCCGACGCCGGCCCGCTCAAGGTGAAGCAGCGGATTTCCGCGTTCTCGCCGGGAAAACGCCGGGCGGCCTCCTCCGACATCATCGCCGCGATCGTGAAGTCGAGCTCCTGCAACCGCCGGCCCGCCCGGATTTCCTCGCGGTAGCGCTCCTGGCCCCAATCCGACAGGGCGCCGGCGTCGCGATGCACGATAAGCTCCTCCGCGCATTTGACGAAGCGCATCTCGCGCATGGCCGCGAGGCAGGGGACGAGCCGCAGGTCCGGCAGCAGCGTCGGCACGCGGATAAGCGGGCCACCGATCGCCTCGACGCCGATGCGCCCGCGCGCGAGCCCCTTGTGCTGCAACAGGTCGGCGAGCGTCTCGGCCCATTGGGCGCGCAGCGGGACCCGGCCGGCGAGCCGGAGATGCTCGGCGTAGATCGTGACGTCCTCGACCCACATCACGCCGCGCTCACAGGCGCCGCGCACATGATTGGTCGACAGCTCGTTCATGACCGCAAACGGCTCGCCGTCGAGCGGAACGACGGCGATGATCGGACGCTCCCAGGTCTGCACGTCGACGTGAAAATTCGTGGCCCACTGGAAGAAGTCGGAAGCCGTGAAGGCGAGCGCATCGAAGCCGTTGGCGCGCATCATGCGGGCCATCGCGGCGCGGCGATAATCGAACGTAGCGCGCGTCAGGAACGGCATCGGGCATTCCCCCTGGTTCAGCGCACGACTGTGCGGGCGATCAGGATATTGGCGAGGGCGGTCGACGCCAGCGTGAACGCGATCAGCACGAAGGCGAGGCTGGCGCCGAACGGCCAGTTCGCCTGGGCGAGGATCTCGTTGGCGAGCGTGGGGCCCATCATCTGGAAGCGCGGGCCGCCGAGCAACAGCGGCGTCGCGTAGGCGTTCATGGTCAGGATGAACGACAGCGCGCCGGCGGCGAGCAGCCCCGGCAGCGCCAGCGGCACGGTGACGAGCCGCCACGTCGCGAACGGCGTCGCCCCGAGGCTCGCGGCGGCGTCGCCGAGCGCGCGGTCGATCCCCTCGATCACGCTCTGCAAGGTCAGCACCACGAAGGGAAGGTTCACCGAGATGATGCCGATGAACACGGCGAGCGGCGTGTACATGATCGTGGCGGGCGACAGGCCGACGCTTTCCAGCACGGCGTTGACGAGGCCCTTCTGGCCGAACGCCACCATCCACCCGGCGGCGCGCACCGCGTTGCCGACGAACAGCGGCACCACCACCAGCACGATCAGCACCGCCTTGAGCCGCGGCTCGGCGCGCGCGATGGCGAGCGCGAGCGGGAAGCCGAGCGCGAGGCAGGCCGCCGTCACCGCGAGCGCCATCAGCACGGTCGTGCGCAGCACGCCGAGATAATACGGGTCGGAGACGAGCTTGGCGTAGTTCTCGAGCGTGAGCGCCTCGACCATGAACTGGCCGGGCTCGAAATGGTTGAGCGAATAGCGCAGCAGCAAGACGAGCGGCAGCGCCAGCACCAGCACCACGACGATCGTCGCGGGTGCGAGCATGGCGGCGGCGGATGCGCGGGTGGTGGACATGGCGATCAGCTCAAAATCACCGCTGTAGCTCGGCGGCGCTCGTGAGGACTCCCTCTCCCCGAAGGGGAGAGGGTCGGGGTGAGGGGGTTACCGGTCTAACAAATTGGGCTGGGAACCCCCTCACCCGACGCGCTTCGCGCGTCGACCTCTCCCCTCCGGGGAGAGGTGAAAAAAGCGATCACCCCTTGAACACCTTGTTCCACCACTCCTGCAGCGAGGCGTCGGTCCTCGCGAGATATTCCTGGTCCTGGACGATGAAATTGTTCTGGATCTCGGTCGGGAACATGACGCGCGCGGTCAGGTCGGCATCGAGCGTCACGTTGTCGGCGGTGGGCGCATAGCCCATGTGCTTGGCGAAATCGACCTGCGGGCGCGGGTCGAGCAACGCGTTGAGCCAGGCATAGGCCTGCTCCTTGTTGCGAGCGTTCTTCGGCACCACCGCGTCGGTGACGAACAGCACGACGCCTTCCTTGGGATTGACCATCTCGATCGGGATGCCGGCGTTCTGCCACATGACCCCGCGCGCCCGCCACATGATGCACATGCCGCATTCCTCGGTCTTGAGCGCTTGCGCCATGGCCTCGTTGGTCGGATAGAGTTTCACGCCCATCTTCTTGAGCTCGAGCAGCTTCTCCTTGCCGGGCTCGTAGTTCGTCATGTTGCCGCCGTTGATCAGCGCGGCGGACTCGATCGTGGTGGCGTACTGGATGTCGATCACGCCGACCTTGCCCTGGTGCTCCGGCGCCCACAGGTCGGCGTAGGAGGTCGGCTTGGTCTTGATGAGCTTCGGATTGTAGAGGATGACGCGCCCGGAATAGATGTGCGGGACGGCGTATTTGGTCTTGAGCTTCGGCAGGATGTGCTTGGCATTGGGTATTTTCGAAAAATCGATTTCCTCGGTCGCCCCGTTCTTCCACATTTCATAGGACCCGGCGGCATTGAGCGCCGCGATGTCCATGGAGCCGCGCGGCAGCCGGCGCTCGGCCATCAGCTTGACCCTGCGGGCGGGGTCGCCGCCGGTGTCGTAGATCACCTCGATGCCGAGCGGCTTCATCACCTGCTCGGCGACGTGCGCCTGCAGCAGGTTCTGGTAGTCGCCGCCCCAGGTCCCGACCACGACCTGCCCGCCTTGCGCGGCGGCCCGCTGCGCCGGCGATCCGAGCGCGGCACTTGCGAGCCCGGCTGCGCCCAGGCGGGCGAAGTCGCGGCGGGTGATGCGAGACGTCATCGTCGTCCTCCCTGTGGGGCGCGCGGCCCCGTTGCGGCGCCAATGGTAATGGCCGTCCGGGCGCAAGGCGAGATGGTCGAGAGACCACGGCACCGCGCGCCACTCGGGAACCCGCTGGCGCCGCGACATCGCGCGGCGAATGGACCATACTTGCCGCAGCCGCAACCCTGTGGAAAGCCGCATGGGCGATCGATTCAGCTTGGTGCTCCGCACCTGCATGGCGCCGTGGACGCAAGACTGCACCTATTTCATCGTGCTCACCCTCACCGATGCGGGGATCGCGGTCGAGCCCGATCCGTTGAAGCGCGGGCTGGGTTTCGAGGAGCAGTGGTTCACGCCGTGGAGCGAGGTGATGTCCCTGGAGCACGTGCGCCCGCCCGAGCCGATCGTACGCATCGAGTTCCCGACCTCGAACGGACAGACGGCGATCCGCGACATCCGCATTCCGCCGATCGCGGACGGGCCGTTCGCCGGCTGCTCCGGGCCGCACCTCGTCGAGGCGATCCTCGCCGCCTTCCAGGAGACGCATCATCCGCCGAGCGTCGAGCAGGTCGCCCGGATTCTGCCGGAGGTCCACGGCGGCAGTCGCGCCTGACCGTAGCCCGCATCGAGCGAAGCGCAATGCGGGACCGCAATCCCGGATATCGCTGCGCTTGATCCGGGTTACGTTAAGCGCCCGATGCAATCCCCACCGCAGCGGCCGGATCGATCTCCACCGCGACGTCCTCGCCGGCCGCCCAATCGCCGGTGCGGCCGTCCGGCGCGGGCACCTGCGCCTCGATCGCATCGCCGCCGGCAAGCCGCAGGTCGAGATCGAAGGAAGAGCCCTGGAAGATCGCGGCCTCGATGCGGGCCGGATAGCAATTGGGCCCGCTCCCCTGCCCTCGCCGCACCGCGACGTTTTCCGGCCGCACCAGCAACGTGTCGGCTCCGCCGTCGATGCGTTCGCAGGCGATGGTCAGCCCGGAGCGGGTGACGAAGCTTCTCCCGTCCGCCGCCGGCGTGCCGTCGAAAAAATTCCCGCGGCCGATGAAGCCGGCGACGAAACGGTTGGCCGGATGGCGATAGAGCGCCTGCGGCGTGCCGATCTGCTGCACGCGTCCCGCGTTCATCACCGCCAGGCGATCGCCGATGCTCATCGCCTCGTCCTGGTCGTGGGTGACCATGACGGTGGTGATGCCGGAGAGCTTCTGCAGGCGCCGCAGGTCCTGGCGCACGTCGCGGCGCAGCTTTGCGTCGAGGTTCGACAGCGGCTCGTCGAGCAGGAGCACGTCGGGCGCGATGACGAGCGCGCGCGCAATGGCGACGCGCTGCTGCTGCCCGCCGGACAGCTCGCGCGGCATGCGCGCCTCGAACCCTTCGAGCTTCACCAGTGCGAGCGCGCGGCGCAGCCGTTCGCCGATCTCCGTCTCCGGCAAGTGCCGGCGCCGCAGCCCGAAGGCGACGTTCTCGGCGACATCGAGATGGGGAAACAGCGCGTAGTTCTGGAACACGAAGCCGACATTGCGCCGGTGCGGCGGCTCGCGGGTCACGTCGCGCTGGCCGATCCGCACCGTTCCGGCGGTGGTCTCGAGGAACCCCGCGATCATGCGCAAGGTCGTCGTCTTGCCGCAGCCGGAGGGACCGAGCAGGACCACGAACTCGCCGTCCGCCACCTCGATCGAGAGGTCGTCGACCGCGAGCGTCTCGCCGAACCGTTTGCCGATGCCGCGCAGGGCGAGCGCCGCCATGCTCAGGCCCCACCCGTGTCCCGGATGCGGTGCAGCACCGTCAGCGCGTTTACGCGCGTCTTCGACGCGCTAGGGTGGTGCACCGCTGATCCGGGACCCGAATGGACCCCGGGTCTGCGCCGCACCGCTGCGCGCTGCGTCGCGCCCGGGGAACGTCTGCGTGGATTCCCGGCCATGCTCACACCACCTTGGCGAGGCTGACGAACCGGTCGGTGATCAGCAGCGCCGCGCCGACCAGCACGATCTGCAGGGTCGACACCGCCGCCACGGTCGGGTCGATCTTCCATTCGAGATATTGCAGGATCGCGATCGGCAGGGTGGTTTGTCCGGGTGCGACCAGGAACAGCGACACCTCGATATTGCCGAAGCTGACAACGAAGCTGAACAGGGCGGCGGCGACGAGCCCCGGCCAGATCAGCGGCAGCGTCACCTTGAGGGCGGCGACGAGCGGGGTCGCGCCGAGCGACAGGGCCGCATCCTCGACGGCGCGGTCGACCCCGACGATGTTGGCGGTGATGAGCCGCAGCGACCACGGGATCGTCAGCAGCACGTGGCCGGCCGCGAAGCCGTACGCCGTGCCGTTCACCGGCAGGCCGGTCTGCACCTCGAATTCGATCAGCGCCAGATAGAGGCCGGCGCCGACCACGATCGCCGGCACGATCAGCGGCGACATCAGCACGTGCAGGATCGCCTCGCGGCCGGGAAATTCCGCGCGCGTGAGCGCGAACGCCGCCGGCAGGGTGACCAGCAGCCCGACCGCCGTCGCCATCAGGGCGACGATCGCCGAGAGCTGGAATCCGGACATGAACTGGCGCTGGTTCGCAATGGCGCGGTACCAGCGCAGCGAATAGCCCTCCGGCGGCAGCGACAGGATCTCGTTGCTGAAGAACGACAGCCACACGACGAGGACGAGCGGCGCCAGGATCAGCGTGAGGGTGGCGACCACGAAGGCGGCGAACGCGACGCGGCCGAGGCGCTCGCCTAAGGATCGCCCGCGCACCATCGTGGTCAGCCGGCGAGCCGGTTCTTATGGAACCGCCCGCCCTTCATGATTGCCGAC
>WNGG01008442.1_pt1 | contig 11349 bp, 8 predicted proteins | sample 5400661 | NCBI WGS metagenome assembly WNGG01 (sample SAMN13153372, study PRJNA577476) | soil metagenome | isolation source: 100 cm soil or saprolite under Garry oak tree replicate 1 | place: USA:California | collected 2016-06-15 | reverse complement strand
CCCGCTGCGTGACAGGTTTGGTTTCACCGCCTACCTGGACTTTTACGACGCGGCGGAACTGGAGGTCATCATCCGCCGGTCGGCGTCACTGCTGGGGGTGGCGCTGCGCGATGACGGCGCAGACGAGATCGCCGGGCGGTCCCGTGGCACCCCCCGGATCGCCAACCGGCTGCTGCGCCGCGTGCGGGACTATGCGGAGGTCCGTGCCGATGGCGTGGTGAACAGGGATATCGCCAAGACCGCGCTGGAGTTGTACGAGGTGGACACCCACGGGCTGGACCGGCTGGACCGGGCGGTGCTCTCGGCCCTGGTCACCCGGTTCGGCGGCGGGCCAGTCGGGCTGTCAACGCTGGCCGTGGCAGTGGCGGAGGAAGCGGAGACGGTCGAGGTGGTCGCGGAACCGTTCCTCGTGCGGGAAGGCCTCATGGCGCGCACCCCCCGCGGCCGGGTGGCAACTCCCGCCGCCTGGGAGCATCTTGGCCTCACACCACCCGATGTGCCCGCTCAGGGGATCCCGGCCGGCCCTGCCGGGCCGGCCGCGCCCGGCGGTTCGGGCACCCTCTTCGACGACCGCACCGACAGTTCCGGGTGACCCGTGGGGCCCGTGGCCCGGCGCCTGAGACGGCGCCCCGCGGGGTTTCGCCCCCGGGAAGTCCCGTGGCGTATCGGGTCTGCCACGATGGCGGTTTTGTCGCGAGGATGTCACGATCGGTCGTAGGAGGCCATAGCCTGTTGGTGCGCCGCGTGCGCGCCGCTACACTTCGGCAGTTGGCCGACACGAGAGCCGCGCGCAAATGCGGGCGCGGCCCAGTTGGCTTGGGCTCGGCTCAGTGACCAAGCCCAGCACATCAACGGGAAGGATGCCCCGGAATGGGGAATGTGATTCTTGCGGGCGCCATAGCCGCCGGCCAGACCAAGAGTGGCGGCAGCCTGTTCCTGCCGCTCGTCATCCTGGTGCTCTTCGGCTTCTTTTACTTCGTGATGATCAGGCCCCAGCGCAACCGGCAGCGCCGGGTCATGCAGACACAGCGCGAGCTCACACCCGGCATGCGGGTCCGGACCACCGCGGGCATGTACGGGACTATCACCTCGGCAGACGATCAGGACATCACCCTGGAGGTGGCGCCCGGTGTCGAGATCCGCCTCCTGCGGCGGGCGGTCATGGAGGTCATCAGCGATGGCGGTGAGCCCGGTTTCGCCGCAGCGCCGCCCGCTGAGACAGCCAGCCCGGATGGGGCCGCGGCGAGCGATGGTTTCGCTGGCGGGACGCCGCCAACGGAGGCGGGTAGCGCCGGTGACCCGCCGGAAACGGAATCAGCAGAGGACGAGCGGTCGGCACCCTGACCGTTCCGGCCTGCGGGCCCTGGTGACGGCCTGACCGACTCTTGGATCAAAGGACGGGCGAGAAGTGGCTCCCCCTAGCGGTAACACATCCCGGCCGGGGCTCTCACTGGCGGTGCTGGCCGGGCTCGTGGTCGTGTTGTTCCTGGCCATCGTGGGCGGTGGTTTTGTCAGCCCGGCGGCCTGGTCGAAGGATTTCCGGGTTCATCTGGGCCTCGACCTGACCAGCGGCACGACGGTTTCGCTGCGGGCGGTCGCCCCGCGTGGCCACGCGGTGACCAAGGGCGAGATGCAGCAGGCGATCGCGATCATGCTCAACCGCGTGAACGGCGCGGGCTTCACCGAAGCGCAGGTCCAGCAGCAGGGCACCGACGTGATCAACGTCTCGGTTCCCGGGAAGAGCGCGCGCGATGTAACGAAGTATGTGAGCCAGACCGCGGAACTGCAGTTCCGCCAGGTTCTGCTCATCGCATCGAACGCGCCTATCGCGGTGCCGTCGTCCACCCCCACCGCCGTGCCCACCACGCTGCCGACCGGCACGCCGCAGCCCAGCACTGGCGCCACGCCCAGTGCGTCAAGCAGCCCGTCCGCGGCGGGCCTGCCGGGAAGCGGGAGCGGTCAGACAGCAGAAATGGCGGGCGGCGCCCAGAACTTCCGTGCTGCCACCGCGTCCGGGGCCGGTTCAGCCAGTTCCAGCCCGAGCCCCTCGCCGTCCGCCTCGGCGGGTTCCGCGTCACCGGCTGCCTCGGCGTCACCGACACCGAGCACCTCCACCTGGCAGCAGGCGCAAGGTGACCCAACCTTGGCCGGTGCTTCGGTGAAGGCGCTGTTCAACAAGCTCAACTGCGCTAACAAGAACTGGAAGACCCAGGTTGGCTATACCAACCAGCAGTGGAACAACCCGAACATCCAGATCGTGGCCTGCGGGCCTGGCCAGGAGAAATTCGCGCTAGACAAGGCGAAGGTGCTCGGCAGCATGATCTCCTCGGCCAAGGCGGTCCCGGATCCCAACTCCACCACCTGGATCGTGAATATCAACTTCAAGGGCACGGGCAACAAGCTGTTTGGTCAACTCACCACCCAAATGTTCGCCAAATACAACAAGAGTCCCAACCCGCCGGACCAGCTAGGCGTTGTCCTGGACGGCCTTATCGTTTCTAACCCTTACATCGAATCCCCGTCCACCGGCGGGGCGACGACGATCAGCGGGAACTTCAGCCAGAAATCTGCCAGCCTGCTGGCCAACCAGCTGTCCTACGGTGCGCTGCCGCTCAGCTTCCACCAGCAATCGGTGCAGTCGGTTTCGCCGCAGCTGGGCCGTGACCAGCTGAACGCCGGGCTGATCGCGGCTGGGCTAGGGCTGATCCTGGTCGTGTTCTACCTGCTGTTCTACTACCGGGGGCTGGCGATCGTTTCCGCGTCCAGCCTGATCATCGCCGCCACGCTGTCGTACGAGTCGGTGATCGTGCTGGGCAAGTACGCGAACTTCGCCCTGACTCTCGCCGGTATCGCTGGCCTGATCGTGGCTATCGGCATCACCGCGGACTCGTTCGTGGTGTTCTTCGAGCGGCTGCGGGACGAGGTCAGGGACGGCCGGTCGCTGCGCGCCGCCGTCGAGCGCGGGTGGGCCCGGGCGCGGCGGACCATCCTGGTTTCCGACACGGTCTCCTTCCTCGCCGCAGCCCTGCTGTACTACTTCGCGATCGGCGAGGTCAGGGGCTTCGCGTTCACGCTGGGCCTCACGACCGTCATCGATGTGATCGTCGTGTTCACCTTTACCAAGCCCATGCTCACCCTGCTCGCCCGGACCAGGTTCTTCGGCGGGGGGCACCCGCTGTCCGGCCTTGACCCCACGCGCCTGGGCGCCCGCGGGCCGTGGCCAGGCGCTTCCCGGGGGGCGGACCGGGCACCGTCCCGGTCTGGCCGCACCGCCGCGGGTCGCACCGGCACCGCTCGCGCCGCCCCCGGTCGCGCCGCCCCCGGTCCCGCCGCCCCCGGTCGCACTGCCCCCGGTCCCACCGCCCCGGCGAAGGAGGCATGATGTCCGCGCATGGCGGAATCGGCGGGAAGCTCTACCGCGGCGAGGTCTCGGTCGAGTTCGTGGGCCGCCAGCGGCTCTGGTACATGCTGTCGGGGGGCATCCTGGCGATCAGCGTGATCGCGGTCATCGTCTTCGGGCTGAACTTCAGCGTGGACTTCAAGGGTGGCTCCCTCTTCAAGTTCCCGGTCGGCTCGTCCTCGATCACGCAGGTACGCCAGACGATTAGCACGGCCGGGGGTGGCGCCGACGCGATCGTTCAGGAGATCCATCCGGTCACCGGAGCCGCCGACTGGCTGGTGCAGACTCACCAGCTGACCGCCTCCCAGCAAACCAGCGTGGAAACCGCGATCGGCCGCACGTTCCACCTGAGCCAGGACCGGATCAGCACCAACTTCGTCGGCGCGAGCTGGGGCTCCCAGATCTCGCAGAAGGCGCTGAAAGCTCTCATTTTCTTCCTGATCGCGGTCGTGCTCTACCTGTCGCTGATGTTCGAGTGGCGGATGGCCGCCGCCGCGCTGGTCGCGCTCGCCCACGACATCGTCATCACGATCGGGGTCTACGCCCTGCTCCGTTTCCAGGTCAGCCCCGCGTCGGTGATCGGTCTGCTCACCATCCTCGGTTACTCCCTGTATGACACAGTGGTGGTCTTCGACAAGGTGCGTGAGAACACGGCCGGGCTACTCGGCACCGCGCGTGTCACCTACAGCCAGGCGGCCAACCAGGCCCTCAACCAGACCCTGGTCCGTTCCATCAACACATCGCTGATCGCACTGCTGCCGGTGGCCTCGATCCTCTTCGTTGGTGCTGGGTTCCTTGGCGCTGGCGAGCTCAAAGACCTGGCTTTGGTGCTGTTCGTCGGCATGCTCTCGGGCACCTACTCCTCGATCTGCATCGCCACCCCGGTGCTCGCTGACCTGAAGGAGCGGGAACCCCAGTATCGTGCCCTCGCCAAGCGGGTCTCGCAGCGTGCCAGTGGCGTCCGGGCGGCGAGGCGGGCTGGCGCCAAGGGTGCGGTGGGCGACACGGACACCGAACCGGCCGCAGCCGGCCGCGCAGGCTCGCCGGGCCGCGCAGGCTCGCCGGGCCGCGCAGGCTCCTCCGGCCGGGCCGTGGGCCGCAACGCCAGGGCCGGGAAAACTGAGCCGCTCGCGGGCGGCGATGCCGCGCTGGATGCCGACGGAGCCGGCGATGAGGCCGCTGCCGAAGAAGCCACCGGGGCTGAGGAGCCCGTCGCGGCTGGCGCGGGCCAGCCCGCCTCCCGGCGCGTCACACCCAGCGGCGGCCGCCCGGGCCCGCGCCAGCAGCCCCGCCGGAGCGGTTCGGGCAAGCGGCGCCCGAGCGGCAAGAAACGGCGGCGGTAGCGCGGTGGACGGGACGGAGATGCCCGCGGGCACCGGCCTGGCCGACCTGATCAGGACCAAAGTCCGCGACATCCCCGACTATCCGCAACCGGGCATCGTGTTCAAGGACATCACCCCGCTGCTGGCTGACGGCAAGGCGCTGAACGCCGTCGTGACGGCGCTGGGGGCCGGGTACGGGCCGATCGACAAGGTGGCCGGGATCGAGGCGCGCGGGTTCATCCTCGCCGCCTCCGTCGCGTGCCAGCTCGGCTCGGGGTTTGTCCCGGTGCGCAAGGAAGGCCGGCTGCCTGGCCCCACGTATGCGCAAAGTTACGAGCTTGAGTACGGGTCGGCCACCATTGAGGTCCACCAGGACGCGTTTCAGCCAGGGGAGAAGGTCCTCGTCGTGGATGACGTGCTGGCCACCGGGGGGACCGCGGAGGCAACCGCCACCCTGGTACAGCGAGGCGGTGCCGAGGTGGTCGGGGTGGCGGTCATCCTGGAACTTACGTTCCTGGGCGGCCGGAACCGGCTCCCGGAAGGAATGCTCCGCTCCCTCCTGGCCGTCTGACCCGCCCGCATCTGGTCGCGCCAGCTTGTTCCGTCCTGGTGGCCCAACCCGCTCCCTTGCCCCCCACCTGGCCAAGCAGCGTGCTCTTCGCGCTGCCCCCGATAGACTGAGGGCCTGGCGGACGACAGGAGCGTAAGTGGCTGGTGACGTGGCAATAACCGGCATGACCAGTGCCGACGTCACCCAGTCCGCCCCCGGGGAGCAAGCGGGTACCGCGAGCCCCGGGGAGGACAACGAGGTGGCGCGTGACGCTGTACAGCCGCGCCGCGCTGCGTCCCGCCCGGCAGCCGCAGCATCCACGACGTCCGCCGAGCCACGCACGCAGCCCGCCCCCCCGGGTGTCAGCGGAGGATCGGGGGTTCGCCGCCGGCTCGCCCGGCTCGGCGCACCCCGTGGAGGGGGGGTGAATCCGGTGCTCGAGCCCTTGATCAAGACAGTTCGTGCGACTCACCCCAAGGCGGATGTCAGGCTCATCGAGCATGCCTACGAAGTCGCGGCGCGCTGGCATGACGGCCAGATGCGCAAGAGCGGCGACCCTTACATCACGCACCCGCTCGCGGTGGCCACGATCCTGGCCGAGCTTGGCATGAACCAGGAGACGATCTGCGCGGCGCTGCTCCATGACACGATCGAGGACACCGCGTACAAGCTTGACGAACTGCGCCGCGAGTTCGGGGAGGACGTGGCGGCGCTGGTTGACGGGGTGACCAAGCTCGACAAGGTCAAATACGGCGACGCTGCCGAGGCGGAGACCGTCCGCAAGATGGTGGTCGCGATGTCCCGCGACATCCGGGTGCTGGTGATCAAGCTGGCCGACCGGCTCCACAACATGCGCACCCTGCGTTATCTCTCGCGCGCGAAGCAGGAGCGGAAATCGCGGGAGGTGCTGGAGATCTTCGCCCCGCTCGCGCACCGGCTCGGCATGAACACGATCAAGTGGGAGCTGGAAGACCTGGCGTTCGCCACCATGTACGCCAAGCGGTACGACGAGATCGCGCGGATGGTCTCCGAACGCGCCCCGCGCCGCGACCTGTTCCTGCAGGAAGTCATCGAGGAAGTCTCAACCGACCTGCGCGAGGCCAAGATCAAGGCGAGGGTCACCGGGCGGCCCAAGCACTACTACTCCGTTTACCAGAAGATGATCGCCCGGAATGTCGCCTTCGATGACATCTACGACCTGGTCGGCATCCGCGTCCTGGTCGACTCCGTACGGGACTGCTATGCGGCGCTGGGGACGATCCACGCACGGTGGAACCCGATCCCTGGGCGGTTCAAGGACTACATCGCGATGCCGAAGTTCAACATGTACCAGTCGCTGCACACGACGGTGATCGGGCCCGAGGGCAAGCCCGTTGAGCTGCAGATCAGGACCTGGGGCATGCACCGGCGCGCGGAGTACGGCGTGGCCGCTCACTGGAAGTACAAGGAGGAGTCCGTCGCTGCCAGCGGCCGCGCCGGGGCGGACGGCACCGGCGACATGGCCTGGCTCCGGCAACTGGTGGACTGGCAGCGCGAGACCGCTGACCCGGCCGAGTTCCTGGAGTCACTCCGGTTCGACCTTGGTGCCGCCGAGGTCTATGTCTTCACCCCCAAGGGTGAGGTGATCGCGCTTCCCGCCGCCGCGACGCCGGTGGACTTCGCGTACGCCATTCACACCGAGGTAGGCCACCGCACCATTGGCGCCCGCGTGAACGGGCGCCTCGTCGCGCTGGAGAGCACCCTCGACAACGGCGACACCGTGGAGATATTCACCTCCAAGGCCCAAGACGCCGCGCCGAGCAGGGACTGGCTCACTTTCGTCAAGAGCGCCCGTGCCCGCAACAAGATCCGGCACTGGTTCTCCAAGGAGCGCCGGGAGGCAGCCACCGAGGCAGGCAAGACAGCGATCGCCCGCGCCATGCGCAAGCAGGGGCTCCCGCTGCAGCGGGCCGCGACCGGGGAGGCGTTGCTGGCCATCGCCACCGAGTTGCGTTACCCGGACCTGTCCGCCCTGTATGCGGCGGTAGGGGAGAATCACGTCAGCGCGCAGTCGGTGGTCACCAAGCTCGTCCAGTCCCTCGGCGGCCTCCCGGGAGCGCAAGACGACCTCGCCGAGGCAACCCTGCCCACCCGGCCGCCCCGGCCCCAGCCTGCCCGCGACTCCGGTGTGGCGGTTGAAGGGGCGGCGGACGTGTGGGCCCGGCTGTCGCGCTGCTGCACGCCGGTCCCCGGGGACAAGATCACCGGGTTCGTCACCCGCGGCCACGGTGTGTCCGTACACCGCGCCAACTGCGCGAACCTGCGTCACCTGCTCGAGTCAGAACCCGAGCGGCTCGTGGCGGTGCGCTGGTCCCCCACCGAGGATTCGCTGTTCCTGGTGGCGATCCAGGTGGAGGCGCTTGACCGCACCGGCCTGCTCTCCGACGTGACCCGGGCCATCTCAGACCAGCACGTCAACATCCTGTCCGCGTCGGTGACGACCACCAGGGACCGGGTGGCGGTCAGCAAGTTCGCCTTCGAGATGGGCGACCCCAAGCACCTAGGTCACGTGCTCCGGGCCGTCCGCGCCATCGACGGCGTCTACGACGCCTACCGCGTCACGAACTAGGCTAGGCGCTCGCGCCGTAACCATCGAGGCTCGCCGCGGCCCCAGGATCGCTGTCAATAGGTCTTTGGTCCCGGCAGCACGGACCAAAGTCACTATGGGCAGATAAGTACTTACGTTACCATTAGCCGTGTACTGTCGCCATATGTAGAAAGAGGTAGACATGGCGCCATTAAGACGAGCCGCCGTATTAGGCATCTCCGCTCTGATGTCGTTCGGCGCTCTGGCCGGCCTGAGTGTGGCCCCAGCATCAGCGCAGATATCCCATCCAAGCGTTGCCCTTTCGGATCGCTATGGGTGTGCCGATCACTCGTGGTGTCAGTGGAACATGACGTATTTCTCTGGCCTGAAGTGGACTTGGCATTATAACAACGTTCCACATAACAAATGGTTCTACATCGGTGACAGCGCAAATGACGGCGCGGCATCAATCGATAACAATCGCGCATACCACACAGAAGTTGCGAAGAACGCTCCCGCCGACGCTCAGTGGGCGTGTGACGCGGGCAAGGTGTCTAACCTGAACAACTACATGTGGCCGAACACGACTCCCGCCGTCTACTCGATCTCCTCGCTCTTTTTCAAAACAAACAACTCGGATATATGTGGCGAAACCTGGCCGTAGATCGCTGGGTTGTGATCGATCCCCCCGCGCAGCGGGGGGATCGATCACAATAGGAGGATTGCCGTGCGGACGGTCGTAGCCTTGGTCATCACCGTGATCAGCGTCCTGCTGTCCGGATGCGGGGCGGCGAGTGGACCCGGGGTCCCGGCGTCGGCGAGTCAGCACCGCAGCAACTCTGCGGCGGGCCAGTTAAGCATTGGCTCCGTTCGGGCGCTGGCGGATCTTGTGGTAAGGCGGATCAGATCAGCCGGCAATGCAGAGATGTCACATTCTGTGATAAAGTTCCGGGCCGTAGAATACTACGCCACGGTCTCCGACGCCGGATTGCCGAGCTCATTCACGGCCTTTGCCACAGACACCCGGGATTTTACAGTCCAGCCATCGTCATCGGCGCTCGTTGACGTGGTCGGCTATAGCGCGCCAAGGTTCATGACACCGTCAGAACGTGCGCGCTGGCAAGCTGCCGGGAAGCCGCCACTGTCGGCTGGGGCCGTCACAGGCCAGACATTCTCCATACCCACGGGCAAATTCAGCTTCATCCCCCAGGGAACGCCTCTAACGTATCAGCAGGTGAAGTCCCTGCCCGGGTCTCCTCAAGCCATCCGGAGCGAGATAGCGACTCACCTTCGGCCGTATGCGGGCATGCACCCGTCGGTGACGGCCGTGCTGAGGCAGCTTGGTTTCCTTCTCGCCACCGCACCGTTGGCGACAAATGCGCGGTCAGCGACCTGGTCTGTATTGGTTTCGCTGCCGGGACTTCACCTGTGCGGGCAGGGAAGAGACCTCGTCGGAAGATATGGCCAATGGATATGCGCGAGCACCCGCACAGATCAGATTGAAGTCCTGCTCGATACCCGAACGGGCTCAGTACTCGCGGTGGCGGAACGCCTTCTCAAGGCGGATTCTCACTGGTTCCCGGGCGTGCCGGCTGGAAGTATCGTCCAGTCTGATGCGTTCATCCCTGGTCTATGAAAGAAACGTCCCTGCCACCCGCACAGATCGCCGATCGGGACGTCGGCTACGGCCAGGGAATTAGCCGGAAAGCTCGGCGAGGGTGCGCTCGGCCTCGACGAGCCAGGACCGCCGGGCGGCCAGTGCCTCTTCCGCCTGCTGCGCCGCCCGGTCGTCGCCGTTCTCCTGGGCATCCGCCAGTTGCTTCTCCAGGGTGGCGATGGCGGAGCGGATCTGGTCGACGGTTCCCGTCGCGCGGGCGAGGGCCTCAGGATTGGGCCGCCGCCACTGGGCTTCCTCGGCCTTGCGCACGGCGTCTTCGATGCGCCGCAGCCCCGACTCCAGCCGTTCATGCGCCTCGCGGGGCACGGCGCCTGCGTGCTCCCACCGCTCCTGGATTCCCCTGAGCGCGGCGCGGGCGGCGCGAACATCGGATACCGGGATGAGCGTGCCAGCCTCTTCCAGCAGTTGCGTCTTGACCGTCGCGTGCTCCCCCAACACGGCATCCTTGGCGGAGTATGCCTCAGCGCGCGCCTGGAAGAACCCATCCTGGGCTGCCTTGAACCGCGCCCACAACTCGTCCTCATCGTGCCTCGCGGCCCGCCCAGCCGCCTTCCATGCACGCATCAGCTCCCGGAACGCGGCGGCCGTGGTCGGCCAGTCGGTCGAGCCGGTGATCGCCTCTGCCTCGGCGACGAGTTTCTCCTTGCGGGCGCGAACGGTTTCCCGCTCCTCCGCGAGATCGGCGAAGTACGCCTTGCGGCGCTTGTTAAAGGCGTTACGTGCCGCCGACAGCCGCTTCCACAGTGCTGCCTCGATCGAGCGGTCGGCGCGCGGAGCGTCCTTCCAGTCTTCGAGCAGTTGCCGCAGCCGCTCACCGCTGTTCTTCCAGTGGGTCGCCTCGGCCGCGATCCGCTCGGCCTCGGCCACAATGCGCTCCTTGATATCCCTGGCTTCGACGCGGGCCTGGTCCCTGGCAGCGCGGACCTCTTCCTGCCGCTCGGCGATCTTCTGGGTCAGCGCCTCCAGCCGTGAGTGGAGCTGCCCGAGGTCTCCGATGGCGTGCGCGTCCGCCACAGCTGTTTGCAGCCGTTCGATCGTCGAGCGTGCCTGTCCAGGCGAAAGGTCTGTGGTGGTAATCCGCTGCTCCAGCAGGCTGACCTCGGTATCCAGGGCGTCGAACTTTCGCCGGAAGAACGCAAGGGCCTCGTCAGGGCTGCCAGCCTGCCAGGAGCCGATCTCCCGCTCTCCCTCGGCGGTACGCACGTAGACCGTGCCGTCGGCATCTACCCGGCCCCACGGATCGTTGGCGGTGCTCACCGCGACCTCCTGCTCAGCCCTGACCCTGCCGATGCGGGTCAAGTTTTGGTGATTGTTACGCTCTCGATGACAACCTTCTCCTTGGGGTGGCCATCACCTGGGCCGTGGCTGTTGTCTGTGCCTGCCTTGGCCACATTCTGGATGATTCCCAATCCGCTGACGACTTTGCCGAACGGCGTGTAGTGAGCTGGCAAGGTGAGGGAATCCCGGTACACAAGGAAGAACTGGCTGCCGTTGGTGCCCGGGCGGATGTTGGCCATGGCTAGCGTGCCCGCGGTGTACTTGGCGCCGGTCAGATTCTCGTCGGCGAACTTGTAGCCCGGACCGCCCGTGCCGGTTCCGGTCGGGTCACCGCACTGCAGCACGTAGATGCCCGAGGTGGTGAGGCGGTGGCACGTCGTGTTGCTGAAGTAGTTCTTCGCCGCCAGGTAAACGAACGAGTTAACGGTGCAGGTCGCCCTGCTGTTCAGGAGGTCCACCACGACCGGCCCACGGTTGGTCTTGATCGTCGCCCGGTACTTGGCCTTGTAATCCGTCTTGGCTGGCGGGGTGCCGACGTGGCGGGCAGGCGGTGGG
>WNGG01023570.1_pt1 | contig 11350 bp, 4 predicted proteins | sample 5400661 | NCBI WGS metagenome assembly WNGG01 (sample SAMN13153372, study PRJNA577476) | soil metagenome | isolation source: 100 cm soil or saprolite under Garry oak tree replicate 1 | place: USA:California | collected 2016-06-15 | reverse complement strand
CCTGCTCAGACCTTCCTGTCGATTTACCACGTCTTTGAGGCATTTATCTATCTCTATCGTTTGCTCCGAAGACCTGGCCAGTCAGAGGAGACCGCGCGGAAATTTGCTTGCAGGCTTGCCCTGGCCCGCTGTATTCGCACCTTCCGGGGAGTGCCTGATCTCGAACGTGCGGGAGTATGCTACACCAAAGACACACTGTATCTGCGCGGCCTGTGGAAACTTGAGCAGGCTGTAGCCAAAGATCAGACGGTGCTTGACCGTCTCGCTGTAGGGGTTGTGGCGCTAGAGCAGCTTCCCGATCTCGTTGAGCCAGGTATCGTTTCAGCGCCACAGCCGCTCCGACACTTAGCCCAGCGGTCCGATCTGGACGCCTATATCCTCTCGTTTGAGGGGGAAGAAACGGTGCCATAGGAAGCCCAGCGAGGGGTAGAAAGTGCAAGGGACCGTTAGCGGGAAAGCGTTCTTGATGTGATATAGTTTTTGTAAGGCCAACCATGTAGGAGATGGGTTCTCTAGAGCTATCAGTCCAGTCACTTTGATTGCCGAAAAGAAAGAGGTGCATGATGCGCGATTGGTGTATCCATTGGGAGGATGAAGACCGGCATCCACCCGATGGCGGAGGCGGCGGAGCGGCGGAGACGACCCTGGTTAATAGGTTTGGCATTGTATATGGGTTGAGAAGTGAGTAATCCACCTGAGAACTGGCGCTGTCCCAGGTGGATTACTCCAGTATGTTGACAAATTCCTGAATGGATGAGTCTAGCATACTGTGAATGGATCATCCACGCCCGGGTTTTTACAAGCTAAAGATATTTGATGAGGTTTTATTGCCTTTTTCAACAGCCTGGTTGGTTTGATGAGAATAACTGGACACTTATGGTTTATGGTAATAAAGGAGTCGAGACATGCCCAATCAGATAATTACGTTACAGGTGGTGATTCCTTCAGGTATAGCTCAGCAAGACGTTTGGGATTTTGAAGAACAACTTGGGCAAATTGCTGGTATTACAACTGAACTGCGGGAACCCAGAGATCTCATTGCTGAAACGCTTTTATTTATCCATATAGCTGGGCCATATATGACACAAGCTATCACTGTTGCAGCGGGAATCAATACTATACACGATCTTGCTCAGCATATTTACAACTTCTTACACCCGAAGAAGCAAGCGACCGATCAGCATCGCAGAAACAAAGTTGTGATTATTACGAAAGGAAAGCGGATTGAACTGTATAATCTTTCCTCAGAAGAGATTGAGAAGGTAATAGAACAGTGATGTCAGCAGATGCCGAGTAGAGGAAGCGAGCAATGCAGCAGCCTGCAAGAACTGCGGGAGAGCTTGGCCATCGCCATGCTCTCTGTGTCGGGATTAGCGCGTATACCAACCTAGAAAACCGCAATTTACGCTTTGCAATTGCCGACGCGACTGCCATTACTGAACTCCTGGCTGACCCACAAAGGGGCAACTTCGATGCGACGTTCTTACAGAAACCGATTGAGACGACGAAAGCGGCTATTGATGAGGCTGTAGAGCGACTGCTGAATGCACCAGATCGTCAAGCTGAAGATCTTGCACTGCTTTACTTCTCTTGTCATGGCGATCTCAATAAAGCAGATGGCACCTTTTATCTGCTGCCTTCCGATGCCACATATCAAGTAAATGGGATATTTGATCCAACAACAGTAATTGGTATCTCGGATCTGGCAAGGTGGTTTTCAAGAGCTAGGACACACAATATTGTGCTGCTACTGGATGTCTGTCATAGTGGCGGTGCTGGGATAGCCTTGCAACAATTCAATCCGCATCTAGAAGTTGGCCCTAACTATTTTATTCTCGGGGCGGCTCGTCAGGATCAGATTGCTGAGCAAAGCAGTCGGCTGAAGCATGGGGTGTTTACCTATTGTTTCCTCCGTGCCTCCCAACAACCACCAACCAAAGATGGTTGGCTCACGATTTCTCAGATCCAAAGCTTCATCAGTGAAGAGATCGTATGGTTCGCAAAAGATCGACCTGTTCAGATTCAGATCTCGTCGATGTCTGTCAATCCCCATCTTCCTCTCCTCAAAAACCCTGGCTATCCCGAACTCTGCCCCTTACCGCCTCTTTGGAATGTTCCCTTCCAGAGGAACCCATTTTTCACGGAACAAAATGACCTGCTGTTCCAACTTGCAGGCATGTTGCAAAACGAGCAAAAAACTGCCCTGACGCAACCACATGCTCTCAATGGATTAGGGGGGATTGGCAAAACGCAACTCGCTCTCGAGTATGCATATCGGCATCGTCAGGACTACCATGCCGTCCTGTGGGGTCGTGCAGATACATATGAGACTCTCATCTCTACCTTTGTGAGTATCGCACACCTGCTCGATCTCCCACAGAAGGACGAACAGGACCAGATGGTCATTGTCGAGGCTGTCAAAGCATGGCTAGCGGATCGCTCCAAATGGTTGTTCATTCTTGACGCCGCCGATGAATTGGCCCTGGTCAAGGAGTTTATTCCTCCGGCTTTCAGAGGGCATCTGCTCTTGACGACACGAGCTCAGGTGATGGGAAGGTTGGCACACAAACTTGAGGTGAAGGTCATGCAGCCGGAGACCGGCGCATTGTTGTTGCTGCGTCGAGCTGGCCTGATTGCTCCAGGCGCTTCCTTCGAGCAGGCCTCTCCTGCTGATGTGACGATCGCCAAAGAACTCTCTGAAGAGATGGGAGGACTTCCACTTGCCTTGGATCAAGCCGGAGCCTATATCGAAGAGGTGTCATGTAGCCTGCGGGATTACCAGCAGCTCTATCAGATCCGTCGAGCTAAACTGCTCGAGGAACGTGGAGGCGTCGTTCCGGATCATCCGGAATCGGTGGCCACTACCTGGTCATTGGCTTTTCAGAAGGTGGAGCAGAATAACCCGTCAGCTGGTGATCTGCTGCGACTGTGTGCCTTCTTGCATCCCGACGCGATCCCTGAAGAGATGATCACCAAGGGAGCGAAGCATCTGGGTCCACAGCTGCGGGCGACGGCAAGCGATCCGCTGGCCCTGAACAAGGCAATCACGGCCTTGCGGGCGTATTCGCTGCTTCACCGAGACAGTGCCGCGCACACTCTGACAATCCATTGTTTGGTGCAAGCAGTGCTCAAAGCGAGCATGAAGAAGCGAACACAGCGTCAATGGGCTGAGAGAACGATACGAGCTATCAACCATGCCTTACCAGATGTAACCGATGTCGCTCTCTGGCCTCAATGTGAACGCTATCTCCCTCATGCTCTCGCTTGTGCCAATCTGATCAGTCAATATACACTTGTGTCTCCACAAGCAGCGCAACTACTCATTCAAATAGCTTACTACTTGCATGCTCATGGGCTGTATCCACAAGCCGAACCGCTCTCGCAACGTGCCCTGGCCATCGTAGAAAAACTGTTGGGGCCCGAGCATCCCGATACTGCCGTGAGCCTCAATGAGGTGGGGATGCTCTATGCAAAACAAGGCAAGTACGAGCAAGCTGAACCGCTCTTGCAGCGCGCCCTAGCGATCCGCGAACAAATGCAGGGACCAGAGCATCCCGATACTGCCGTGAGCCTCAATAATTTAGCAACGCTTTACAAAAGGCAGGGAAAGTACGAACAGGCCGAGCCGCTCCATCAGGGCGCCCTGGTGATTTGTGAGCGAGAACTGGGACCCTATCACCGCGTTACAGCGACGATCCTCCACGACTTAGCGGTACTCTACGAGAGGCAAGCCAGATATGAGGAGGCCGAACCACTCTTGCTGCGTGCTTTGGCGATCTGTGAGCAGGTGCTCAGACCAGCACACCCGGATATAGCGATGCATATTCTGGATCTAGCCGGAGTATACCAAAACGAGGGGAAGTACAAACAAGCCGAACCGCTCTTGCAGCGCGCCCTGGAAATCCGCGAGAAGCAATTGGGATTCAAACATCCCAATACGAGATCGACCCTCGTTAGCCTGGCAATGTTCTACGAGAAACAAGGCAAGTACGAGCAAGCACAGCTGCTCTTACAGCAAACCCTGGCGATCTATGAGCAAATACTGGGACCTGAGCATCCTGACACAGCAGCTTGCCTCCATAATCTGGCGCTACTCTACACAAGACAAGGCAAGGAGTGCGAAGCTGAGCCGCTCTTGCAGCGGGTCCTGGCAATCGAAATACGAGTTCTAGGCCTCCGGCACCCCGCAACGGCTACCAGCTTCAATAACCTGGCCAGGCTCTACGAGAAGCAAGGCAAGTACGAGCAAGCCGAACCTCTTTATCAGCAAGCATTGACAATCTGGGAGCAGGTACAAGGATCGGAACATCTTGGTATAGTAGATGTCCTCGATAATCTGGCCTCACTTTATTTTGATCAAGAGAAGGATGACCAAGCCGAACCGCTCTTGCAGCGGGCTCTGGCGGTTCGCGAACGAGTACTGGGACCTGAGCATCTCGACACAGTAGCGCGTCTTAATGATCTGGCCGCACTTTATTATAATCAAGGGAGATACAAGGAGGCGGAACCGCTCTTGCAGTGCGCCCTGGCCATCCGCGAGCGCGTGCTGGAACCCGAACATCCCGACATCGTAGAGAACCTCCGTACTTTAGCGGCACTCTATGAGAAGCAGGGGAGGTACGAGCAAGCCGAACGCTTCTATCAGCAGGCCCTGGCAGTCCGCAAGCGGGTGCTAGGGCAGAACCACCTTGATACAGCAGAGAGCCTCCAAGACCTGGCCGCACTTTATTATGATCAAGGGAAGGATGACCAAGCCGAACCGCTTCTACAGGCAGTGCTGGTGATCCATCATCGGGTGCTCGGACCCGAGCACCCCCATACTGCACGGAGTTTCAACAATCTAGCAATGCTCTACGCGAGGCAAGGCCAGTACGAGCAAGCCGAACCGCTCTACCAACGGGCCCTGACAATCCGCGAGCGAATACTAGGATCTGAACACCTTGATACAGGGGACAGTCTTCATGGCTTAGGGGTTCTCTACTTTAGCCAAGGGAGGTATGAGCAAGCTGAGCCGCTTTTACAGCGGGCTTTGACCATCCGTGAACGGGTCTTGGGAACTGAGGACCTAGATACAGTAGAGAGCCTTCATAAGCTGGCAGGGGTCTACTATAAGCAAGGGAGGTACGAGCAAGCCGAATCCCTTTATCAACGAGCATTGACGATCTTGGAGCGGATACAGGGGTCGGAAGCTGCTTACACGGCTACAATCATCCACGATCTGGCTGCACTCCACACAAAGCAAGGCCAGTACGAGCAAGCCGAACCACTCCTCAAGCGAGCATTAATTATCCGCGAAAGCGTGCAGGGGCCCGACCATCCCGATACGGCGGCGAGCCTGCATATTCTGGCCTTTCTCTACAGCCAACAGGGCAACTATGAGCAGGCCGAACTTCTCTACCGGCGGGCACTGGCGATCTACCAGCGAACGCTGGGCTCGGAGCACTCCGAGAGCATGGCTAGCCTCGATAACTTGGCAGCGCTCTATTTTAACCAGGGGAAGTATGAAGAGGCCGAGCCGCTCTTCAAGCAGGCACTCGAGATTCGGGAGCAACATTTGGGGATAGTGCATCCCAACACAACAGCGAGCCGCGATACCCTTGCAATGCTTTATCAAAGGCAAGGTAACTACCAGCAAGCCGAACTTCTCTATAAGAGAACATTGGAACACCCTGACACATTGACGAACCTGCAGACGTTGGCAGAGTTGTACGAAAGAGAAGGGAACTACGAGCAAGCCGAACTTCAATATCTGCAAGCACTGGCGATTTGGCAGCAGATGCTGGGATTAGAGCATCACACTACAACGGCGATCATTCAGTCCCTGGCGGAGCTCTATGAGAGGCAGGGAAAATACAGGGAGGCCGAGCCGCACTTCAGGCAATTACTGGCAATCCGCGAGCAGCTACTGGGACCAGAACATCTCGACACGGCGAGAAGCCTTAATATCCTCGCAGAACTCTATTTTTCTCAAGGGAAATACAAGGAGGCCGAGCCACTCTGCCTGCGGGCGCTTGAGATCCGCGAACGGGCTCTCGGACCAACACATCTCGATATGGCAACGAGTCTGAACAACTTGGCAGGACTCTATCAAGAGCAAGGGAGATACGAGGAAGCGGAGCAGCTCTATCAACGAGCACTGCAGATCGTCGAACAGAGACTGGGACCGGATCATCCTTATGTAGCAACGAGTCTGAATAACCTTGCGATGCTCTACCAAGCACAGGGGAAGGATGAGAAGGCGGATTCCCTCCTGCAGCAAGCGCTCAAAATCCGAGAGCAGCTACTGGGTCCGGCGGCACCGGATGTGGCAACGAGCCTGAATAATTTCCATCCAAACGTGGCGACAATCCTCAACAATTTGGCAATGCTCTACCATGCTCAGGGGAAGGCTGTAGAAGCAGAGTCCTTCTTACAACGGGCATTGCAAATCTACCAGCAGAGACTGAGGCCAGAACATCCTCACGTGGCGAGTAGTCTGAACAACCTGGCCACACTTTATCAAGATCAAGGGAAATACGAGGAGGCAGAGGAGCTGTTTCAACGAGCTCTACAGATCTACGAGCAGGCGTTAGGGCCAGAGCACCCTACCACAGTGACCATTCGAGAGAACTATCATGCCCTTGTTGAGAACATGAAACGAAAAGGGAAAGAGGAGCACTAACATTGTGCTTTGCCAGGCATCCCGTCTTGTGTAAATTAAAACATTGCGTGTCGTAGTTTTGATAATTCGGTGTCGTAGAACAGATATTTCAGCGAATGGCAGAGTAGAAATAACAACCGATTTTTGGACTCAGCTATACACCGCAACTATCAGTGTTTTGTCTGCCTCACCAGACCGACGAATTGGTTACTTGCGACAAGAAGAGAAACAGGCTATACTTTTGCAGAAAGGCTCTATTTTATATCGCAAGAGGAGCAAACGAGACGCGTGGAGATGCCATTCGCATCAGTTGAGGTGTTCTGTTCCTATGCCGAGCAAGATGCTTCCTTTCTGGAGCAACTTGAAGACCATCTGAGTGTGCTGCGGCGATCAGGAACGATTGTGACTTGGCACAGGCGCAAGGTCATCGCAGGAAGCGACTGGGAACACGAACTGGATCACCATTTGCAGACCGCCCCGCTTATTTTACTGCTCATCAGTCCCGACTTCCTGGCCTCCGATTACCAGTATGGGATGGAACTGCAACGGGCCATGCAACGCCATCAGGCAAACGAAGCACGAGTCATCCCGATTGTGGTACGCCCCTGTGATTGGAAGGGTGCACCGTTTGAGAAACTCCAAATCGTCCCCCGAAATGAGATCCCCCTGACGTTGTGGCGCAATCGCGATGCAGGCTTTACTGAGGTGGCAAAAGAGATCCGAATAGCCCTGGAAGCGATACCAACCTTGACCGTGAGTACCTCATCTACTGCTTTTCCGAGGATCTGGCAGATTCCGTATCCGCGTAATCCGGTGTTCACTGGACGCGAGGATCTTCTTCAGACCCTAGCCAACGTCTTTCGTACAGATCATTTGGCCGTGTTGTCTCAGCCCCAGACACAAGCCATCAGCGGACTGGGTGGGATTGGTAAAACCCAACTGGCCGTCGAGTATGCCTATCGAGCCGCACACCGGTACCAGGCAGTGTTCTGGGTGAGCGCGGTAACACAAGAGACATTGCAGGCCGGGTATACAGCTTTGGCCGAGGCGTTAAATCTTCCAGAAAAAGACGAGCAGGATCAGAGTTTAATGCTCCAGGCTGTTCGCCGCTGGTTGCAAACCCACACAAACTGGTTGCTCATCCTGGATAACGCCGATGATCTCTCGTTGGTCGTGCCGTTCCTTCCACCTATGTATGGCGGCCACATCCTGCTGACAACGCGAGCGCAATCTATAGGCAGGTTTGCAGCATGGATCGAGGTGGACACGCTGGCCCTGGACGTGGGAGCGCTACTGCTTCTGCGGCGTACGGGCCTCGTCGCCTCTGATGCCTCTTTAGAAGTAGCATCGCCTTCTGATCTCAATATAGCTAGAGCCATCACTGAGGAGTTGGGAGGACTGCCGCTGGCTCTCGACCAAGCCGGAGCCTATATTGAGGAGACAGAATGTAGTTTGGCAAACTATCAGTACCTCTATCGGGAGCAGCGAACTGAATTGTTGCGAAGCCGTAGAGGGCTGGTCGATGATCATCCGGAATCGGTGGCAACGACCTGGGCACTTTCCTTTGAGCATGTGGAGCGGCGAAGCCCTGCCGCGGCTGATTTGCTCCGTCTCTGTGCTTTTCTCGACCTACGTGATCAGGCGATCTCGGTGTTGCGCGCCTATTCGCTGGTCGTCCGTGATCCGCAGGCTCAGACACTCACCGTCCATCGTCTTGTCCAGGCGGTCCTGCGCGACAGCATGCCTGCTGAAACCCAGCAGGCATGGATGCGGCGTGTCGTGCTGGCAGTCAACGCCGCTTTTCCTCATGGAGCTTTTGAAAGCTGGTCTGCCTGTGAACGATTGCTCCCACATTCACTCGTCTGCGCGACCTGGATCGAACAAGCTCGGATCACGACAGCAAAAGCAGCGCACTTGCTCTTTCAAACCGGCTTGTATCTGGACGAGCGTGCGCGCTACGTAGAGGCGGAACTGCTCTACCAGCGGGCCTTGTCCATCAGGGAGCAAAGTCTGGGGCCGGAGCATCCTGATGTGGCGGATTCGCTCAACAACCTGGCAAATCTGTATGACTCACAGGGCAAGTATGCCGAGGCAGAATTGCTCTACCAGCGGGCCTTGTCCATCAGGGAGCAAAGTCTGGGGCCGGAGCATCCTGATGTGGCAGCTTTACTCAACAACCTGGCTAGCTCGTACCGGGCGCAGGGCAAGCATGCGGAGGCGGAACTTCTGTATCAGCGAGCGTTGCACATTAGGGAGCAAAGTCAGGAGTCAGAATCTTCGGACGTGGCCTATCCACTCACTAACCTGGCGACCTTGTACCTAGAGCAGGGCAAGTATACAGAGGCAGAACCGCTCTACCAGCGAGCGTTACGCATCAGGGAACAAAGTCAGGGGCCAGAGCATCCTGATGTGGCGTATCCGCTCAACGGATTGGCAAACCTGTACTCTGAACAGGGCAGATATGAAGAGGCGGAACTGCTCTATCAGCGGGCCTTGTCCATCAGGGAGCAAAGTCTGGGGCCGGAGCATCCTGATGTGGCGGATTCGCTCAACGGATTGGCGACTCTGTACCGGGAGCAGGGCAAGTATGAGGAGGCGGAATCGCTCTACCAGCGGGCCTTGCGCATCAGGGAGCAGAGCTTGGGGCCAGAATATCCCAGTGTGGCGGATTCGCTCAACGGATTGGCGATCCAGTACAAAGAGCAAGGCAAGTATGAGGAGGCGGAACCACTCTACCAGCGAGCGTTACGTATCAAGGGGCAGAGCTTGGGGCTGGAGCATCCTGATGTGGCGGATTCGCTCAATGGATTGGCGGAACTGTATCGGGAGCAAGGCAGATATGCGGAGGCGGAACCGCTCTATCAGCGAGCATTACGCATTTGCGAACAAAGTCAGGAGTCAGAATCTTCGGACGTGGCGTATCCGCTCAACAACCTGGCAAACCTCTACTACTCGCAGGGCAGATATGCGGAGGCGGAACCGCTCTACCAGCGAGCGTTACGCATTTGCGAGCAGAGCTTGGGGTCGGAGCATCCTGATGTGGTAGCCTCTCTCAACGGATTGGCGGCCCTGTGCCGGGGGCAGGGCAAGTATGCCGAGGCAGAACCGCTCTACCAGCGAGCGTTACGCATTTGCGAGCAGAGCCTGTGGCCAGAGCATCCCGACGTGGCGGACCTTCTCAACAACCTGGCGATCCTGTACGGGGAGCAAGGCAAGTATACAGAGGCAGAACAGCTCTACCAGCGGGCCTTGCGCATCAGGGAGCAGAGGCTAGGGTCAGAGCATCCCGATGTAGTGGACCTTCTCAACAACCTGGCGCTCCTCTACTACTCGCAGGGCAGATATGAGGAGGCGGAACCGCTCTACCAAAGAGCATTACGCATTTGTGAGCAGAGCTTGGGGCCGGAGCATCCTGATGTGGCAGATTCGCTCAATGGATTGGCGAACCTGTACTCTGAACAGGACAGATATGAGGAGGCGGAACTGCTCTACCAGCGAGCGTTACGCATCAGGGAGCAGAGGCTAGGGCCAGAGCATCCCAGCACACAAGCGGTGCGCAAGCATTATACCACGCTCTTACAAAGCAAGAGACTCGATACGAAGCAAGGACGCTGGAAGTGGGTTCTTGGTTTCTTTTCTCGATGAGGGGATTTCTCAACATTACTGTCTAGCTCAGTCCGCATTACCTCTCAGAATTCCATATCCCAATCCTGTTCGGCTGAGTATTGCTTACGGCAGCCCAGCACCTGTTTTCACGCCTTCTCCCTGGGTTGATCCAGCGTGCAGCGGATCCAACACGGCTGGATCGTTTCGATCGGTCGATCAAACAGCCCGACCTGGCCATCGAGCCGAAAGATCTGGGCGTAATCTTCGGGCGCGAAAGCTTTGCGCAGTCGTTCTGCATAGGATAGCAGAAGCTGAAGGTAATATTCAACATCGTAATCCCGCTGGGAAGCCTGGCTCTGTCCGGGAACACTCTGGCCACTCCCCGCGCCCTGGGCCTCGTCAACCTCAAACTCGTCAGCCTCATCGGGCAGCCAGACGGCCTTCCCCCCGCGAGCCCGATAGAATCTGACCCGTTCGCCGGGCGTCCACGTGGTGCGCCCGGCAGAGAGGAGCGCTTCGTACTGCGGCTCGGCATGCGAGAAGCGCACTGCCAGGTACGCCTGGGGGGTCTTCGAGAGGCGCACGAGCGTCGCTACATCGGAGGCGGGAAGCCGCCGGGAGCGCAGGGCTTCGACCGTCTCCAGGAAGGCTTCGCGCGCGCCGACCACATCCCCAGTCATGACGCAGACCAGGGCGCGGCGCAGAAAACGCACGCCGAACGGCTCGTTCCGGCTGGAGCGCAGCGCCGCCCCATGCATCAGGAGCGTTCCATCATATCGCAGCAGCGCGTAGTTTTTGACCTCGTGACTGAACATCGCTGCCGCCCGGGAGTCCCTGTCATACTCCAGGACTATTTTGGGCGGCAGCTCCGCCGCGATCTCGGCGACCAGTGCCCGTTCGTCCTCCTCCTGCCAGGTTGCTGGCACGGCGAAGTACACGCCGTCCGTGTCCGCCTCGATCAGCGTCATGCCTCGCTTCCGCAGGGATTCGATGACCTGCGCGAGGATCTCCCGACCGCGCTGCGTGACCAGAGCGGCGGCGCGCGCATCTGCGAAGAGGGCGATCCTGCCGGCACCCATATACCCATAGGCGGCGTTGACAATG
>WNGG01016721.1_pt1 | contig 11351 bp, 6 predicted proteins | sample 5400661 | NCBI WGS metagenome assembly WNGG01 (sample SAMN13153372, study PRJNA577476) | soil metagenome | isolation source: 100 cm soil or saprolite under Garry oak tree replicate 1 | place: USA:California | collected 2016-06-15 | reverse complement strand
GGCCTCGGCTGTTGGATGTCACACCCCCTTCGCTAAGCGGATGCCCATAAACTGCCACTGGGCATTGGCCGGAAAGAAGTTGCGGTAGGTGGAGCGGGTGTGGGAACGGGAGGTGGCGCCAATACAGTTCAATGAAGGAGAATCAAGTGACCAAGGCAATGAAATCTTTGAAGTCGATGCCAGCTTCCAGAGGAGGAGCTTTGAGATGGATCGGCAACTTGCGCTCATATTTGGAGCGCACGCGCTTGACCACGCTGCAAATGGAAGATAAGGTCCACCGCCTCGGCGAAACGTACGTTCCGATTTAGCAAGGCGAAACGTATCGTCCGATTGTATCGCCCTTCATCTGGCTTTGTCTCAGAGCTCAAGCTCTTGTTCGTGCCGAAGAGCACGCCAGGTGGCTTTTGCTTCGGGCCGTCGTAAGATATTTGGATTAGAAAGCCGTGCCGCGACGTGAGTGAGACTGGGCGGGACTCCCTGCTCGCGGAGAGCAGAGACCGCCTGTCGCACCTCCTCACACTCCTGCTCGACTCGCTGTTTGGCCCGTTGCGCACGATGAAGGAGATACCGAGCAGTGATAGTTGCACACTCCTGAGGAAATCGGCCCACGAGATACTTTTCGCCTACTGCGAGGTGGCGGGCAACATGACGCAGAGGAAGAGGACCCGTTTCGCCCGAGAGCACTGCCTGGAGAAACGCTTGTATGCTGGCGCTATCGCCTTGAGAACGTGGCAGACGGTGCTTGAAGCGCGGCGGCGGGCGCGTGACCATGTGGGCATACAATTTTTCCTTCAGTTGTTCTGGTTCCATGGTCATGAGCTGGAGTGGCGAAAGATCCAGGACGTAGCCGACGGCAAGGACATAGGGCAACGACGGCGTGCGCAGTCGCGTTTGCCACGATGAGAAAAGCACGCCAGGAACATTGACCAGGCGACCAAACGCTCGGGTTCCCCCTACTGCAGCAGTCACGGCTGCAATGCCACCGGATAATGCGTCCCAGGGAAGTGAACCAAAGGCGAGACTGCTGCGGTAGAGTTCCTCGGCCGCGTCTCCCACCCACCTTTGCCACTCAAGCATTTCGGAAGTCGCCTCCCTGTCTGGTCCTAATGCTTCTCCTAACCAAGCACCACATTGGCTACAGTAGCCAGGGGAGCCTTTCGCTGCCAGCGCTGACTGGAGCTTCTGACAGCTTGGGCATCGTTCTCTGAGCCAACAGTGGTGGTGCAGACACATCCTCACTGCCTGCAGCGTCCACAAGAGGGGTTGATAGAGGGGTCGCTTCAGTTCTCGCCACTGGTGATAGCATCCAGGACAAAACTTCGGAGCTGAGTGAAGTAGTCCCCAGTTGGGAAGACCAGCTGCCCACTGATGCAAGGTCAGCTGCCGGAGGTCTGATCTCATCGTCAATTGACTCAGAGCCTCTGCCCAATCACGGGCGACAGGGCCCGCTCCATTGATCACCATGGAACGTGTTCGGCCAAAGCCACCTAAGCTGCCTGGGGCAGCTTGAACGTAATACGCTTCGCTGAGGTGTGGAAGGATGTGTTGGGCCACTAACACACGTGGGCCAACATGGTAGATCTGCGCCAGCCTGTTGACATAGCTGGTGAGGCTCTCAATGCCAGGCGTTCCCACTCCCAGTGGCGCCAGGCTGTACAACGTACTGCGAGGTGGTATCTGGGCCTCTGGGAACAGGTTCAAACAGCCCGAGCAGCCCCAAGAGTCGCTCATCTGCTCCTTCTGGTTCAGCAAGATCCTCTTCGCCCAGGAGAGCGGCGTTCAACATCTCTTTGACCCGATCTTCTAACGGGGCTGTCGCTCGCAGGTGCGCCTCGGTGATCGTTTTGGCGCGCTCGGCAAGCGCCAGGGCGAGCGCGCGAATGAGATGGAGTTTGAGCAACCCAATGCAGCCAATACTGCGTGCATACAACATCTCCCACTGATGCTCGGCCAACAATGGTTCTTCCTCTACTGGCAATTGTCTCTGCAATGCCCACAGCACGCTTCGAAATTCCTCGCGGTCCTCTTGCTTCATGGCATCGTAGCGAGGAAAATGGACATCGATACTGCGCCCTGCCAACTGTGGAGTCACGGTGCGAAACCGTCGCATCTCATAGGTGCCCACCAGGACATGGCAGACCCCCGTTCGGTTTTCCAAGGACTTCAGATGATCAAGCTGGTCGGCAAGGGTCCGACCGCTAGCCGTTTTGGCTAGATGGTGCGCTTCATCGACGATGACGGCGTAAGGATGATGTTGAATCAAGGCTTCTTCCATCGCCTCTCGCAGATCACGGATCCGGATGGCTGGCGGTTTACGACCCACAAAGGGGTTGTTGACTTGCCGCAGCACCGCTGTGTAGTAGTCTACCCAGTCGAAGCGGCCTGATCCTGGGCCGGTCGCGCTCACGCAAATAGACGGCAGATGGCTCGGATCACGCAGCATCGCTTCCCTGGCTCTCAGCTTCAGTTCCTGTTCAAGGAGCCTGATGAGAGTGGTCTTGCCCACTCTCATGGGCCCGATGACCAGCACCATCGTCGCAAGTCGGTTCAGGCTTGGCTGCTCTCCTGGTGAGCAAATCGTCCGCAGCACGGCGTCGCGTGCCTGGAGCAGAAAAGCATGCTCGATGGTACATTCCTTTTCAAACCAGGCCAGTCGCACCGCCGCCGTGCTTTGGAGCAGCGCTGGATCAAAGCGCTCCGGTTCTTCTTCTAGGAGGGTCTGATCTGTCTGTTTTTCCGAGCAGTTTTCATCCATCAGCGCATCCGCCTCAGGACCCGTAGCTTGTCCCCATCGGAGGCTCGGGGAGGAGAAAGCGAGGGCTCTGGTTCAGGCCGGCGTCCCTTGGCCTGGGAAGCTTGACTGGGCAGAGGGCCAATGGAGGAAGGAGCACCATGAGCCTGATCACGCCTGCTCTGCCCACCTTCGAGCACGCTCAAGGCTGCTCTCGTTTCTCGATCATGGCGAGGCTTTCGCAGGATGATCTCCTGAGCCGCATTCTCACGCCGAAAATCAGCTACCTGTTTCTGGGTGATCTCCACGCGTTCCCTTCCATACACCAACCGATGGCGCTGCCGCAGTTCTGAGGCGACCAGCTGCAGTTCGCGCTCTGAACAGCCAGTCAGGTCATTGGCTCCACAGACACATTTGTGCCATCGCCCGCCAATCCTGGCGTACCCGATGGTCACATCAAAGGGATCATAGCGCACAGGCACCGCCGTGCGTTCGACAGAGCGCTCACGCATCTCGTCACACCAGTAGTCCAGGTAGTTCATGCGAACGCCTTTCCCTGGCTGGACCAGCGCGCGTCCACGGTCCGTTGTTGGGAAGGTCGCTCGGATGAAGATCTCGTCGTAGGGAATCCGCTTGTGATCTCGCCCTCCATCCCGTTGCAGGCTCTGCTCGTAGGCGAGTCTGGGCGAGATGCCCAGTGCTGGGTGGGGCAGGGTCTCATACTCCTCGTCTGCCCAGATCTTCACACGTTCTGCCAACGTCGGCAGCGTCCAGACAGCATGGCGTCGAGGATCAGTGGCACGAGTAAGCAGACGCGGGGCCTGGGCTGCCTGGGTGTTGCCCAGCAGATGGTAGATGAACGTTGTCTCCATGGTCCCAAAGAGCCGTTCCAAAGGCGAGCCAAAGCGCGGCTCCGAGGCTGGGCGCTGGTGCTTGCGTACCTTGTACAAGGCCAGCAACTGTTCGAAGTAGATACTCCTGAATTCAGGGCCACCATCCACGGTCAAGGCTGTTGGCAGACGCCCGTAGCGTTTGACGCACAAGCGCATCACCATCATGCAGGAGCGGTAGGAGGGCGGATCAAACGTCAGGTAGTAGGCCGCGATGCGCCGAGGATGCGCAAGGATCATCAGGGTCAGCCAACATTTGCCCAGCAGTTGGTCCGTCTTCGAATCACAGAGCAGCAGATCCACCTCCAGATGGTCGATGTGGGCCATCGCCCACGCGTACGTGCCGTGCTGGGCGATGGTCTGCGTGGAGTCGTGGTGGTACTCTTTGAAGGGGTAAGCGGCGCGTGCCCCCTCGCGCAGGAGTGTTTGCTCATGGAGGGTCTTGTGTCGTTGCGCCTGGGCGTAAAAGGTCCGCTGGGACACGGGTGGCAAGCCCTTCTCCTGTGACTGTTTCAGGTATTCGCCGTAGGCTCCCCGTTTGGGTTTGCGCATCACCGTGTCGTAATGGGTCGAGAGGACTTCCTCGATGAGCGAAAGCGCCGGAGCAGCAATCCTTCTTTTCCTCGCGCCTCGGGTGAGCGAGGTAACAGGCCGATCAAACCACTGCCGTGGGTGAGTTCTGCTTCCCGATACCCCCGCCGCCAATCGCGCTTCGTGCGGGCTGGGATGGCTGCCGCTCGCGAAGCTACGTGTGCCTGCTCGTCATCGTCATACTGGTCGGGATGGATCACCCGGTTGCGGAACTGCGCTGTGGCTAGATCCGTTGGGCGAGCCAGGGAGAGCACATCCTGGCCTGCAGGAGAAATGCTGAAACGGGGTTCTGTTTGCACCCCGACAATCTGGCCCTCCTTGACCAGAATCTCGAAGGCCGAACGTGGAAGGGGAAAGGGATCGCACTCCTCACTCACCAGGGTAATTTCTGTTTGCCCAACATGCAAGCGCCAGGGTCTGTCATCCCACAGGACCGTGCTGCCTTGGACGATCTCGACAGGATGGGCATCGCTACCGGGACGATCGTGGTCGGAGTTCGCATGGCGGTAGGCTCGTGCGATCTCACGGGAGCAAAAGACAGAAGCGCGCCCCGGTTCCGTCAGTCGATGAGCGGTGAGGTCTACGTAGAGTGCAGACCTGGCAATGGCAATATTGATCTGATCGGAACTGACTGGCAAGGCGGCAGTACGCAGATCAGCAAGCGTAATACCTGGAGAGTCCTTCACGATCTGGTAAAGCGTTGTCAGGTCTGCATTCGGGATGCGCAATGTGTCTAGATCATGGTAGTAATCTTCGAGATACAGCCAGTTCTCTTGAGCCGCCCAGTTGATTTGATCGGAGGCGCGCACCCGGTAGGTCAGGCCATATGTGGCAGCGAAAGCTTCGCCAGGAGGGCAACGAAACCTCCCATGCTCGTCGAGCAGATAACGGTTCGGATGGGTTTGGGCAAGCTGGATCAGCTTCTCGACGGGTTTACATTCCTCGTATCCAGCGGAATGGGAGCGAAAGACAAAGTAGTCAGCCGTGTGCAGCGGCCTTTGCACATGATTGCGCCGGTCGCGGTACTCTAACGGGATGGGCGGAGGCTGGTCAAAAAACTCTAAAACCTCGTCTGAATGCTCTGCTTCAAGCAAAAAGGCAAATTCGACTTTGGCGCTCTCCGCTTTGATGATGCACTGCATTTTGCTACTCGGATACCAGACCGGCATATTGCCTGCACGGCTTGCCGGCGTGCGATGGGGTGGAGAGGAACGAACACGTATGAGTAATTCCTGCGTTGCGGGTCCAAGACCCAGGCGACGGAAGTAGGCGAGGAGGGCGACGCCATCCAATGCTCTCGTCATGATCTGCTCCTGTTTCACAAGAAATGGTCTCCTAGATGAGCACGGTCAGGAAGGATGGGATTTTCAGAGATGGGAAGAATGATGGCGGGACTTTCCTTCCATTTTCAACATGACGGCGAAATCTCTCTTCCGAATCAGAGAGCCACCGTCTTTCTATCGAGCACGAGCTGCGGCGAAACCTCTCTTCCGAAACGGCGAACTGTATCTACAATTCGCACACGCGGGCTTGAAAGCGCACGCGTTGCGTCGGCACGCGCTGAGCGGCAATCTCGGCGAACAAATGCCGGATCACGAGGGCACGCTGCTTCGGCGATGCCAGATTCAACGCGGGCAAGCTCTCGTCGATGATGCGGATAGTGCCGGTGAAACTCAGCTGGGTCGGAGCCACGCCAGCGCTCGTGGCGGCCTCCAGCATGAGGGAGCGGATGGCGATGTGCGCAAGCAAGAGGCCATAGACTTCTTGCACGACGCCTTCGGGCGTGCGACTGCGCAAAGTGCGGGCCGACAAGCGCAGATGGGTTTTGACTTCGTCGAAGACCAGCTCGACATGCCAGCGCTCATGGAAGAGCACAGCCAACTCCTGGGCTGGGTAGAGCTCAGGATCCAACAGGGTGGTCATGAGCCGATGGGTCTGACCCGCGCTGGGCACACGCTCGTCAGTGAAGGTGTAACTGATGACGCGCACCAGCCTGCGCTCGCCACGCTGATGGTCTTGATCCTCATAGATGTAGGTCAGGTAGCTGCCATCGGCCAAGCGCTTGACGGGTTTAGTGAGCACGTTGCTTTTGAGGCGGCCCAGCACGTGCGCCTGGGCCTTGCAGGCCAGGAAGATCAGTTCGCTACTGTGGAAGCCACTGTCCCACAACAAGAGCATGTTTGGACCCAGGCTACGCGCCAGCAGTTCGCGCGCGCTGCTGATCTCGCCTTGGCGGCAGCCACTGACTTCGACATCGGTGATCAGATGCGTGCCACATTCGATCAGCAGCACCAGGCGCACCTGGGGAAAGGGACTGTGCGAGGTCTCATCATCGGTACTGTAGCGAAAGAAGGCGCGATTGTCCTGGGTATCAGGCACCGAGTCTACCGTCCCATCGATGGCCATCAGCCGCATGCCTTTCCAGAAGGCCCCCGGGGTCTGTTCCGTCGCTCGTGGACGGGCACACAAGGCAAAGAGCCAATCCACCGGCGCCACACCCAGTTGCGCCCGTCGATAGCTGAAGGCCGATTTGCTCGGCACTTGCTTGGCCAGGTCCGGGAGGAACAGGCGCAAGCCGGAGACCACCTTGGAGTAGACAGCGCGCTGAGAGAGCTGGGGATAGAGAGCCAGGGCCATCAACCAGTAGAGCATGGTGTACATGTTCAAGCATTGTTCGCGGTCTTCCCAGGCATGGCAGCCACTCAAGACCAACTGCACCAATTCGGGGGTGACGATCTCTTGCAGCAAGCCCAGGTCAAACTGGTGACACAGCTTGTCATCAAAGACCGTTTCGCGTATGGTTGTGCACATAGAGGCGTTTCCTTTCTCTTTGCATCTGTTGATGGCTATTATGCCATCTCGAACGCCTCTTGGCTCTCCTTCCTGACTTTTTTCTTAATTGAACTGTATTGGAGGTGGCGCAGGAGCCACCGCGCAGGACGTACTGGTTGCACATGAACTTCCCATTGTATTCCCCGACCGCCCCCGGCCCTGGTTTGAAGTTCGGATAGGGCGCGTAGGAGCTTTGCGTCCACTGCCAGACGTCGCCATACATCTGCGCCAGTTTCCCCGTGGTGCTGGAAGCATCGAGGGGCGCCGGGTGGTACAGAGCGCTCTCCACGAAATTGCCTTCCACTGGCACATCGTGCGCTGCGACTTCCCACTCGGCCTCTGTCGGCAGGCGCGCATCGGCCCAGCGCGCATAGGCATCGGCTTCAAAGTAGCTCACGTGACAGACCGGTTCAGCCGGGTCGACCTCACGCAAGCCGGAGAGCGTCATCATCCACCAGCGACCGTCTCGTTGTTCCCAGTACAAAGGAGCCTGCCATTCCTCCTGCTGCACGGTAGCCCAGCCCTCGGAAAGCCACAAGAGCGGGTTCTCATAGCCGCCGTCTTCCATGAAGGCAAGATATTCCCCGTTCGTGACCAGGCGTGAAGCCAGTTGGAACGCCTGCACGAACTGCCGGTGACAGGGTCCCTCATTGTCAAAGGCAAACCCTTCTCCCTCATGCCCGATCCAATAGACTCCTTCCGGAAATGACACCCATTCCACCGGGGGGACGCTGGCAGTACTGGTGGGGGCTCGCTCGACATAGGCCGGGTAGAGCGGATTGCAGGAGAAGACGTGCTTGATGTCGGTGACCATCAGCTCCTGATGTTGCTGTTCATGATGCAGGCCAAGGGTCATGATGGGGGTGAACTCCGTCAATCGCCCCTCATCGAGCTGCTCGACGAGGTCGAGGACATGCTCATCGACATAGCGGCGGTAGGCATAGGTCTCCTTCACGGTCGGGCGAGAGATCAAGCCGCGTTTCGGCCGGCAGTGCCGTTGTCCTAGCGTGTTGTAATACGAGTTGAAGAGATAGGCGTATTGCGGATGAAGGGACTGGTACCCTGGAAGCGCGGGCAATATGCCACTTGGTCGGACTCACGTCCGGCATGGACTGGATGATATAATCTTCGGTGGCCAACGGTTCGCACAAATGCTCGGTGAAGCGGCGAACGCCCTGCTACTGCTCTACAAAAGACGCTTTGGAGGCGGATGGGGTGCTGAGCGCACTTTCCTGGATGGACTTTGCCATGATCGGTGCTCCTTCTGCTGAGCTATCCCGGGGGATAGCCTTGTTGAGACAACTCCACGTACTACTCTGTCAATTGAAGCACGCTTTCGTTACAGGTTAAGGTTACAGATACGTTGCTGGCACGCGACATCTGCCTGAGAGCCGGTCTTGCTCCCGCACACAAAAGATGACAGTGGACGACACCATCGCTGGCGCTGCTCTTGCTCCTCCACTGAAGTTCTGCCCACGCCCGTGCTCGCGAAAGATCAGCATCAATGGAGAAACTGAACGGCACGGAATCGCTCCTTCAGGCTCTGCCGATGGGACACCTGCTTTTCTGGGTCACGGAAACCGCCGGTAGCTCCTCGCGTGTCGGACCACGGGGTGCTGGGCACCGCTTGCCGTTCGTCGTCCACGCAGATCGCCTCCACCCGCTCGTTGAAAAAGCAGAGCAGGCGGCTGATCGGCGAACAGGCGGGCAGCGGGTCGCGGTAGCTCCACACGATGTCCTTGAACACCCGGTCGCCGATCGTCGCGGACCAATACGACGCCTGGCCCTTGTAGGGACACCGGGTGGCGGTCGCAGTCGGCTCTAAGAGGTCCATGCGGACGTCCTGCTCCGGCAGGTAATAGCGGGTGGGCAGGCCGGTTTCGAGCAACAGCCGGGGACGCCGACTGTCTGCGATCGTCACGCCCGCGAGCACGACCCGCACATGGCGGGAACTGGGCAGAATATCCACGCGCTTATAGGGATCGCGCGCGTGCGCGAAGACCTGCTCATCCTCTTCGTACCAGGCGTCCATCAGGTGCCAGTAGAAGGCCAGGTAGCCTTTGATCGGTGGCCCGTCGGGCAAGGGACGCGCATAGCTCCAGGCCGCATCTTCGGCCACGCGGGAGCCTGTGCGAATCGTCCAGTACGACGCTTCCCCTTTCTCGGCAACGGTGATGCCACCGAAGACCACACGCACGCGCCGGCGGCTGTCTTCCCAGCGAAAGCGCAACCCCTGGCTGAATGAGGGCGAGGCCAAAGGACCAAGAAACACATCTTCAAAAACTGGATTCATCCTGTCCTCCTCTCTGCAGCTTGCGGCGAGCAAACGTGCTCACCTATGATACCACACACTCCTGCAACACGTCCTCCTGCGTGCATGTGTGGGCAGAGTCGCTTGCTTGTCTCCTCCGTGACTGAGGAACGGGCCCGCGCTGTCCGAGCAAAGAGGGAGGAGGGCTCACCCATCCACAACCAACGACCTTGGTGCATCACCCCACTGTCTTCCCGTTCCTTCCTCTTTGTGCCTCAGCCTGCCATGCCTCTGAGGCTTCGGATCACCAATCTTTCGTCTAGGGATTGAACTCGGTGAGCGTCTGTTGGACGCTCGTGGTGTCGTTGACGAAATTCCCCACGGCCCAGGCCTGGCCGGAGCTCGGGTCTGCCGCCGCCGCGTCCAAGATATTTTGGAGCGAGCTGGGGTTGGGACTGGTGACGATACTCCAACTGCTGCCGTTCCACTGCTCAATGAGCGTCTGCTCGCCTGTGCTTGAGATCACAAATCCCACCGCCCAGATGTCGGTGGCGGAGACGATGGCGACTCCTCTCAGGAGGTTGTTCCCCGTGAGGTTCGGACTGGGCACGACGCTCCACTGCATCCCGTTCCACTGTTCGATCAGCGTCTGAGTAGAGGCCTGTCCCACCGCCCAGATATCGGTAGCGGAGAAGGCCTGGACGGCATTCAGGGTGTTCGACCCCGTGGGGTTCGCACTGGTCACGACGCTCCACTTCCTCCCGTTCCAGTGCTCGGTGAGCGTACTGGTATTATTGAACTCTCCCACGGCCCAGACATCGCTGGAAGAGACGGCGGTGACTCCAAACAGGAAGTTGCTGCCTGTGCCGCTGTTCGCACTGGTCACGACGCTCCAGTTGGTGCCGTTCCAGTGCAGGGTCAGCGTCCGAGGGATATTCTGGGCATTATCGAACCATCCGACCGCCCAGACATCGTTCGTTGCGATGGCCGTGACTGCCTGGAGGACATTCATGGACACACTGGGGTTAGGGCTGGCGACCACGCTCCAACTGGTGCCATCCCAGTGCTCGATCAGCGTCTGCTTGCTCCCGCTGGCATTGATGAAATCCCCCACGGCCCACACATCGTTGGCCGAGACGCTGGCCACCCCGTTGAGATCGTTGACCGATGGCCCGGGGCTTGGGCTGGGCACGACGCTCCAGGCGGCCTGTGCCTGCGCCACCGCTGGTGCCAGCAGCAGGGCGAGCAGCACCGCTCCGACTATGCACAAAAAGAGATTGACCTTCAAACGCTTCATGATACTCCTCTCAATCTCCTGCTCTCCTAGAGCAGGTCACTTTGCGGCAGGCCGACCAGGGCCATCATCAAGACGCCATGGCCTCCTGCCAGCACGACGATCATGCCGAAGCCCCGACCCGAGGCTCGGCTTCCAGCCAGCGGATCGCTGAGGGGGTCTAGACATTTCTGAGAGCAGAACTCCTGTTGTACCCGTCGATGCAGGAGGCATCTGCTCCTGTGCTTTGCAGTGCGCTTACTGCCAGCGCTAGAGTTAACAGCCAGCAGGCTTGATCAACATCAGCCAAGAACCCCCTGGCGCCTAGTGCAGGTTCAAAGAACATTTTGTGCAAGATGAGTGGACTCATTCATAGCCGGAGTAGTCACAGACCACTGGGTTAATTGCACAAGTGGTTCCCTGAATCTGCACTAAGTACAATCACGGAACCTCTGCGGGATAAGATCCTCTCATTAAGAGCGCACAATGCCGCGAAAGTTATTTGATTGTACTTAGGGATTGAACTCGGTGAGCGTCTGCGTTGCGCCACTGGCAGCCGTGAACTCCCCCACGGCCCAGGCCTGGCCGGAGCTCTTGTCTGCCGCAGCTGCCTCAAGGAGGTTGGTGGTCGAGCTGGGGTTGGGGCTGGTGACAACGCTCCAGGTGGTGCCGTTCCAGTGCTCGATGAGGGTTTGTGAAGGACTAAAACCCTGGGGAGCAAAGCTTCCCACGGCCCACACATCGGTGGTGGAGACGGCGGCCACTCCAAAGAGTTCGTTAAAC
>WNGG01008439.1_pt1 | contig 11351 bp, 17 predicted proteins | sample 5400661 | NCBI WGS metagenome assembly WNGG01 (sample SAMN13153372, study PRJNA577476) | soil metagenome | isolation source: 100 cm soil or saprolite under Garry oak tree replicate 1 | place: USA:California | collected 2016-06-15 | reverse complement strand
GAAGGCCGCCACCGGATGGCGGGCCACCAGACGCCGGAGTGCGGAGTGGGGAGCGGGTTGCTGTGTCGCAGTAGGTGTAGACATGATCAGTCTCCTTCGGCAATCGTGTCCTCAACCGTAGAGTGGAGATCCGGAAAAGGCTGGCGGAAGAAGGTGAAGGACTGTTTGAAGCCTACCAGACCAGTCGGAAATCCAGGTGGGGAAGGGACGTGCTTGACGGAGTCAGCGCTGAAGAACGCATCTGCTCGGTCGATGGGTCCTGGAGTAAGGAACTCTTCAACAGCACGGCTAGCCAGGGCCTTGTTCTGTTCTCCAGACATGGCAGCTCTTCCTTTCTGTGCGTTGCTTCCTTTCCCCTGTGCACGGGTGCGCTCAACTGGAGTCCTCCGTGAAAACGACAAACTATCGGGAGACTTTTCCAAAAGAAGATATTACAGCAGGATCTTTGGCAAACAACTCCTGCTGCACAACAAGAATAAGACGAGAGCTGTTGCTCCCGCTGAAAGGAAGGTTCCTCCTCTCAGTTTCGCTGGGCTTTTGAGGAAGCAGTTGCCAACACATTTGTTTTCACGTACTACGCAGAAGTATAGCCCAGCTCTCTGAGCGGAACCTGTGAGAACACTGAGATGAAGCTGAGAAAGCGAGGAGGCACTGTTCTGGTACAGGAGGTGAAACGTTTGGACAGAGTTTCAGGGCATTCATAACTGTGCCCTTCGAGATGAGCACGCAGGCCTTTGAACGCTACAGTCGATATGAACCTCACATTGCCGAAGGACTCACCCAGATGTTTGTGAACCTGCCAGCTACCCCGACGAACTTTGAGCGTGGGGCGGCAGTCGCTCAGTTCATACCCGACTCGGGAGGTGGGTAGGGGCGGAGGAGTCTCCAACTGAAGCCCAGGAGGCCGGCTGCAAGCAGGAGGGAGCCTGCCACCGTGACGGGCCGACCAAGCGGTCCCGCGAACGCTGCTAACGTCGCAACGGCTCCAGCCGACAGGAGCCACCCACTCCAGCCCGGAAAGACGCCGGCCCGGGCAGTCGCCACTCCGAGAAGGATGAAGCCAGGAAAGAAGGTCACCGCGACCAGTACCAAAACGGGAAGGAGGGGCGCCAGCACGCTGCCAGGCATAACCAGCAGAGTGACGTTAGCGGCGCCACCCGTGGATGAGGCCAGGAGCGGCAGCAGGTAAGCTACGATGATCGAGACGGCCATCGTAAGCGCCAACCCCGCCAACGCCAGAAGAAAGCCAGCCGCACCGACTCGACCCACGCGTGTCGCCTGCAACTCGTGGACGGCCGGCAGCCCCACTATGGTCAGCAGGTAGGCCACCCAGTAGAGCACGTGAGACGGTGTCTCCAGAGGGTTGACCAGGGGGCGGGAGTCGAACGTGTCCGGATCGATCACAGTCGCGCCCAGCTGGAGAGGTGCGGCCGCTAGCAGTGCAAGTCCGCCTACCAATCTGATCAGTTGCATAGCCGGCCGTGTCGCCATTCGGTTCACCTCCAACTCAGACAATCGGGAGAAAGGTCATTTCGACTGCTACGCCATCAGCGCCAGTGCGCTCCTGGTATTTGCCAACCTCAGACAATCGGGAGAAAGGCCATTTCGACTGCTACCCTCAGCATACAGAATCAGCAGCCAAAAAAGCAAGGCTTTTCCGCGAACCACTGAACAACTGGTACTTTGGGCGCAGAAAATATGGGCAATATTTGTCTTGTTTCCCATTCAAGCCCTTTCTCAAGCCAGGCGCATGTCTCTGCTCTATGCCACCTCTTTGCGGAGTTCCTCTTTACACAACATTCGGGATGGCATCAATCCAGAACAGTCTACATGGATCGCTTCACCTTTGCCGCTCTCAACAAATACCTCGATGAGGAGCGCCGCGAGTTGTTCCTTGATGTTGATGAGGTTTTCGTAGCGTTCAAAGGAGTCGCTCGAGGCCGACCACTGACGGAAAATGCGCTGCAACACACGCTTGACTACTACGAGGCGAAGTGTGGTGTCTCGCTCCATGCCCATCTCTTTCGCCATACTGGCATTACACACATGGTTCAGCAGGGCATGTCAGAACCAGCGATTCGCAAGCTTGTCGGACACCGCAATGCACAGTCGCTCGAACCGTATCTGCATCTCGCTGATCGCTTTGTCGAAACCGAGTTTGAGAAGGCCCAGGTGGTCTTGCAGCCAAGAAGCTGGCTTTCATTGCCACAAGGAGAGGGTCGGAAGAAATTCCTAACAAGCAAGCAGTGATGCTTCCTATCACGACTTGACAACCGCTCTCACTCGCGGGCATAGTAGAAAAAACTGTTCACCTACTGAGCCTACGAGGAGCGTATAGCTATGCTACCATATTCGCGTCTCTTTGACCAGCGCACGCTGTCCCTGATGGTGGAACATGATGCCATCGTGCAGCGCTACCGCGCGTTGTTTGCCCTCATCGATTGGCAGGTCCTTCCCGATCCAGTGCCTGATCCTTCCCGACCAGGCAAACGCCCGCACCACACTCCAGTCGAAGAGGGCCAAGAACTGCCGATAGTGCTGGGCCACTGGATCATGCTCCATCAAGCGAGTCATCGTCTGCTGGTCAAAGGTCGGCGAATATGGTAGAATGCTCATGGGTGAAAGCTCCTTGTCGGGAAAGTAGGTGATTGCTTTTTTTCTCCTTTGCCCTAGAGCCTTCCTCTTGTCAAGGGCTTGCAAACACCGTTCGCTTGCTCGTAGGAATTTCTTCCTCCCCTCAGCGAGGGGAGTGAAAACAAGCAACTAGCAAGGGGCTTGGTGGTGATGACAAGTAAGAGCAGTGAGCAGATCGCGACAGGCAGGGGTTTACGCTCCTCAGCAGAGGACCCCCCCTGTATTCTCAACAGTTTGACACAGACGGCGAGGAATGCTACAGCAAGAGCTCTGCTCCTCTCCACTCCCCTTTTCAGACCAAGGAAGAGATTTGTTCCTGACTCGCTCGGGCATCCACACCCATGACAAGAGGAAGCTTTGTCTGCTATACTGGAGCAATCAGAAGAAGAACCTCTCTGAAGCGGCATGGATGCGCAAAAAGGGGGAAGAGCCATGACTTCAAAGAAAGACCGCATCCTCGTCGCAGTGGCAGCCCTCGGTTTCCTGGCGGCGTTTCTCACCGGCATGATGACCACGGTCATCCCATCGTTTCACCGCCTGCTCCAGAATCCGCTTGCTGACGTCCTCGTCGTCCTGCTCGCACTGGCAACCTGTGCGGCCCTGCTGCTCTGGGCCTGGCAACCGGGCCACCGTGATCGAAGGGCATACGTTTTAGCGATCATTGGGGCAGCACTCCTGGTCGTCAGTGCGAATGTGGTGGCACCCGCCATCGGGTGGTGGGGTGGCACCTACCTTGAGAAGGCCCCCCTTCTCATCCTCGCTCTGTTGACCGGAATGGGAGTCATGGGAGGATTTGCCCTCTTGTTGATGGGGTACCGCTGGCTTGCCCATCGCTCGCCCAAGCTGGCCCTGCTGGTCTCTGGTCTGATTCTGCTGGTGCTCTTCCCTCCAGCCGTGATCCTTGGGGATCAGTTCGCTCTCAGGTCGGGAGTGCTCGCGTTTGGTGGTGGCTACACCATCTGGCACGACCTGTTGGTCGGAGAAGGGTTCTTCTTGGCACTGATCCTCTTGTACGAGATCCTCCGTCGACACCTGGGTGTGCCACAAGCTCCACGTTCTGAGGCTCTTCCGCGCCGATAAATCATCAATCCCGTGAGGATATTGCCCAGGCAATCCGCCAGGCGCAAGAAGAGACTGGGAAGAACTCTTACAATGGCGACACTTCATTGCAGCAACGTTTGTACAGGGCCCAGTAGTTTGCTTGTCAATACTATGGGATTAGGGTTGAGGCTATGGGGGCGTTAGTGGAAATGATGGGCAACACGAAACAAGTTGGGCATAGAGCGAAGCTACACGATGTGCGGGGAGGAATTCAGGGGCATTCCATCTGAGGTATCCATGAGTAGTAAAGTAACTCGGCTTACCCTTGACAAATCTTTCTCCATATAACAGGGGAGGGGGTCGGATCACCGCTGGGATGATTGTGACAAATAATGATATTAGGACACTTTCTGGTGATCGCAGGACGGAAAATCTCAGCGGCGCGAAGGACAGAACTGTTGATAGTTCCCTGATAGAGCAGCAGGTTGGCTTCCACCTGGTTTTTCGTGTTTAACACTAAGACGCGCAACTCCTCATGGTCTAAAAATTCCATCTCTGCCCTCACCAGTGCTGCCGCGTCTTGTGGGCTTTGAATGGTGTACTTTTCCTTATCTGTTGGAAGCAGTAACCGTCGCGCCACTTCGAGCGTTGCCTGTAGCTGCTTTTGCCTCCCCGAACCCAAACTGCTCACACAACTCACCAAAGTCGACGCTGAAGAGTTGGCGCACGCTATAACTGGTCAGAAGCGTCTGGAGGTTTGGTGAAACGCTTTCCCTTCCCTGATCCGCACGAAGGACAATGGCAAGCAGCTCAGCATCGGAAAGCAAGGAAACGCCTCTTCGTTGGAGCCGTTCTGTAAAGTGTGCAGAATGAGGCGTCATCGTGTTCTCTGAGACATCTGCTGCTTCCAACTGTGGTGAGAGCGTGGAAACTGCCTGAGTGCCTTCATCTCCTGGGGCACTGGTACTGGCTGCAAGGGTGCTGAGCAGAGGTGGTTGTTCCCACAACGAGGGCGTTATCACGGAAAGAGCGGTTCTCCGTGTGAGTTCAGGGAGTTTGTCAGCAGGATAACCGGTGGGTTTCAGCCAATAGTCACGAAGTGATGAAGGCTGGACAGCTTGTTCTCGGTTCGGCTTGTGTCGTTCGGTGGTCATAGCAAACACGCAAAATACTCAGAAAGATTTCCACTCACCAGAACCGCACAAGAAACTGGTGGTTGTGTCCAGAGGAGTGATGTCCTGGCAGAGACCGTTAGTGTGAGCAATAAACCGAAAAGAAAGCATCACAAACACATAAGAAACACGTAAGAACTTTCTGTGCTGGCAATGTTGGCAGCAGATGGCAAAGGGAAGAGGAGAGAGAAGGAGTGTGCTATGTTCCCCGATTGCGGCGGCGTGATTTCTTTTGTTGCTTTCTCTTCTCCTTGTCTTTACGTCTTCCGGTAAATGTCCGGTGGATTTCGGTGTAGGGTCGCTTGGCTATTTCTGTCAAGCGTTTTTCTGTCATGACTGAAACAACTTCATCAGGTAACGGAACTGGCTCACCGGTATTGATCGACTCTGTCACTCTTGTAAGCAGTGGTTCTGGTGGGAGATGACCAATCACAGCCACATACCAACGCTTGGGACTTGGTGGTGCTTTGGACAGACTTTCCGGCCAATTCTGGATCATGCGAAACACCGAAAATTCAGCCACTTCCTGCTCGCGGACAATGGCTTGAATAGTATCATAGGGAGCTTGTGACGTTTCTCTGCTGTCAAAACGGGAAGCTAACAGAAAAGGATATCCAGGTGCTTCAGTTCGTGGTGGTTGCTCTGGTGGTCTTGGCATAGTGGGAAATTATATACACAACAATATAAGAAAAAAGTAAGAGGATCGGATGATACCATATCTGCTGCAAACAGGGAGATAGGAACCCGTTTCAAAAAGGAAGCAGAGTGTTGAAAAAGTCTCACAGGTCTGCCTATGCTGCTTTTCTCTTGCCCCTCACCTTCCGGACCCATCCGATCAGCAAGAGCACAAGGCCGATGACGAAAACGGGCAGGCCAGCAAAGACGATGAAAATGCTGGCGATCACCACGGCGGGGTAAGCTGACTGGCTCGCTGGTGTTTGTGGCTGCGTATTCATTTCATGCTCCTTGAGGAAATCTCTACGTCCTCGTATCCGTTCCAGCATCTGCTGTACCACGAATACGACTCTTCTTCATGGATGAGAGTATATCCCCAGGAGATACATCGCAGTAGTGTCATTTGACCCATTTCTTGCTTGATCGTGGGCTCTGCTCATCCATTTACGGGCTTTTCAACAGGCTGGAAGGGTTTTGAGAGAGGGGAGTTATTCGTTAAGGGAGATGGTTTGTATGGTCGACTCATGTTGTCCAATTTTGACCCGTGCAGTAAACATGGTCAGATTGGACAGTTCATTGGCAATCCTCACGTGTTCATCCCGAGAAGAAACGTGTTTCTCGTAGGGGGGTTCATCTTCAATGTTTTCTCTACGAAGCGGTAAAAAAAATAATTTGGCTAATTCCTGAGCGTCTTCATCTGAAACATGAAAGATAACTTTGTTTCCCATGTTGAACGTGACGGCTCTATTGAGAGGGTCTAACTGATACCTGAATTGATGAGTGATGCAGGTTGCAATGTTATGCTGACGTATTTTTGCGAGGAAATTTGCAATTTCGTCACTTGCGTAGTGTTGGTAGCCATCCAAGTAGAGACTAAATGGTTTTCTTTCCTGTAGAGGCATATCAGCAGAGGCTTGTGCAGCATGAAGAAAATGGCGGAGAAGAATAGTGCCGATGAAACCCGTCACTAACTCATGTTGTCTTGGGTATTTGAGGAGGATGATTTTCCCCTCATCCAACACTTTTGTAAAATTGAGCGTTGACATACTTTGAGCCGAAAGGAGGATCACGTCTTGTTCCCGATCTTGTGGTAACCGAGCGAGAATATCGTCAATGGCATCACCATGCAAATCAATAAAACAGAGTCCTCGTCCATGATGAATATCTTGCAGGATGAGGTTCACCAGAAGGGTTGTTTTTCCGCTCCTTGGTCTGCCAATCACATACAGACCATGAAGCCGTTGTTCTGGTGTGAGAGTGACAAGATTTCCTGTATGAACATCTTTTCCCAGGATTGCGGCGACCATACGCACCTACCCTCTATGAGCTGCGAGAGTTTACAAACACTGAGAACCATCTTACCATCAAAGAAAGCACATCGGCAAGAGGGGAGGAGATTTTCTGATACATGACGAGTGTCTCACAAACCCCCGTTATTGAGACAGGAAATCAATACCACACACATGTTCTCATGCCCTTCATTCTTATAGGCTCGTCGTGACAATCGAGCGGTGATCTGCTATACTCAGCGTAAGCATACACCTATGAGCAGACATATCATCCCAATTGACGCGAGTAATCTTCCCGATCTCCTGAAAGTAGCAGAGGAAGTCAACACGACAAAAACACCTCGACTGATCAAGCGAAACGGTGAAACCCTGGCTCTGCTTCTGCCGACAGGACAAAAGACCGCTCACCCACAGAAACGCGACATCTGGACCCACTACGACCCGCAACAAGTCAAAGCAGCCTTACGAGACAGTAAAGGCGCACTGCAAGGAGTAGACAGACAAGCATTGTTGCGCGATCTTGCGACACAACGCGGCCAAGAAAGCACAGGCCGCCCGTTCTAAGGTATGCCCTATCTGATTGACACGGATCTGGTAATCGACCACCTGGCCAACGTGACTGAAGCCAATCAGCTTTTAGAACACCTCGCACCAGAAGGAATTGCCATCAGCATGATCACCTACATGGAAGCATTTCAGGGGGTTGTCAGAAGTCCGCATGGAAAAGAAGCTCGCGCCAAGTTTCAGACCTTCCGCCGGAGCGTTCCGGTTCTACCCTTTTCCCTTTCTGTTGCCAAACGGTGTGCAGTCCTGCGGGAGCAGTTGAAAACCGAGCAGAAACGGGTCAAAGCACGAGCCCTTGATCTGATCAATGCTGCCATCGCTCTTGAGCATGATCTGACCCTGGTGACTCGCAATGTGAAAGACTATCAAGACATTCCTGACTTGAACCTCTACCCACTTGCCGCATGAATGTTATAGGCTCTTTCAGCGACCCAAACGGACAACAGAGTACATCATCTCACTACCCATCTTTTTATCAATGTTTCACCTCTTGACTTTATGGTTGAGTTTTGAGACAATCAATTGGATATGGCAATGACTGAGCAAAAGAAACGACTCCTCAAAGCAAAAATAGCAGTAGCTCTACAAAATGAGTTGGGGCGAGTCCCAAAAGTGGAAGAAATTGATAATGTGTTTCTGCTTGCCAGAGTCATGTATAAAGCAGTCTTGGGTCTCCATTTTCAACGACAAGAGCAGAAGAAAAACGGCCAGCTCGCTATTTTTTAATAGATCAGAAAATGATCTGTGGTTCTCAAGCAAGCGAACTATGATACAATGCCACTAAGAATATGCAAATAATAGAACGAATAAAATTTGCGCGATCCTTATTGAAGGAGACAAGGGAAGATTTTGAGAAGCGGTTTAATGTCAGCGAGGGGACGGTATATCGTTGGGAGCAGGGTACTAGCGAAGCTCCATATAAAGTTATTGAGTTCTGCGAATACATCATCGAGGAAATGCAATTTTGTCCGGCTTGTAATGGAACAGGCATCTTGAATAAAAAGCAGGAATACCTCATTTGTATGGGAAGAGATGGAATACGCATGATCTTACCACATTTCACAGGGGGGAGATGTATCACTGGCGCAGCAATAAATCATCCTTATCTCAGCGAGAAAGTTGAAAGGATTGCCGAAAAGGACGCACAAGGCAAAAGTGAAGAGCCATACGAGTTATCCACAGGTTACAGAATACGACAAATGCGATTAGAACGCGGCGAAACACAAGCGCAATTTGCTAGCCATCTCAATGTCTCACCAACAATGGTAAGTTTATGGGAAACCAATAAGGTAAAACCCCCACAGAAGGTACTTGAATGGCAACTAGTACCAAGCAACGCCAGCGAAGCTACAGACATTGCGGGATAATCTCAGCTTTATTATTCTATGCTTATTGGCTATGCACGAGTTTCCACCCAGGATCAGACGCTCAACCTTCAGAAAGATGCTCTTGAGAAAATAGGCTGTTCTAAAATCTTTACTGATACCATAAGCGGATCAACGACAGAACGGAAAGGACTCGATGAAGCACTCGCATATGTGCGAGAAGGGGATACCCTGGTGGTGTGGCGACTGGACAGATTAGGTCGGACACTCAAGCATCTGATTGAAACGATCACCGACTTAAGTAAACGACACATCGGCTTTAAAAGCCTGACAGAAAGCATTGACACGACGACATCCGGCGGAAAACTTATTTTCCATATTTTCGGAGCACTGGCAGAGTTTGAACGGGATCTCATTCGAGAGCGAACCCAGGCAGGGCTCCTTGGTGCACGAGCCAGAGGGAGAAAAGGAGGACAACCAAAAGCACTCTCTAGTAAACAAGCTGCTATCGCGCAACAACTCTATGATAATAAAACCAACAGCATTAGCGATATCTGTAAAACCCTCCATATCTCACGAGCAACTTTATATCGCTACATTACTGTGAAGTAACTGCGATACTTTACCTTTTCGGTGCGTTGAGCAAGAATAACCAAATTGTTACTCTGGTGCGCATGCAGGACATGAGGTGATGTTGAGGTTTTCCCCACAATAAGGGTAGTGCGAAGCACTACCCCATATGTTTTCAAACGTGCCCGTAAGTAACCAGGGCAGCCAGCACTCTAATAATGTGCGAGATAAGCACTGCTCGCCATTGAATTTGCTGCGCTTTTCAAGTATACTTCTCTTTGGATAGCTCCATCTTGTCCCGCGTATTTTATTTGCTCATGTAAACATTCCTCTCTCTGGCGAGAAAAAAGCGTCCCCTCCCACGTGATGCGCAACGAGCTAAGCTCAAGTAAAGGGGTAGGCACAAGGCTCCCATTGACTTAGTATCAGAACGAAGGTCAAAAAGAATACCTACAATTGAATGATGTCAATGCAAGAAGAGTAACCAGGTCAGACGACATTACGGCAAGAAACAAAACGGCTGGCGTTCGGTGAGGTCAGGCAGTGGCGCGCAAATCAAAGCCAAAGGAAGAGGCAAAGGTGGCTGGAAGTCCATGAAGCGTGACGATCAGTGGTGGGGCATCCGCTGGACGAGTATTGCGCGCCAGGCGTTGGTCCCAGGAGAGCCGCCAATGCGCACGCTCAGCTCGAGTCAAGATCTTCTCCGCAGGCGTTTGTGCCGGTGACGACGAGAGCAGAGAGGAGCTTTCCAGGCAGATGGTTTGGCTGCGGACCATCTTGATCCAGGTTCGCCGGATACCACAACGTGGCCAGTCGCGCCACAGCACCGGAGCAGAAGGAAGTGGGGTAGGGGCTGGATCAGGAGGAGGTGAGGAATCTGAGCGAGAAGCGTTGAGCGGCCACAACACCGCGCTCACCCGCCGTGGTTTCAGCGTGGTGCTACTCTCCTGACATTGCGTACGCAAGAGGCAGGAACGACAATGACCGATGCGTGCAGCATACAAGATCCGTAGGGAACCATCGCGCTCGGGACGCCGTTCCTGGAGATACAGAGGGTGATTGGCAGGGCAACACAGAGTTCCATCTGGCTGCAGCGTAAACGCGGAACCGGGAAAGCCATGGGTAAAGGAGGGGCGTGCGAATTTCGGAGGACCATAGATGACCGCAGGCGTGGAGGCTTCCTCTGGTTTAGGCTCGTCAGTCGAGGGAGCTTCAGGCTCACACGCGGGAGCAAATTCGGTCGTTCGTAGCTCAGATGGAGAAAGCTGTTGCCCCAGTTCTAATCGGAGGTTCCAAATCCATTGGGCGAGGATCTGAGCAAATTCCTGGCCACACGGGGTATGGGAGCATACTAACCCACAACCTGGGGTACGTATTGTTGCACTCGCCTCTTGCGGTAAAACTCTCCCTCAGAGAGGCAATCACGAGGAGCACGGCTGGTATACTTTTCTCGCAGATCTCCTACGACTCGTGTAGGTAACAGACAGATCAGAGAGGAAGAATATCATGCTCATCGTGAACGACGAACACCGGATCGCGGCAGGGATTAAGAGTCTCTCGAAACGCTGCTCATACTGTTGCAAGCCTCTGAAAGAGTATCCCTTGATCATGAACGATGATGCCGGATTTGCTGTCTTTCATGCTGCCTGCGCCGCGGCGCTTGCCGCCGATATCATCGTCGATTTGTATACTTTCTTCCATCCACCAGCACCCTACCACCACCTGTTTGTTCTCGACCCCATTGGCGAACACGCGCCGGGAGAGGGGGCACATGCAATCAACGGATCTTGAAGAGATCAAGGCCGCGCTGTGGGAGCAAGCGTCTCATCCGTGTACGCGGGTGAGCTGGGGCACAGCACAAGTGATGGCAGCGAGATACAGCCGGGGGCAATTGCTGGTCCAGCTTCGAGGGTGGAGGCGCTGGACGCCAGTGGAAGCTGTGACCATTGAACGCGCCACGCTGTGCCCAACCGGTGCCTGCGACCTCGAAGACGCCTGGTAAATGACGCGAGATGTGGCTCTTGACCACTTCAAGGACTCACAGGTTGCTTACCGAGAGATGATATACTGGTATGTTGATC
>WNGG01023899.1_pt1 | contig 11353 bp, 12 predicted proteins | sample 5400661 | NCBI WGS metagenome assembly WNGG01 (sample SAMN13153372, study PRJNA577476) | soil metagenome | isolation source: 100 cm soil or saprolite under Garry oak tree replicate 1 | place: USA:California | collected 2016-06-15 | reverse complement strand
GAAGTGCGGCGCGGCGAGACGCTCGCCGCCGCCGGCCGCATGGCGGTCGGCCTGGCGCACGAGATCCGCAACCCGCTCGGCGCGATCCGCGGCGCCGTGCAGCTCCTCGCGCGCGAGCTCGGTCCGGGCTCCCGACTGCAGGAGTACACGGCTGTGCTCGTGACCGAGGTGGACCGCGTCAACCGGATCATCGAGATGCTCCTCGACTTGGCCAGGCCGGCCCCGATCCGCCCCGTACCGCTCAACCTCCACCAGCTGCTCGACCGCGTGGCGCTGCTCCACGAGGAGACGGCCGGCGAGCGCCGCGTCGCGATCGCGCGGCGGTACGATCCGAGCCTCCCGCCGATCCTCGGCGACGAGGACCGGCTGCTGCAGGTCTTCCACAATCTCGTCCGGAACGCGCTGGAGGCGATGGCGCAGGGGGGCACGCTGACGCTCCTGACGCGCGTGAGCCTCGACCCGCTCTACGGCAAGATGGATCTCGGCACGGGTCAGCGGAGCATGGTGGAGGCGCAGGTGAGCGACGAGGGCGGCGGCATTCCGGCGCCCGCGCGGGCGCGCATCTTCGACCCGTTCTTCACCACCAAGGAGCGCGGCCTCGGCCTGGGACTCGCCATCTGCCACCAGGTGCTCGAGCAGCACCGGGGCGCCATCCAGGTCGACAGCGCGGAGGGCAAGGGCACGACCGTGACGTGCTTCCTGCCGATCGCCCGATGAGGCCGCCTGTGTCCACTCCGAGGCGCGCCACGGCTTCGCCGGGGCGCGTCCGAGCGTGGGGGGTCTGGGGGCCATATCGGGGCCCCCAGGAGGATCAGTGAGCGCGCGGATCCTGATCGCCGACGACGAGGACAGCCTACGCTGGGTCCTCGAAAAGGGGCTCCGGACCGCCGGGTACGAGGTCACCTCGGTCAAGGACGGGGAGAGCGCGCTGCGCGCGTTCCAGGCCGAGCCCTACGACCTCGTCTTCCTCGACATCCGCATGCCGGGGGTGGACGGCCTCACCGCGCTGGGACGCCTCAAGGAGGCGCGCCTGGACGCGCAGGTCGTCGTCATGACGGCGCACGGCACGATGGAGACGGCGATCCAGGCGATGCAGCGGGGCGCCTACGACTACCTCGCCAAGCCGTTCGATCTCGACGAGGTCCTGCTGCTCGCCGAGCGCGCGCTCGCCGCCGGGCGGCTCACCCAGGAGGTCGCGCGCCTCAAGAGCGGGCTGGCGGAGGTGTGGGAGTTCGGCGCCCTCGTCGGGCGCCACCCGCGCATGCAGGAGGTCTACAAGACGATCGGCCGGATCGCGGGCAGCGACGTCACCGTGCTGCTCCGGGGCGAGTCCGGGACGGGCAAGGAGGTCGTCGCGCGGGCGATTCACCACTACAGTCGTCGCGCCGGGCGGCCGTTCGTCGCCGTGTCGAGCGCGGCGATCCCCGGCACCCTGCTCGAGTCGGAGCTCTTCGGTCACGAGCGCGGCGCGTTCACGGACGCGAAGGAACGCAAGCTCGGCAAGCTCGAGCTGGCACACGGCGGCACGCTCTTCCTCGACGAGATCGGCGACATGCCCGTCGAGCTCCAGGGGAAGCTCCTGCGCGCCTTGCAGGAGCGGACGATCGAGCGCGTCGGTGGCCACGAGCCGATCCGGGTCGACGTGCGCGTGCTCGCGGCGACCAACCGCGACCTCGAGGCGCTCATGCGCGAGGCCCGCTTCCGCGAGGATCTCTTCTACCGGCTCAACGTCGTCGCGCTCCAGCTACCGCCGCTGCGCGACCGCCGGCGCGACATTCCGCTGCTCGTCGAGCACTTTCTGGCCAAGTACGCGCCCGCGCTCGGCGAGCGCGGCGTCGCGCCGGACGCGCTCGACCGGCTCGTGGGCCACGAGTGGCCCGGCAACGTGCGCGAGCTGGAAAACGTCGTGCAGCGCGCGATGGTCATGGCGACGAGCGGCGTGATCCTACCCGAGCACCTGCCGATCGGGCCGGTGTCGGCCGCGGCGTCGGTCGCGGTGGACGCGCCGCTCGAGGAGATCATCGAGCGCAAGCTCGTGGAGTGCGTGCGCGGCCTGCGCGAGCACGCGAGCGCGAACCTCTACGACCTGATGATCGGGCTCGTCGAGAAGCCGCTCCTGCGCGCGGTGCTCCGCGAGACGGACGGCAACCAGGTGCGCGCGGCGCAGATCCTCGGCATCAACCGCAACACCCTCCGGAAGAAGCTCACCGAGCACGGGATCGACCCCGACTCGCTCCAGGGGTAACGCGCCGCCGCGGCTCAGCTCGGGCGGTAGATCTCCCCGCCCGCCTTCCTGAACTCCTCGGCCTTCTCCCGAAGCCCGTGAACCACCGCGGCGGTCTCGGCGGGGAGGCCGTGGGTGGCCGCGTACTCGCGCACCTCCTGCGTGATCTTCATCGAGCAGAACTTCGGCCCGCACATCGAGCAGAAGTGGGCGAGCTTCGCCCCCTCCGCGGGCAGCGTCTCGTCGTGGAACTCCTGGGCGGTCTCCGGGTCGAGCGAGAGGTTGAACTGGTCCTCCCAGCGGAACTCGAACCGCGCCTTCGACAACGCGTCGTCCCACTCACGGGCGGTGGGGTGGCCCTTGGCCAGATCCGCCGCGTGGGCGGCGATCTTGTAGGCGATGACGCCGTCCTTGACGTCCTTCTTGTTCGGGAGGCCGAGGTGCTCCTTGGGCGTCACGTAGCAGAGCATCGCGGTGCCGAACCAGCCGATCATCGCGGCGCCGATCGCGGACGTGATGTGGTCGTACCCCGGCGCGATGTCGGTCACCAGCGGGCCGAGCGTGTAGAACGGCGCCTCCTGGCAGACGGCGAGCTGCCGGTCCATGTTCTCCTTGATCAGGTGCATCGGCACGTGGCCGGGCCCCTCGATCATCACCTGCGCGTCCGACTCCCAGGCGATCTTCGTCAGCTCGCCGAGGGTCTCGAGCTCCGCGAACTGGGCGTCGTCGTTGGCGTCGGCGGTGCAGCCCGGACGGAGCCCGTCGCCCAGCGAGAACGCGACGTCGTAGGCCGCCATGATCTCGCAGATCTCGCGGAAGTGGGTGTACAGGAAACTCTCTTGATGGTGCGCCAGGCACCACTTGGCCATGATCGAGCCGCCGCGAGACACGATGCCGGTGACGCGCTTGGCGGTGAGCGGCACGTAGCGCAGCAGGACGCCGGCGTGGATCGTGAAATAGTCCACGCCCTGCTCGGCCTGCTCGACGAGCGTGTCGCGGTAGATCTCCCAGGTCAGGTCCTCCGCCTTGCCGGAGACCTTCTCGAGGGCCTGGTAGATCGGCACGGTCCCGATGGGGACGGGTGAGTTGCGGAGGATCCACTCGCGGGTTTCGTGGATGTTCTTGCCGGTCGAGAGGTCCATGACCGTGTCGGCGCCCCAGCGGGTTGCCCAGGTCATCTTCTCGACCTCTTCCTCGATCGAGGAGGCGACGGCCGAGTTGCCGATGTTCGCGTTGATCTTCACGAGGAAGTTCCGTCCGATGATCATCGGCTCGGTCTCGGGGTGGTTCACGTTGGCCGGGACGATCGCGCGCCCGCGCGCGACCTCCTCGCGGACGTACTCGGCGGCGACGCCCTCGCGGAGGGCGATGAACTCCATCTCGGGCGTGACCTCACCGCGCCGCGCGTAGTGCATCTGGGTCACACGCCGGCCCGCCCGCGCGCGCAGGGGCCGACGTACGGACGCGAACCGGACGCCTCCGAGGGCGGGATCGTTGTCGCGCTCGCGGCGGTAGTGGGACGTGGGGCCGCCCAGCTCCTCGACGTCGCCGCGCGAGACAATCCACGTCGACCGCAGCGGCGGCAGCCCGCGCTTGAGGTCGATGTCGGCGTTCGGGTCGGTGTACGGCCCGCTCGTGTCGTACAGGCGGAGCGGCGGCTCGCCGCCGTTGAGGTGAATCGCGCGCATGGGCACACGGATGTCGGCGCGCGGTCCGGAGAGATAGATCTTGTGCGAGCTGGCTTTCCCGCGTTGTTGGTGAGGGAAGGCTACGCCCGTTCGGTCCACCGATCAAGTGGCCTGCTGGTTACTGGCCTGCTGGTTACCTGGCCTGCTGGTTACCAACCCGCCGTTGCGTCAGGGCAGAAGCTCGGCCACGGGGATGCGGGCCGCTGGGGCGGCCAGCGGCGTGACGGTCTGTTCTCCGTCGAGTGTCTCGATCGCGCGATAGCCCCAGCGCCGACTGGAGGCACCGAGGCGCGTCGGCTCCCGGTGTACCTCGAGCTGACGATCGAGAAGGTTCACGATCCAGTAATCCCCGACGCCGGCTCTCGCGTAGATGGACGCTTTGCGCGTCCGGTCGAGCCGGAGGCTGCTGTGCGCGATCTCCACCACGAGCGCCGGACGTGTGGGATGGTCGTTCAGATAGTCGCGAGGGGACCCGGGCACTACGGAGATGTCCGGCTCGGGCTCGGACCACCGACCCGCTGCGACGGGCAATCCGGGTCTCACGACCCATCCAGAGTCAAACGCCGCCCGCAGCGCCTCGAGCGCGAGGGTTACGGCGGTCGCGTGCGGGGTGTGCTGAGGTTCCTTGACGACCAGCAACCCATTCAGCAGCTCGACCGGGTCGTCTTCGCACAGGATTCCCTCGTCGATCAGCCGGCCGTATGCGCGCCGGGTCCACCGGTACGTGCGAACCGTCTGCTCGCTCATCAGCTCTCACAGTAGACGGGCAGAGCGATTGCCGTCAACGTCCTGTTGCGTGGACGTCGCCTCACTTCAGGTGCTCCCGTACCTTCGCCAGCAGCGCCCGCGGGCCGCGAGCGTAGCCGCGGCGGCGGGGCGGGTCAAGGCAGTGGTATCATCCCGGACGATATGAAGATCAGCATGTTCCACCTCATGCCGTACCGCTTCCTGCCGCCCGATTTCGAGAACCGCTACCGCTCGGTCTGGGTGGACGTTCCCCATGAGCTGTACGACGCACGGAAGGCGGGGGAGCTCTACAACGAGTTCCTCGACGAGCTGGAGCTCGCGGAACAGGTCGGCTTCGACGGGCTCTGCGTCAACGATGCCTGTCGGGCGGCCGGCTCGTCGCGGGCTTCCCGGTCGGCACGCCGATGGACATGAACTTCGCCTACGGCATCGATCCCTCCACGGTGCGCGACCGGTACTACGAGGCCCACGATCTCGTGATGCAGGCGTGGACCCGGCCCGAGGTATTCGCCTTCAACGGGAAATACACGCAGGTCCGCTACGTGAACATCTGGCCCCAGCCGCTGCAGAAGCCGCACCCGCCGGTGTGGATCCCCGGCGGTGGCAGTCTCGAGACGTTCGGCTGGACGGCGAAGCTCGACTACGTCTACTGCTACCTCTCCTACTTCGGCTACAAGCGCGGCAAGGGCATCATGGACGGCTTCTGGCAGACGATCGAGGGGCTGGGTGTGGACGACAATCCGTACCGGGCCGGATTCCTGCAGCTCGTGTGCGTCGCGGACTCCGACGCCGAGGCCGAGCGCCTCTACTTCCCGCACGTCCACTACTTCTATCAAAAGTGCCTGAACGTCTGGGAGGGCTTCGCGGAGCCGCCCGGGTACCGGACGCCGGCGACGATCAAGGCGGGCGTGCGCGCGCAGTTCGGCGCCAAGGCCAAGCAAATCCGCTCGCAGATGACCTGGAAGACCTACGTCGACAACGGCTACGTGGTCGCCGGGAGCCCCGCCACCGTGCGCGACCAGCTCATGGACTGCATCAAGGGGCTGCGCGTCGGTCATCTCATGGTGCTGCTCCAGATCGGCTCGATGCCGAAAGATCTAGCCATGCGGAACATCCAGCAGTTCGCGCGCGACGTGATGCCGCACGTGCGCGACGTGTGGCCCGCCTACAGCGATCGCTGGTGGCCGGCCGGCGCGAGCACGGCGTGACGCCGGCGCCGCGGATCGTGAGTCTCCGCGACGGCGCCGTGAGCCTGCGCGTGCTCTCGGGCGGGCAGGGAGCGCCGCTCGTCTACTTCCACTCGTTCCACGAGGTGGAGCCGTGGTCACCGTGCCTCGACCGTCTCGCCGCGCGCTTCACCGTGTGGGCGCCGCTCCACCCCGGCGCGCCCGGCTCCGGCGGCATCGAGTCGATCGACGACGTCCACGACCTCACGCTCGTGTACGACGAGCTGCTCGACGCGCTGGGCCTGACGGCGCCCCATCTGCTCGGCCACGGCTTCGGCGGCATGGTCGCCGCCGAGCTCGCCGCCGTCTTCCCACGCCGGGTGGGGCGCGTGGCGCTCGTGTCCCCGCTCGGGCTCTGGCTCGACGCCTCGCCGAACGCCGATCTGCTGATCCTGCCCGTCGAGGATCTGCTGGAGACGATGTGGGCCGATCCGCATTCCGAGGTCGCGCGCGCCTGGGCGACGTCGCCCGACGCCGACCCCGAGAACGTCCCCGGCATCGCGGGCTCGCTCCAGCGGCGGTCGGCGATGGCGAAGATGATCTGGCCGATTCCCGACAAGGGTCTTCGCAAGCGCCTGCACCGGATCACGGCGCCGACGCTCCTCCTGTGGGGCGACGCGGACCGCGCCAACCCGCTCGTCTACGCCGAGGAGTGGCAGCGTCGCGTCAAAGGCGCCGCGCTGAGGCTCGTGCCCGGCGGCCACATGGTTCTGCGCGAGGCCCCCGACGCGGTCGCGTCCGCACTGCTGGAGTTCCTCGAATGATCATAGGCTCGCCTCGGCCGTCGAACGGCCTGCAGCTCGCACAGCCATCATGACTCTGATCCCCGGCTGCGCGATCGTCACGGGAGGCGGCTCGGGCATCGGCCGCGCCATCGCGCTGGCCCTCGCGCGCGACGGCGCCGCGGTCGCCGTCCTCGACCTGCTGCCGGACGGCGGCAAGGAGACCGTCGGGATGATCGCGTCGGCCGGTGGACGCGCGACGTTCCTCCAGGCGGACGTGGCGCGCTGGACGGACGTGGACGGCGCCGTCGGCGGGGCCGTCCGCGAGCTGGGGACGCTCGGAATCATGGTCAACGCGGCGGGGATCCTCGACGGCTACGCGGGGATCGACGAGATGTCACCCGCCCTCTGGGAGCGCGTCCTCGCGATCAACCTCGGCGGGACCTTCCACGGCTGCAAGCGCGCGCTCGCCGAGATGCTGCCGGCCGGGCGCGGGCGTATCGTGAATATCGCCTCGGTCGCCGGCCTGATCGGCGGCGGCGGGGGCCCCGCGTACGTCGCCTCGAAGCACGGCGTCGTCGGCCTCACGCGCGTCTTGGCGGCCACGCACGCGGCACGGGGGGTGACGGTGAACGCGGTCTGCCCCGGCCCGATCGCGACGGGGCTCAGGCCGAATTCGACGCGCGTGCTGGGATCCCTCGCCCCCGTCATGCGCGGCATCGGCGGCGACGAGGCCGCGGTGCGCGCGGTCACGCCCGCGGGGCGGCGCGGCACGGTGGAGGAGATCGCCGCGGCCGCGTGCTACCTGGCCTCCGAGGAGGCCGCGTACGTCACGGGCCACACACTCGTCATCGACGGAGGATGGACCGCGCGATGATCAAGCGATTCCACGTGCTCTACGTCGGCCAGATCGACCTGGACAACATCGGGCTGCGCGGGACGCCCGCCGACGCCCGCCGCTACGGCAACGAGCGGTTCGCCGAGGTGTTCTGGACGGCGCGGGACATCGCCCAGGCCATGGACGAGCTCGGCTACTACGCGCTCTAGACGGCGGAGCACCACTTCCAGCGCGAGGGGTACGAGTGCTTCCCGAACCTCATCCAGCTCTCGCTCTGGCTCGCGACGCAGACCAAGCGGCTCAAGCTCGGCTGCGCCTTCAACGTGGTTCCGATGTGGCATCCGATCCGCCTCGCCGAGGACTACGCGATGGCGGACATCGTCACCGACGGGCGGGTCATCATGGGCGTGGGACGCGGCTATCACTCGCGCGAGGTGGAGACGTTCGGAGCGCCCGTCATCGACCAGACGGCGAACCGCGCGCTGTTCGAGGAGCAGATCGACCTCCTGCTCAAGTGCTTCAACGAAGAGGCGTTCAGCCACCACGGCAAGGCCTACGACTGCCCGCCGAGCGTCGAGTACCGGGGTTACCAGCTCGGCGAGATCACCTGCGTCCCGCGGCCGAAGCACCTGCCCGTCGAGATCTGGATGCCGATCGCGAGCAGCAAGTCGATCGACTACATGGCGTCGAAGAACTTCAAGGCGATGATCACGCTCAACGGCGAGAAGATCCTCGACGACGTCATCAAGGCCTACCGCGACGCGTGCGCGAAGCACGGCCGTCCCAAGCAGCTCGGCGAGGACGTCATCTGGGGTGCCGGCCTCTATCTCGCCGACACGCCGGAGGAAGCCAAGCGCCGTGTCGAGCCGTCGCACGACGAGCGCTACAAGTGGTTCGCACCCTTCGGCTTCGTGCGCTACGCCGACGAGCACGGCCGCACCTGGGGCACGCCCGGCGCGCCCGCGCGCATCCCGACGCTCGCCGACGGGATCCAGCAGAAGGCGTGGTTCTGCGGCCCGCCCGCGCACGTCGTCGAGGGCATCAAATCCATCGAGGCGAAGTATCCCGGGCTCGAGGACTTCATGGTCCACTGGGCCGAGGGACTCCCGCCGAAGGAGTTCCGCGAGCAGCTCGCGTGGTTCGCCCGCGAGGTGATGCCGGCCTTCACGACGCGCTGAGCGGCCTATACCCGTCAGGGGTATATTTCGCGTCGGCCCCGACCCCCCCAACGGATGGTGTTTTCTATTTCCCTCCCCTCGTAGATATGGTAGTAATACCCCCGGGAGTCAGGCGGGGTGCGCGCGCCCAACCACACGACGAGGAGGGGACATGGCGAAGAAGAAGGCGTTCGGCGGCTACGCGATCAGCTTCAAGGGCTGCAAGGACTCGGTGGAGAAGGTGTTCGGGAGCTCGCCGATCGGGCCGTCCGTGATGACCAAGAAAATCTGGGCGTACGTGAAGCGGAAGCGGCTGGCCCGCAAGCACTAGGACACCGGCGCCGACGTCTCTCTCCGGCGGCCCGCCTCGTGCGGGCCGCCCTTATCTTTCCGACTCGCGGCGCCGGCTAGACGGGGAGCTGGTCGAGTCCGGTGACGACGAGATCGGCGGCGAGCCCCAGCTCCTCCTCCGGCGCGCCGGCGCGATTGCACCACGCCACCCGATAGCCGGCCGCCTTCGCGCCCGCGACGTCCCAGCCATTCGACGAGACGAACAACAGCTCACCGGCGGGAATGCCGATCGCGCGCGGTCCCAGCGCGTACACCGCGGGCGCGGGCTTGTAGGTCTTGACGGCGTCCACCGAGAGGACGTGCCGGAGCATTCCGCCGAGGCCGCCCGCGGCGACGGCCGCCGCGAGCATGCGGGGCGCGCCGTTCGAGAGGATCGCGCAGGGGCTGGCTTGCAGGCGCCGGAGCGCGGCGTGCACGTCGGGAAAGCAGGCGAGCGACAGGTACGCCTCCATCAGACGGCGGAGCTGCGCCTCGCTGGCGGTGAGGCCGAGGCGGCGGACGGCGTAGCGTAACGCCTGCTCGGTCACCGCCCAGAAGTCCTCGTAGCGACCCATGAGCGAGCGGAGCCAGGTGTATTCGAGCTGCTTCTGGCGCCAGGTCGAGGACAGCGCCGCCGGGTCCGCCGTGATCTCGCGGCCCGCCTCGACGACCGAATGAACGTCGAAGAGGGTGCCGTAGGCGTCGAAGACGTAGCCGCGGATCGGGCGGACGGCGCTCACGGCGCCGCCGCCCGACGCGCGCGGAACGCGGGTCGGGTGGGCGGGCCCGGCCTGGGGAAGGGGCTCTCGACGCCGCTCTCGATGAAGCCGAAGTGCAGCAGCTTCTTGGCGTCGAGGAACGACGCGGACCGCGAGCGCGCGCCGAGGACGATCATCACGAACTGCTGGCCCCCGCGCCACGCCGCGACGGCGAGGTTGTAGCCCGCCTCGCGCGTGAACCCGGTCTTGAGCGCCTGCACACCCCACGGATCGTGGAAGAGCGGGATGTTGCGGGAGTAGACGCGGCCGTTGAAGACAAAGGTCTGCCCGCCGAGCAGGGGGCGCGACATCGGCTGGTCCTGGAAGAGCTTCGCGGTGAGGACCGCGAGGTCGCGCGCCGTCGAGTGCTGGCGCGGGTCCGGCAGGCCGTGCGGGTTCACGAAGCGCGTGCTCGCGAGGCCGAGCTGCTGCGCCTTGACGTTCATGCGCGCGACGAAGTGCTCCTCCTCGCCGCCGAGGCGCTCGGCGACCGCCATCGCCGCGTCGTTGGCCGACGCGATCGCGACGCCCTCCAGGAGGACGCGCAGCGGCACCTGCTGGCCCGCGCGCAGCCCCATCCGGTACTTCGGCGTCGCCGCCGCGTGGGGGCTGATCGTCACGAGCTCTTCGGGATCGGCGCGCCGCGCCTCGATGTCCTCGCACGCGAGGTACAGCGTCATGAGCTTCACGAGGCTCGCCGGCGCGCGCTCGGCCTCGGCGTCCTTCTCGTAGAGGACGCGGCCGTCCCAGTCCACGAGCAGCACCGCCTCGGCGGACAGGCTCAGCGGGTGGCTGTTCTGCGCGAACGCGGAGTGGAGTGGAGAGGCGGCGAGGACGAGCGCGAGCATGAGTGCGACGCGGAGCGGACGCACTGTCGTCATTCTAGCGAGGGGCGGGGCGATCACCAAAGACTAAGGCCCGCTCAGCGGACCGCCCGCTTGAGCTCCTCCGACGGGCGAAAGCGCGGCGCGCGTCCGGCCACCGTCATCGTGTGACCCGTACGGGGATTCTTCATGGTCCGCGGCCGACGGCGCGCCACGGAGAAGGTCCCGAAGCCGACGAGGGTGACGGCCTCGCCGCGCCGCAGCGCGCCGCGCACGCCGGTCAGCATCGCGCGCAGCGCGCGCGCCGTCACCACCTTCGACCATCCGGTGGCCTCGGCCATACGTGAGACGAGCTCGGCGCGTGTCACGTCGCTACATGCCGAAGACGGCGCGCGCTTCGTCCATCACCTGCTCGGTGATGGTCGCGTAGCCCTTCTCTTCGGCGAATCGCTCGATCGAGCGCCGGGCCATCGGCCGGATGAAGGACGGGATCCGATCGAGCCGAGCCTCGGCCGCGCCGTCCCAGGAAATTCCGGAAGTTGCCGGCAGCGCCGCCTCGCCGCCCTCGCCTCCGAGCGCCGCCGCGAAGGGGCATCCGGGTCCGGCCGCCTCGCCCGCCACGGGCGGAGCAGCCTCGAAGGCGTCCGCGCGCGGGCTCGCGAGCGTGGCGCGCAGGTGCTCGAAGGGCTCGGGTGGGACACTGCGCCCGCCGACCTTCACACCGAGACTCCGCACCATCTGCGTCTCGAACGGGTTCGTCAGCATCGCCACGCGGAAGCCGCACTCGGGGCAGCGGAAGGTGACGGTGAGCGAGCCCTCGTCGGGTCCCGCGGTCGAGT
>WNGG01015317.1_pt1 | contig 11353 bp, 10 predicted proteins | sample 5400661 | NCBI WGS metagenome assembly WNGG01 (sample SAMN13153372, study PRJNA577476) | soil metagenome | isolation source: 100 cm soil or saprolite under Garry oak tree replicate 1 | place: USA:California | collected 2016-06-15 | reverse complement strand
ACAGCGTCGGCTGGGGACCCGGTCTGCTCGTATGACAGAAACCCCGCCTGCACGACCTCGATGTTCGTCCGGCCCGCAGCGGCGACGCTGACACGAAGCGCACTCAGCATCGCGGGCGAAACCTCAACCGCCACCACACGCCGCACGTGCGGCGCCGCAGCCAGTGCGAACCGGCCCGTTCCGGCACCGAGATCCACCACGGTGCTGCCGGAATCCAAGCCATGCTCGCGGAGCGCCCCCACGTCCGGCGAGAAGTCAGGCCAGCCCTGCTTGCGATCGTATCCGGAGACAAACGCCGGATCACGATGCTCAGGCCCGGCATGGGCAAGCTCGTCGATGACCCAGTCCCCGGTCATGCCCCTCAGGGATTGATCCCGCCGCCGGACGTGCTCGCCGGGCCGAGCGGGAATTTGAGGCCAAGGTCCCGGCCAAGGGTGCGAACCGCCGATGCGGGAACTGTCCGCGCTGGGCCGAGGCCCGTGACGAGGTGGCAGCCGCTCGTTTGAACCGTGACCAGCGGGAACGGGCGCCCGCCGGCGGCGAACGCCAGCCGGAACGAGCCGCCGAAGTCCGCCGGGCAGCTCACAGGGCCGCGCGGCGCCCTTGGCAGTCCGCACAGAGCCGTGGCCAGATGACGCACCGACAGGGGCTCCCGCATGGTGATCCGGCGCGGAAGAAGCTGACCTGGCTGGGTCGCCCGCAGCCCCATCATCCGGCTTACCGTCACGCTGCTCAGGTTCGGTATGTCCTTGCACAGGGCCACACCTGACGATGCCTTGCCGCCGGGTACCGGCGTCGCGCCGGTACCGCCCGCTAGCGCGGACTGGCCTCCAGCCAGATGGCTGCCACAGGCAGCAAGCGTGATCACGACACCGGCGGCGATTGCGGCCAGCCCTGCCCGGCTCGCCGCGCCCAGCGGCCGCATCTGTTTCACCATCACAGCCTCTCACCTCCATGCGGGACGGGAATGTTTCGACCACGCGGGGCGGGACGTTCCGCCATACTGCCCGGGCCGGACGGTTCCGGCCAGGCGCGGTTCCGGCCAGGCGCGGTTCCGGCCAGGCGCGGTTCCGGCCAGGCGCGGTCCCGCCAAACGCGGTTCCCACCCGGCTGGGTGCCCGGCCCAGACTTTAGTTCTCAGTGATTCGACGGGCCGCAAGCCCGTCCGGTTCCGTCCTGTGCTCAGCCGGGCGCTGCGCCGGTGGCAACCGGGCGCGCAGGATCGGTCACCCAATGGGACCAGGATCCGACGTAGAGGGCGGCCGGGATACCGGCGATCGCCAGCGCGAGCACCTCCTGCGCGGCTGTCACCCCGGAGCCGCAGTAGGTGCCGACCCGAACACCACCGCCTTCGCCTGCCCCGACTGCGGCGAACCGCGCGCGCAGCACCGCTGCGGGCAGAAAGCAGCCCTCGGTGGTGACGTTGTCCGTGGTGGGCGCGCTGAACGCGCCGGGGATGTGCCCGGCGACGGGGTCGACCGGTTCCACGTCGCCGCGGTAACGCGCTGGCGCGCGAGCGTCAAGCAGTATGCCGTGGCGGGCCAGGCCAGCCGCGGCCCCGGCGTCCAGCACCGGCATATGCCCAGGCCGGGCGATGAAATCGCCGGGCACGGGTGGCGCCGCCTCCCCCGGCACCAGCTCCCCGCCGGCCGCTGCCCAGGCGCGGTACCCGCCATCGAGCACCAGGGCCTCGCGGTGCCCGAAATAGCGCAGCAGCCACCAGCAGCGCGCCGCGGCGGTGGCGTCCGCATCGTCATAGGCAACGGCCAGCCGCCCCTGGCTCAGACCGGCCCGGCGCATGGCCGCCTGGAAGGATGCGGCGGATGGCATGGGATGACGGCCACCCCCGCCGGGTTCGCCGGCGAGCTCCCGCCCGAGATCGATGAAGACCGCGCCCGGCACGTGCCCGGCCCGGTAGGACTCCAGGCCCGGTGGGCCACCCAGCCGCCAGCGCACGTCCAGCAGCACCGGCGGCTGTGGATGAACCAGTAGCCTCGCCAGCGATGCGGCGTCGGTCAGCAGGGGCTCAGATGTCAGGCCGATGGTGACCACTCCCGGTTCGCCCTGTGGGTAAGTCGCGGAAATCTGTGGACAACAGTTAACCCCGGCTGTGGGTTTCCGTCGGAGCCGCTGTGGATAACCCGCCTGCAGGCGTCTGGCCGACGGGCTTGAGCGCGCCTGTCACACCGACAACACCCTGTCACACCGACGGCAGGTACAGCAGCGGCACGAGCTGGTCGGCTGAGGTCAGCGACCCGTGCATGCCGATCAGCGAGGACTCCAGCGGCTCCGCCTCGGTGGCAACGATTGCGTATGGCCCGGCCGGGGCAGCGACGACATCGCCGATCCGGTCGGCCAGCGCCGGGTTCACCGGGCCGAACCAGCCCGCCGCGACAGCCTCCTCCCGCGGCAGCACCCACGCCCGGCCGCCGATGATCTCGCGCCAGGTGGCGAGCACGTCGTCCTCCGCGCCGGGCTTGACGTACACGTGCCGGGCGCGCGGCTCACCGCCGAGCAGCGCCACCCCCTCCCGCAGCGCCGGCACCATATCCACGTCGACCCGGTCTTCGGGCAGCACATCGACCATGCCGTGGTCGGCGGTCACATACAGTGCCGTGCGCCCGGGCACCGCAGCCGCCAGCTGCTCGGCCAGCTTGTCCACGTGGCCCAGCTGGTAGCGCCACGCGTCGGACGAGCAGCCGAAGGTGTGGCCGGTGCCATCGAGGTGCCCGTGATACACCGTGACGAGAGCCCGGTCCGACGCACGCAGCGCGTCTGCCGCCTGCGCAACGAGCGCGCCGAGGCTGTCCGCCGGCCGGTACTCGGGGCCCCGCATCGCCGCCACCGACAGGCCCGTCTTCTCCAGCGAGGAGGCAGCGACCCGGTAGGTGCGTATGCCCACCCCGGCGGCCCGTTCATAAATTGTCGTGCCCGGCTGCCAGGTGAGGGGGTCGACGTCGGCATCCCAGCGCAAGCCGTTCAGGAGCGCGTTTCCCCCGGGGATGGCCACCTGATAGCCCAGCATTCCGTGCTGGCCGGGTGGCCGCGCGGTGCCAAGCGAACTCAGGCTGGTAACCGTCGTCGCCGGAAAGCCCGAGGTCAGCGGCGTGCTATTGACCGCGAGTTCGGAAAGGAACGGTGCGGCCGCTGGGTGATCACGCAGCAGTTCCCAGCCGAGACCGTCGATGATGACCCACCGGCCACACCTTCGGCTGCTCGTCCGACGCGTGGCGCTACCAGCTGGGCCACGTGGACAAGCTGGCCGAGCAGCTGGCGGCTGCGGTGCCCGGGCGGTTGCCTCGGCCAGGGCATTCGCGAACGCCAGCACCTGCTGTACCGCGTCCGCGCCGTCGGCCGCCTCGCTCACCCGCAGCGAGAGGTCATCCGCCGTGATGGTGCCGCTGTAACCGTGGTCCGCCTCGCAGTTCTCGTCACCGCAATGGGCCGGCTCAAGATCAATATGGGACAGCACATTCCAGCCGATGGTCAGCACCACCTCACTCGGCATCGTGACGCCGGGCACGTAGGCAGCCGGATCGGGCACCACGCGGGTCACCGCCACCGAGGAGATGCTGGTGAAGCTCAGCGCTTCGGTGGTGGTCTCCGCCTGCGGCCGCTCGCCTGGCTCCTCACCGGGGTTTTCGTCGGTGTGGGAGTAGACCAGCCGGCTCGGTGTCAGCACCAGCACCGTCATGTGGCGCCGGACTTCCATCGCCGGGTCGAACAGCGCGTCATGGATCACGACGTAGGACACCACGGTTTCGGAACCGAGGGTGGCGGAGACCGCGTCAGCAACCAGGCCAGGGTAATAGCCGCTTCGCTCGATCGCTGACCGCAGCCCATCGGCGGTAGCTCGGATATCCCTCATGCCTCCATCCTGCACTGTCACTGCACCTACGCTCACCGAACGGTATACAAAACCCGGCGCGGCGGGCCACCCGGCTCACAGCGGTACGGATCCGGCGGGGTCGAGCTCATCCGTTGCGGTTGCGGTGGTCAGCTCGAGGTACGGCTCGTCACCGGGCTCCGGCAAGGCGATCGCGCCGGCGCCGGCGACCGGGCGGGGGCGGCGGGGTGAGAGCGCGCCCGCACCTCCCCCTCGCCCGCGGTAGACAAGCAGGCCGTTCACCGGGTCAGGCACCGCGTCAAGCGCGGCCTGGACGGCGGGCAGGGCGCGGAACGCCTCCCACTGGGCGTCATCGGGGAACTCCACCTCGAACACCACACCCCACAGGTGCTCGTGCCATTCCCAGTTGCTGGCCCCGTGTGTCACCGCGGCCTCGATCAGGGCCGAGAAGTACGTGTCCCGCCACTGCCCGGCGCGGAACTCCCCGTGGAAAACCTCGACCGACCACCATTCGGCCATACCCCGACAATAAGCTTTCCCGGCCTGCCGCGCACCCCTGCGCCGCGGGCAGCACCAGGTTGTCACCGCCCGGGGAGACCGTCACTGCGCGGGGGACCGTCACCCCGCGGGGGACCGTCACCCCGCGGGGGACCATCACCGGGCCGGGGAGACCGTCACCGGGCCGGGGTCGTGAGCGCCTCGCGGATCCGCTGCGCGTACCCGGCTGCCTCGTCCTCGCTGGCGTACTTCTGCCGGGGCCAGAAGAACCCGCGCAGGCCGTCTCCCTTGGTTCGCGGGACGACGTGCACATGCAGGTGCGGCACACTCTGGCTGACGATGTTGTTCAGCGCCACGAAACTGCCCTGCGCGCCGAGCGCCGCTGGCAGCGCCATGCTGATCCGGCGGACCTGCCCGAACAGCGGCCCCACGCCAGCAGGCGGCAGGTCGGCCAGGGTCTCGAAATGCTCGCGCGGCATGACGAGCACGTGGCCCCTGAACACCGGCCGGGCATCGAGAAAGGCAACGGTCTCTGGCTCATCGAGCACGAGGTGGGCGGGCACCTCCCCGGCTGCGATCCGGCAGAACAGGCAATCGCTCACCCCGGAACCTTAGCCCGGTCACCGGAACCTTAGCCCGGTCAGTTGCCCGGGCCACCATCGTGTGAGTGGCCGGCCCTGCGGTGCCCGCGGGCACGCCACCTCATCCGTGAGGATGATGCCGGGCTCACCATGATCGGCGTGGGGTTCGTCACCGGCACGCTGGTTCTGGGCGCCACCATGAACAAGGCGTTCTACGCCAGCTTCGCCGCGGGCGCCCGCAACGTCGACGCCGCGGTCAGCCCGGCTGCGGCCAAGACAGACCTGCGCCCGGGCGCACCCGGCGCACCATCGATCCCGGGCACGGTTCTTGACCGGATCGGCCAGGTCCCCGGGGTCGCGGCGGTCGCGGGGCGCGTCGTCGGCGAGGCGGCGCTGCTCGGCCCGGACGGCAAGGTCATCACCAGCGGCCCGCGGCCGGGCGCCGGAATCAACGTGCCAAGCGACCCGGCCCTGCGCGGGTTCACTGTCGTGTCCGGCCGGCTCCCCGCCTCGCCGGCCGAGGCGCTCGTCGACACCTCCACTGCCACCGACGAGCACTTCCGGGTCGGCCACTCCATCCGGGTCGTGGACTCAACCGGTACGGTGCGCGCGTTTCGCCTGGTGGGCACCATCGACCTGGGCGTGAACCACTCCCTCGGCGACGCGGCGGTGGTAGCTTTCCAGACCGCTACCGCGCTGAGCGTCACCGGGCGGCCCGGCTATGACCAGGTCGTGGCCCGGGCAGCTCCCGGTGTCTCCCAGGCGACCCTGGTGTCCCGCATCCGGGCACTGCCGGGCCTGCCGCGCTACCAGGTCCAGACCGGCAGCCAGCTCGCCACCTCGCAGGCGAGCGCGGCCGTGCACTTCACCCGCCAGTTCACGACGGCGATCCTGGTGTTCGCGCTGGTGTCGCTGGTGGTCGCGGCCATTGTCATCGCCAACACGTTCCGCATCCTCGCCGCTCAGCGCACCAGGGAACTGGCGCTGCTGCGGTGCGTGGGAGCGACCAGGCGGCAGGTGTTCGCCGGCATGCTCATGGAGGCATTGGGGACGGGCGCAGCCGCATCGGCGGCCGGGGTGCCTCGGCATCACCAGTTCGCTGTCGCTGTCGGTGATCGAGCGGACCAGGGAATCGGCCCTGCTCCGCGCGCTCGGCCTGACGCGCGGCGCGCTGCGCCGGATGCTGCTCACCGAGGCCCTGCTGATGGCGCTGCTTGGGGTTTCGCTCGGGGTGGCGCTCGGGAGCGGGTTCGGCTGGGCGATGGTCCGCGCGTTCAATTCCTCCGCCGGCGGCGGCGTGATCTCCATCCCCTATCAGCGGATCGCCCTCTACGTTGCCCTGGGAGCAGTCGCTGGGCTGGTGGCGGCGGTGCTGCCGGCGCGGCGGGCGGCCAGAGTCTCGGTTGTGGCGGCCATGGCGGACGACTGAGGCCAGCCGCGCATCACAGCGCGGGCGGCCGCCGGGGCTTCCTGGCGGCCGCCCGCCGCAGCGACCAGCCGAGCGCGGCCAGGGCACACACCGGCATCAGCCACCAGGCGTTCAGCCGCGCGACGTGAACCGCAAGTGCGGTCCCGGCCAGCGCCGCCGCCACGGCGGCCGCGAGGCGCCAGTCGTCACCGATGATGAAGTCGTACCAGAACGCCGCGAACGACCGCAGCCACCGGCTCATGAGACCCTCCGCTCCCCTGGCGCCACCGCGTCCAGGCGGGCAGTACCGGCCGGCGCGGCGTCCCCCGCTCGGGCGCTCGCCATGCGCCGCAGCAGCCTAACGTACCCAAGCGCAGCGATGGCCATACCCGGAATGATCACCAGCAGCGCGACGTCGCCGCCGGGCCACGACACGCCCGCCCCCTCGGCCCCCCAGAACACGCCAAACGAGGTCAGCATGACCCCCACCGCGAACTTCATGCTGTTCTCGGGCACCCGCGCGAGCGGCACGCGGACGGCCACCCCCAGCGCCGCGACCGCGATCACCGCCGCGCCCGCACCCAGCGCGGCAAGGCCAAGGTTTTGCTGGCTGTCACCGAAGGTGATCGTGATGAAGACGACTTCCAGCCCTTCCAGCAGCACGCCCTTGAACGAAAGGGTGAACGCGTACCAGTCCCCGATCCCGCGGCGGCCACCCGCGGCGGCGGCCGCCGCGGCACTCACCTGGCGGTCGTAGATCGCAGCCTCATCGTGCAGCCCGATGTGGCCGGACGCCCGCAAAACGGCCTTGCGCAGCCACTGCAGGCCGAATGCCGCAAGCAGTGCCCCCACCACCAGGCGCAGCGCAGCCAGCGGGACGAGGGTGAGAGCGGGGCCGACCACCGCCACCACGGCAGCGAGCGCCACCAGGGCCGCCGCCAGCCCTTGCAGCGTGGACCGCCACTCACGCGTCAGCCCAACCGCGAGCACGATCGTCAGCGCCTCAACGGCTTCCACGGCGCACGCCACGAAGACCGTGAGGACGAGGGCGAGGGAGTTCACGCGGCCTCCAGCAGGCGTCGGCGAGGCTCTGCCCGCTCATTGTCCCAGAAGGGCCGGCCCGGGAGCCAAACCCGGCCACGCGTGCGTCCTCCTGTCATTGACATAACCCAAAACGCTGACGTCCCGGAACCCAACCTCCCCCACCTGATCAAGCGGGGGCCAGCCGGGCACCTGGGGGTGGCGCACGTATTCCCCGGCGGCTGCGGGACTGCTGACCGGCTCGGCGCTGTCAGGCACTAGCATCAAAGCCGTGAGCACGACGTTGAGCATCAGCGAAACCCCGCCCCACGTGATCGGCGCGGATGCCGTCGTCGTCGCGGTCATGAAGGGGACTGACGGCCCCCTGCCCGGGCCCGGCACCAAGGATGTGGACGAGGCACTGGGCGGGACGCTGGCGTCCACCCTGGCGGCGCTCGGCGTGACGGGCGACGCGGGCGAGGTCACCAAGATCGCGACCAGCGGGCGGCTTGCCGCCCCCGTCCTGGCGGCGGTTGGCATTGGCGCAGTGGCCGACAATGGCGACGCCCCCCTGGATCCGGACGCGCTGCGCCGTGCCGCCGGCGAAGCGGTGCGCGCCCTGACTCCCTCATCGCCCGCTGCGGGCGCGAGCCCTCACCGGATCGCGCTCGCCCTGCCCGCCCGTGGTTTCGACGAGGCCAGGGCGGTGGCCCTCGGGGCACTGCTCGGCGGCTACGCGTTCCGCCGGTACCGCAGCGAGCCAGCGCCTGGGCTGGCCCTTACGCTGCTCGCGCGCGACAGTCAGACGGCAGCGGTGGAACGGGCCCAGGTGCTCGCCGACGCCGTGAACCTGGTGCGCGACCTGGTCAACACCGGCCCGTCTGACCTTGTGCCAGCGGTGCTCGCGGCGCGGGCGCAGCAGGTTGCCGCCTCGGCCGGGATCGCCGCCACGGTCCTTGACGAGAACGCCCTGGCCGAAGGCGGGTATGGCGGAATTCTTGGGGTGGGGCAGGGTTCTTCCCACCCGCCCCGGCTGGTCCGGCTGGAGTATGCCCCGCCGCAGGCTGAGAAGGTACTCGTGCTCGCGGGCAAGGGGATCACGTTCGACTCCGGCGGGCTCTCACTCAAGCCGTCGAAGTCCATGGAACTGATGAAGTCCGACATGGGCGGTGCGGCAGCGGTGCTAGGCGCCATGCAGGCGATCGCCACACTGGGCCTGAACGTGAAGGTGGTCGGCTACCTGCCGCTGGCCGAGAACATGCCGAGCGGGACCGCGCAGCGCCCGTCGGATGTGCTGACCATCCATGGCGGCACCACGGTCGAGGTGCTCAACACCGATGCCGAGGGACGCCTGGTCCTCGCCGACGCCCTCGCTGCCTCGGCGGCGGATTCCCCCGATGTCCTCATCGATGTGGCCACCCTCACCGGCGCGCAGGTGGTGGCGCTGGGCCCGCGGGTGGCCGGGGTGATGGCCAACGACGACGCGCTGCGCGATGCGGTCGTGGACGCGGCCCGCCGGGCAGGTGAGGCGATGTGGCCGATGCCCCTGCCAGAAGAACTCCGCAAAGGACTCGACTCCCCCGTCGCAGACTTGGCGAACGTCGCCCCAGACCGCAACGGCGGGATGCTGGTCGCGGGCCTGTTCCTGCGCGAGTTCGTGCCGGACGGGGTGCGCTGGGCGCATCTGGACATCGCCGGGCCTGCCTTCAACGAGGGATCCCCGCATGGGTATACCCCCAAGGGCGGGACTGGGGCCGCGACCCGGGCCCTGGTCCAGATCGCCGAGGACATCGCGGGCGGCCGGGTGTGACAGATCCCGCCGCCGGGTCAGCGCAACACTGACGAGAACTGCAAGGAGCTTTCCGTGTCGGACAGCAGCGGCCGGTATGACATCGTCATCCTCGGTGGTGGCAGCGGCGGTTACGCCTGCGCGCTGAGGGCGGCCGAACTTGGCAAGCGGGTCGCGCTCATCGAGAAGGACAAAGTGGGCGGTACCTGCCTGCACCGTGGGTGCATCCCGACCAAGGCGCTGCTGCACGCAGCGGAGATCGCGGACCAGGCGAACGAGGCGGAGTCGTTCGGGGTGCGGGCCCGGCTGGAGGGCATCGACATGGCCGGGGTCAACGCCTACAAGGACAAGGTGGTCGACCGGCTGTGGAAGGGCCTGCAGAGCACCATTGCCAGCCGCAAGGTCGACATCATCTACGGCGACGGCCGCCTGGTCTCGCCGACCTCGGTCCGGGTCGGCGATGACGTGTACGAGGGCGGACATGTGGTGCTGGCGAGCGGGTCGGAGCCGAGAAGCCTGCCTGGGCTTGCCATCGACGGCGAGCGGGTGATCACCAGCGACCATGCCCTGCGGCTCGACCGGGTACCCGAGTCGGTTGTCGTTCTCGGCGGCGGGGTCATCGGGGTGGAGTTCGCCAGTGTGTGGCGCTCGTTCGGCAGCGAAGTGACCATCGTCGAAATGCTCCCTCACCTGCTCCCGCCCGAAGACGAGTCGAGCTCGAAGCTGCTCGAGCGGGCATTCCGGCGGCGCGGGATCGCCTACCAGATAGGGGCCAGGTTCGAAGGGGTCAAGGACACTTCGGACGGTGTGACGGTCACGCTGGAGGGCGGGAAGACGCTGGACGCCGAGCTGCTGCTGGTCGCCGTCGGCCGCGGCCCGGTATCCGCCGGGCTCGGCTACGACGAGGCCGGCGTGACGATGGAGCGGGGTTTCGTCCTGGTGGACGAGTACTGCCGCACCAATGTCCCAACCATCTCCGCCGTGGGTGACCTCACCCCAGGGCTCCAGCTCGCACACGTCGGCTTCGCCGAGGGAATCCTGGTCGCCGAGCAGGTCAGCGGGCTCGGCGTGACTCCGATCGACTACGATGGCGCGCCCCGGATCACCTACTCCGACCCGGAGGTCGCCTCGGTTGGCATCACCTCCGCGACTGCGGCAGAGCGCGGTATCGAAACCACAGAGTTCACTTACAACCTCGGGGGCAACGGCAAGAGCGTCATCCTGCAGACCCAGGGTGCGGCCAAGATCATCGCCGCTGTTGACGGCGAGTCCGGCACGCCCGGCCCGGTGCTCGGCGTGCACCTCGTTGGCTCCCGGGTCGGCGAGCTCATCGCCGAAGGCCAGCTGATTTACAACTGGGAAGCGGTGCCGACAGACGTGGCACAGCTCATCCATCCGCATCCCACCCAGTCGGAGGCACTCGGCGAGGCGCATCTCGCGCTGGCCGGAAAGCCTCTGCACGTGCACGCCTGACCGGCAGGCACTCCCCCGTCCGCAACCACCAGATCTCAGCAGCGAAGGAGTCGGCAGAAACAATGTCGGTCACTGTATCCATGCCCCAGCTTGGCGAGAGCGTCACCGAGGGCACGGTCACGCGCTGGCTGAAGAAGGAGGGCGAGCGGGTGGAGGCAGACGAGCCATTGCTCGAAGTCTCCACGGACAAGGTAGACACAGAGATACCCTCTCCGGTTTCGGGAATCCTGCGCGGGATCGCGGTCGCCGAGGATGAGACGGTCGCGGTCGGCGCCCAGCTCGCGATCATCGATGATGCGCCCGCGGCGGCGGCTGTCCCCGCTGGGGGAGTCACCGGTGAGGGGGACGCCAGCCTGCAAGAGCGGGGCGCACCGGCCGAGCCCGCCGCGCAGCCGGCACAGGGCGGGCCAGAGTATGGGCCGCCTCCGCCACCAGCCCCGCAGGCCGGCTATCCACCGTCTCCAGCAGAGGTCGCGCCCGAGTACCCCGCGTCCTACCAGCCTGAGCAGGGCTACCAGCCTGAGCAGGGCTACCAGCCCGAGCAGGGCTACCAGCCCGAGCAGGGCTACCAGCCGCCTGCCCCCGATTACGGGCCACCCGGCCCCGGGTACACGCCGCAGCCGCCAGCGGACTTCGGGAACCGGGAGGAGCGCTACCTGCCAGCGGACGGCGCCCCGGCAGCGCCCCCCGTGGCCGCTGAGACGGACCTGCCCACGGCGCCGGCCGCACCACCGGCC
>WNGG01008432.1_pt1 | contig 11355 bp, 11 predicted proteins | sample 5400661 | NCBI WGS metagenome assembly WNGG01 (sample SAMN13153372, study PRJNA577476) | soil metagenome | isolation source: 100 cm soil or saprolite under Garry oak tree replicate 1 | place: USA:California | collected 2016-06-15 | reverse complement strand
ACTGAAGCGAGATAGATGCCCGTGATGCCTCCGATCAGGAACGTGGCCAGGAACCCGAAAACAAACTTCATCGGCACCGTGAACTCGATTGACCCCCACCATGCGGTCGCGATCCAGTTGAAGAACTTGATGCCCGTCGGGACCGCGATGAGCATCGTCATCAACATGAAGAAGCCCTCGACGTAGGTGTTCATGCCGACCGTGAACATGTGGTGCGTCCACACGGTCATCGACAGAAAGACGATGCCGAAGAGCGCCGCCACCATCGACATGTAGCCGAAGATCGGCTTGCGGGCGAAGACGGGGACGATCTCCGAGATCATGCCGAACCCGGGCAGGATCATGATGTAGACCTCGGGGTGGCCGAAGAACCAGAACAGGTGCTGGTACAGCACCGGGCGGCCCGCCGTCGTGAAGAACTGCGTGCCCAGCTGGCGGTCGAACTCGACCAGGATCATGGCCGCGGCGAGCGGCGCGCCGACCACTAGCAGCAGGATCGATGTCGAGATCTGTGCCCAGACGAACAGGGGCAGGCGGGTGAGCTTCATGCCGGGGGCGCGGAGGGCCACGATCGTGGTCAGGAAGTTGGTCGAGGCCATGATCCCTGAGATCGCCCAGACGATGATGCTCATCGCCCAGAAGTCGACGCCCCAGCCGGGGTTGTAGAACTTCGAAGTTAGCGGCGCGTATCCCGTCCAACCTGCGTTCAGCGCGCCACCGCTGAAGAAGCCGCCGTAGTAGAGGACGATCGAGACCGGGACGAGCCAGAAGCCGAGCAGGTTGACGCGCGGGAAGGCCATGTCTCGCGCTCCGATCATGATCGGCACCATGTAGTTGGCGATCCCGGTCAGGAAGATCGTGACGAAGAAAAAGATCATCGTCACGCCGTGGGCTGAGATGAGCTGGTTGTACGTCTCGGCGTCGATGACCTTCAGGTTGGGCTGCGCCAGCTGCAGTCTTACGACCAGGGCGAAGATGCCGCCGATCAAGAAGCTGAGCAGGCCGGTGACCATGTACATGATCCCGATCAGCTTGTGATCGGTGGTGGTCAGCCAGAGGGTGATCGGCTTCCAGAAGGTGTCGTCGTATGCCTTGGGACGGGGCAGTACCTGGGTGGCTGCCATCTCAGTGCTCTGTCCGGGAATAAGCTCGACAAGGCGCGGCCTCGGCGGTCGGTGCCAAGGATCCGACGAGCACATGAGGGAGCGCATCGCGTAGATGCCCGACCGAGCGCGCGCAGGAGGCGACGCCGGCATCAGCGAAGCCCGGCCGCCTAGGCCGATGGATTGGCGAGCGACTTCCCGGGCGGAGCACTATTTCTATCCTAAGGCGACGGGCTTGCCGACGGGCTGGGCTTGGCCGAGGCCAGCTGTTTCTGCACCCACTGGTTGTAGTCGGCCTCATCCATCGCCTGGACGATGATCTGCATGGTGCCGTGCCCGGAGCCGCAGAGCTCGGCGCACTCTCCCCGCCACCTGCCGACGCGGTCGATCTTCAACCATGAGAAGTTGTCGTATCCAGGCACGGCGTCCGTCTTTCCAGAGATCGCGGGCACCCACCACGAATGAATCACGTCCACGCCCTGGAACTGAAGCTTGACCAGCTTGTGAGTCGGGACCACGAACGGGGTGACGTCACCGGCGAGCGTGCCCTCCTGGTGGATCGTGAAGTTCTGCGGGTAGGTGTAGCTCCAGCCGAACTGGTGCCCCGAGACGACGATCGTCATGTCTTCGTGGGTTATCGGCTGGAAGTCTTTCTGCAGCTCGGCGAAGCTGTAGCCGGCGATGCCGAGCACCACGATCAGAGGCGCCAACGTCCAGGCGATCTCCAGCGTGTGGTTGCCGTGTATCTGTGGCGGCACATAGCCGGCGGGTTGCTTCGAGCGCCGGTAGCGGACGACGACCCAGAGCAGAGCCAGCTCGACTCCGATGAAGATGATGATGGCCGGGATCGAGATCCCGATGTAGGTGTTGTAGATGTTCTGGCCGTTGGGCGAAACCGGCTCCGGAAAGATGGGGGAGATGCCGCCCGGGGCCTCGCACGAGCTGAGGACTATGGCGGCGAGAAGGAGGCCGATTGCAGCCAGCAGCGCTCGAGCGCTCGCCTTCACGGCTCTGAAGTATATCGACCACTCGAGATCCGACTCGGGATGCTCGCCCGGCTATTGATAGAATCCAAAACCGACCGTGGCGGCAGGCAAACAGCCCCGATTCGTCGACGTGTCCAATCCATCCCTGGCCGTGGACTGCCCGCGCTGCGGGCTTCGCACCGCCCGGTTCGTCGACCACTGCCGCAACTGCGGCTACAAGCTTTGGCCTTCAAGCGTCGTCGCCTCCGCCGCCTTCCAGGCGTGGCGTGCTGCTGACCCCGCTCGCGCTGAGGCGTCGAGGGTTGACCTGGACCTGCCCCAGCACATCGAGAATGTCGTCGACTACGACGCGAAGGCGCACGAGCTCGGCATCCACATGCCGCCGCCGAGCAACTGGCCCTTCGTCATCTGCGCCGGCGCGCTGCTGCTCAGCCTTGCCGCCATCCCGTTCCCGGCTGGGCCGCGGATCGCGCTCGCAGTCATCGGCGGGGTGATCTTTCTGATCGGCGTCGTCGGCTGGGTCGTGGTTGATGACGTGCGCATGTTCCCCAGTGATGCCGGCTCGAGCGGCGAGGCGCACCACTGATGGCGGTCGCCACCATGCGCCCGCAGACCGCCCCGCAGTACCCGGCGATCAAGCCCGGCATGATGGGCATGTACATCTTCCTAGCGTCCGAGGTGATGTTCTTCGGGAGCCTTTTCGCGACGTACTTCTACCTCTACGGCTCTCACATCGTGTGGCCGCCGCCGCCGCCGTCGAGCGAGCCCGAGTTCTACGTCAGCTGGTGGCCGATCCCCTTCATCAACACGATCGTGCTGCTCTCGAGCGGTGTGACCTGCCACTTCGCGAGCGACGCGATCGCTCATGACGACCGCCGTCGATTCTTCATCCTCCAGATCGCGACTATCGTCCTGGGCTTCGGATTCGAGTTCGGTCAGCTCTATGAGTTCATCGCCGCGTTCCAGCGGGGCCTGACCCTCACCGCCAATTCGTTCGCGAGCGCTTTCTTCACGATGACCGGCTTCCACGGCGCGCACGTGCTCGGGGGCTTGATCCTGCTCCTCCTCATCCTCTACCGCGCGGCCAGGGGCCAGTTCTCCTCACAGCATCACGTGGGGGTGGCGGCTGTGACCCTGTACTGGCACTTTGTCGACGTGGTCTGGATATTCCTGTTCGGAATCCTCTACCTGGGGGTGACGCTCTTCAGATGAAAGCTCTCGTGGCGGGGCTGATTGCGGTGGCCCTGATCGCAGGCTGCGGTGGCTCCAGCGCCAGCCAGCCCGCGGGCTCGATCAAGGTCACGATGACGGAGTTCAAGTTCGATCCATCCGCGCTCAGCGCACCGTCAGGCAAGGCGGTGTTCTGGCTCGTGAACTCCGGCAACGTCGCTCACGACATGGTCATCATCGACAGCTCCAAGAACCGCATCGCGAGCAGCGAGCTGGTGTCGGCCGGAGACACGTTCACGTTTACGGTGAACGACCTCAAGGCGGGAACCTACAGGATCATCTGCAACCAGCCCGGACACGAAGCCTCGGGCATGTTTGGAACGCTGACGGTCACTTAGACGGCGACGGGCTTGGCGACGGCTTCGGCGAGGGGGATGGGGTCGGCGTCGGTCCCGGCTTCACGCTGACCAGCTCGACCGTGAAGATCAGCGTCTCGTTGGGCGGGATGATGATCGCGCCGCTCTGAGGATCTGTCTGTCCCTGCGGGCCGTAGCCGAGCGCACCGGGGATGATCAGCTTTCTCCTGCCGCCGACCTTCATCCCGGGCAGGCCCTCGTCCCAGCCTGCGATGACCTGACCCTGCCCGATCGTCACGGTGAACGGTGAGCCGCGGTCGCGACTGGAGTCGAACTTCTGGCAGTTGCTGAGCCAACCTGTGTACTGCACGGTCAGGATGTCGCCGCTGCGGGCCACGGTTCCGGTGCCGACCTTCAGATCGATGTACTTGAGGCCGTCTGGATAGGCGACGGGCGGCAGCGTGCTGCCCTCATTGCAGGAGTCCGTGCCGGGCGACGGGCTCACAGTGAGAGCGGGACTCTCGTTGGCCACCGGGCCGGTGCTGGTGTAGGGGTCTGGGTAGCCGCACGCAGCCGCGACGAACGCGGTCAGTGCGAGGACGGCAAGGAGCGTCCCCCTCACGAGCTGGCGACGTCGATCGAGGTCATCCGGTCGCCGATCTGGATCTTGTCGATGACATCCATTCCCGATGAGATCTGCCCGAAGTGGTTGTAGACGCCGCTGGTGGCGAGGGACGGAGCGTCGCCCAGCGTGATGAAGAACTGAGATCCGCTCACGCCGGCCGAGCTGGACGCCATGCCGACAGTGCCGCGCGCCCATTTCGAGGGGTTGGTCTCGTTGGGCAGCTTGTAGCCAGGCCCGCCGGTGCCGTTGCCGTCTGGGTCACCGCCCTGGACGACGAATCCCGCCACTACCCGGTGGAAGGTCAATCCCGAGTAGTACGAGTTCTGTGACAGATAGACGAAGTTGTTGACCGTCTGCGGTGCTACTTTCGGATCGACGAACGAGATCACGAAGTCGCCGCGATTCGTATGTACGGTCGCGGTGTACTTCTTGCTCTGGTCGATGACCATGGGCGGGGGAGTGTTTCGTTCAGCCATGCAGGTGACGATTCCATTGTGGCAGCCAGAGTCAGTCGAGGCGGGTTCCTCCGATCCGCAAGCGAAAACTGCCAGCGCCGCGAGCAAAGCCGCGTAGCTCCGCACGTTATCTCGCCGGCTCACGCGCGCCAACTCCGACCAGAAGGGCGAGAAGCATCGCCAGGCCGGCGGTCACCGCGAGGGCGCCTCCGACTCCGTTGGCGGCCGCAACGCCGCCGCCTATGAGCGGGCCGAGGAAGAATCCGAACGCCACGGCGCTCGCCGTGAAGCCGAAGACGGTGCTCTGCGCTTCAGGTGGAGTCTCGAGGCCGATCATGCTGGCGGTGGCCGGCACGATGGTCCCGTTCAGAAGACCGGTCACGGCCACAGCGGCCACGATCAACGCTTCGGTCGGCGCCACCACGAGCAGGACCACCGTTGCCGCAAGGAACATCGCCGCAAGCGTGATCGTCGGGACGTAGCCGATGCGCCGCGTGACCTGCGTGTAGCCGATGGCGGACGCGCTGTTGGTGACGCCCGCGGCGCCGAATGCGAAACCGGTCACGGCCGAGGCCGCGCTTCCGATCGTCTCGATGAGCTTGAGCACCACGAGCTGCTGCGAGGCGGTCATGACGACGGTGACCAGGCCCTGGGCGCCGATGATGACCGCGAGCGCGCGCATGGCGCCCGGACGCTGCTTGATGAGGGCGAACACGCCGGGCCGGGTTCGATCGCGGGGCCGCAGCGGACTCTCGCGGACGATGAGCAGGACTGGGATCGTTGAGATGAGCAGCAAGATGCCGCCGCCGAGAAAGACCAGGCGCAGTCCGAAGGCTGCGCCGGCGAGGCCGCCGACCACCGGACCGACCGCTCCACCCAGCGCCACGGCGGACGTGACCACACCCAGGGCCCAGCCCACGCGGTGACGGGGAGTCTCGACCGCGACCAGCGCGGTCGCAGCGGCGACCGTTCCGCTGGTCATGCCCTGCAGGAAGCGAAGGATGACCAGCTGCACGGGTGTCTGCACGAAGAAGATCAACCCGACCGTCACCGCGCCACCCACCATCGACCGGATGAGCATCGGCTTGCGCCCGTAGCGGTCTCCGAGCACGCCCCAGACCGGGCTCGCGAACGCCATCGCCAGTCCGGACACGCTGCCTGCGGCCGCGGTCCACAGGTCGAGGTCCCGGCCGGGCGCCACGCCGAGGTCCTGCGAGATGAAGATGGACAGGAAGGGAAAGGCGAAGCTGAAGCCGAAGATGGCGGTGAACTCGGCGAACCACAGGGCGACGAGATTTCGCTGCCAGTCAACCGCCCCTCCCCCCTTCGGGGGAGGGTTAGGGAGGGAGAGGCTCACCTAGGCCGTATTGAGGATCTCGACGATTCGATCCGGGGTGATCGGAAGCCGATCGACGACTGCATCGCGCCGGCGCTTGCGAAGAGCGTCCTCGACGGCGTTGGCGATCGCCGCCGGGACCGGGATCGTCCCGCTCTCGCCGGCGCCCTTGAAGCCTTCCGGGTTGGTGTCGGTGGGCGTGTCGATGTGGATGAGCTCAGGAGTGTCCACCTCGCCGGCGGTCACGATCGGGTAGTCGAGAAAGCTCGGAGTCCGAAACGCCCCATCGGCGTCGTAGACCGCCGACTCGTACAGGGCGTAACCCAATCCGTGTGCGTATCCACCGTGCAGCTGACCTTCGAGCATGGCCGTGTTGATGGCCTTCCCGGTGTCGTGAGCGATCACGTAGCGCAGGACTTCTACATCGCCCGTGTCCGGGTCGACGGCGACCTTCGCGACATGGCACCCGCTGGAGAACGTGAGGGGGCGTTTGGGGCTGAAGGTCTCGAGCACCTCGAGCCCATCATCTGGCAGCACCTCAGTCGCGGGCACGCGCCGCGCTGGGGCGCCGCGCACCGAGATGAGGCCATCTTCAAGGGTGAGGTCCTGTGCGTCTGCCTCGAGTACCTCTCCCGCTCGCTCCAGCAGTCGACGCCGCAGCGAGGTGGCGGCTTGGGAAGCGGCGTTGCCGACCTGAACCGCACTCCGACTCCCTGCGGTGAGCTCTGCTTCCGGCACATGGCTCGTGTCGCCCGCGGTGACCTCGATCTTGTCCAGCGGCCAGCCCAGCCGGTCGGCAGCGACCTGGGCGGCCATGGTCCTGTGCCCCTGCCCCTGGGGCGTCGAGCCCACGTACAGATGCGCCGTCCCGTCCTTGTCGATGCGCAGTCTGGCCGGCTCATCGCCGCCAAACGCAGTCGATTCGACGCAGCACGCGATGCCGACTCCCACCAGGCGGCCGTCCCGCCCGTCCTCATCGGCGACGTCAAGCTTGTCGAGCGCGAGCGCCAGCAGTCTTGGATAGTCGCCGCTGTCGTACACATAGCCCCGGCGGCCCGCCGGATAGCCGGTCGTGTATGGGATCTGATCCGGCTGGACCAGGTTCCGGCGTCGAAGCTCTGCGGGCTCGATGTCGAGCTCACGTGCGAGCCTGTCCATCAAGCGTTCGATGCCGTAGTTGCCCAGCGGCCGCCCGCCACCGCGGATGAACCCTGTCGGAACCGTGTTGGTGTAGACGAGGCGCGCTTCAACGTCCATCGCGGGCAGGACGTAGGCGGAGATCATGTGGCCGATGATGAGGTTGGGCTGGCCGCAGCCAGACCCCGCATAGGCGCCGATGTCGTGGAGGACTCGACCGCGGAGGCCGCGCAGCTTGCCGTCGCGCCCGGCGGACAGCTCGAGCTCCAGAACGGTCCCATGCCCTTGGGCCGTCGTCGCACCGTCCTCGCTGCGCGAGGCGACCCACTGCACCGGGCGCTTGAGCCGCCAGGCGGCCAGCGCGGTCAGGACCTCCTCGGGCGACACGCCGCCTTTGGCGCCAAAGCCGCCTCCAACGTCTTCCGCGCGGACGCGCACCTTGTCCTCGTCGACGCCGAGGATTGAGGCGATGGTGGACCGCACCGAAAAGATGGATTGCGTCGAGGTCCACACAGTGATCGAGTCGCCGTCGGGCGCCGCCGTGACGGTGCGCGGTTCCATCGCGGCTCCGCAAACGCGCGATGTGATGAGACGGAGGCGGGAGGTCACGGCATCATCCGCGAACGCGCTTTTGACGTCGCCGTAGGCCGTCGAGCTGGCGAGTGCGACGTTGCTGTCCATGTCCGCGTGGACGGTAGGCGCCCCGTCTGCGGTGGCAGTGACGACGTCGCCAACGCCCGGCAAGCTCTCCAGGTCTGGGGCGACTGCGTCCGCCGCGTCTTTGGCCTGGTAAGGAGTTTCGGCGATCACCACCGCGAAGGCTTCGCCCGCGTAGTTGACCTCTTCACGGTTGAGGATCGGCCGGCCGCGACGTTCGACCGTGGTCGGCACCCAGTCGGTCAGGCCAGGCGCGACCTCAGGCAGGTCGGCCGCGGTCCACACCGCGACCACGCCCGGCATCGCGGAGGCTGCAGCGGTGTCGATGCCTGAAATCCGTGCGTGCGGCACGGGCGACCGGGCCAGCGCGAGATGAAGAGTGCCGTCGAGCTTGATGTCGCCGGCGAAGCGACCCTTCCCTGTGATCAGCCGCTCGTCTTCGACGCGCCGCATGGGCCGGCCGATGTGTGGGGTCACGCAACCTACAATAAGGGTCCACTCCGCGCGCGCTCGCGGGCGGCTAGCTCAGCTGGGAGAGCGCCAGCTTGACATGCTGGAGGTCGGGGGTTCGAAACCCTCGCCGCCCACCACCCGACTCAGGAGATCAGGTCCGGGACGAGCGCGGCCTCATTTCGGGCAAAATCGTTTCGCCTGGCCCGTTCGTCTAGTGGACTAGGACGCCGGCCTTTCAAGCCGGAGATCACGGGTTCGAAGCCCGTACGGGCCACGCCAGCTATCTAGCTACCGCAACCTCCCATGTGGGTAGACCGGGGGGGGAAGCCTTGCAGGAGTTCTGGCCTTACCTGTAAGCCCGTAGGGGCTACCAGGTTACCGCGCCAAGGTCGCCACGAAGTCTGCATTGAGGCCGAGGTCGTGCATTACGCTCGGATTGGCAAGACTGATCCAGGCCAGATTTCCCTGGTGTGTGTCGTCGATTGCACGCCGGCCGACCACGGTGCCGTCGTCCAGCCATCCTTGGACAGCGAATCGCGCCGGCAAATCGACCATGCCGCCGGCGCGAGTCTCAACTCTCAAACCGTCTGTGATCGCTTCGCCGTTCGGTGAAAGGTGCAACCAATCGGCACGGAAGCCGTCAAGGTGTGTCGCCCACAGAAGTTTGCCCGTGGAGTCGCGCACACTGACGGGACCCTTGGCTGACATGCAAGGGATCACCCCAGCCGGCGTGATACTGGCTGCGAAGCAGTCGCCTCCGCCAAGCTGGTCCTCGTGTACGCCGTCGGGTGCGAGGATGACAACCTGCAACTGCCCGCCTTGCCAGATGTTCTGCGACGACAGCGCGACCGGATACATCGCAATTGGGCCGGCCGACGTCCACGCCACTGGAAAGGTCGGCCACCAGTAGCCAAGTAGGCCGTTCCCGAGGACGGAGAGGTCGGCCGGTGCGTCTCCCGAGACAACGTCGAGCGATTCTGTCGGCGCACCTCCCGGCGTGGCGGTCATCAGGCTGAACTTCCACGAGCCGACCAACGAGTGCCATGACGTCCCCGGAACGAGCGGCCCGAGGCCGGGTAGGGCGAGGATGCCTGCCATCACGCTTGAGCCGTCGGGGTTCACGGCGAACCACGTATCCATCTGCGTTGGCGGCAGCGAGAAGTGTGCAACGGTCTGCGGTTGGCTGCCCAACCTGAGCACGCGTACTGTTCCCACGCCGTCGATGTAGTAGACGCCTGAGCCGACTACCTGCGCGACGCCCTGCAGTGGGACGTATGCGTTTGGCACCTGGGGTTGGGTGCGCGGCTGAAACGAGGCGCTCGTCACAACACGGCCATCCATACCGACGATTGCGACAGTCTCAGGCTGGCCATGGGCCACCGAGCTCTCGACGACAGCGAACAGAGCGGATGGGGTTGGCGAGACGGATGCAACACCCGCCGGCGACGGACTTGGCGAGGCATGTGCGCTGGGTGCTTGTGAGCTGGCGCACGCGCTGAGCGTCATGAGCAGGATCGCCAACCCAGCGCGTTTCATGTACGGCAAACGCCCGAGCCGGCAGTAGCGTTATGGGCTCAGGCAAGATGGTCACCGGCTCTGCCTGTCAGCCAGTACGGCTATTCCAAACCAGACGGCGACGCACCACCGTTTGACGATCGACGAGACGCCAGCCTCCCCCCGAGCGGGACTTGAGAGCGCCAAGAGCCGAGGGCACGTCCATCGCCATGATCGCGAGCTCTAGCTGCAGGTGGTCCGCCCGTACCTGGAGGACCAGGCAATCGGGATTTGTGAGGAGCATCTCCTTCATGCCGGCGACGCGACGGATCGTCTCGATCGTGGCGGAGGCGGAGAGGGCCACCGGCTGGCGCCGTAGGCTGAATCGCGGTTTCCACGACGGCGGTCCGAGCCCGACGTTCACCCAGCCATAACGCCACCGCCGCGGATACGGCGCGACGTTTGCGCGGAGGAACGCTTCGAACGATGTCGGCTTCCCCTCCCGAAGAGCCGCCTCGCGATGAGCAAGTCCCCACCGGCGGAGGAATCCGACGATAACCGCCGTAAGCGCCGCTGCAATCGCAATCGAGACGAGGTCAATGAGCCACCGCGGCATCTGGGTACTCTAATTACCGGCCTGGCGCGTATGCCAGTACGGGCCACTCCTGATATCCAGACGCGGGACCTTAGTGCCCAGCCTCCGTGGACGCGTCGGGGAGCGATGACTTGTTTCCGACTAATCCTCATTAAGGACGAAATCAAAGTAGCCGTCCGAGCCATTCGTCTTGATCTCCAGAGCCTTCTCGAAGAGTGGGTTGGGTTGGTTGCCGGGCGCGTTCGGAAACAGGTAAAGCTGGGTGAAGAGGGTGCGGCCGTCTGGAGCTTGGACCATGACGTGGATGTGCTGCCAATACTCGCCCGGGATCACAGTTTCCAGCCGGTATCGACCGTGCGCGTCAGTCGACTGGTGACCCTGGAGACTGTAGCCGGTCGAGTCGTAAACACCATTGCCGTCTGCCTGCCAGAAGTCGAGGACAGCTCCGACGATCGGTTTGCATAAACGCGTTAGCACATGCCCGGTAAGGACGAATGGGGTACCGACAACGCCTGGTTCGAGAAGCGATGTTCGCTCAGGCGATCCAGACTTGTGATACGGCCCTTCGCCTCGCTCAGGAGTTGTCCCGCCATGGCAGACGGTAGGTGCCGCACTTGGGGCAACGCTGGTTGGCGATGAACTGGAGCAGGCTGCGAAGACGACCAGAGTCAGAAGCGTGAGGCCGGGCCGCATGACACAACACAGTTTCGTCAATGCCTGTCGGGCGGTCGTAGTGGGCACCGCCCTTTTGGTGCCTATGGTAGTTTCGCTATCCCACGGATTTGTCGGCCGTTCCGGCCACTGGCAAGTCTCGTGTTCGCTAGCCTTGCCTCTAAGCCCGTACGGGCCACCAGACTAAAGCGTCAAGCGGGCGTAGCACAATGGTAGTGCGCCAGCCTTCCAAGCTGGTCACGTGGGTTCGATTCCCATCGCCCGCTCCACTGTTCCTTGGTGCGAAGAAAGTTCTAGGCGAGATCCTTGTCGGTCT
>WNGG01024059.1_pt1 | contig 11356 bp, 16 predicted proteins | sample 5400661 | NCBI WGS metagenome assembly WNGG01 (sample SAMN13153372, study PRJNA577476) | soil metagenome | isolation source: 100 cm soil or saprolite under Garry oak tree replicate 1 | place: USA:California | collected 2016-06-15 | reverse complement strand
ACATCAAGATCATCAACGGCTCCAGCGACCCCAACTCCGGGTTCACCGACGACGGGCAGCTCGTGATCGGCTTCCTGCCTGGCGCGTTCGACGTCACCGGCAAGTCGAGCGTAAACGTGACCATCACGCCGGTCACCCCGTGCCCGAATCCGAATGGGCTTCGGTTCGTGACCAACACGTACCTCATCACCGCCGACGCGCCGCTGGTGAAGAGCTCGAACCTCGTGATGCGCTACTCGAACGTGTCGCAGGATCCGAGCTACATCTACCGAGCCAAGAGCCTGGACGGGCCGTGGACCAGGCTCGACGTCCAGCAGCAGGCACAGCTGTGGACGACCTCTACTCAGACCGACCAACTCGGCTATTTCGCCGCCGGCTTTCCCTCCAGCGCGATCTCGACGGCCAGTTCGTCGAACCAGGAGATCCTGCCCATCATCATCGCGGTGTTGATCGTTGCGGTGCTCCTGGCGGGCATCCCTCTCGCAGTGATGCGCCGCCGCCCGGCGCGCGCCGGAGGTCGCCGCGATGAAGAAGAGGACGAGGACGAGTAATCGATCAGTACTTGAGGGCTTCGAACAATGTGCCGCACTTGCGGCAGCGGTACTGAAGAGTCATCGCCTGAGTCCCGAACAGCGAGATCACCTCCGCCTCCTGCGCGTGGCAGTGCGGGCACCGCGGGTTGGTCCGGGCGGGTTCAGTCCTGGGCTTTCGCGGCGGGCGCAAATCGCTTCTCCTCGAGGCCGCGCAGCATGCCGAACGTAGGCGCGTCCACGGCGCCGGGCTTCGTTCGCCGTCGCCTCACGTCCCATCCCTTCCAGCTGAGCTCCATCGGCGGAGCTTTCGCCTCCAGCTGCTCTTCGAGCCGCGACTTCAACTCGGCCGGTCCCATGCCGAGCTTTCCCTCCTTGTGAAGCGCAGCCGTATCCCCGTCGGGCGCGCCGAACCATTCGAGGGCCTGCCGCCACGCTTCGTCCAGCGGTCCCTTCTCGATGCCTGACCGCAGCCAGCTGCGGCCGTGCAGGAAGTGGTAGTGCTCCTCGCTCAGCATCTTTCTCAGCCGGTGCTGCAGCACCTCGACGTTGCCGTTGACGCACGCCTCGATCATCACCGTGAACGCTGTGTCGAGGATCGCGTTCGCGGCGACGAACTGCGCCCATGAGGACCACGGCTCGTCGAAGTAGGGGAGGGCGCTGAGGCTCGCAGGGTCCGACTCGCGATCGGGTCCGCGAGGGTCGTCGCCCAGCGGATCCAGGCATCCGTACAGGACGCGACTGTGACCGAGGTCGTCGAGCCCCATCGCCGCGGCAGCGATGTCCGCCTCGAGCGAAGGCGCGCGCGTGGCCCACTCCGCGTAGCGCAGCCCAAGCATCTGCTTGTTGTCGGCGATGCTCAGGACGAGTCCCGAGATGCTCATTCGCCTGGTGACCACAGCGCGATGACGTGGTCCTTGCGCACGATCGTCATCTCGATCCAGCGCTCCTCGTCATAGGTCGCGCGCGCATAGGCGGCGGCGAGGTCGTCGTCGGGAGCGACCACGCTGCCCACCTGGTGCAGCGGCTCCCCGCGAGTCTTGCGCGCGAACACCTCGTATTCGACGGCGTCGCCGCTGACGCGTTTGTACTTCTCGGTCACCAGGGGGTCCCCATGAATTCGCGGTGGTGGGGTGCGGAATTCATGGGGTACTCACACCGCGAGGCCCCAGGCCTCGAGCGCGTCGCGCCCTGCCTGAGTGATACGCGCTGCCGTCCACGGCGGATTCCACACCACGTTCACGCGCACCTCGAGCACGCCGTCCTCTCGCAGCAAGCGCTCGCGCACGTCGTCGAGGATGAACTCGGATGCGGGGCAGCCCATCGCGGTGAAGGTGAGGTCGACATCCACCACGCCGTCGCGCTCGGCGATGCCGTAGATCACACCAAGGTCGACCAGGTTCACCGGCATCTCCGGGTCCTGGACCTCGGACAGGGCGGTCCAGAGGCGCTGCGATCCGCTCAATTTCCGTTCTTGTGTGTCTTGCGGAACTTGTGAAACTCCTCCTGGAACATCGCGACCATCTCCGAGTTGCGCGGCCCTCGTGCGCGCCAGCGCGCGAGCACGTCGTCCCACGTGATGGGCTTGCCGAAGTCCCAGCGCTTCTCCTCCGCGTCGAACTCGCACGGGAACGGGTAGTCGAGCACCCACACTTCCTTGCCGTCCCGCGTCTCCTTGTGCGCCGGCACCTTGACGCCGATCTGCTCGCAGTAAGGCACGACAGTGGACAGCCACCACTGGCGCAGCTGGTCGTTGGTCAGTCCTTTGAGGCGGTACTCGAGCTGCGTCGAGTGCATCTTCAGGTCGTCCGGGAGCCCGAACCACTCGACGCTCAACGGGAACATCCAGTCGACAGCGCGCTGCAGCTCGTCCTTGGCCGAGCCGCCGGCGAGGCTGATGCGCTTCATCCACGTGCGGCCGTTGCGCAGGTGGAAGTTCTCTTCGGCCATCACCTTGTTGAGTCCGCGCTTCCACGGCCCGTACGAGCACTTGTCGTGGATGTCGCCCAGCAGGCAGAAACCCGCCTGGTCGTACATGCCGTTGGCGACGACCAGCTCGGTCCATGAGTCGAGCGGAACGTCGAACGCGTACGGGTAGCGGAAGCTCTTCGGATCGCGGCTGAAGATGAGCTTCTCCTGGTCCTCGCCCAGCTCCTCGAGGATGTGGTAGGCGATGTGGGCGTGCGCGAGCTCGTCCTGGATGATCGCGATGCCGGTCATGAAGGCGTTGATGCTTGGCGCCTTCTGCGCGGCGAGGTAGTACGCAGGCGCGCTGATCAGCTCGGTGTCGCCGGAGACGATGAGCGTGTGCTTGAGCTCCCTCAGGTACTCCGGCGTCATCTCGGAGCGTGACTCGATCAGCTCTCCGGATTTGATCGTCTTCTCGAATTCGGCGGCAGTTGGCATGGCTTCAATTCTGGGACAAATGAAGGCAGGTAAAATCTGGTGCCCGGGCCGAACTTCTTCCTGGCCCAAGCGTGGTGGCTATAGCTCAGCTTGGTTAGAGCACCAGATTGTGGATCTGGGTGTCGCGGGTTCAAATCCCGCTAGCCACCCCAATTCGTCCATCCATTACGTATATACTTAATGGATGGACGATCGCCCGATCGTCTGGGATGCTGCCAATCGCAAGCACCTCGGCTCCGACCATCCCGAACGGCACATCTCGCTTGAGGATATTGAGGAGGCGCTCAGCGATGCAGGTCGGATCGAGGCCGAACTGGTCGATCGCCAGGCATATCAGGTGATCGGGCGGACGTCGGCGGGCCGTTGGCTGATTGTGATCTGGAGCGATGACCACGACGGTCGGTATCCGATCCATGCGCGCGAGGCGTCCAAACGAATCATTCGGAGGATCAGCAAATGAAGGCAAAAGCAACACGAAAACCGTTCCGAGACCCATTCGACGAGCTAAGCGACCAGGACTTTGAGCGCGAAGTTCTGGAGTCGCTCGACCAGGCGACGACGAAGATCTCTTTGCGCGTTCCTAAAGACCTCCTGAGTCGCACCAAACATGCAGCCGAGCGACGCGGTGTTCCGTACCAGTCTCTTATGAAGGCGCTTATCGATCAGGGGGTTAGGCGACTCGAGCGCGTTGGCCGACATGAAAGAAGTAGCCGCGTTGGCTAATGTCGGACGGCGCGACGCTGACAGTCTGCGCGGCCAGGTTGGGCGCCGCTGGTCACGTTGTCGCCCGGCAGTGTTGAGCCAATGAGCGCGTCATTCATCATTGGCAATCCAGCTGACGAGCGGGTTCAGATCGATGTCCTGGCACGATCCCATCCAACTGAAGTGGATTACTGGGACGGGAATTGGGTCAAGACCGAAGTCACCGTTGTGGCGGGGCCTTGGCACGGCACCTTTCGCGCAGATCTGCGCTCGGAGGAATTCGATCAGCTACGCCGGCAGATGCAACGACTCTATGAGGACAAATCGGCGCCAGCTGCAGCGTTTGAGGCAATGGAGCCTTGGCTACGTTTTCAGGTTGCGCGGACTGACCGACTTGGGCATGTCGCGGTAAAGGGCGAGGCGCGCCGCGAGCCCTTCTTCGACGGCCACAACCTTTTGCAATTCATATTGGAGATCGACGAAAGCTTTCTGCCGGAGGCGATTCGAGGATTGGACAAAGTGCTTACTGAGTACCCGGTCATCGGCTCACCGAGCGACTCAAGGCGAAAGGGCCGGATTGGTCCGCAGCGTTGAGTTCAGCAGGGCAGTTCTAAAGTCGTCCCCATAGCGACCCCTATACCCAAAGTATATCCCAGTAAGATATACTGATCGCATTCAATGTGGACGATCGGCCGGTCATCTGGGACCCGCCAACCGGAAGCACATCGAGAAGGATCACCCGGACTGCTGCTGGTCAGCGCCTGTTCGTTGCCTGGCTCGAGTACCGCTCTGGTCGCTATCCGGTCCACGCACATGTCATTGGGAGGCGCGGCAGATGAAAACGAAGAAGCGAGGTATCGGAAAGCAGCTTGGACCGGAGCCTCACCAGTTCGATCCGTACGACGGCATGACCGACAGGAAATTCGAGAGCGAGGTGTTGGCCGCTCTCGACGCTGCCAAACAGCGTCAGAAGGCGATATCGATCAAATTGCCCGAGACCTTACTAGAGCGAACGCGTGAGGAGGCAAAGCGCCGGGGCGTCCCATACCAGACACTGATCAAGATCCTGCTCGAACGATCGCTTGATCGACTCGGCGCTGCTTGATGTTCGGCGTCCCTGTACGGCCCCCGTCCCTCTGACGCGCGTTTTCGCCTGCTAGACGACAGAACGCCTTCGGCTGCTTAGCGACACTGCCGCCTGCCAATCATCCTCAGCCTGGGGGATCGACGTTGAAGATGACTTCACAATCGCAATACCCGCCGCGACTCTTGAACCAGGCCGCGGAGGCGTCGATCGACGGTTCATCGAGCCCGATCTCGCGGAGGATCCTGGTGGCGAACCGCAGGTCCCCAAAGCATGTCCAGCCGTCGGTATGAAAGTTGCATGCTTCGGGACCGGCAAGTCGCAGTGGCCTTCTTGTGTTGCATCGTACGAATGTTCGCGCCAGTAAAAGCGCGCGTCAATTCAGGCTGTTAAGAAAGAACTCGCATGTTCGCCGCCAGGAGCTGTAATCAATGGTGGCGATCCTGAAATTCATGAAAAAGGAGAACTGACTTGAGCAGGATCAATCTCGCCCCTTACATCAACTTCCAGGGCCAGGCGCGCGAGGCGATGGAGCACTACCACAAAGTGCTCGGCGGCAAGCTCGACATGTTCGCCTCCGACGAGCAGGGCCAGCCCAGGCCGGCGGCCCCTGGCGAGCGCATCATGTTCGCCCAGCTCGAATCCGACGACGTGGTCATCATCGCCTCAGACGGCAATCCCAAGTACCCCGCGAAGGTCGGCGAGCACATCGGCCTGTCGCTCCGCGGCAGCGACCGAGCGCGCCTCACCTCGGCCTTCGAGGGGCTCGCCGACGGCGGCCAGGTCAAGATGCCGCTCACGGACGCGCCGTGGGGCACCTCGGGCTGGCTGACCGACAAATTCGGCATCAGCTGGAACCTCGACATCGAAAAGTCCTGAAGTCCTGCAGGTCCTCAACCGCAACGCGAATCTCAGCGGAGGTGCCACGCCTCCACATCGATCGTGATGAAGTCGGGGGCCGGTAGGACCCATCCGTACTGGGCAAGCGAGGTCTTGACGCGGCGTTTGGACGTGTACGGGATGCCGTTCGACACCGCATGCTCGAAGACGACGTTGGCCACGCGCGCGTTCGGGTCAGCCGCCACCGGCGTGTAGTCATTGCGCCTCAGCAGCCCGGTCTTCGTGTCGAACCAGAATCGCTGGATTGGGCTGTGGACCGGAAGGTTGGATCCGTAGTCGGCCTGAAGCAGGCCATCGCCCAGCTCAGTCCACTCGATATCGCTGCGCATCAGCTGGTACGGCAGCGTGTAGTAGCCCCAGAACGCATAGCCCAGGAAGTACAGGAGATTCAAGCGGTCCCATTTCGTGGTCACGCTTGCGTTCTGGAGGTGCTGGCGGGCGTCGGCGCGCTGCTCCAGGACCTTGCCGCCAGGCGTTTCGATTCTCACGCTGAAGCCGTCCAGAACACCGACGTCACCGGCATCGTCCACGGGCGCGATGACGGTGTGGGGGCGCTCAACGTCAACGGTGATCGTTGCGTGTGGTGGGATGTTGATGCCCTTGAGCTGAAACAAGAGACCTCCCACGGTCACCGTGCTCTCGATCGAGGTCGCGGATTTCCAGACCGCATCCCCGCCGTAGGCCTTGAGGGCGCGTGCTGCCGTCGGGGAGAGAATGCCTTTTGGCGATGGTTTCGCGTTGGTCGTCGAACCGTTCAACGCGGCGGGCGTCAGCGTGTTCTCGTAGACCGTCCACAAACCGAAAGCGGCGAGTAACGCAAGCAGCACCACCAGGACGGCTGCGAAGGCCCTGACCAGCGCCGACCGCCAGCTTCTACGTCCGGTCACATCCGAGCCGTTCGAGTCGGCATCTCTTACAAGGGGAGAATATCCATGAATCAGCAAGGAGGCTGTGGATGTCCGACCAGATCACCCCGTCGCAGTTCGAAGAGTCCGCCGGCGCGGAGGACTGGCGCGTGGTCGGCGATGGCGCGAACGCGTTCTACCGAACCGATTCGATGGCGACGGCTGCCCGGTTCGCGCAGGCGATCAGCGAGCTGCCGGACATCGACGACCATCCGCCCGATGTCGACGTGCGCCGCGATGGTGTGACGGTGCGGCTGATCACGCTGACCAGCGATTACGGCGGCATGACCACCCGCGACCTGGACATCGCTCGGCAGATCTCCGCCGCGGCGAAGAAACTCGGCCTCGAGGCCGACCCCTCGGCGGTCCAGAGCCTGATCATCATTCCGGGCTGGACGGCTCCCGCCGAGGTGATCCCGTTCTGGCGTGCGATGCTCGGATACGCGCCGCGCATCGACTCGCCCGATGAGGACCTCGTCGATCCACACAATCGAGGAACGGCCTTCTGGTTCGAGCGCATGGATGAGCCGCGCCCGGACGGAGGCGGCGCTATCCACGTCGCGATCTTCGTTCCGTACGAGCAGGCGGAGGGTCGCGTCGCGGCGGCGCTTGCCGCCGGCGGCCGGATGGTGCGCGACCAGTTCGCGCCGCGCTGGTGGACGCTGGCCGACGCGGCCGGCAACGAGGCCGACATCGCGACCACGAAGGGCCGCGACTGAGCGACCTCGTCGCTCGCCGGCTGCGGGTTCACCACCTGGTCGGCGAGCCGTTCCCATCAGTCGTCGAGGCAGTCGGATGGTTTGGCGCCGTCCAGTCGCAGGACTATCCCGCGGCCAAGTGGGCTCTCGGCCAGCGCATCCACGGCGCTGTCGACACCGACATCGACGCGGCATTCGACCGTGGCGACGTCTTGCGCACGCATGTGTTGCGTCCGACGTGGCACTTTGTCCTGCCGGGTGACATTCGCTGGATCCAGGAGCTCACGTCACCGCGTGTGATGGCGGGCCTTGCGGGCCGGCACCGCACGCTCGAGCTCGACGCCCGCACGGTCGCCCGAGCCGCGGATCTCTTCGGCGAGGCGCTGGCCGGCGGCAAGGTCGTGACCCGAACCGAGCTGGGCGAAATTCTGACGGCGGCGGGCATCGCGGTCGACGGCCAGCGGCTGCCGCACCTCATCGCATCGGCGGAACACGCCAACGTCATCACCAGCGGACCGCGTCGCGGCAAGCAGTTCACTTACGGGCTGCTCGCGGAACGAGCTCGAAAGGCGCGCACGCTCGATCGCGAGGAAGCCCTCAAACACCTGACCATCACCTATTTCCGCAGCCACGGGCCGGCGCAGCTGAAGGACTTCGGGTGGTGGTCGGGCCTCACGATCCAGGAGATCCGCAAGGGCATCCACCTGGCCGGCAAAGAGCTCGAGCACGAAGAGATCGACGGCAACGATCACTGGAGCGCAGGCGACCACGCAGGCCGGGGCCGCGCCGGCAGCGTTGCGCACCTCCTGCCGAACTTCGACGAATACACGGTCGCCTATCGCGACCGCAGCGCCCTGCTCGACCCGAAGATCCCGTTCGACGCCACATCCTTCGCCTACTACCGCGACGCCTCGCCGATGGGCGGGATCCTGTCCAACGTCGTCACGATCGGCGGGCGCGTGCGCGGAGCCTGGAGCCGGGCGCTGACGCCAGGTCTGGTGAAGGTCGACGTGAGGTCGCTCGCACCCATGAGCCGCAGCGAAGCCGGGGCGGTGCGCCGGGCGGCCGCCCGACTCGGCCGGTTCCTAGCCGCCCGCGTCGAACTTACGCTTCGATAAGCCCCCTGGTCTCGCCGAAGATGAGGCCAACCACCTCATCGTCTGCCAGGAAGCTTCGCGGGAAGCCGACCTGAAAGCCGCTGGAGTCGTCAAGCTTTCGCACCAGCTCGGCGCTCAGACTCACGTTGAGCACGCCCAGGTTCTCCTCCAGCTGCTTCGCGGTCCGCGCGCCGAGGATCGGGATGAGGTTGACCTCCGGGCGGCGGGAAAGCGCCCAGGCGATGCTGACCTGCGCGGGCGTGGCCTCGGTCTCGTGGGCGACTTCCGCGATCACGGCGGCAGCGCGAGTCGAACGCTCGCTTGGGGTTTCATCGCCGTACCGGCGTGGCTCCTCGTTCGCACGGCCGTACTTGCCGGTCAGCACGCCGCCGTTGAGGACGCCCCACGCGGTCACCACCAGCCCGAGCTGGGACGCCATCGGCAGCAGCTCCCGCTCCGCGTCGCGCCCGGAGACGCTGTAGGGCAGCTGGATCGCGCACGGCACCGTCCAGCCGCGCTGCTCGGCGATGGCGACGCCGCGCGAGATGACCCAGGCCGGCGTGTCCGAGATGCCGACGGCCAGCACCTTGCCCGACGCCACCAGGTCGTCGAGGGCACGCATCACCTCTTCGATCGGCGTCATGCCGTCCCACATGTGCATCCACAGGAGGTCGATGCTGTCCGTGCGCAGGCGGCGAAGGCTCCGCTCGACGCTCTGCACCATGTTCTTGCGGTGGTTGCCGCCCGCGTTTGGGTCCTGGCGGTCGCTGGTCAGCGTGTACTTGGTGGCGAGCACGATGCGGTCGCGCCGGTCGCCGAGCAGCTCGCCGAGAAAGGCCTCCGACTGGCCGTCGGTGTAGTTGCTCGCGGTGTCGACGAAGTTGCCGCCCCGGTCGAGGAAAAGGTCGAGCATTCTGCGCGACTCGTCGAGCGAGGCGCCCCAGCCCCACTTCTCGCCGAACGTCATCGTCCCGAGGGCCAGCTCGCTCACACGCATCGCCGACCGGCCGAGCAACCTGTACTTCATCGCGATCAGGCTACTTCAGTCAAATTAGCGAATGAGGTTCGAAAATTGTTGAACTAGAATCCCGGCGTGGCCCAGCGGCGCCTGCGCCTGGAGATCGACGCCTCGCCCGCGTACGAGTTCGTCCTGTCGCTGGCTTCGGCGACGGCCGGCACGCTCAAGTGGCCCGCGCCGCGCTCATTGGTGAGAGAGGTGGCGGCGTGGACGGCCGGCTGCGACATGGTGTGGACTCACCTCCTGACGGTCGCTTACGACACGGCGCCGCCGCGCGACCCTGCCTCGTTCCTCAAGACGCTGCAGGCCATGCACCCGCGCGAGCTTCGGCTGCGCCTGGTGGGCTACTACGTGCGCTACTTCCGGCGCGCCACGCCGCCCGAGGTCATGGCGACGGCGGTCACCGGCGAAAGGGCCGCCATTCGCAAGTTCCTCGCCACGTCATACCCGGACGACGAGCTGTGGCATGGAGCGCTAAGAGCCCTGCTCGAGGGCAGCGCGTGGGACATGCGCCGCAGCCTCGCCAGGCTGCTGGGCGACTGGATGGAGGTGTTCGCGCAGTTTCATGACCAGCAGCGCCTGGATCGCGAGGTGGCGCAGCGCCGGGCATCTGCCCGCGGGCGCCGGCCAGAGCTGGTGGTGGCAGAGGCGATGGAGTGCTACGACTTCGTCTACGAGACAGGAATTGACTCCGTGCTCCTCATTCCGTCTCGGGTCATCTGGCCCGCGCTGCACGTCTTCGACCACCTATCGACCAACATCGTCTGCTATCCGATTCGCGCGGGCCGCGTGGTCGATCCGACGAAGCCGCCGAAGGAGCTGCTGGCATTCGGGCAGGCGCTGGCTGACGACCGCCGGCTGCGCATCCTGCGGCTGCTTTCCGACGGCGAGCTGCCCGCGCAGGAGCTGGCCCTGCGGCTGGCGATGGGGCTGACCACGCTGCTGCATCACCTCGCGGTGCTGCGGGAGGCGGGCCTGGTGAGCGTGCGGGGCGAGCGGCGCAAGCTCTACGGGCTGCGCGCTGAGCGAGTCGGCGCGCTCAGCGCCGGGCTGGAACGCTTCCTGCGCGGCTAACATCGGCGCATGGCGAAGCGGCGACCCTCGATTTACGAGTTCGCGGGCGGTGCCGAGGCGTTCACGGCGCTGGCGGCGGCGACGCACGAGCGCTGCCTGCAGGATCCCGAGCTCAACCACCCGTTCTCGGAGACGTCGGATCCAAACCATCTCGAGCACCTGGCGGCTTACTGGGCGGAGGTGTTCGGCGGGCCGGCGCGCTACAGCGATTCTCTCGGCGGCCAGTCGGCGATGCTCACGGTCCACGCCGGCCACGGAAGCGCGCCGGACTTCCCGCAGCGCTTCACCGCATGCTTCATGCAGGGCGTCGACGACGCAGGCCTGCCCGCCGACAAGAAGCTCCGCACGGCGCTGCGCGCATACATGGAATGGGCCACGCGCATCGTCGACTCCTACGCCCCGCCGGGCGCGAAAGTTCCCGATGGCCTGCCGCTGCCGAAGTGGAGCTGGAACGGGCTCGTAACCGCCAAACCCAGGAAGGCGTTATCGCGCTGATGGCTCGCATCAAGATGGTCACGGAGGGTGAGGCCACCGGGCCGCTCGCCGAGATCTACGCGACCTCCAAGGCGCGAAGCGTGGCGAAGGTCGTGCCCGAGATCCTGCGGACGATGAGCCTGCGGCCGGATTTCCTGACGGCGATCGATGCGGCGTCGCGCTTGCATTTTTCCGACGGCGCGCTGACCCGCGCCCAGCACGAGATGATCGCGTCGTACGTCTCCGCGCTGAATCGCTGCCGGTATTGACTCAGCTCCCATGCGTGGTTCCTGCAGTTGCAGGACGAGAGGTTCCGGCCGGTCGCTGACGCGCTTCGCGACGGCGACATCGACGCGGCGGGGTTGGAGCGGCCCGAGCGGAGGCTGCTCGATTTCGTGGGCACGATCACGACGGGGGCGTATCGGGTGACGGATGAGCAGGTGCAGGGGTTGCGGGACGTCGGGTGGA
>WNGG01008430.1_pt1 | contig 11356 bp, 8 predicted proteins | sample 5400661 | NCBI WGS metagenome assembly WNGG01 (sample SAMN13153372, study PRJNA577476) | soil metagenome | isolation source: 100 cm soil or saprolite under Garry oak tree replicate 1 | place: USA:California | collected 2016-06-15 | reverse complement strand
CCATGACGGGCTGGTCATGAGCGCATTGATCAAACTAGCAACATGGGCGGCGCCATCTTGCAGATCGGCCCCGGGATGTTCATCCAAGGCACTATGGAAACCGCCTTCGATCAAGGACACGGCCGGCAGCGTGCCCTGGGCCACATCGTTGAGGTAGGCGGAGACAGGCACGATTTTTTCCGGATGCGCGTTGAAATAACTGAAGTGGGTAAAGAGAGTATCCGGCCTGCCGAGATCGTCACGGTCAGTGAAGTAAAGCTTCCAGGAGATGTTGTTTTCGTCAAGAAGTTGGAAGATGGTCTTGTTGGCGAGCGGGAGCTGGAGGGAATCATAGACATGGCCCGCCGAAGTCGCCGCAAAAGAGTAATAACGGTTGGGCTGGGTTTGGGCCAGCACCGGCGAAAACCAGCGGTCTGAAGTGGCGAATTGTGAAGCCATGAAGTAATAGTAGGGCAGGTCGCCGGCATCGTAGTAGCCCATGGCGCGGAGGCCAGCCACGTCATTCAGCCCGAAATCCTGAGCGAACTTAGCGGCACTCCATACAAAACCATCCATGGCAGGCGTGCTTGAGGTCGGATTCAAGCGGTTGAAATCAATATGACTCGGACTCCAGCCGGAACTCAGATCCTCGTGGCAGACCGTCCGCAAGTGAAAGGCCCTTATCGCACCGCTGTCATTCGCGGCTGGATTAGAAGCGCTTGCGGGTAGCCCATCTACATCCTGAGGCAGCCCGTTTGTGGCCCGGTAGTCGTTCAACTGGCCGAAGTAATGATCAAAGGAGCGGTTCTCCTGGATCATGAACACGATGTGATTGATAGAGGACTGGAGAGCAGCGACCGTGGCCGGAGGTGTAACTGAAGGGGGTGTAGGAGTAGCTGGGTCGTTGCTCCCGCCGCCGCAGCCGGAAGATATCAATGAAGATGCGTATGCAATCGCCAGGGCAATTGCATGCCAGCCCAGAGTCTTTGCCATGAGGCACTAAGAGTTCAGAAGAACCTATTATGGGATGAAGGTGAGCGGCAGGTTGTTGGCTTGAAAGGGCTGAAAATCCAGAGCCGGCTGGGGCGTGAGTGGGCGGGCCAAGTTAAAGCTGGAAGTCGAGATTTGCAAAGCACGGCCAGGTGCCCGCTTGAGAACTGGGGAGCGGAATTTAGTTTTGCCCTAAAAAATGGAGTGAGGGCTTGAACGCAGCAAGCGATTCTAAGCCCTCAAAACCCAGATCTGATTGACCCGGCCGCGTCACCGCTGACCGGAATTTACCACCTGCCGCCGCCACCACCGCCGCGTCCGCCACGTCCGCCGCCGCGCCCGCCGCCGAAGCCGCCACGCCCACCGCCAAAGCCGCCGCGACCACCACCACCGCCTCCGGCGCGCTCGGGCTTGGGACGCGCTTCGTTGACGCTGACGTTGCGTCCGCCCAGCTCTTTGCCATTCAGGCCTTGAATGGCGGCATCAGCCTCGTTGTCATTGGTCATTTCCACGAACGCAAAACCCCGCGGCTGCCCGGTGTCGCGGTCGCGAATCATGTTGACCTTGTCCACCTGGCCAAATCCTTCGAACATGCCGCGAAGTTCTTCTTCGCTGGTTCTGAAGTCCAGGTTCCCCACATAAATATTCTTCACAGTCAATCCTTCGTGCGCGAGCTATTTGATACAGCTGTTCTCGGAAGACGGTCAAGACCATGGTGTAGAACCGCTGTCATGAATGTCATGCCGGGTTCGGCGACTATCAAACGCGGGTAATAGCTTACCAGCTTGCCCCTGCCGGCGCTGGAAAAGATTCGTACAAGTCTTGGCGGGCGGATTGGGCGGTTGCGCCGCCACCCGGCCCAATTTCCGCAGTGCTTCTACCTGAGTTGTTCGATTTCTACTAAATACAGGCCGAGGTGCTGAATTATTGGATTTGGAAGCTGGCTTTCTGCCGACCGCGCATGAGGACACGTTCGACCGTGTTTTCGATGGAAGGCAGAATCGATGCCTGTTTCTCATTGTGCGGATGTCCGCCCGCACCAGCCAAGGCAAGGTTCCAACGGTCGGGCTCGGGTTGGAAAGCAGTACTGCGGGCCGGCTGCGGAGAGAGCATGTAGCGGAGCCAGATAAGTACGGCGAGAGTGTAGGCGCCGCCATTGCAAAGGATTAAGGTGGCGCGGCCGACCGAACCTAATTGCGGCCCCAGTTGGGAGCGCATGGTGAAAACGATGAGTTGCGCAGCGGCATATATGCCAAAGCCCAGAGCCACCCCAAAGATGCGATTTCTCCAGGCAATACCAAGAGAGCCAGAGAAAGTGAACAACAGCAGCACCAGCCCACACTGCATAAGCAGAACGCTGCGTTCCAGGATAAAGATTCCGGCGATCAACCCAGAGCGAAGTGGAGAGGGGCTGGCCACGGCCGCGATAAAGGCCACCATCAGCAGGACTAACGCTGCCCAGCGAAACAGCGATTTGCCCAGCTGCCGTAGGGCAGGGTAGGGAGCAAAGGCATTCACAAAAATCTCGTAGATGACCTGGAATCCTATAGCGGCGTCGAGAGCGCCTGCCGTCCAATAGGTGGAAAAGTAAAACTGAGGAGCGCGAAAGTAGGTAAAGAACAAGCAGAAGAAAACCAGCACCTGGAAGACGCTGTAGTTAAAAAATGCGGAGAATTCAGGCCGAAGTTTGCGGCGAAGAATTACGGAGGCAAGGCATGCCTCCAGAATTGCGGGCACGATCCACAACGCGTATCCAGTTACGGAAAGCAGGGACATGCAAATTCCAGGGCGGAAAGCATACATAGGTGTCCGGCCGCTGGCAATGTTACTTTAGTGCATTGTCCCAGGTCCCGCTTGCAGCACTATCTGCTTACCGGTTCTCGAAAATCGGCGGCTTGCAGGTAACGCAGTCTGGGATAGGGGCTCCACCGCCACCGTTTAAAATGGTCGCTTGCTTGGGGTTCGGGGCAGCGGCTGAGTAAGTGCAAGCCAACACCAAACCAATCATCGCTACACGAAGTAAGCTTTTCACAAGGATCTCCAGAGCGCAATTGCGCGGGTAAAAGTGTAGTTGTAAGCTGCTGAATTGCAAGAGGTTTATGGGATTAGGCCTTTGGTTTGCAGCCCGCTTTTCAGGCCCTTGCGCGTCCTAATCGCCTATCTCCTGCAGTTACTTTAGTTTGCACGAAGGTGCTATGGGTTGGTCGCGCGTACCATCTTAGTAAACATTGTTTCATCATTTTGCTAACTCTTGCGAATTTGGCTTATGAATAGGGCCACAGGAGGAGGATATTTCGTGTATCTCATCTTTATACTTCGGTTAACCAAAGCGGTACCCATTCTAAGTGCTGGCGAAAAATCCTTTCATTGCAGGCCCACGGGGGTTGAATTCCGTGGTCCAACGACATCCCAAATTTACAAAATTCTGAAAAAAGGAAAATTATGCAACGCAAAGCAAGCGCAGTGTGGAAGGGCGGTCTGAAGGACGGCAAAGGAAGTATTTCCAGTGCAAGCGGAGTGCTTTCCAGTACCGCTTATTCGTTTGGCACTCGTTTTGAAAACGAACCGGGGACCAATCCCGAAGAGCTCATCGCTGCGGCGCACGCTGGATGTTTCTCCATGGCGCTAGCGGCGCAGCTTGGTAATGCAGGCCTAAAACCGGAGAGCATACAGACTGATGCGGTGGTAACAATGGAAAAATTGGAAGCCGGCTGGACCATTACTGCGATCCACTTGGAAGTGAAGGCGCGAATTCCCGGCGCCGACCGCCCCGCCTTTGACAAGGCCGCCGAAAACGCCAAGAGCGGTTGTCCTGTATCACGAGTCCTGAACGCCAGGATCACGATGAACGCCAAGCTCGAGTCCTGAGACGCTGCTGCCGCTTTTGGCGCGGTGGCAGATGGCAACGGGAGCTGATTGGCGGCCATCTCAGACGTAAGTATATTGCTGTTCACTCGGCCTCTTGGGACATCGCCTTGAAGCTCACGATCTTTGGCTTGACCATTTCTTCGTCATGGGGAAACGGTCACGCGACCCCTTACCGCGCCCTCGTTCGCGCTCTTTCCCGGCTGGGGCAGCAGGTCGTCTTCTATGAAAAGGACGTTGATTATTACGCCTGCCACCGCGACTTCCATGCCAGTGATGATTGCGAACTAGTGCTTTATTCGAGCTGGGCACAGATCCGCGGACGTGCTCTCGCGGATGCCGCCGAATCCGATGCAGTCGTGATTGGCAGCTATTGTCCTGAGGGAGCGCGCATTGGGGATGAACTGCTCCCCCTGGCGCGCCCGCTGAGTGTCTTTTACGACCTAGACACGCCGATAACCTTGCAAGCAATCTCGGAGCACGATCTCGACTACCTACGCCGCGACCAGTTTGGTGGCTTCGACCTTTATCTATCATTCACCGGTGGGGAAATTCTGCAGGAGCTTCAGGAGTCCTGGGGGGTGCGCCTCGCACTGCCGCTCTACGGCTGCATTGATCCAGATGTTTATGCCCAGGTGCCGGAGTGCGCCGAATTCGGTTGTGTCCTGAGCTACATGGGCACTTTTGCCGCCGACCGTCAGGAGAAACTGGAGGTGTTTTTTCTGCAGCCAGCTCTGAGGATGCCTGAACTCACATTTTTGCTGGCGGGGAGCTTGTATCCCGAGCAATGGATCTGGCCGCCAAATGTTCGCCGCTTCGAACATGTGGCTCCCTCGGAGCATGCGGCGCTCTATTCCTCATCTCATGCCACTCTGAACATCACGCGAGCAGGGATGGCGCGCACCGGCTATTGCCCCTCAGGCCGCTTGTTCGAAGCCGCTGCTTGCTGCACTCCCATTCTTTCTGATTGGTGGGAGGGGCTGGACACATTCTTCCTTCCCGGTGAAGAAATTCTTGTCGTCCGCGATGAGCAGGATGTGATCTGCGCGCTGGCATCCGACGATCTATCCAAAATGGCTACGCGAGCGCGACAGCGAACTCTGGAGGACCACACTGGAGATCGTCGCGCAAGGCAATTGTTGGCCTATTTGGAACAGGCGCGCAGCAGATCCGGCAAGGTCGTGCGGCACCGAACGCATCCGGGATTAATCGAAAAGGTTTGCCAGGAGACCGCGCCATGATTGGAGTCATCCCGGCAGCGGGCGCCGGCGAACGCATTCAGCCACTGGGCTGCTCCAAGGAATTGCTGCCGGTAGGTTCCCGCAGCTTCACTGTGGAGAGTGCTGATTCATTGAACCATGGGGACCGAAGGGAGCGTCCCAAGGCCGTTGCCGAGTACCTGGTGGAGCGCATGATTGCCGCCGGTACCACCCAGATTTGCATGGTGATCTCGGGGGAGAAGACCGATATCGTTAAATACTTCGCGGAACGCGATTATGCTGCCGAGATTTTTTATGTAGTGCAGCAGCAGCCACGCGGTTTGTGCGACGCTCTTTTCCGCGCCGAGCCTTTTGCCCGCCACCACTCGCAAGTGTTGATCGGGCTGCCGGACACTCTCTGGTTTCCTGAAAACGCCTATCGCACCGCGCTGGAGCAGCATCCCGCCGATATCAATCTCATTCTTTTCCCGGTGATGAATCCGGCGCAATTCGATGCTGTGACTTGCGACGAGGAGGGATACGTAAAGCACGTTGAAGTAAAACAGGCAGACGCGCACTCGCAATGGATATGGGGCGCACTCACCGCCACGGGGCCCGCTTTTCATGCATTGAAACTGCTCTGGGAAGCGCGCCATCGCCGCGATGAATACCTGGGCCATTTGGTGAATGCGTACATCGCTGCCGGCAACGCGGTGCGGGGCACGCACGCCGGAGAGACTTATATGGATGTAGGCACGCTCCAAGGCTATCGCGAAGCCCAGGATTTTTTGCGCGGGATCGATGCGCAAGTCCCGACTGTGTGCGATACGGCCTAAAGCCGCCGACCAAATGGAGAGGAGAGCGATGCAAAGATGCAACTCAAAACAACCGAGCTGGAGACAGCTACTGCGCCGCCAGAAATTTATACAGCTTCCGGCAGCGCACGATGCTCTTACCGCCAAGCTCATTGAACAGGCCGGATTCAAGGCCTACCAGGTCGGCGGTTTTGCAGTCGATGGCGGCCGCTTCGCCTTGCCCGATATTGATTTGACGCGTTTCGCGGAAAAAAGCCAGGCGGTGCGGGAAATCATCGCTGCTTCGGAGCTGCCCGTCCTGGTTGACGCAGATGACGGCTATGGCGACGTGAAGAACGTCACCTACACGGTGCGACAGTACGAAGCCATGGGCGCATCTGCCATCTTTATAGAAGACCAGCAGGCCCCCAAACGCTGTGGACACATGGCGGGTAAGAAGGTAATTCCAGCTCCCGAGATGGCGGCCAAGATCCGCGCGGCGGTGGCCGCGCGCCGGAGCCGCGATAGCCTGTTCGTCATTGCGCGTACGGACGCCATCGAGACCGACGGACTTGAAGAAGCTTTACGGCGTGGCGAGTTGTACTTAAAAGCCGGGGCGGATGGAATTTATTTGGAAGCTCCGAAAAGCTTGAAGGAGTTGGCGAGGATCGGCGGCGAGTTCAAGGGTGTCCCCAACGTCGCGAACATCCTGGAAGGCGGCGGAGAGACGCCGTGGGTGGCGCCAGAGGTGCTGCGCGCGATGGGCTTTTCCATGATCCTGTATCCCACCACGGTACTGTTTCGCATGACTCACGCCATTGAGCGAGCGTTGCAAGACTTGAAAGCCGGCCGCAAAATGCCGCAGCACGAAGCCGTTACCATGACTCAGTTTGAGAAAATTGTGGAGTTGCCGAGTTGGGCCTATGTGGAGAACCGATTCAAGATTTCCCGCGCCATCAGCTTGGTGCAGAACCTAATTCAGAAGGTTGCATCCTAGGTGATATGGCCTGCCACTTTACGAGTGGCTCTGGGCGCGCAGGATTTCGCGGATTTCGCGGTTGATGCGCGCCGCCTCCCGGGTAGCGTTATCAATCAGTTCAACCCACTTCTTGCTGGTATCGTCAAGCTTGGCCTGCGTCAGCAGGTATGAGGCTTGCATCACCGTTTCAATCGAGTTGCTCAGATCATGGGACAGGGCGCGTAGCTTGGTGGTGATTTCCGGGGGGATCTTTGAGGTAGCTTCCATCTTAGGTTGGGGCGACATCTTTTTGTGCACTCCTCAAGAGCAGCAAGTCTATACCATTCCCGCTGCTCACAAATCCACTGCGACACAAAAATCACGACGGCTTGGAGACCACTGGCCTTGAGGAATTAAAAACAGTACGATAGCGGCAGTTGGCGAAGGAAACTTCTCGACACGCTTTTATGGCTCGGCGAGCGCGCTCCCAATCCCAAAGCGCTTAGGCGGCGGCGGTTTCCGTGGCTGGCCTTGAAACCGAATCGGTCATCCGCCGCCGGGTCACCGCGGCCAGACGCCAAGGCAGAGCGATGGTGGCAAAGGCGTAGCAAGCCACTCCGGCCAGCAAACAGCCGTTGATATTGATCTGCATGGAAAGAAGGACAGCAAGAAAACTTGCGAGCACGGAAGCTGCCCCGTTCAGCGCCCACATCCAGGGCAGATTATCGTTCTGTCCCAAGGACCGCATCCAGCGCAGGCCCACGGGAAAGCAGAACCCCATAAAGAACCCGCACGGGCCCACGAGCGCCAGACTCAGCAATATTCTTTCCACAAGGACGCCGCCGGTGTAGCGATGTACGAGCGGAAGAACAACCATCGAATAGCCAACTACCGTCGCCACCGCCACCGCCGCGGGGACGCGGCTGCTCAAAGTGGAACGGAAACGGAATATCTCTGAGGTCAGACTGCCCAGGCCGGCAAAGAAAATGAGACCAGACAAGACCACGGCCATGGCATAAATGGGATGGCCGAGGAAAATCGAGAGCTGTTGCATCATAGCGATCTCGACCAGCATGAATCCCAATCCAATGGCGATGAAATAGCCAACCCCTCCCACTAGTACACCAGTGGCGCCTCCCCGCATTCCCAGCCGCTTAAGTGGAATCAGGATGGCTACAATCAAAAGAATCGCGGCCGCGATCATGAAGCAGACAACAAATCCCAAGGCGCGCAGATTGCCATTGGACTGCAGAGTAGGCAATAGCGCCGCGAGGCTTCGCGCCCGTAAGCCATTAAAGAAAAATGGAGAGGCATCGAAAACCGGAGAGTAGTCGTACATGCCCACATCGCGCAAATGGGCCAGGTCATCGAGGGAGCGGGCGGCAGCGATCAGGCGCAAAGTGGGATCGTCAGGCGTTTGCCCCGGCACAAACAGCAACTTGAATTCCAGGTTATCAACGAACCAGTGCAGTTTTTTAAGGTCCTCGGCAGAAAAAGGCTCGTTGGACAGCAGCAGTGTGGCCACACCTTTGGAACCGACCAATGCAATGTGGTCGGCGGGGTTGGCGACGCCTTCGCTCAACAACGTCGCCCAGCCTACGGAGAACATGCGATAGGTAGTGGATTCAGGGCCGCTATGCCAGCGAGTGAAGGTAATGATTCCGCCGGGATTGAGATGGTTGTAGAAAATCCTCCAGGCCTCCACTGTGTACAGAGAATTCTCCGAAAGCGTCATCGCCCCCGCGGAGGTGGCCGCCCAGGTATCCACCATGGAGGCCTGGATCACATCGAAACTCTCCCCACTGCGGGTGATGTAACTGCGGCCCTCATCCTTGTGGACCTCGAGGCCCGGAATTCTGCTGAAGTTCGAGAAGGACTCGAAACGCTTGGTATCCAGGTTGACGATGGAATCGTTGACCTCAATTCCAACCACGCGACGGAAGCCGTTAATGACGGCGGCAAATACGTCGCGGCCCCCGCCCATGCCAATCACCGCGGCAGTCCCGCCAGCCCTCATCTGCATGGCTACAGAGGTGATGTCGTAATTCAAGAAGTTGAACTCTTTGGGATCGCCATGCCAGTTCATCAAGGGAGTGCTGGCGTCGTTGTCAATGTCGAGGTCAATAGTGGCGATGTTGACCTCCGGGGTCTTAGGGCTGGGCCCGTACATCGTGGGCATGCCCACGTAGGGAGCCACCGCGCGCACCTTGGAGATGGGGTTCCAGACTTCTGCCAGCAGGCGGTTGCGCGGGTCAACCGACCCCTTGGCCCAAATGGGTTGGATACCGTACAGGGTAAAAGCGTTCAATCCCGCCAGCAGCAACATGAGCGCGGCGTATAGCCCCCACCTCAAGCTGCGGCCGCGAATGCCGGCATGCCTGGCATAACCAGCAGCGCTCAGGAATACAAGGGCGGAAATGGCAAACACGGCGCTGGGAGCGTCCAAGAGCTTCAGCAGGGCAAGCGCGCCAAAACAACCAGCCGCTGCCCCGAGCAAATCCACAAAATAGATATGACCGATGGGATAAACCGCGCGGGTCAACGACAGACAGACGGCCACGCCCGAAAAGAAGAAAGGCACGGCAATGACGGTGGAGAAGATCAGGAAACTGAAGAGCGTCTGGGCCGAGCGCGAAAGTTCAATGGGAATGGCCAGCATGGTGACCAGCGCCAACGGCATGGAAATCGCCATGGCGAAAGTGGCATAAGTAATCCGGCGCGGCAGCAGAGCTTCCGTGAAAAGCTGCGGACGCAACTGCACCGCCAGCGCGCCTGCGGTCATGCCAAACATGGCGAGGGAAATTGATACGAAGGCCAGGTAGTACCAGGAAACCACGCTTAGCAAGCGTGTCAACACGATCTCATACATGAGCGTGCTTGCGGAGATAAGGAACAGAGCAATAAAAAAAGCGGCTTTCGCAGCCGCCCCATTTTTCGATCTACTTTCGCCCATAAGACCTCGCCTGCCGCAGAAATTAACGAACTGTGGACGAACGCCAGCCCGGATCCACAAACCCTGCCACATGCACAAACCAGGGGCAGTTCACATTGATGCCCCCCTAAGGAGAGCAGTTGCCTTTTCCTCAATCGGCCTCATTCCAGCTTCGCTTCTGAAACGAAGATTCTGCCCGCTGAATAGCCCGGATGCTTAAGGCGAAAAACTTAAACCAAGTAAGAGTTTTTACCGAGTACAGGTTAAGCCGCCGCCATCCAGAATTCCCTTGCTGCTCGGATCTGGGCGTGGACAGCCGCAATCCCATGCGCGTTTCCCCCAAACCACGCAATGGAGGGAAACTTGCGCTTATCCGCCATACTATTTTTTCTGGCGTTGACTTCAAGTCTTGGGTTCGCAAACACCGCTGTCATCCCTAGCACCACCCTAGCAATCGAAGCCGGAAACAACACCAGCGCGGCGATGGCTTTCACGGCGCAGAGTAATGGCAATGCTGGCGCCGGCAACGTGAGCAAGATGCCAATGCGCTCGCTGCTTTACCCGGGCGCTACCACCAAGATGTACGCGGGAATTCAACCGTGGTTCGGAGGAACGAACCACATGAACGTTGGTTACGATTCCGCTGACCCAGTCCAGATCCAGAAGCAAGTTGCAGACATGATCAGCCGGGGCCTCGATGGCGCCATCATTGACTGGTATGGCTTCCGCCAGACACGGGAGAACACTTCCGCCAGCTTGATGCTCCACGACGCTGAACTTCATCCAGGCTTCGAAGTTGCCGTGATGCTCGATGGCGGCGTCATGCAATGGGGGGCCTGCTCCGGTTGCAGTCCAACCGAGGTGGTCATCGAGCAACTGAACTATGCTGCGCAGACGTTTTACTCTTCACCGGCGTATATGCTGCGCAACGGGCGTCCGCTAATGTTCGAGTTCGGGCTGGAGGATTATGCGATTGATTGGAGCCAGGTTCTAGCCAGTGTCCAAGGCAATCCCATGATTGTCTGGGAGCACCAGACTGCGGGTTTTGACGGGCGTTATTCCTGGGTGGAGCCTGGGAATGAGGGCTACCTCGATTGGTTTTACGGGGATTCCTTGAATGACGTGGCCAACAAGCTGGTGTTCGGTTCGGCATTCAAAGGATTCAACGATACCCTGGCAGCGTGGTCGGCGAATCGGATCATGTCACAGAGTTGTGGCCAAGAGTGGCTGAACACCTTCGCCACGGTGGGCAGTTACTACTCCGCCTCCGCTCAATTGCCCAATTTCCAGGTGGCGACATGGAATGATTATGAAGAGGGCACCGAGATTGAGACGGGGATAGACAATTGCGTCAGCATTTCAGCCGCTGTTTCCGGAACATCGGTGACCTGGTCAGTGAGCGGGAACGAAAACACTATTGACCACTATGTCGTTTTCATTTCCACGGACGGCGCCAATCTCATGCCCCTGGCCCAGCTTGCCGCCGGATCGTATTCGCTGGATCTGGCCTCCTATGATCTGGTACTGCCAGGGCACTACACGCTCTACGTCAAGGCGGTTGGCAAGGCTTCAATTCGTAACCAGATGTCGGCGGGTATCTGTTTTCCGGGGTACTGCAATGACTTGATAGTTGCTCCGT
>WNGG01050940.1_pt1 | contig 11357 bp, 7 predicted proteins | sample 5400661 | NCBI WGS metagenome assembly WNGG01 (sample SAMN13153372, study PRJNA577476) | soil metagenome | isolation source: 100 cm soil or saprolite under Garry oak tree replicate 1 | place: USA:California | collected 2016-06-15 | reverse complement strand
CGTCGTCGCCGTCAGGTTCCCGGTGGTCGCCGTGCAGCTCACGGTGAAGGCGGCCGTGGCCGTCCCGCCCGAGGGGACGGTGACCGTCTGCGTATTGCCGCCGCTCACCGTACAGTTCGTCGCAATATCCGAAACGGCGACGCTGTGGCTACCTGCGCTTTCCCCATCAAACGTCACACTACCGTTCACGGGGATCGGCTGGCCCGCCCCCCCGTCTACTGCGACGACGTAACCATTAGGATCGACGTTAGAACCGGATGTGTTCGTTGTTGCCGTCAGATCGCCGTTGCTCGCTGGGGGTGCCGCCGTATTCAGCGCGAAAGTCGTGACGAGCCATGTGCCTGGGGAACCCATGTACCAGGTCCACGTGGGATTGATCGTGCCCGCGCTCGCCTGTACGGCGTACGCGGCGCCTTGCTTCATGGAGTTGTCAGATCCCTGGCCGATGCTCGTATAACCCTGGGGCCCGTCCAGGCCGAACAGGCCCGACATCGTCACGGTGTGGGCGACCGCGCCCGCGTTGACCGCGATCGGACCTGCCTGGGCAGGGGCCGGCGCAAAGCCGCCCGCGCCGGAACCCGAGGCCGACCGGTGTTCCCCGAGCGCGGCGGCAAAGTTGTCCTCTACGCCGGTCCACGAGGTCACCGACACGCCGCCGTCCGTGACCGATTGGGAGAGGTAGGCCCCTACGGCCAGAATGTCGCCCTGGTTGGGGTCCGTATTGGGGTCGGGAAAATTCTGCACGTTCGTGGCAACGTAGGTGGCCATCGAGTAGCCGCCGGCCTGGACGTACTCGACCAGATGATACTGGTTGCCGACCGGTGTATACGAAGGCGCGGTGGTCAGGACGTCCCGCACCGAGTCGATGATGAAGCTCGAGCCGACCCAGTAGAACGTGGCGATGATCGCGTCGCCGTGATGCGGGTTCGTCGGGTTGAAGCCCTTGATCAGCAGTGTCCCGCTCTCGCCGAGCGCGCCGTTCTGCTGGTTCATCGTGATGCCGTTCGGCGAGTAGGAAAACAGAGGGACGCCGGGATAGCCGCGCTCCGGGCCGATGGACTCCGTGCACGCTATCGCGAACAGCGCGACTGCCAGCCCAGCACGGGACGCGACCGTTGCCCTCTTCATGCTCCTGCCTCCGTGGGTCAGAACACTCCGATGTTGAAGGTCCTGCTCTCCGCCCCGGTTACCCCTGCAGCGCTAACCACGAGCGTGTAGCCATTTCCGGGCTGATCGATGCTGAGATTCGAGAAGGTTGCCACTCCGCCCACCGCCGTCACAGTCGTCGTGCCAGACAGCGTACCGGGCATCAGCATGCCGCCGTTATGCCCGATAGCGATGGTCACCGGTCCATTGAAGCCCGTGACTCGGTTGCCCTGCGCATCCAGCACCGTGACTTGCACCGCTGGCTGAATCGCCATGAACGGCGGCGTCGTGCTCGGTTGGACGGTGAACGCGAGCTGCAGCGACGGGTTGAGCGCCAGCACCGTCGCCAGCCAGGTGCTCGGCGCAGCCGGATCGAAGTACCACGTCCACTGTGGATCGACCGATCCGCTCGCGGTCTGCACGGCGTAATCGCCTTCGGTCACTATCAGTGTATCGGCCCCGATCGCGAAGGGCGTAAAACCCGCCGGCGGATCGCGGCCAGGCAACTTGTCCGCCATCGTGACAGCATAGGCGAGCGCACCCACGCCGGTCTCGATCGAGCCCGGACCCACCGTCGCAACTGTCGGATCGGACCCAAACGCGGAGCGATGCGCCCCGATGGCCTGCGCCGCCACGGAGCCGACCCCGGTCCATGCTGAGAGCAGACACCCGGCGTCCGTCACGGGGGCCGAGAACACCGCGTCCACGTTGAGGACCGTGCCAACGTCGGGGTTCGGGTCGGGAAAGTTCTGCACGTTCGTCGCGACATACGTGGCCATCGAGTAACCGCCGGCCGTGACGTACTCGACGAGCGTGTAGGTATTCCCAACCACCGTCGCAGCGGCGTCGTCGGCGTCGGACAGGTGGTCGAACACTTTCGTGATCGTATTCGTCGACCCGCGCCAGAAGAATGTTGCGATGATCGCGTCGCCGCGGTGCGGGTTCGTCGGATTGAACCCCTGACCGATCTCGATACCGGTCTCGCCCATCACGCCGGTGTATTGGTCGAGCACAATACCCGCCCCCACAGCCGCGGCAGCCTCAGGGCCTGGGGCAGCCTCTTGCCGTGGGCCGACCGATTCACTACACGCCGCGACAAGGAAAGCGGCTGCCGCGAGTCCAGCTCGCTTGTGCACTTTAGAACGCTCCGATGTTGAACGGAGCACTCTCCGCGCCGAACACGTTCGCGCCGCGGACCACCAGTGTGTAGCCGTTCCCCAGCTGGTCGATGCTCAGATTCGAGAAGGTCGCCACGCCGTTGACGGCCGTCACCGTCGTTGTGCCGGACAGCGTGCCAGGGAGGACCGTGCCGCCGTTGTGGCCGATGGCGATGGTCACCGAACCGTTGAAGCTGGTTACCGGGTTGCCTCCTGCATCGAGCGCCTTCACCTGGACCGCGGGCTGAATAGCCATCAGCGGTAGCGTCGTACTCGGCTGAACGGTGAACGCGAGGTGCAGCGGCGGGTTGAGCGCGAGCACCGTGGCGAGCCAGGTGCTCGGCGGACTGTCCGCGAAGTACCAGGTCCACTGCGGATTGACGGTGCCGATCGCGGCTTGCACCGCGTAATCGTTCTCGATCACCATCATGGCGTCGGACCCGACGCCCAAGGTCGTGAATCCAGCCGGCGGCTCGCGGCCGGCCAGACCGTTCGACATGGTCATTGCATACGCCAGCGCACCTGCGCCGATCGAAATCGAGCCGGGACCCGCGGCCGTGATGCCCGAGCCAGCACCCGACGCGGCACGGTGCGCGCCCAGCGACTGCGCGGCCACCGTGTTCACGCCGGTCCAGGCGGAAATGGCGACTCCGCCCTCAGTGACGGGCTGTGACAAGTAAGCCCCCACGGCCAGAATGTCGCCCTGGAAAGGATCGGTGTTGGGATCAGGGAAACCCTGCACGTTCGTCGCGACATACGTAGCCATCGAGTAGCCGCCGGACGTGACGTATTCGACCAGCGTGTACCGATTGCCGACGGGCGTATACGTCGGCGCGGTCGTCAAGACATCGACGACCGAGTCGATGATGTTGGTCGAACCGACCCAGAAGAAGGTCGCGACGATCGCGTCGCCGCGGTGCGGGTTCGTCGGATTGAATCCCTTGATGATCAGCGTGCCACTCTCGCCCAGCGTGCCGTTCTGCTGATCGAGGGCGATCCCGGAAGAGCCGTTGGCAACGGTGGCAAATGCGGGTGTCCACTGGAACGGCTTGTGAGCGCTGTCCGCGGGTCCAATGGACTCGCTGCACGCCGTCGCCAGCAAAGCGGCTGCCAGAAAGGCTGAAAGCTTCGTGATCGTGGTCTGAGTGCGCATGAAATCCTCCTGCTGCGCTTGGTCGGCAAGGTTCGGACCAGGGCCCAGCAGAAGTGGTGGGGGGCTTGGCACATTCGGAGGGGGGGATGATCGCTGCGGCGCCCCCTCAACGGCTTATGGCCTTGCTGCAACAACAGGATGCCGCGCCAGCGCTGTCAGATTAGCCGGCGCGGCTGTCGAGCACGCTCCCGAACTCCCGCACGCAGCGTGCGATCCGCTCGTAGACCTGGTCGAACACGTCGCGGCGCTGATCCACCGGATCCCGGATCGTCCGCGCCTCCACCGGTGCCGGGTCGAAGTCGCCGAGGAGCACTACATCGCGGGGCCGTCGCCCGAAGCGTTCACAGATCTGACGGCGCTGACTCGCGTCCATGACCACGATGAGATCGGCGGTGCGGACGACAAGTTCTCGGCCGCGCTCGCCCGCGCAGCGCTTCGAGTGCCTTCCGCCGCCGAAACGGATGGAGGATCCGGTCGGGCGTGCGACGTACGCGCAACAGTAAATCAGCCATCACCCGTCCCTCCCTGCGAGAATCGGTCCGCGTCGTGACGACACTTGTGGTTGGAACGCGACAACGGACGGCGCCTGCGCAACGCCCGCGCTGCGTCGCGTTGCGGCAAGATATACACCGGTCTCATGGCCCGGTTCGTGCCTTACCGGGGAGCGTGCGATACCTCGTAACCGGCGGCGCCGGATTCATCGGCTCACACCTCGTCGAGCGCCTTGTGCGCGACGGCGCAGAAGTCACCGTGCTCGACGACCTCTCGACCGGCCGGCGCGAGCACATGCGCACCGTCCGCGATCGCATCCGCTTCCTCCGTGGCGACGCGGCCAGGCTCGAAACGTGCCGGCGGGCAATGCAGGGCGTGGACTACGTCCTGCATCAGGCTGCCGTTACGTCGGTGCCCCGGTCGACGCGGAACCCGGTCGCCGCCCATCAGGCCAACGTCACCGGTACACTCAACATCCTGCTCGCGGCCCAGGAAGCGAAAGTGCGTCGCGTCGTCTTTGCTGGATCGACCGCGGCGTACGGCGACGCGGCCGAGCTCCCCAACCACGAGGCGCTCCTGCCGCGTCCGCTCTCAGCGTACGCCGCGTCTAAGCTCGCGGGAGAGGCGTACTGCCAGGCCTTCTGGCGAACCCACGGGCTCGAGACGGTCGTCCTGCGCTACTTCAACATCTTCGGACCTCGCCAAAGCCTCGAGTCACACTACGGCGCCGTTGTCCCCTTATTCATCGCAGCCGCACTCCGCGGCGAGCCCTCCGTGATCTACGGCGACGGCGGGCAGACGCGGGACTTCACATTCGTCACAAACGTCGTGGAGGCAAACCTGCTTGCCTGTCACGCCCCGGCTGAACAGGCGGTCGGCTCGGTGTTCAACATCGGGTGCGGTACCGCTGTGAGTATTCGCGAATTGTGGGAAAGGATCGCCGATCTCGTCGGCGTCGAGATCGAGCCGCTGTACGACGCGCCTCGCGCCGGCGACGTGCGCCACTCTCTCGCAGCGATCGACCGGGCGCGGGAGCAGTTGGGCTATAACCCCAAGGTGAATCTCGAAGAAGGCCTGCGGCGCACGATTGCGTATTATCGCGAGCGCGTGCGGTCATCCGAGCGGCTGCGCCTCGCGGTCTAAGCCACGAAGAATTACGGCTTGCGCAGCTCCTCGAGCACCTGCTCGGTGAACGGATTCTTCCCGGCCCGCAGCGCCTCGAGCCACGCCGCGCGCTTCTCGAGGAACGTTCCTTGCTTGGCGTGCTCGACCACGTAGGCGAAGTCCGCGATCGCTCCCTTGATGTCCCCCGCCAAGGCACGCGCCAGTCCCCGGCTGTCTCGCGACGCGAGGACGGTGGTGTCCGGTGCGACGGCGGCGTCGCAAGCCGCCTGGGCACGTTGCGCGAGCCCGCCGAGGCTGGCCCGCCAACAGACGTTGTTCCAGGTTCGGCTCCAGAAGCTCACGGGAGCACGAGCAAGCCCTGCGCGGTCGATCGTGGCAAACACCGCCTGGAAATCGCGCGCGTCGACCAGACTATCCACGCCGCGCTCCGCCGCGATCACGCGCCGAACCTCTCGAATCAGGCGTTCGGAGGGCGCTCCGGTACCGCTGCGCGGCAACACGCGGCGCATCCGCTGCTGAACGGCACGGGCCACCTCAGCGGCGCCGCCGGGGCGGCCGGTCCCTGGCAGCTGCTGCACCATCACGGCGAAAGAGAGCCGGCCGCTGGAGAAGAAAACAGCATCGACGTCCATATGAATCATGGTCCGCAGCTTCCCGAACACCGCAAACGAACGCGCCCCCCCGCCGATGCTCGGCGCCGCCAGCGGCTGCAGGACGGACGAATCGTCCTTTGCGATATGCTCGACCATCTTGCCTACATCGTCGCTCAACATCGAACCGAAGACGTACTTGCGATCGCTACTCTCGGCGTACAACACGCGCTTCAGCGCCTGCGCCTCGGTATCGTGCAGCATCGCATCCATTTGGAGCGAGATGACGCCGGCACCGTGGAACGGAAACGTGAGGCCGGAGCCCTCGAGGGTGCGCGTATATTGTGGCCAGCCGTTGTTGCGCGCGAAGGAAGCCCTTTCCGTGGTGATGCCCGCCAGCTCCGGCGGGCGGGCGACGATCTCGCCCAGCGCGATCGTCGTCGCGGCGCGCAACGCCGAGTCGGCGGCCGTGGTGCCGGTACTATCCTCGGGAGCGGCGGCCACCTCACCGGCATATCCCGGGTGCTCCTGCAGCCGCTTGTCCATCGTGCGGAGCAGGTTGGCCAAGTCGGCGCCCGACACCGGTTGAGGACCCACCGCTACCATCATGAAATTGACGCGGTCCCGCGAAGCAATCAGGAGCGCGAGATCGAATGTGGCGAGCGGCGTAGCGAGCTCGAACGTCCAACCCGTGGCACGGTCGCCGATGCCACTCAGGTCGATCGCCTTGCCGGCCTTGAGTGACGCCTGCTCGAGGCCAAGCTCGCTGAGATAAACCTCGAAGAACGCCGGCAGGTCGATCAGAGAGAGCAACCCTACGGTGCGTTGTGCTTCGGCCGCGCTGTGGAATGCGCCCGCCGACAGCTGCAGCATGACGAGTCGCGAGCTCTCGGTCCGGAACACCATCTGGTCGGCCGAGAGCGTGCGCTGATAGGACTCAATCGGTTCCCGGGATGAGAGCGACAGGAATCCATTATCGCCCTTGGCCGAGCCTTCAGTCGCGACGCGCGCCCCTCCGGGGAAGTCCTGCGGCGAGAGCAGCACCGCCGGCAGCTCGCCGATCGAGCCGGGAACGCTATCGGCGTCCGCGACGTCCTGGAGCGCGCCACCAGTCCCGCGCTGCAGCACGATCATTTCGGTTCCATCGTCCGCGACCGAGCGGAACCAGGCGCGGAGGGCGCCCGCGCTGTCCGGAGGTTGAAGACCGCGCCGGCCGCCCATCTCACGCGACGCGCGAAACACGCGGCCAACCTGCTTGTAGCTGGCGTGGTAGTAGCCGAACGCGCCGTCCGCGGTCACGTCGGCCGGCACGTCGGCCTTCCATCCTTCGGGCAGCTCCACCTCCAGCGAAGATCGCCAGACTGACGGGCTGTTCACCTGCGCGACGTCGATGGGAAAGCGCCGCTCGCCCTCGGCTTCGAGACGGCTGATCGCCTTGGCGTCGCCGAACTTGAGCAACGGCGGGTTGAAGTAGTACCGGGCTCCCACGCGGCCGACGACATTTGTCGCCGTGAGCCACACCGTCACGCGTGGTGTGGCGCCGAGGTCTCGGCCGTCGAAGTAGCGGGAGCTGTCCACGACGGCTCCCTCATAGACCGCCTCCGCGTATTTGCGCAGCAGCGCGTTGCGAGCCTGTGGGTCCTGCCGGTCGATGTCGGCGAACTTCTCGCGGAGCGAGGACTCTTCTGTGCCAAGCGCCGTCACAGTGATCCGGCCGGTGAATCGCCCGTCCAGTCCGAGAGCGCCGACGATTTCCCGGTCGTAGCGGTTGCGGTCAGGTGGCGAGGCCGGTAGCACGACGACGCGCGCACGGCCATCGGGAAGCGCCAGGCCGACTTCTCCTTGCAGCGCACCCGGCAGTTCCGCGCCCGCGCGCTCGACCCCCGCGATCATGTGATCGAACTGCTTGATGCCGGGGAACAACGAGTCGACCGGCCCATCCGAGTTGACGAGGACCGGATACGCCCTCACGCCCATGTGACGCAGGAGACTCACGAACAGCATCGTCTTGTCTTTGCAGTCTCCGAATCGCGTGCGGAACACTTCGGCGGGAAGACGGGGTTGGTAGCCGCCGTCGCCCAGGGAGAGCGACACGTACCGGAAGTCCTGCGCGACCCATCGGTACGTGGCGCGCAATGAATCGTCGAGCGTCTTTGCGCCCTTCAGTTGGGTGGCATGAACCGCCAGAATTTCGGGCGTAACCGCGTCGCGATTCACCAGCAGCAGCCCGTACCACGATGCGACATCGGCCCACGACAGCGTACCGCCCACCACAATCGCCTTCATCACGGTGTTGGGTGACCCGGAGTAGCTCTCCCATTTCACCGCGGGCAGGTCTGCAGCCGCCCACGTCCGTACGCGGCGGCCGGCGACCACTCGCTCGTCCGCGCTCAACCCCAGATTCCGCTCGCGCACCGGTACGCGCTGATCGGCCGGCACATCGAGGGTGAAGCGGGAGCGGCGCACGGGGTTGTCGCCGTTCAACGCCCAGTAATAACGGAAGTCGCCCGGCAGATGCGGGCGCACGGTCTCCAGCGTGTAGCTGTAATCGACGAGCGTGCCCGGCGTCACGCCGCCCAGCGTCGCCTGAATCGCTCGTCGCTCGCTGTATACCGGGGCGCCCTGGTCTACCGTCGGGGACGTCTCTTCCTGATGCTCCGCGCCATCGCGCAACACCGTCCCATCGGGTCCGATGACGCGAATCCAGTTGATGTGCATGCGCTGCCGCTGGGGCACGTACCAGAGCGCGAGCTCGCCCCACGACTCGGCGCCATCCGCCGTCAGAACCTGCGCGACTTGTCGCAGGGTGTACGTGGAGCGCCCGTCCGTCTCGAGCCGGGCGGTGGCGTCCTCGAGCAGGAGCACGTAATCCTGACCGGGGTGTGCGGCGGGGTCTACGCGGAGGGCGTAAATAGAATCGCGGGCGGGGGACCGTTCTGCGCCTGAACCAGCAGAAGAAGCAGCACAGCCTTCATGCGCCAAAACTGCGCTCGGCCCGTAAGCGGGGGCAAGTGGGCCAAAAAAAGACGAAGCGCCCGTCCAGTGGGTAGCTGTCGGGCGCTCAGCTTCCGTTATGGGCCTGGGTAGAGTTGAACTACCGACCTCACGCTTATCAGGCGTGCGCTCTAACCACCTGGGCAACAGGCCCTAACTTGGGACTAGGGGTTCGGGGTTGGGGGCTGGGGAAAACCCGCTGGACTCAGCATCTCGGGTGTTCCCTAACCCCCAATCCCGAGTCCCTATTCCCATTCTCTTTTCGGTCCCTTCTTGGGCCGGAAGTCGTCCTCTTCCCCCTCGTCGAACTCGTCGTCGAGATCGTCGTAATCGTCCTCGTCCAGATCGTCTTCGTCGAGATCGTCCTCGTCCAGCTCATCATCGAAGTCTTCGTCGAGTTCCTTGTCCTCTTCGAATTCTCGCTCATCATCGAAGTCTTCGTCGAGTTCCTTGTCCTCTTCGAATTCTCCGAACTCCTCGTCGACGTCGTCGCTCCTGCGCTTGAGCGACCAATCCGTCGACGTCTCGCGGGCCAGCATTGCCCACCTCCGGCTGAGGTTAACGGCGAACGAACTTCGGGACCTTTCCTACTCCTCCGACAACGCCCGCTTCTCGCTGCGGGCCAGCTTGCGGCGGTCGTTCGCGCCCAAGAGACGCTTGCGCAGCCGCAGCGACGACGGCGTCACCTCGATCAGCTCGTCGTCTTCGATGTACTCCAAGGCCAGCTCCAAGGTCATCTGGCGTGGCGGCTCCAAGATAATCATCTCGTCCGACGCCGTGGTGCGCATGTTCGTGAGCTTTTTTTCCTTCGTTGCGTTCACATCCATATCGCCGGGCCGCACGTGCTCCGCGATGATCATGCCCTCGTAAACCGCGTCGCCCGGCTGTACGAACATCGTACCGCGCTCCTGAAGATTGAAGAGGGCAAATGCCACCACCGCCCCCTCCCGGTCCGCCACCATCACACCCCGGTTCCGACCCGACAAGGGGCCGGCCCACAAATCGTACTCGAAAAAGCGGTGGTGGATGATCCCCGTCCCGCGCGTATCCGTCAAGAACTCCGAACGATACCCCAGCAGCCCGCGCGCCGGGATCTTGAACCGCATGCGGACCATGCCCAGGCCGGGGTTCTTCATGTCCAGCATCGTGGCGCGCCGCGGCCCCAGCTTCTCCATGACTACCCCGACGTACCCCTCGGGGCAATCGATCATCAGCTCCTCATACGGCTCCAACCGCTCGCCGTTCGGACCCTCGCGCGGAATGATACGCGGCCGGCTGACCTGAAACTCGTATCCCTCACGTCGCATCGTCTCCATCAGGATGCCGAGGTGCAACTCGCCGCGCCCTGACACGGTGAAGGCGTACGGCGTGTCCGTATCCTCGACCCGCAGCGCGACATTGCGCTCGAGCTCCCGATAGAGCCGCTCCCGCAGCTGCCGGCCGGTCACGAACTTGCCCTCCCGGCCCGCCAGCGGCGAGTTGTTGACCAGCATGTCCACCGAAATCGTCGGCTCCTCGACGGCGATGCCGGCCAGCCGGTCGAGATGATCGGGCGCCGTGATGGTCTTCCCAATTTCGACACCCGCCAGCCCCGCCACGGCCACGATCTCACCGGCCGCCGCAGTTTCGAGCTCGGCCCGCTCCAGTCCCTCGAACGCAAATAGCTTCACAATCTTGGCCTGCTCGAACGCGCCGTCGCCCACAGGACCCGGCTCACCGATCGGCAGTAACGCGACGGTGTCTCCGACATGGACCTGCCCGCGCTCGATTCGTCCAATCCCGATCCGGCCCAGGTAGGACGAGTAGTCCAGCGTCGAGATCAGCATCTGAAACGGCCCGGCTTCAGTCGCCTTGGGCGGCGGAATCGTTCCGAGAATCGTGTCGAACAGCGGCGTCAACGTCGTTCCCGGCTCGTCGAGCTCCAACGTCGCTGTGCCCAGGCGACTCGAGGTATAAAGGAAAGGACAGTTGAACTGCTCCGGCGTCGCCTCGAGGTCCATGAGCAATTCCAGCACCTCGTCGTGCACGCGCAGCGGCTCGGCGTCGGGCCGGTCGATCTTGTTGACCAGCACGATGGGCTTCAGACCGAGCGCCAGCGCCTTCCCCGCGACGAACCGCGTCTGCGGCATCGGCCCCTCCGCCGCATCCACGAGCAGCAAGAAACCGTTTACCATCCGCAGAATGCGCTCGACTTCGCCACCGAAGTCGGCGTGCCCCGGAGTGTCTACAATATTGATTTTCGTATCGCCCCAGCGTACCGAAGTGTTCTTGGCCAGGATCGTAATCCCGCGCTCACGCTCGAGCGGGTTCGAATCCATGACGCGCTCCGCCACCTGCTGATTGGCGCGGAACACGCCCGCCTGGCGGAGCATCTGATCCACCAGCGTGGTCTTGCCGTGATCGACGTGGGCGATGATGGCGATGTTGCGAATCTTCACTGAGTTACGGTCCCCTTAATGAGGGGCGCAGTATAAAAGGATGCTCAGGGGCGGTAAAGGGGCGGTAGGAGGCGGTAGCGACCGATGCACCTCTACCGCCTCCTACCGCCCCCTACCGCCTCTAATCACAGGTCGGCTCCTTCTCCACCTGCACCGTCACATGGGCGATCCCGAGTGCCCGCATCCGGTCCTGCACGGCTTCCAGCACGGGCTGATTGTCGGTCGGATTCTTCACCACCAGGTGACCACTCATGGCGACGAC
>WNGG01023694.1_pt1 | contig 11357 bp, 10 predicted proteins | sample 5400661 | NCBI WGS metagenome assembly WNGG01 (sample SAMN13153372, study PRJNA577476) | soil metagenome | isolation source: 100 cm soil or saprolite under Garry oak tree replicate 1 | place: USA:California | collected 2016-06-15 | reverse complement strand
AGCTAATCAACGATTTGCTGGCCCCGTTGTTCGCCGGCACAGCAGACATGGTGGTCGGCAGCCGCTATGTAAAAGGCGGATCGACACCGGGCTGGCCGCTGTGGCGGCGGATAGTATCGCGAGTAGGCGCGGCGCTCGCTTATCCGCTCACGGGCGTGCACGATTCCATGTGTGGCTTCTTTGCGATCCCGCGTTCGCGGTTACTGGAACTCGCGCCACCCGCCAGCGGTTTCAAAATTGCTTTCGAAACGATTGTGCATGGCGGTCGCACGCTGCGCGTCCGTGAAATTCCGATCGCTTTTCGTAATCGCGTCCGCGGGCAATCGAAGATGTCGTTCGGCGTTGCGCTCCAATTTTTCCTCCGATGGTCACGTGCGATGCTTCGTCATTTCGTCCGCGGACCGCATCGTCCTGAGCACACTGCAGGATCAATCATAACCAACGTGCCAGTTGACCCTGAAAGTTTTCGTGGTTAATCGGCCGCTTGCACCTGGCGGCTCTGTCGTTTGCAGCGTAATAGCTCGACCGCGAGCCCGAGAAAAAGTAGCAGCGTGGCAAAAAATGTATTGCCGTAGAGCTGCGCGCCACGCGGGAATGGCAAAGCAAGAGCGAGGATCGCCACCGCCGGCACGCTCCACCACAGAAGGGCCCAGCCTTTTCCTGCGAGCACCCGTTGCGTTATTACTGCAAACGGCAGCATGAGCCAGGAAAAGAAATAGCCGAACGAAAGCGGTGTGATCATCAGCATTATCAACAACAGAAGTGCGAATTCGATTGCATCGCTCTCCGCCGTGCGCATACCTCGCTGAGGCATCACTGTAATAAACAAGATGCCCAACGCCAGCGCGACGGTGATGATGATCCCATTGACGATGCGAAATCTAAGGTCGGCCAGGTTAACGTAGATTGGCGTATGCAGTGCAGAGGCGGCATCGGCATCCACGTGTCGAAGCAGGCGATTGGCGACACCAACAAGAGATTGATTTTTCCAGGTATAACTGCGCATTGGCCGCTGGGCCACGGCGCCCGCATCGTATTTTAACATTCCGCTGCTCCACTTCTCGAGGTCGCGCCACGCTCGTTCAAATCCGCGAAACGGCGCCGGTAAAATGAGAAGTAAGAACGTTAGCGTCACGACAACGCTGAGTGCCGCTTTCCAGTAGCGCCGGTAAATTAGATAAATAATCGCGATCACTGGAAAAGCTTTAATCGCAGCGGCGAGCGCAATCAGCGCCCCGGCGGAGACTTCCTGTTTCGCGCGCAGCGCAGCAAAAGCGCCAAGCATCAGCGCGAGCAACACCAGACTCGGCTGGCCAAGGTGATAACTGGACCAGATATAAACGATCACCAGCAGGCTGGGAATCAGATATAGCAATACGTTGTTCACAAAGCGGTGACCGTTGGCGAGAATCGCTGCCACCCGGGCGCTGGAAAACCAGGCTGCCGAGTTGATCGCGACCAGCAAAAGAATTAATCCCGCTTGCCCCAGCAAACTGGCGCTCGCCAGAAAAAGCGCACAAGACGGCGGATACATGAAATCGTACTTTCCGGAGCGCAGGAAAAATATTTCATCACCGGCGAGCACGTGGTTGCCCGTGTCGTACCACAGTTTGTAATCCATGATGCTGCGGCCACGGAGATAATGCAGGAGCGGCGCGGCCGACAAGGCGATCGCCGTGACGATGAAGATCGACAACAGAGCGCGAAACCCGGTCGGGCTATTTAATCGACGATTGAGCGCCGCCCAATTTGTCTTTAGGGCTGAATCCCTCACGCGTTCTGCCGGATCGCAGCGATCGGCGGGCGCGCTTTATGCCAGTCCGTGGTCTGCTCGTAGGCGTGCGCGATTTGCAAAATGCTCGCTTCATCCAGCGCTTTGCCTAACAACTGCAAGCCGATGGGCAGGCGCTGCCCATCGGCTTCAGCAAAACCGCACGGCACGCTGATTCCGCAAATTCCGGCGAGATTCGCGGGACTGGTGAAAATGTCGGCGAGATACATTTGCAACGGATCCGCTGTACGTTCGCCAAATTTAAACGCTGGCACCGGCGATGTCGGCGAAATCAATGCATCAACTTTCTCGAACGCCTTTGCAAAATCCCGGCGGATTAATTCGCGCACTTTTTGCGCACGCAGATAATAAGCGTCGTAATAACCGGAGCTCAAAACATAAGTGCCGAGAATAATGCGGCGTTTGACTTCCAGGCCAAAACCTTCTTCCCGCGTTCGGCCATAATGATCGAGCAAATCCTTTGGATTTGCCGCTCGATATCCGTAACGCACACCATCAAAGCGCGCCAGGTTCGCCGAAGCCTCCGCCGTAGCCAGAATGTAATAAACTGCCACCGCATAATTGGTATGCGGCAGGGAGACATCGACGATCTCCGCGCCTAACGAATTCAGATGTTTCACGGCCGCATTGATTGCGGCTTTGACCTGAGGATCGGTCCCTTCGATCATGTATTCCTTCGCCAGGCCTAACCGCACGCCGCGCAAATCTTTTCCCAGCCGTGCGGTATAATCAGGCACCGGATCGTCCAAAGAGGTAGTTTCTTGCGGGTCGTGCCCGGCGATCGCGTTCATAATCAGCGCTGAATCCCGCACCGTTTTTGTTAACGGACCAACTTGGTCCAGCGACGAAGCGAACGCGACGACGCCGAAGCGCGAAACACGGCCGTATGTCGGTTTCAGACCGACAACACCCGAGAGCGCGGCTGGTTGCCGAATCGATCCACCAGTCTCCGTCCCGAGTGCCCCGAAAGCCTCATCGGCAGCAACGGCCGCGGCCGAACCGCCGCTGGAACCGCCCGGCACGCGCGACAAGTCCCACGGATTGCGCGTCAATTTCATGGCGGAATTTTCCGTCGATGAACCCATGGCGAACTCGTCCATATTGGTTGTGCCAAACGGAATTGCGCCTGCGACGCGCAATTTTTCAATGACGGTCGCGTCGTAAGGCGCCCGATAACCATGCAAAATCTTTGACGCGCAGGTGCAAGACTCACCCGCGATGCTGATGATGTCTTTGATCGCGATCGGCACGCCGCCCAGCGGAAGATCGACATTCACTGCTTCGGCTTGCTTTGCCGCAGCTTCAAAATCGAGCGAGAGATAGGCGCCGATTTTTCCATCGACATCTTCAATGCGCGCTCGCAAAGCATCGATTACTTCGCGCGCCGAGACTTCCCGGCGCCGCAAAAGGGATTGGAGATCGGCGATGTTCAGCGCCGGCAGATCTGTCCCCGTCATTCCACGACTTTCGTGACGATGAAGAGGCCATTCGCCTGGCGGGGCGCGTTGCTCAATGCTTGCTCTGCCGTAAACCAATCGCGCGGGGTGTCTTCCCGGAAAACGTTGAAAATTGGGAGCGCATGCGCCGCAGGTTGCACATGACTCACATCAACTTCAGTTAGTTGTTCAACGTACTTCAACACATCGCCGAGCTGCTTCTGGAAAAGCTCTGTCTCCGCGTCGGTCAGATTTAGCCGCGCCAGCCTGGCCACGTACGCGACATCGAGGTCGGAAGGTTTCGCCATCGTTGTCAATCAACCCCGAAAGCTTTCGGGGTCAAAAATGCAGATGGCTCATCAGCCAGATGACCACCATAGCAATCGCGATTACCAGAACCAGAAACAGCAACCGCCCCTCTCGTCGCTCTTTGCGAAGTGGACGTCGCCGCGACGTGCTCTTGCCGTCATTCCTGTAACGTTTGTCTTGCGCGATCGACGCATTCAGCCGGCTGTCGCGCGCGATCGTGCGTATACGCAGCTTCTCCTCCTCTTGCCGCCGCCTGGCGACCCGAGGCGCGTCTGCGATCATGCGCTCCAATTTTTCGAGTCCATCGCGCAACTCTGCTTCCCGGCGGGCCAGCTCCTCACGCCGTTGCCGAAACGGCGTAACCGATCCAGGCGAACGACGAAACATCGCCATCACCGGCTGGCCAGCCAGAAGAAAATCGCAAGGGCAATCAGGCCGAGAATGATCAGGGGCAGACTGAACGCGAAGCCGATTTGCATCCACTGGACAAAAGAGCGGCCGTCATTGAGCTCGTAAGAGCCCGGTCCAACCTCCGGCAACGAGACGTCGCCGGCGTTTTCTTCAGTGACTTGCAGGCGGCTGCGCTGCTGGCTGAATTCCGTGCGCGCGTCTTCCACTGTACTCAGAGCCCGGCTCAGTTCCTTGTGCAGATCGGTCGGGTTCCAGCCTCTTGGATCGATGGCCTCGATCAATTCCAGATGCTGGCCGAAACTTTCCCGGGTCGATCGAATCTGCTCAAGCCGTTTTTGCGCATTATACGCTTCGCGTTCCAGCACAACGAGCGAGCGTGTGAGCTTGTCGGTCATTTCCGCACGGCCGCGTTCCAATTCTTCCTGACGGCGGCTCAGTTCTTCGAGCTCGCGTTTTTGTTTTTCGATTTGTTCCTGCTGGCGCTTGAGCTGGACCAGTTGTTCCTGCGCTTTTTGAACTTGCGAGTCCAGCTGCTCGGTAGAAAGCGCGTCGTCCTCGCTCAATTCCAGCATCTGTTCACTCGGTCGAATTTTCTCTGCCATGACAAATCGTGGTGGGCCATCCAATCTTGCTGTGGCGCCATATTAAATGGCTGACTTGAGAATTCCAGATATTTCCAAAAGGAAATTTTCACTGTAGCAGCCTCGTGAGCGGCGCTCGAATTAGCGGGAAAAATGTGCCGCTCATAGAACGCCGCTACAAAATTTCCTACCGTCCCGGCATCATTTCCAGCAGTGCGCCTTTGAAATATTCCGATTCCGGCAAGGTCGGAAGGACCGGATGATCGGGCGCCTGCTCAAAACGGCGAAGCCGGCGAGCTGAGCGCCGTGCGTCCACGAGCGCATCGGCGATCATCTGCGCGAAGGCACTTTCACTGACGTGATGTGAGCATGAAAAAGTCGCCAGAACACCATCGCGCGACAGCAATTTAAAGGCGCGAACGTGAAGCTCGTGATAACCGCGCATCGCGTCACGGAGGCAGGAATTGAAAAACATCCTGCTCAATCCATTTCACTTTCAGATCATTTCGCCCCGCAGTTCCTTTTGCCGCGGCGACGTTCGCTGAATTTTCTTCCACACCCGTCACTTCCGCCGCTCCGGCGCGTGCACAAGCCAATGCGAATGCTCCCTGGTTTGCGAAGCAATCGAGCATGCGTCGCCTTCCTGCATATTGCGCGACGATTTCATAGTTCTGTCTTTGATCGAGATAAAACCCGGTCTTTTGCCCATGCAAAAGATCGACTTCGAACTTTAAGTCGCCGATTTCGATTTCGACTGGCGAAGGAGTATCTCCGCGCAAAACGCCGCCGTGCAATTCAAGCCCTTCTGCACGACGAACCGGCGCATCATTACGCTCGATGATAGATTGCAGGGCAGGCGCTTCGCCTGCCTCCACCGTGTCTCCCGCAAGCGAAGCGCTCGCCCTACAAAAAACATTCTCCAGCGCGTTAGCGATCAAATCTTTTCGCATGTCCATGGCGAGCGTGAGCGTTTGCAAAACAAAATAATCGCCGTACCGATCGATGATTACCCCTGGGAGTCCGTCGCTCTCGCTCCAGACAACGCGACAAAGCTTTGGATCCACATCTCGCCGCAGACGGTATTCCGCCGCTTGCGCAATCCGGCGCTTAAAGAAATCGAGATCAAGGTCCTGTTTTCGCCGCGAGAAACGGCGCGCCACGATTTGCGATTTCGAATTATAAATCGCGCTGCCGATCAAATGATCCTTGCCGTCTTTGAGCGAGATGACATCGCCATCCGCCGGTTTCCCGAAAACCTTCAGCACTTCACTGGAGAATACCCAGTCGTGGCCGTGCAAGATTCGCGCGCGCGGTTTAACGACAATTCCAGCCATGGATTGCGCAACGTCGAACGTCCAACGCTCGACGTCCAACGCTCAACGAATGCAATTATTCGACGTTGAAAGTTGAGCGCTGAGCGTTGAGCGTTTTCGCATGGAAATCGCTCCTCAATCCTCAATTGACCTACCCGGCATAAAAAAATTGCGCAGCGGAAAAGTGCGCGAAGTCTTTCATCTCGGCGAGACGCTCCTCTTCGTCGCGACCGATCGGCTTTCGGCGTTCGACGTAATTTTGCCCGATCCGATTCCGCAAAAGGGCGCGGTCTTGAATCAACTCTCGGCGTTCTGGTTCAAACGCTTCGATAAGATTGATAATCACTTCGTCACGGCGAACTTCGACGCGTTCCCGCAGGAACTACGTCCATTTCGCGATCAGCTCGCCGGGCGCTCGATGATCGTGCGCAAAACAAAGCCGCTGCCGGTGGAATGTGTCGTGCGCGGTTATCTGGCCGGATCGGGCTGGAAGGAATATCAGGAATCGCAGAGTGTTTGCGGCGAGAAGCTGCCGCCGAAGTTGCAACTCGCCTCGCAATCGCCGGAGCCGATTTTTACTCCGGCGACAAAGAGCGATACCGGACACGATCTCAACATAGATATGAACGCGTGTCGCCAAATTTTGGGCAACGAAATGGCGGAGCGCGTTCGCGACTTGAGTTTGCAAATTTATGCGGAGGGCCGCGATCACGCCGCGCAACGCGGGATCATCGTCGCGGACACGAAATTCGAGTTTGGCGTTGTCGATGGAAAATTGCTCCTGATCGACGAATGCCTCACGCCCGACTCATCTCGGTTCTGGCCGAAAGATCAATATGTCCTCGGACAAAGTCCGCCGAGCTTCGACAAACAATTCGTGCGCGATTATCTGGAGACTCTTGATTGGGACAAAACGCCGCCCGCGCCGTCGCTGCCGCAAGACGTGATTGCGAAAACATCGGCGAAATACGTGGAAGCATTCGAGCGATTAACCGGCGAGAAATTGAAATAACACGCGTGTCATTCCGAGCAAAGCGAGGAACCTCTCACAGGGTTGTGGAGCATGCTTTCTACTCAGCGTGGCATAAGCTTCGTGGGCGGGGTCCCTCGTCGTCTGCGCGACTCGGGATGACACCCGTTGTATTATTTTCGCAGCAAATCGCTCACTAGGGAGCGTTCTTCTTTCAGTTCGACCACCGATTTGTCGATTTTGTCCCGGCTGAATTCGTTAATCGGAAGCTTTTGCACGATTTCCCAGTTCCCCCCGCGAACGCGAACCGGGAATGACGAGATCAGATCTTTCTCGACATCGTAACTCCCGTCGGAACAAACGGCGACGCTGTGCCAATCCTCGCGCGGCGTGTCGTTCGTCAAAAAACGCACGGTATCGACAATCGCATTGGCAGCTGAGCCCGCTGAGGATAAACCACGTGCCTTGATCACCGCCGCGCCCCGCTGCTGCACGCTCGAAATAAATTCTTCCTTCAACCATTTCTCATCGCCGATGACTTCGTTTGCCGGTCGATTGTCGATCTTTGCGTTGTAAAAATCCGGATACTGCGTCGCAGAATGATTACCCCAGATTGTCATGTTTGTGACTTTTGTGATGCCCACTCCAGCCTTATGCGCGAGCTGGGCGCGTGCCCGGTTTTCATCCAGCCGCGTCATGGCGAACCACCGATCGCGCGGAATTTCTTTTGCATTATTCATCGCAATCAGACAATTCGTGTTGCACGGGTTTCCTATCACGAGCACGTGCACGTCCGCGGCGGCATTTTTTTCGATGGCCTGACCTTGCCCGATGAAAATTTTGCCGTTGATCCCTAACAAATCCTTGCGCTCCATTCCGGCTTTGCGCGGAACGCTGCCAACGAGTAATGCCCAGTTGACGTCGCGAAATCCTTCATCGAGATCAGCCGTCGGCACAACCGATTCGAGCAGCGGAAAAGCGCAATCGTGCAATTCCATCACCACACCGTCGAGCGCACCGAGCGCATTCGGAATCTCAATCAGATGCAGCGTGAGCGGCTGATCGGGTCCGAACATTTCCCCGGAGGCGATGCGAAACACAAGCGAGTAACCAATCTGCCCGGCTGCGCCGGTGACAGCGACTTTAAGCGGCGACTTCATATTTATTCTTTAGCCACAGATTGACACAGATGAAACACAGATTTTGCCGTACGAAAAAGTGACCAATCGGAAACCATTCCGAATCTGTGAAAATCTGTGTTCATCTGTGGCTAAGTTCTGCCGGTTTTCTCCAGCAGTTCGTGAATCAACCACATTCGTGCTTGCACTTTTCGACTCGATCGAAGCTGTGCCACGCTCCGTTGCATTCGCCGTGTCCAATTCGAACTTGCTGTCGTGCCGGGGACGTTGAACCGGTATTTCCGCGCCAGGAGATCCGTGATCATGACAATGGCAATCCAGGCGTTGCCTTTGAAGAGCGCTTCCATGATTGCCGGATAAAAATCTTTTTCAAAATCGAGGTTCGGATCGAGGCCGGCGAAAATAGCGATCTTCGCCAAATCGAATCTCGATTGTTCAGACGTAGCCGTCGGCCGCTCAAAAGCCTCTTCCCATAAAGCCCGAATCGGTTTGTGATCGTGTGTTGTATAAGTGGCAACGGAGAGCCGTTCATATTTGTCTCCCGGAGTGACTTGGCCATCATGCACTTCCCATTGTGGAATCTTGAACCCGGCAACGCCGAGTGACCGCAGATTGGGCCGCACGTAGTCCGGCACAGTGCCAAGATCTTCGCCAATCACGCGTGTGGCGCCGGCTTCTTCCAGAGCAACGCGCAGATATTCTTCGCCTTCGCGTCTATTCGCCTCGCGGTTCTCGGCGGTGTCGTCGTCGCGCGGTACGAAATGCGGAGCGCGGCTGCCGGTTTGCTGGAGCATCTGGTCCCAATCGAGCGGGAGAAATTGTTTGTTCTTCCGCGGCCGCCACGGGAAAGCGTAAATGCGATAAAATCCGAGCACGTGATCGATGCGAAAGAGATGAAAAATGCATCGGACTGCGCGCACACGTTCGCGCCACCACTCAAAATTGTTCGAGCGCATCCTGTCCCAGTGATAGAGCGGAATGCCCCAGTTTTGTCCCCATTTTTGCGTGAACTCGTCGTCCTTGAAGTACGGCTCGGGAGGCGCGCCGCCGGCCCAGTCGGGCACGAATTCATCTGGCCGCGCGAAAACGTCGGCACTGTGATAGCTGACGCCAAAAGGAATGTCGCCCATCAACGCAACGCCGCGTTCTTCAGCGTATGATTTGATCTCGCGCCACTGCTGACGGGCGATCCATTGCACATAGCAGAAGAAATTCTGGCGATCTGCTATGGCCTCTTGCCGGTCCTGTGGCAGATCGCGCAGCCACGTCCGCGCTCTTTGGATTGATTGATGTTGCACGGGCCAACGATTCCATGCCGCGCTGTCGTCGTTCTCCTCCATGAGGACCCTGAAAAATGCGTAATCATGCAGCCATGCCGCCTCTTCTTCGCAAAATTTCTGAAAACCCGACTGCCGTTCTTCGCTGGCGCGATCGGAGAAATTCGCGAATGCTTTCTCAAGCAGACGCCGTTTCAATTTTTTGACGTGGCGATATTTGACACCACCGCGGCGCAGCCGGCCAAGGCTTGTCCTCGGCGCAGTCGAAGGATCGACATCTGCCAGCGCGGAATCAAAGTCCTCGCCCGTTAAGTCCGCCGGAGAGTTCGGCCCGAGCTGTAACGTAGTGGGCTCGATCGCCAGCGCGCTGATCCCGTTGTAAGGGCTGTTGTCGGCTCCGATCTCATTGATCGGCAGCAGCTGGACAAGCTTGAATCCAATTCCGGCGGCCCAATCAATAAACTCCCGCAGAGCACCGATATCGCCGATTCCAAGATCGTCTTCGCCGCGCAACGCAAACAGCGGCACGAGAATTCCTGCGATCTTTTTGTCCGGCGAGAGATTCACAGGGAAATGACGAATGACGAATGACCCGCCTTCGCGCAGCTTCGGCGCGGCAGGCAAATAACGAAACGATAATGAAATCCGAATGACGAGAGAAACATCCGTGCGCTTTCGATCATTTGAACATTCGGACTTCCTTCGACATTCATCATTCGAGCGTCGTCATTTTCTCTGCACCTGCCAGTCTTCGACCAGCAGTTTCCTGTCATGTCGAGCGGAGTCGAGACATCTCTCATTGCTATCTTGGCTTAGTTTGAAAGTAAGAGATTCCTCGACTCCGCTCGGAATGACAAAAAGCAACTCAGCTTCGCCGCACCTGCCAGTCCTCTACGAGTGCGCCCGGAATTTCTTGCAAAAAGCGCGATGGCCGCTGGAAAACGTCGCCGTAACCTCCGCTTAACCGCATGTGCGGAAAGGTGAGATAGAGTTCGTCGCGCGCGCGCGTGATGGCAACATAAAACAGACGCCGCTCTTCTTCGAGCGCATCGCGCGTGTCGAGCGAACGACTGCTCGGAAACATTCCGTCCGTCAACCAGATCACGAACACAGTGTGAAACTCAAGCCCTTTGGCTTGATGCACCGTGGAAAGGTTTACCGCCTCCTTGTCGCTCGTCTGGTTTGGCGCTGCTTCCGCATCGACATTGCTGATGAGCGCCAATTGCGAAAGAAATTCGTGCACGTCCTTAAATTGGCGGGCGAACACGGCGAGCTGGTCCAGGTCTTCGCGTCGCAATTCGTAATTCGGGAAATTCACTTTCGCGTAATCATCGTAAATCGCCTCGACAATCGATATGATCATTTCCGATGGCGAGTTTGGCTGCCCGCCTGGAGCAATCTCATCGAGCGTATGCGCGAGCTGCTCCCAAGCTTTTCTTGATTTCGCGCTCACGTTCATCGCCATAAATCGCTCACCAAAGTTGTATCCGGGTGCGGCACTGTAAGCGGGGTCGGTGAGCCCGGTTGGCGCTGACGTTGCTTCAGAACCGGGATCACCGATGCCGGCTACAGCCAGGCCGTCTTCCCATGCACGCCAAAGGTTTTCCGCAGTGCGATTGCCAATGCCTGGGAGCAATTTCACCATGCGTTTGAATGCGACCTCGTCCCGCGGATTCGCCACGAAGCGAATAAACGCCGTGACATCTTTGATGTGGGCCTGTTCGAAAAACCGAATGCCGCTCGTGATTTGATACGGAATTCCCCGGCGCGAAAGCTCCAGTTGTAATTCAATGGCGTGATAATGCGCGCGATAGAGCACGGCGATTTGGTGCAGATCGACATTTTCATCGCGCAATTCGAGGATGCGTTGCGCGACGAATTGCGCTTGCTCAGCGCCATCATTGAGCGCGACCAGCGCCGGCTTTGCAGCGTTTGATTCGCGCGTTGCGCTCAAGTGCTTGCGAAACTGCTGAACATTGGCCGCGATCGCCGCGTTCGCGACTTCGAGAATTTCCGGGACGCTACGATAATTCATCTCGATCTTGAATACGTGGGCGTCCGGATAGCGCTTCGGAAATTCGAGAATGTTCTGGAAATTCGCGCCGCGCCACGAGTAGATCGACTGCGCG
>WNGG01008428.1_pt1 | contig 11357 bp, 11 predicted proteins | sample 5400661 | NCBI WGS metagenome assembly WNGG01 (sample SAMN13153372, study PRJNA577476) | soil metagenome | isolation source: 100 cm soil or saprolite under Garry oak tree replicate 1 | place: USA:California | collected 2016-06-15 | reverse complement strand
TCCGCCCGGCGTCGATCCTGCGCTTCGCGCTCGCGCTCGTGATCGTGGTCGTCCTCTCTTCGGTGTTCCTGCTGGGGCTCTTCACGCTCCTCGCGCGCCAGGAGCGGCGGCACGACCCGCCGCCGCCTCCGCTCGCCCCGCAGGCGGGGCGCCTGCCGCCGATGCCGCGGCTGCAGTCGACGCCCCTGCAGGACCTCGAGGAGCTGCGGGCCGAGCAGGAGAAGGAGCTGACCAGCTACGGGTGGGTCGACGCCAGGGCCGGCATCGCCCACATACCGATCGACGAGGCGATCAAGATCGCGGCCGCCCGCGGTCTTCCCCATGCATCGCCGGCGGCCGTGCCCTCCGCGTCGCCGGCGCCCGCCCCCTCGCCTTCGCCCGCGAAGGGAGGACCACGGTGAAGCGCGCCGTGCTGGCGGCGCTGCTGGCGGCGTCCGCCTCGCCCGCTCTCGCCCAGCCCGCGCAGGAGAAGCCAGAGGTCCTTCGCGACGTCGGCTACGACCAGCGGCTCGGCGAGCAGGTGCCCCTGGACCTCGCCTTCCGCGACGAGGCCGGCCGGCCGGTCACGCTGCGCTCGCTGTTCCGGGGCCGCGCGGTGGTGCTCTCGCTCGTCTACTACGAGTGCCCGATGCTGTGCACGCTCACGCTCAACGGCCTCGGCAGCGCGCTCTCCATCCTCACCTTCGACGTCGGGAAGGACTTCGACGTCGTGACGGTGAGCTTCGAGCCGAAGGAGACGCCGGCCCTCGCCGCCGCGAAGAAGAAGGCCTATCTCGCGCGCTACGGGCGGGCCGGCGCCGCGGAGGGCTGGCACTTCCTCACCGGCGACGCTCCCGCCGTCGCCGCGCTGACGAGCGCGGTCGGCTTCCGCTACGCCTGGGACGCCGAGACGCGGCAGTACGCGCATCCCGCGGGGGTCGTCGTGCTCACTCCCGACGGCCGGATCGCGCGCTACATGTACGGCGTGGAGTACGCGCCGCGCGACCTGCGGCTGGCGCTCGTGGAGGCGTCGCAGCGCCGCATCGGCAACCCGGTGGACACCGTCCTTCTTTATTGCTACCGGTACGACCCCACCCGCGGACGCTACGCCGCCTCGGTCCTGCGGCTGGTGCGCCTGGGCGGCGTCCTGACCGTGATCGGCCTGGCCGCCTTCGTCCTGATCTCGCTGCGGCGGGAAAGGAGCGCCGCCTAGCATGGGCGCCGAGCTGCCGCTCTTCCCGGTGCAGGCCTCCACGATGGCCGGACGCGTGGACGCCCTCTACGCGTTCCTCATCACCGTGAGCGTCTTCTTCGGCCTCCTCATCGCGGTGACGCTCGTGAGCTTCGCCATCCGCTACCGGCGCCGCTCGCGCGACGAGCGGCCGCAGCCCATCGAAGGCTCCGTGGCCCTCGAGGTGGCCTGGAGCGCCATCCCCCTCGGCATCGTGATGGTGATCTTCCTGTGGGGCGCCGACCTGTTCTTCGCGATGGCCCGCGTGCCCCCCGCGCCGATGGAGGTGTACGTGGTGGGCAAGCGCTGGATGTGGAAGACGCAGCACCTGGGAGGGCAGCGCGAGATCAACGAGCTGCACGTGCCGGTGGGCGTGCCCGTCAAGCTCACGATGACGTCCGAGGACGTGATCCACAGCTTTTTCGTGCCCGCGTTCCGGATGAAGAAGGACGTCGTGCCCGGCCGCTACGCCACCGCCTGGTTCCAGGCGACGAGGGCCGGCACCTACCACCTCTTCTGCGCGGAGTACTGCGGCACCAAGCACTCGGGCATGATCGGCAGCGTCACCGTGATGGAGCCGGCCGCCTTCCAGGCGTGGCTGGCCGGCGGGGCGACGGGCACGTCGCTCGCGGCGGCGGGGGAGAAGCTCTTCCAGGACCTGGCCTGCATCACCTGCCACCGGAGCGACTCCGAGGGGCGCGGGCCGAGGCTGGAAGGCGTTTTCGGCCAGCCGGTCACGCTCGCGAGCGGCGAGCGGGTCGTGGCCGACGAGGCCTACGTCCGCGAGTCGATCGTGAACCCGACGGCCAAGGTGGTGGCCGGCTTCCAGCCGGTGATGCCGACCTACCAGGGGCTGGTGAACGAGGAAGGCCTGATGCAACTCGTGGCCTACGTCAAGAGCCTCGGCGGGGCCGCCACCGTGGGTCCCGGCGCCGCGCTGGCGTCCCCCGCCCCGGCCGCCGCGAGCCCGGCGCCGCCTCCGCGACCGAAAGGGCAGGGCAGATGACGACACAGATCGGACCCGGCACCGGCGAGCCGCCCCGGCCGCCGCTCCCTCCGGCGCTGTCGGAGCCGCCGCCGCCGCGGGTGAACTACCTCAACGTCGCGTACGGCGTGAAGTCGTGGCTGCTCACCACCGACCACAAGCGCATCGCGCTCCTCTACCTCGCGAGCGTGACGCTGATGTTCTTCCTGGGCGGCGCCTTCGCGGTGCTCATCCGGCTGGAGCTGGTCACCCCCGCCGGCGACCTCGTGCAGTCCGAGACCTACAACAAGCTCTTCACCATGCACGGCATCATCATGGTGTTCTTCTTCCTCATCCCGTCGATCCCGGCCGTGCTCGGGAACTTCCTGATCCCGATCATGATCGGCGCGCGCGATCTGGCGTTTCCCCGGCTGAACCTGCTGAGCTGGTACATCTACGTCTTCGGGGCCGCGTTCACGGTCTACGCCCTCGTGAGCGGCGGCGTCGACACGGGTTGGACGTTCTACGCGCCCTACAGCACGACGTACTCGAACACGCACGTGATCGCGGCCGGCCTGGGCATCTTCATCAATGGCTTCTCGTCGATCCTCACCGGCCTGAACTTCATCGTGACGATCCACCGGATGCGGGCGCCCGGGTTGACCTGGTTCCGCTTGCCGCTGTTCGTGTGGGCCCACTACGCGACGAGCCTGATCTTCGTCCTCGGCACGCCCGTCATCGCGATCACGCTGCTGACGGTGGTCCTGGAGCGCGCGCTGCACCTGGGGATCTACGATCCCCGCCTCGGCGGCGACCCCATCCTCTTCCAGCACCTGTTCTGGTTCTATTCCCACCCCGCCGTCTACATCATGATCCTGCCCGCGATGGGTGTGGTGAGCGAGCTGGTGAGCTGTTTCTCGAGGAAGCGCATCTTCGGCTACCCGGTGGTGGCCATGTCGAGCCTGGCCATCGCCGTGATCGGGTTCCTCGTGTGGGGTCACCACATGTTCGTCTCCGGGCAGTCGACCTACGCGGGGCTCATCTTCTCGTTCCTCAGCTTCCTGGTGGCGATCCCGTCGGCGATCAAGGTGTTCAACTGGACGGCCACGCTGTACAAGGGCTCGGTCTCCTGGGACACCCCGATGCTCTACGCGATCGGCTTCGTGGGCCTCTTCACGATCGGCGGCCTGACCGGGCTCTTCCTGGCTTCGCTCGGCCTCGACGTCCACGTCACCGACACGTACTTCGTGGTCGCCCACTTCCACTACATCATGGTCGGCGGCGCGATCATGGGCTACCTGGGCGGCATCCATTTCTGGTGGCCGAAGATCACGGGCCGGCTCTACCCGGAGATGTGGGCGCGGGTGGCGGCGGTAATCGTGTTCGCGGGGTTCAACCTCACGTTCTTCCCGCAGTTCATCCTCGGCTACCTGGGAATGCCGCGCCGGTACCACGCGTATCCCGAGGAGTTCCAGGTGCTGAACGTCATGTCCTCGGCGGGCGCCTCGATCCTCGGCCTCGGCTACCTGCTGCCGATGATCTACCTCGTGTGGTCGATGCGGTACGGGCCGAAGGCGTCGGCCAATCCATGGCAGGCCAAGGGCCTGGAGTGGCAGACCGCCTCACCCCCCATCACCGAGAACTTCGAGCGCCAGCCGGTGGTGACGGAAGAGGCGTACCAGTACGCGCCGGAGTCGGAGGCCCGGGTTGTCTAGCGTGGCCGACGCCGCCGCGCACGGGGCCGAGCGCCATCACCCGGACCTCGTCCACCATTTCGAGAGCCTGCCCGCCCAGAAGGAAGCCGCCACCCTCGGGATGTGGGTCTTCATCGCCCAGGAGGTGATGTTCTTCGGCGGCCTCTTCGCCGCCTACACGATCTACCGCCACCTGTACTTCCATGCTTTCGTGCAGTCGAGCCGCCACCTGAACCTCCCGCTCGGCGCGATCAACACCGCCGTCCTGATCTGCAGCAGCCTGACGATGGCGATGGGCGTCCACGCCTCCGCGCTCGGCCGGCGGCGGGCGACGGTCGCGTGGCTGCTGCTGACGGTGGCGCTGGGCAGCGTCTTCCTGGGGATCAAGGCCGTCGAGTACAAGGACAAGTTCGAGCACCACCTGGTGCCGGGGGAGAGCTTCCAGGCCGAGGAGCTGCACCTGGAGGGCCCCGCCGCGCGGCCGGCCCAGATCTTCTACTCGCTGTACTTCGCGATGACGGGCCTGCACGCCGCGCACATGGTCGTCGGCATCCCGATCATCCTCACCATCGCCTGGATGGCGCACCGCGGCCGGTTCAGCCCCGAGTACCACACGCCGGTGGAGATGACCGGCCTCTACTGGCACTTCGTCGACATCATCTGGATCTTCCTGTTCCCTCTGCTCTACCTGATCGGAAGGCATCACTAGCCATGAGCTCGTCCGAGCACATCGTCTCTCCCGTCGTCTACGTCGGCGTGTTCCTCGCCCTCATGGCGCTGACAGGCCTCACCGTCTTCGCCTCCACCGTCGACCTCGGGATGTGGAACACTCCGGTCGCGCTGCTGATCGCGGTCACCAAGGCCGTGCTCGTGGTCCTCTTCTTCATGCACCTGAAGTACTCGAGCCGCCTGGCGTCGCTGGCCGTCGGCGCCGCGCTGCTCTGGCTCCTGCTCCTGATCGCGGGCGTCATCGCCGACTACCTCTCGCGCGGCTGGGTGGGATCGCCGGGAACGTGATCCGAATGCGGCGCGCTCCGCTCCGCGCAGGTCGTCATCAAGCGTCTGGCGCCGGAATGAATCCGGCGCCAGACGACAGAGGCGACGCTCTGCTGCGCGCGCCGGACGCTCGCGCCGGAGAAGGTTTTTCAGCAGCCTACCCGCGCGCAACGGAGGCCTGTTCATGCCCGAAATAGTCAACCCCAGGATCGAGGAGTACCTGCGCAAGCTCTTCGACGACGGCGATCCCGTCCGGCTCGAGATGGAGGAGATGGGCCGCCGGCGCAAGTTTCCGATCGTGGGCCCGCTCGTGGGCCGCACCCTCCAGGTGCTGACCCGGGCCGTCGGGGCCCGGCGCGTCTTCGAGCTGGGCTCCGGCTACGGCTACTCCGCCCTGCACTTCGCGCGCGCGGTGGGGGAGGGAGGCGTCGTCCACTGCACGGAGCTGTCGGAGGAGAACGTGCGGCTGGCCGAGGGCTTCCTGACCCGGGCCGGCGTCTGGAAGCGCGTCACGTACCACCGCGAGGAGGCGACTGCGGCCCTGCGGCGCGTGGGCGGCGCCTGGGACATCGTCTACAACGACATCGACAAGGACGGGTATCCGGACACGGTCGACCTCGCCCACGCCCACCTGCGCCCCGGCGGGCTCTTCATCAGCGACAACGTGCTGTGGTCGGGGCGCGTGCTGGAGGGCGAGAGCGACGGCTCGCCGGCCACGAAGGGGATCCAGGAGTTCACGCGGCGGCTGTTCGCGCACAAGGGGTTCCTGACCACCATCAACCCCACGCGCGACGGGGTGGCGGTGGCGTTGCGGCTGTAGCGCGGCGTCCGCCTTCGCGGAGCGCGCGGAGACCGAACGGCCCCCCCATTCCGCCGCGTCGTCGCTTCCCGAGCTGATTTCGTCGGCGGCCGTGCGTCGGCGGCCGTGCGATTGACGGCCCGCCCGCAGGAAGCTACCCTCCGCGTCGTCGCGTGCAGGCTTCCATGCCCCCTCCCATGAGAATGCTGCTCGCCTGGTCCGCGGTCGCCGTTCTCCTCCTGGGCGCGCTTGCGTTGTCCTCCTTCGTCGCCCACGAGACCGACCGCCGCTCGAACGCCCTGATCCCCCGGCCGCGCCCCGCGGTCTCGGAGGCCGCGCGCCGCCTGCACGAGCGCCTCCTCGTCGCCGACCTCCACGCCGACACGCTCCTGTGGGACCGCGACCCGCTCGAGCGCTCCCGGCGCGGCCACGTCGACGTGCCCCGGCTGCTCGAGGGCAACGTCGCGCTGCAGGCCTTCACGGTCGTCACCAAGACGCCGCGTCACCTCAACATCGAGCGCAACGACGACCGCAGCGACGACGTCACGCTGCTCGCGATGGCGCAGCGCTGGCCGCCCGCCACGTGGTTCAGCCTCGAGAAGCGCGCGCTGCACCAGGCGCATCGGCTCGACGTGGCCGTCGCCCGGTCCGGCGGACGGTTGACGGCGGTGCGGAGCCGGTCCGACCTCGCGGCCTACCTCCAGCGGCGCCGCGCGGAGCCGGCGATCACCGCCGGTCTTCTCGGTCTCGAGGGCGCGCATGCGCTGGAAGGCGACCTCGCCACCGTCGACGTGCTCTTCGCGGCCGGCTTCCGCATGGTCGGCCTCGTGCACTTCTTCGACAACGAGTTCGGCGGGTCCGCGCACGGCCTGGTCAAGGGCGGCCTGACCGAGAAGGGCCGCGAGCTCGTACGGCGGCTGGAGGAGCGGCAGATGCTCGTGGACCTCGCCCACGCCTCGCCGCGCACGATCCGGGACGCGCTGGCGATGGCCACGCGCCCCGTCGTCGTCTCTCACACCGGCGTGAAGGGGACCTGCGACAACGTCCGCAACCTCGACGACGACGCCCTGCGCGGCGTCGCGCGCACCGGCGGCATCGTCGGCGTCGGCTACTGGGAAACGGCGGTTTGCGGCACGGACGGCCGGGCGGTCGCGCGGGCGATCCGCCATGCCGCGGGCGTGGCCGGGATCGACCACGTCGCCCTGGGCTCCGATTTCGACGGCGCGGTGGCGGAGCCGTTCGACACCACCGGCCTGGTGGAGATCACGGACGCTCTCCTCGCGGAGGGGTTCACGGAGGCGCAGGTGGGGCAGGTCATGGGCGGCAACGTGTTTCGGCTGCTGTCGGAGGCGTTGCCCTAGCGTCGGGGTGCGGATGCGCCAGCCTCGAACGACGTGGTGAACGCGATGTCCGGCCGCAGGGAGTGCCAGACTGAGCAGTACCTGTCGCGGGACAGCGCGATCGCGCGCTCGACCTTGTCCGCCGGCACGGGGCCCTGCACCGCGAAGCGCAGGTCTACCTTGACGAGCCGCCGGGGATCCTCCGGGGCGCGCTCCGCGGCCAGACGAGCGGTCAAGCCCTTCACGTCCGCGCGTCCCTTGACGAGGATGTGCACGACGTCGCTCGCCATGCAGCCGCCGAGCGCGAGCACCAGCGCTTCCACGGGCGAAACGGCGGAGCCCGAGTCGCCGTCGAGCCTCATCTCCCTCGTTCCGGCCCGCCCGCGGAACCGGAGGCCGCCCTCCCACTCCATCTCCAGCGTCACCGGCGGTCGCGGGCTCGCCATGGCGGCTAGCCCCGCTGGGACATCAGGCGCTCGATCCTCTTCTCCAGGGGCGGGTGGGTGCTGAAGAGGCCGGCCAGCGAGTGGCCCGCCAGCGGGTTGACGATGAACAGGTGCGCGGTGGCGGGAGTCGCGCTCCGCATGGGGATGCGCTCGGCCGCGGTCTGCAGCTTGCGCAACGCGCCCGCGAGGCCTTCCGGGTGGCCCACGAGCCGCGCCCCCGACGCGTCGGCCTCGTACTCGCGCGACCGGCTCACCGCGAGCTGGATCAGCATCGCCGCGAAGGGCGCGAGGAGGATCGTGAGCAGTGCCACCAGCGGGTTGGAGCCGTGGTCGTCGCGGTCCCGTCCCACGGGCATGAAGTACGCCATGTGGGCGAGCCAGGAGATCGCCCCCGCGAGCGTGGCGGCGACGGTAGAGGTGAGGGTGTCGTGGTTGATCACGTGCGACAGCTCGTGGGCGAGCACGCCCTCCAGCTCGTCGCGGTCGAGCGCGCGCAGGATCCCTTCCGTGGCCGCCACCGCCGCGTGGGACGGGCTGCGCCCGGTGGCGAAGGCGTTGAGGGCCGGGTCGGGGATCACGTAGAGGCGCGGCATCGGGATGCCCGCCCGGTTGGCCAGGCCTTCCACGATCGAATTGAGCTCCGGCGCCTCCTGGGGGCCGACGGGCTGCGCCCGATAAGAGGCGAGGACGATCTTGTCGCTCCAGAACCAGGCGGCGAAGTTCATGAGCGCCGCGAAGGCCAGGGCCATCGTCATCCCCGCCCGCCCGCCCAGCGCCTCGCCGACGAGGAGCATGAGGCCGGTCATCGCGGCCAGCAGCAGCGTCGTCTTCATCGTGTTCGCCATTTTCCCAATCTACCGCCGGCGGTGGAGGAACTCAATCCCCCGCGAAGGAGGCCGTCAGGCCGGACCGTCGCGCCAGCCCACCACCAGCGCGTTCGCGTTGGGAAAGGGCCGTCCGTACGGCGTGCCCCGCACGTCCGCCCACGACGCTTCGACCCAGGCGTTGGCGGCGCTCACGCGCTTCAGGCAGCCCGTCCGATCGAAGCGCAGGCGCCCCGAATCGAGGTGCGCGTCGAGGTCGGGGTTGTAGCCGAGAGGCACCGTGATCGGCGGCCAGGCCGCCCGGCGCGAGCAGGCGCCGGATCGCCTCGACCGCGCGCAGCGATTTGCCCGGATCGCGGACCTCCTCGTCGAAGCCGACGTGCTCCAGGGTGCTGACGCTGACGACCAGGTCGTAGGGCCGTACCGCGCGGAACTCGACGATGTCCTCGTTGACCACGCCGGGAAACGGCTCGTATTTGTCGACGGTGTCGCGCCGGAAGCGCTGGTAGTGGGCGGCGACGTTGCCGATCTCGAGGATGCGCGCGCCGGGCCGCGCCGCGATCTCGGCCCAGACGATCGGCACCTCGACGATGCGCTCGTTCCGCCAGGAACGGTTGTGCAGGTGGACGCAGTAGGGGTACGAGCGCCCGGCGAACTCGAACGTACCTCCGCGGCGCCTTCCCTCGCGCAGCCACACCGCCGCGCGCACCAGCGGATCGACCGGCCAGGAGAGGAGATGACGGTAGCACCAGCGCGCGAGGCGGTAGGCGGCCGCCCGGCGATAGTCGGCGGGAGCGACGCCGGCAGGCACGCGCGACTCTCGCGTGCTTGACACCCCTGCCGGCCCTCTCCTAGAATCCCCTTTTGGCGCTGGAAGTCGACATGGATTCACGCACCCAGACCGCGAGGACGGATCGACGGGCGGCCGGCGTGCGTCGCTGGCGTCCGATCTTTCACCGCTACCACCACACCTAGCGGCGGGCCGGGGGGCCCGGCCGCGAGGCGGAGCGGGTTTCCTGGAGAGATCGGACCAGCGGACAGCCTCTTCAGGGAACCCTGAAGAGGCTTTTTCATTTCCGGGCGACGGAATCGAGACGGAATCGAGCGCATGACCCAGATCTGCGTCAGCCTCACCGAGGAGACCACCGCGCGTGTCGTCGAGCCCATGCAGGAGCTGGCCGGCATCGCCGACCTGTTCGAGGTGCGCGCGGACATGGTCCTCGACCTGGACCTGCTCACGATCCTGCGCGGCCGGACGCGACCGATCATGCTCACGTGCCGGGCGGCGTCGGAGGGCGGCCGCCTCGACGACGACGACCCCCGCCGGCGGATGACGCTGCTGGAGGCGGTGAAGCGCGGCTTCGACTACGTGGACGTGGAGTATCGCAGCGCGTTCACCGAGGTGATGGTGGAGAAGGCCGGCCGCGGCCTCATCGTCTCCTACCACGACCTGAAGAGCACGCCGGAGGACCTGGACGGCTTCTACGCCGCGATGCGCGAGCGCGGCGCGGACGTGGTCAAGATCGCGGTCACCCCGCGCTCGATCCGCGACGTCGGGCGGCTCCTCGACTTCGCCGCCCGCACCGCCGCGGGCAACGGGCCGCCGCTCGTTCCCATCGCCCTCGGCCCGCTCGGCATCCTCACCCGCATCGCCGCCGGACGCTGGGGCGCGCCGTTCACGTTCGCCTCCGCCGGGCGTGGCGCCGAGGCCGCCCCCGGCCAGATCCCGGCCGCGGAGATGGCGGACCTCTACCGGGCCCGCGAGATCAACCCGCTCACGAAGCTCTACGGCGTGCTCGGGACCGACGTGGTGTGGAGCTTCTCGCCCGTCCTGCACAACCGCGCGTTCGAGGCGCGCGGCCTGGACGCCGTCTACGTTCCGCTGCAGGCGGAGTCGCTCGACGGCTTCCTGGCCGCGCTCCCCGCCTTCGCCCTCTCCGGCTTCAGCGTGACCCGGCCGTTCAAGGTGGACATCGTTTCCCACCTGCAGGAGGTGGACGAGCAGGCCGCGCTCAGCGGCAGCGTGAACACCGTGGTCGTGCACGACGGCGCGCTGAGCGGCTCGACCACCGACGGGATCGGCGTCCTCGGCCCCCTCAAGCGGCGGCTCGACGTAAAGGGCCGCTCGGTGGTCCTCATCGGGGCGGGCGGCGCCGCCCGCGCCGCGGCCGTCGCGCTGCAGCGCAAGGGCGCGCGGGTGACGCTGGCCGCGCGCCGGCCGGACAAGGCGGCCACGGTGGCCGGCGCCCTCGGCTGCGCCCACGCGAGCATCGCCGACCTCGGCCGCGTCTCGTGGGACGTGCTCATCAACGCGACCCCGGTGGGGTCCGTCGCCTTCCCGGACCAGAGCCCGCTGCCCGCGAAGCTGCACCGGCCGAAGACGGTCGTGCTGGACATGGTCTACGAGCCGCTCGAGACGCGCTTCCTGCGCGACGCGCAGCAGGCGGGCTGCACGATCATCGACGGCCTCGAGATGCTGCTCGCGCAGGCGGTGGCCCAGTTCGAGACGTGGACCGGCCTGGAAGCGCCCGTGGCCGAGATGAGGTCGGCGGCCCTGTTCCTGGCCCAGGAGCAGGAGGCATGAGCGCGGGACGCTACTCGCGCCAGGAGCTGTTCGCTCCGATCGGCCCCGAGGGGCAGGCTCGCCTGCGCCGGGCGCGCGTCGCGGTCGTGGGCTGCGGGGCGCTCGGCTCGGCGCTGGCGGAGATGATGGCGCGCGCGGGCGTCGGCGCGCTGACCGTGATCGACCGCGACTACGTCGAGGAATCGAACCTGCAGCGGCAGTCGCTCTTCGACGAGGACGACGCCGCCCGCGGCCTGCCCAAGGCCGCGGCGGCGGAGGCGCGGCTGCGCGAGATCAACTCCGAGGTGGCGGTGCGCGGCGTGGTGGCGGACCTCGCCGCCGACAACGCGGCCGAGCTGCTCGAGGGCGCCGACCTCGTCCTCGACGGCACCGACAACTTCGAGACCCGCTTCCTGCTGAACGACGTGTGCCTGCGCGAGGGCATCCCGTGGGTGTACGGCGCGTGCGTCGGCTCGTACGGCCTGGCCCTGCTCGTGCGACCGCGGGTGACGCCCTGCCTG